>Ga0308309_10002704_pt1 | contig 10559 bp, 9 predicted proteins | sample HubBroMetageWFT5_FD_192491 | JGI IMG/M metagenome (GOLD analysis project Ga0308309, IMG submission 192491) | Warmed and freeze-thawed soil microbial communities from the Hubbard Brook experimental Forest, New Hampshire - Hubbard Brook CCASE Soil... | ecosystem: Environmental > Terrestrial > Soil... | reverse complement strand
GGCGGCTGCCGCGAAGAAGGTGGCACCGCCTGCGAAGAAAGCCCCTACGAGTGCGGCGGCGCGGGCCGGGAACGGCGCAGGCGCTCCGCCGACGCCCTCCCGCACAGCCTTCACGCCCAAACCGAAGCCCCCGGCGCCGGTCCGCCCCAAGACGGGCCCCTACGCCAAGGACACGAAGTTCCTCGACGAAGTGAGTGAGCTCCTCGACAACGAGAGGACGATCTACCAGGAGCAGGCGACGTCGCTGCGGGCCGAAGCGGACTCGCTTGCCCTCGAGCGCGAGCCGGGCGACGTCCAGTTCGACGAGGAGTCCGGCGAGGGTGGCACGGTCACGGTGGACCGCGAGCGCAACCTCGCGCTCTCGGGCCAGGCGACCTTGGCCGTCGAGGAGATCGACGACGCACTCACTCGGGTCAAGGACAAGACGTACGGATACTGCGAGCGTTGTTTCCAACCCATTCCGAAGCCGCGGTTGCGGGCCCTGCCATACGCACGCCTGTGCGTGGCGTGCAAGAGCGGGGGACTGTCCCGACGCTGACCACGCCACGGGTGGTGGCATTCGCCATTGCCGTGGTCGTGGTGGTGGTGGACCGCGTGACCACCACCCTGGCCGTCGACCACCTCCACGATGCCCGGCACGTGTGGGGTCCCTTCGGCCTGGCACTGACGTTCAATTCGGGGTTCGCGTTCAGCCTCTTCAGCGGACGCGCGGTGATCGTGACCGTCCTGTTGTGCCTGGGCGTCCTCGCACTCGCTTGGGTGGTGGCGCAGGTGCGGACGATGCCGATGGCGATCGGTGCCGGCCTCGTCCTGGGCGGCGCCATCGGGAACCTCAGTGAGCGGATCGTCGGTGGACACAGCGGACAGGTGCCTGACTTCATCACCCTCGACTACTGGCCGACATTCAACTTCGCCGACGCATGCGTCACTGTCGGAGTGGTGGTCGTGATCATCTTGCTGCTGTTCGGACAAGCAGGTGTGGCGGGAGAGCCGGGTGAGGGCACCGGGTGATCGAAGAAGGAAGAGCCAAGCCGGCACAGGGCGTGACGGTCGAGGTCCCGGCGACGCTCTCGGGTGTCCGGGTGGACCGTGGCGTGGCCATGCTGGCCGATGTCTCTCGGGCCGTGGCGGCCGAGCTGGTCGAGGCGGGACGGGTCTTCGTCGACGGTGTGCCGGTCGCATCGGGGCGGGTGCCGCTCCGGGAAGGGGCTCTCCTCACCGTGGAGCTGCCCGAGGAGGCTTCCGCCACCCCGGCCGCTGAAGCAGGCGTGCGATTCTCAGTGGTTTACGCCGACGACGACGTCGCGGTGATCGACAAGCCCGCCGGGCTGGTCGTGCATCCGGGCGCTGGTCATACCGAGGGCACCCTCGTCGGTGGGCTGTTGGCGCTGTTTCCCGACCTGGCCGACCTCGTCACGACCGGGGTGTGCGCGCCCGACCGGCCCGGCATCGTGCACCGTCTGGACAAGGGCACGTCCGGCCTCCTGGCGGTCGCCCGCACCGCCGACGCGTACCGATCTCTGGTGGCGCAGCTGGCGGCGCGCAGCGTGGAGCGCACGTACGTGGCGCTGGTGGCAGGGCTCGTGGCCGACGACCGGGGTGAGGTCGACGCGCCGATCGGACGATCGGTCCGGACGCCGACGAAGATGGCGATCACTCCCCGGGGAAAGCCCGCCCGCACGGCGTACCGGGTGGTCGACCGGCGAGGCGCCGACTCGGCGTCGCCCACGACCTTGCTCGAGCTCTCGCTGCAGAGCGGCCGGACCCATCAGGTGCGCGTCCACATGGCGGCAATCGGCCATCCCGTCATCGGAGACGCGCGCTACGGCACCCCGGACAAGCGCCTCGGCTCAGGGCGGTTTTTCCTGCACGCCGGCAAGCTTGCGTTCGACCACCCCGTGACGGGTACGCGCGTCGAGTTCGCTTCACCGCTGCCCGACGACCTCCAGGACTACCTCGATCGGTAGTCCACCAGCCGCGCCCACGTAATGGGGCGGCTGGTGGGCGATCAGGCTGCCTGGTGCACCCCGAGCACGTCGCCGTCATTGGACAGCGCCGCCAGCGCCTCTTCCTCGGCTCGGCGCACCCGCCGCACTCCGACGCCGAGACGCTCGGCCGTCGACTGCAGCGACGCAGGGGAGTCCCCTCCAAAACCGAAGCGGAGGCGCAGCACGTCGCGCTGGAGGCCCGGCAGCCGCTCCACTGCGTCGCGGACCCGCTCGTAGATCATCGTCTCTTCAACGTCAGCGGCGAAGTCCGAGTCGTCGGGCGCCACGAGTTCGCCGAGGGAGGTCGTGGACTCGAGCGCGGCCGGCTGGTCAAGCGACGCGGTCACCCGGGCGACATCTTCGAGCGACTCGCGCTCATCGGCCGTCATGCCGGTCGCTTCGTCCAGCTCCTCCACTGTCGGCGCGCGGCCCAGGGTGCTGGCCAGCTCCGCTTTGGTCAGTTCGAGACGCTGGATCTGCTCGCCGACCTCCAGAGGAATCCTGATGGTCCGGCCGTGCTGCTGCACGGCACGCTGGAGGGCCTGGCGGATCCACCAGGTCGCGTAAGTCGAGAAGCGGAAGCCTCGCTCCCAGTCGAACTTGTCGACCGCGCGCATCAGGCCGAAGGTCCCTTCCTGGACCAGATCGGCCATGTCGACGCCGCGGTCCTGGTAACGGCGCGCCCAGTGCACGACGAGGCGCAGGTTGGCAGCAACCATTTGTTTGCGGGCAGCGTCATCGCCCGCAGCTACTCGCTTGGCCAGCTCCACCTGCTGCTCGTGATCGGGCATGGGGAACTGGTCGAGGTCGCGCAACATCAACCCCAATGTGTCCGATGTGCTCACCGCGCTCTTCATTCTCGCTCCAGCCGTTTTTCTCTCGCTCTCAGTCGTACGTACCCCGGGCATCCGGGGATCAACCTGCCAGGTACAACCAGGTCCAGGGCTAGATCATTCCAGCGGGGTGTTCGGTCCCTGGGCTTGCGACCTGGGGGAAGGTCGTGGTCATCTACCGCCATGGCCGGCCGATTGGTGCTCTTGCGTCACGGCGCGACCGAGTGGTCCGTTAGTGGTCAACACACAGGGCGAACGGATATTCCCTTGCTCCCCGAAGGGGAGGGTCAGGCGGCCGCGGCGGGCGCCTACCTCCGGTCCGCGGGCTGGGCCTTCGACCTGGTCCTCACGAGCCCGCTGCGGCGGGCCGCGGATACGTGCAGGCTGACCGGGTTCGTCGGCGAGACAGACCCCGACCTCATGGAGTGGGACTACGGCGCGTATGAGGGAATCGCGTCCCGGGAGATCCGCGAGGATCGCGCCGACTGGAACCTCTGGGAGCACGGGGTGCCCGAAGGGGAGCGGCCGGCGGAGGTCGGACGGCGCGTTGACCGGGTGATCGAGCGCACGAGGCGCCAGGCGGGCGACGCGCTCTGCGTGGCCCACGGACACGTGCTGCGTGTCCTCACGGCCAGGTGGCTGGGGCTACCCCCCGTCGCCGGCCGATTGTTCCTCCTCAGCGTCGGCGCCGTGTGCGTGCTGGGCTGGGAGGGGAACGCACCAGCGGTCGAGTTGTGGAACTTCGTCCCGGACCCCGTATGAGAACGGACGGGGTTCGCGGCGGGTCAGACCGTGGCGGCCACGTTGCCCTGAGCCCGGTCGACCATGTCGGCGAGGCTGTAGGACTGCAGATGGGTGCGGATGACCTCGCCGACGTCGGCCCAGACGGCCAAGAGCACGCATTGGCCCTCGTGGTCACAGGCTCCGTTTTCGTGCGGCTCACCGAAGTCTCCGGCCGCAATCGGCCCGTCGACGGCGGAGACGATCTGGGCGAGCGAGATCTCTTCGGGTGCCCGCGCCAGCACGTAGCCACCTCCGACCCCGCGTTTGGAGCGGACGAGTCCCGCTCCTTTGAGGGCGAGAAGTATCTGCTCCAAATACGGCTGCGGCAGGCCGGTGCGCTCGGCGATGTCGCGCACCGAGGTCGGGGTCCCTGCGCCGTGGAGCGCGAGGGACAGGAGTGCTCGGCTGGCGTAGTCACCCCGCGTCGAAACCCTCACAACAACGGATGCTACCGGCCCAAACGCCGCTCCCGGGGGTGCGGGCGTCGTAGGGTGGCCCAGTGAGCGACGGCCCGGCGGCCCAGGTTGCAGTGGCAGATGCTGGTCAGAGGACCTCTCGGGACGCCGGCGGCCCTGTCCCACTACTGCCGGACTGGGAGGGCGCCTGTCTCCATCGGGTCGTACCCGGTCTGCTCGACCAGCTGGCTCAGCCCGGACGGTCGGCGCCGCCGCCGTGGTTCCCGGCCCCGGTCGCCGAGGCCACGCAGATCGTCCTGCTGGTGATCGACGGGCTCGGTGCCGAGCAGCTGCGCGCCCGCAGCGGCCTGGCGCCGGTGCTGACATCGGGCACAGGCGGATCCATCACCACGGTCGCTCCGAGCACGACGGCCTGCGCGCTGACGACACTGGTCACGGGCAGGGTGCCGGCCCAGCACGGCGTACTCGGGTACCGGGTGGCGCTCGACGGTGAGGTCATGAACGTCCTCCAGTGGTCACTCGACGGCGCCGACGCACGGATGCGGGTGCCCGCGCACGTCTTCCAGCCGTTTCCCTCCTTCCCCGGAGCGATCGGGACGGTTCCGGTGGTCACGCGCCACGACTACGGGCCGACGGGATTCACCGCAGCGCACCTCGGCCGAGTCGATCTGCACCGGTGGCACACGCCGGCGGGGCTCGTGACCACGGTGCGGCGACTCGCCGCTTCGGGAAGCCCGTTCATTTACGCCTACTACGAAGGAATCGACAAGGTCGCACACGCCGAAGGGATCGGGGAGTTCTACGACGACGAGCTGCGCTTCGCCGATCGCCTCGTGGCAGACGTCCTCGAGGTCTTGCCGGCGGGTGCCGTCCTGGTGGTGACGGCCGATCACGGACAGGTCAATGTCGGCAACTCGGTGGTTGTGCTCGGCCCTGAGATCATGGAAGGGCTCACACTGATCAGTGGCGAGGGACGGTTCCGCTGGTTGCACACGCGTCCCGGCGCGATCGACGAGGTCGTGGACGCGGCCGTCCGGCTGCATGGTGACGTGGCCTGGGTCCGCACGAAGGAGCAGGTGATCGACGAGGGGTGGCTCGGCGGTGTCCCGTCGCCGGAGATCGCGGCGCGGTTGGGAGATGTGGCCCTGATCCCGTTCGAGCCGATCGCCTTCCTCGACCCTGCCGACACCGGCGAGCTTCGCCTGGCGGCCAGGCATGGCTCGCTCACGCCCGACGAAATGCTGGTTCCCCTGCTCGGATGGCGCGCCGGATGAGCCGGCCCACCACGATGGCAACATAGGGACGAAGCGGGCGTGGTGCGGTGGCCCGGCGGATCCCGGGTACGAAGAGCGGAGTGGATGACGTGACGAACGGAGACATGGGAGACAATTCGTCGGACGGCGCTGAGCCGGCCATCGCACCGGACGAGGTGCTCGGCAGCATGGGTGCAGAGGGCGGCGACGAGTCGAAGACCGAAGCGATCAACGAGCCGGCGAAGGTGCTGCGAATCGGCTCCATGGTCAAGACGCTTCTCGACGAGGTGCGGGGGGCACCACTCGACGACAAGAGCCGGGTGCGGCTGCGAGAGATCTACGAGCAGTCGATCCGCGCTCTCTCTGAAGTGCTCTCACCCGACCTGGTGGCCGAGCTCGAGTCCCTCACATCGCCTTTCGACAGCGAGGCGCCGAGCGACGCCGAGCTGCGCATCGCCCAGGCGCAGTTAGTGGGGTGGCTCGAGGGTCTCTTCCAGGGGATCCAGGCGACGCTCGTGTCCCAACAGATGGCGGCCCGCGCCCAGCTCGAGCAGATGCGCCAACGGAGCCTGCCCGCGGGGAGTGAGGCCGGGGGGCGGACCGGGGCCTATCTCTGAGCCGGCGAGCGGGTAAGGCGGGTGCGCGAACGGCGGGCGAAGCGGGGGAGCAATGACCTTCGGCCATTCCGGGCCTTCAGCCGGCAAATTGCTCTCGGCCATCGTCGGCGCCGGCGTCGCAGGGGGATAGATTGCGAGATCCAGGGAAGAATCACACAGGTGTAAGTTTGACGTAGCGAAAGGAGGGCCGGTGTCGGAGCGGTCGTTTACGCATCTGCACACCCACACCGAGTTCTCCATGCTGGACGGTGCGGCGCGGGTCGGCGACCTGGTGGCCGCCGCAGCAGCCGACGGGCAGCGCGCGCTGGGCATCACGGACCACGGGAACATGTACGGGGTCCTCGACTTCTACAAGGCCTGCCGGGACCAGGGGATCGTCCCGATCATCGGCACTGAGGCCTACATGGCCGGCGAGTCGCGGCACGAGCGGCCGGTGCGGCGCGGCCGGGTCGACGACACGGGTGGCGACGTCGAGGGTGGCCAGAAGCTCTACTACCACCTCACCCTGCTGGCCGAGACGGTCGAGGGTTACCGCAACCTCATGAAGCTGTCCTCGGCCGCCTATCTCGAGGGCTACTACTACAAGCCACGGCTCGACTGGGAGCTGCTCGAGCGGCACCACGACGGGCTGATTGCCACGACCGGATGCCTGGGTGGAGTGGTCCTCCAAGCCTTGTTGTCCGGGAATCCGGCGGAGGCCGAGCGGCGGGCCGCTCGTCTCCAGGACATCTTCGGCCGCGACAACCTCTTCGTCGAACTGCAGGACCACGGGCTGGCGGACCAACGCAGCACGAACCCGCAGCTGATTGAGATCGCGCGTCGGTTGAACGCGCCGCTCCTCGCCACGAACGACAGCCACTACACGCACCGCGAGGACGCCGTCGCGCACGACGCGTTGTTGTGCGTCCAGACGGGCGCGCTGCTCGCGGACACGAACCGGTTCAAGTTCGAGGGGACGGAGCACTACCTGAAGTCGGCGAGCGAGATGCGCCATCTCTTCCGGGAAGTGCCCGAGGCGTGCGACAACACGTTGCTGATCGCGGAGCGCGCCGACGTGCAGATCGAGCTCGGGAAGCCGAGCCTGCCCGAGTTTCCCGTGCCCGATCGCTTCACCGGTGCGACCTACGAGGATCGGGCGCTCGCCTACCTGCGCGATCTCACGATGGAAGGTGCGCGCCAGCGCTACGGCGACCCCGTGCCCGCGGAGGTCAAGGAGCGGTTGGACTTCGAGCTGTCGGTCATCGGGGACATGGGCTTTCCCGCCTACTTCCTCGTCGTGTGGGACCTCATCCGCTTCGCCCGTGAGAACGGCATCCGGGTGGGCGCGGGGCGGGGTTCGGCGGCCGGCTGCTGCGTGGCCTATTGCCTTCGGATCGTCGATCTGGACCCGATCCGTTACGACCTTCTCTTCGAGCGCTTCCTCAACCCGGGCCGCAAGCAAATGCCCGACATCGACATGGACTTCGACGAGCGGTACCGGGCCGACGTCATGCACTACGCCTCCGAGAAGTACGGCAGCGACCGGGTGGCGCAGATCATCACGTTCTCGACGATCAAGGCGCGGGCCGCAGTGCGCGACGCCTCGCGGGTCCTCGGCAAGCCGTACATCGTGGGCGACAAGATCGCCAAGGCGATGCCCCCGCTCATCATGGGCCGGGACACGCCGCTCAAGGCCTGTCTCACCAAGACGGAAGGCCACGAGGACGGGTTTGCCAGCGCGGGCGAGCTGCGCACCATGTACGAGACCGACCCCGAGGCCAAGGAGGTCATAAACGTCGCGTTGGGCCTCGAGGGTCTGCGCCGCCAGGACGGCATCCATGCCGCCGCCGTGGTCATCTCGCGCGACCCGCTGACCGACTACCTGCCCATCCAGCGTAAGCCCGACGCCGGCGGCGACCCGGCGGACGCCCCCATCGTCACGCAGTACGAAATGCACGGGGTCGAGGAGCTGGGCCTGCTGAAGATGGACTTCCTCGGGTTGCGCAACCTCTCGGTGATCGAGCGGGCGCTCGATCTGATCGAGGAGACGACGGGGGAGCGGCTCGACATCGATGCCGTCGACCTCACGGACGAGCCCACGCTCGCGATGCTGCGCCGGGCCGACTCGGTGGGCGTCTTCCAGCTCGAGGGTGCGGCCATGCGCCAGACGCTGCGCGCCCTGGCGCCGACGAGCTTCGACGACGTGGCGGCGTTGGTCGCGCTGTACCGGCCCGGGCCGATGGCGGCCAACATGCACCGCGACTACCCGGAGCTCAAGAACGGTCGCAAGCCCGTGGCGTACCTGCATCCGGACATCGAGCCGATCCTCAAGGACACCTACGGGCTGATGCTCTACCAGGAGTCCGTGATGCGTGTCGCGCAGAAGTTCGCCGGCTACTCGCTCGAGGAGGCCGACAACCTGCGGAAGGCGTGCGGCAAGAAGATCCGCAAGATGATTGCGGCGGAGCGCGAGAAGTTCGTCGCCGGCTGCGTGTCGGAAGGGTACGGCGAAGAGCTCGGCACGCAGCTGTTCGACATCATCGAGCCGTTCGCCGACTACGCGTTCAACAAGTCCCACTCCTACGGCTACGGGCTGGTGGCCTACCAGACGGCTTGGCTCAAGGCGCACTATCCCGTCGAGTACATGTCCGCGCTCCTCACGTCGGTGAAGGACAACAAGGACAAGACGGCGGTGTACCTGGCCGAGTGCCGCTCCATGGGGATCGACGTGCTGGTGCCGGACGTCAACCGCTCGGTGGCAGAGTTCGCCCCGGACAGGAACGCCGGGGAGGACCGGCGCGCCATCGTGTTCGGGTTGGCGGCCGTGCGCAACGTGGGCGAGGGGCTCGTGGAGCGGATCGTCGCCGAGCGCAACGCCAACGGCCCCTTCGAGGACATCTTCGACTTCTGCGCGCGCGTCGACCCCGTCGTCTTGAACAAGCGGACCATGGAGTCGCTGGCCAAGGGCGGCGCCTTCGACTCGCTCGCACACCCGCGCCAAGGGCTCTGCCTCGTGCTCGACGAGGTCGTCGACCGCACGCTCGAGCGGCGCCGCGAGCAGGAGCTCGGGATCACCTCTCTCTTCGCCGTGTTCGAGGAGGAGCAGGCCGATCCCGGCTGGGGCGGCACCAAGGTCGCCATCCCCGACGCCGAGTTCGACAAGTCCCAGCGCCTCGCGTTCGAGAAGGAGATGCTCGGTCTCTATGTCAGCGACCACCCGCTCATGGGCTTCGAGGGTGCTCTGAGCCGGCACACCGACAGCTCCCTGTCGGACATGCGCGAGGAAGACATCGTTGCCGGTGATCGCTCACCCGTGCGCACGGTCGGGGGCGTGGTGACCGACCTGCGCCGCTCCTATACGAAGAAGGGCGACCTCATGGCCCGGTTCGTCCTCGAAGACCTGCAGGCGGCCATGGAGGTCTTCGTGTTTCCCAAGACCATGGCGGAGTACGGGGCCCTGATCGAGAGCGACTCCATCCTGGTCATCAAGGGGCGGCTGGACACCCGTGAGGAGGAGCCCAAGATCGTCTGTATGGAGGTCTCACGGCCGCTGCTCCATCGCGGCGAGGAGGATCTGCACATCAAGCTGCCGCTCGGGGTGCTGACCGACCGCCGCGTCGAGGGTCTCAAGGAGGTACTGAGCGGCCACCCGGGGCCCTCGGCGGTGCTTCTCCACGTCGGCGAAAAGGTGCTGAAGCTTCCCCCCGAGTTCAATGTCGATTGCCGCAACGGCCTCGTGGGCGAGCTCAAGCGGCTGCTGGGTCAGAGTGCCGTTCTCTCCTGAACGGCCGTGACGCTCCGGCCAGAAATGGCTCTTGATCAGGGATAACGCCGTCACATTGGCGGGGCGTGGGCGCTCTGAGCAGGGCACCCGGTTAGGAAGGTACCGAAACCAGCCAGTAGACTTAGTGCATGCCGATCGTAGTGAGCACCAAGGATTGCACTGCGCTCAGTGATACTGAGCTCGTCGAAATGGCGGATCTGTGTGCGGAGCGCCCACCTGGGTTCGACATCGGTTTCCTCTCCAAAGAGCGCGAGGCGTGGGTCTTGATCACCCAGGCCCGGGAGGGGAACAAGCTCCGGGGGTATTCGTTCTGCACGCTCGAGCGCATCGGCGGCACGCCCTCCCTCCTGGTGGGCCTGGCCTTGGTCGACCGCACGTCGAGGGCCGAGGCCGCCCTCAAGGCGATCATGGCCGATCAGTACCGCCGGGCGCTGCTCGCCTTCCCCGACGAGGACGTCCTCCTCGGGACCCGGCTGATGTCGCCCGAAGGCTTCCGGGCCTTCTCGGGGCTTCAGGACGTGGTGCCTTTCCCCGAGCACAAGTCGTCCGGTGAGGAGCGAGCCTGGGCCCGCCGCCTCTCCAAGCGCTTCGGCTGCGAGAGCCGCCTCGACGACCGCACGTTCGTCCTCAAGGGCGACGGCTCGGTGGCCGGGGGCCTCGACTTCGTCGCCGCCAAGGTCAAGATCCCCGAGGGTGTCGACCAGCACTTCGCCGGTTTCGACCCCGAGAAGGGCGACCGTCTGGTCACCTTCGGCTGGGCGATGGCCGAGGATCTCGCCGGGGGCAAGCTCGGCCGCTGAGGTTCAGCCGCGGGGGAGGACGGCGGCGCAGACCTTGTAGCAATGGCCGTCCCGGGGCGGGCTGACGGTGACCAGCAGGTATTGCGGCTCGAAACCCAGCGCGCTG
>Ga0308309_10002703_pt1 | contig 10560 bp, 10 predicted proteins | sample HubBroMetageWFT5_FD_192491 | JGI IMG/M metagenome (GOLD analysis project Ga0308309, IMG submission 192491) | Warmed and freeze-thawed soil microbial communities from the Hubbard Brook experimental Forest, New Hampshire - Hubbard Brook CCASE Soil... | ecosystem: Environmental > Terrestrial >... | reverse complement strand
TTCTCATGTTTCGAAACTCACATCTGCAGAGCAGGCCGCGAAAAAGTTAGTTCGTAGCCAGAATGCAATCCTCAGCGCCTGAAGCCATGTTCTCTTCGCATGCTTTACGGCACGAGCACACATGCACTTCCCGCTCTATCGGAAGCCGTAGATTCTTTCTTCGTTGTTCTATGGAGTGCAGTTTCGGCCTTGCTCAATCCCTACTGCCTGCCTAGCGAAGCTTATCCACGCGCAAACCCACAACCAGCGAGCCGATCGGCTTGCCGCCGTCAAGAACCGGCAGGGCGACCTGAATAAGTTGCTGCCCGGTGGAGTCGTCCAGTTTAACGGTACCAATCCAGGTTTCTCCGGTCATCGGCACTTCGTGTTTCGGCAGACCTTTGTGCGTCCAGTGTTCGGTCTTAGCATCGAACCCAACCTTGAAACCGTCTGCCCCCGAGACAAAGATCTTCGCAATTGTGTCGTCGGCCTTCTTCTTATTTTTTAGATATTCGGATAAAGGCGCTTTGGCCACGGCGCGGACAAAGGGATCGAGCATCGTGAGATTGTGCCAATTGTCGTTGGTCATGGCTTGGGCCTCAGCGCTCGCTGGTGTGGCGTTGTGAGCTTTGACAGAATTCACAATCTCAGCGTCCGTACTAAGGGGCTCCAACTTCTTAATCTCAGCGTCCAACTTGGCTTTGATTTCGGGCGGGGCTTGTCCCAAGGCGCTGGCGAGGCAGAAAACAATCATCACACATGCGGAGAGAGCGCTCTTGTAAGGGCTGATCATAGGTTCCCCCTTTATGGAGGGGGGTGCGCACCCAGCAAGGCGACGACCACGGCAAAACCTCCGCGCACGCGCCAAAGTGGCTTGAGGAATGTTCTTCATGAAATGCTCATCGGCAGAAGCGCCGAGAACCTTAGAGAGGCCTGAAGGACGCAGCACTTGGAGAGGCACTAAAGGGAGCTGCGCTCATGAGGACTTGAGTTAAGCCTACTATGCGGGCAAGTTCCGGCCGCGAGTCTCTGCTCCGAAAGGAATCAGCAGAAGTCCTACACCAAAAGCGATGGCGGTCATTGCCACTGGTATTCCCAGCGAGCCGTAGTGGCGGACGCCGTTGGCTACCAGGAAAGAGATGCCTGCGCCGCCAAATCGTGCAAACGAAGTGGCGAACGCGAAGGCGCTGGCGCGGCACTCCGTGGGATATTGCTCCGGCAGCCAGAGAGTGTAGACGGCGAAGTTCGCGCCGCCCAAACCCAGAAAGAACAGGCACCCAAAGAACAATGGCAGCGCGGTGGGCCCCATGTAGAAGACCTTTCCGAACGTGACCGCGATGAAGATCAGCATGAGAGTAAAGAAAAGTGCCAGCGCGCCGCGGCGCCCGAGCCGCTCTGCCAGCCAGGGCATGACGAGGCAACCGAGTATGGTAGCGAAAGAAATCAACATCATTCCATAGGAAGCGATCTTCGCGGCGGCCGGACCCACATGGCCCCCTGCTTGGGCCAGTGTGGTAATGGCGGTGGGCACATAAACGGTGCCCGCCCACAAACCGCAGATGGAGGCCAGCATGAACGAGGCATTCAGGATGGTGCGGCGTCGCAACGGTTTCGCGAACAGCACGGCGAATGGACGCCAGATCGCCCAGGAGCGCACTACGCTCTCTTTTCTCTTCCAGGTCGCGGGCTCAGTGACCCCATGCCGCAACCAGGCCAGCAACAACGCGGGCAATCCGCCAACGATGAACATGTAGCGCCAGCCATAGTGGCTGCCGATGGCATAGTTCGCCAGCGATGCGAGAAAAAAACCGACATAATAGCCGGTGTGCATGTAACCTGCGCCCATACGCCGGCGGTGCTCAGGCCACTCTTCGGCGACGAAAGTCCCGCCCATGGCCCACTCTCCGCCGATGCCGATGCCGGCGAGCAGCCGCAGAATGGCAAGCTGCCACACGCTGGTGACGAAGGCGCTCAAAAAAGTGAACACCGAATACCACACGATGGTCAGCATGAGGGTGCGCACGCGGCCGAATTTATCGCCGACCGGGCCCCATAGGAAAGCCAGCCCCCAGCCCACCAGAAATAGAGCGAAGGACAAGGATCCGTAATAGCCGATGTTCACTTTTGTGGCCGCGATGCCGGAGCGCGGAAGCAAATCGGTCATCGCGGGGACGAGCACGAGCGCGTAGACGACAGAGTCCATGCCGTCAAGGGTCCAGCCACCCCAGGAGGCCCAGAAGCCGCGAATCTGATTGCGGGTGAGAAAGGCGGGAGCCGGAGGATCCACTTCGTGAGCGGTGGTCGACATGACAGTGCGGGAACTATATCAAAGCGGAATCGGATTTGGGGAAAAACGTACAGCGACAATGCGCGAGCGGGTAGTCCACGTTTGGATTTAAGCCGTCAGGAGCTACGCTCTTTGCGGTACAGCGTCTCAGCAAAATGACGTGAGCGGGAAAATCGAGTCAGAATCCCGTGAAAGATTTCATACACTTCGTGGCTCGTCAGCGGGCGCCCAAGTTCCCCCTCTCGAATTTCCATCTGTAAATGAAACTTGGTCCGCAGTTCTGCAACAATCTCATCGCCGCGCTCGTTGATCAAAGATCTTGCAATCATTTTCAGGTAGACCCCGCATGCGTCGAGCATCATTGTTTTGGCTACTTCCATATAACGCGGGAGAGGATGCTGAACCTTTGCACTTCTGCCAGGAGGCGGCCCTCGCCAGTAGTGTCCCACGTCAGGATCCTGCCCACTCGCTGCGGTCGACGCCCGGGGAAACTAAACGGGGACTATTTTGCCGCTTGAAGCCGTTGTTCGAGGGCGGCTACTTCAGCGTTCAAACCCTCGGGGAGATGCGCGCCGAACTTTGCGAAGTGCTCGCGAATCCGCGGCACTTCGGCCTTCCAGCCCTCTACGTCGACGCTGAGTAGTTCCTCGACGTTGGCGCCTTGGATATTGAGTCCGGTCGTGTCGAGATCCGCGACCTCGGGCACTCGACCGATCGGCGTCTCCTTTGCGTGGACTTTACCGTCGCAGCGCTCGAAGATCCACTTCAGCACGCGGCTGTTTTCGCCGTATCCCGGCCAGAGGAATTTACCGCTCTGGTCTTGCCGGAACCAATTGACGTAGAAAATCTTCGGTAGCTTTGAGGCGGCTGAGTGCTTTCCAATTTGCAGCCAATGACCGAAGTAGTCGCCCATGTTGTAGCCGCAGAACGGGAGCATGGCCATCGGGTCGCGCCGGAGCTGACCCACTTTCCCGGTGATCGCGGCCGTAGTTTCGCTACTGACCGTTGCACCCAGAAAAGTACCGTGCTGCCAGTTGAGAGCTTCGGTTACGAGTGGAACGATGCCGGCGCGCCTTCCACCAAACAGGATCGCATCGATCGGAACACCCTTGGGATCCTCCCACTCCGGCGCAATCACTGGGCACTGGCTTGCCGCAACGGTGAAGCGCGAGTTGGGGTGCGCCGCTACCCGCCCGGATTCAGGTGTCCAGACCCGGCGAAGCCAGTCCACCAATTTTGCTGGCTTCTCGTCGGTCATGCCTTCCCACCAGACGTCGCCGTCCATCGTCATGGCGCAATTGGTGAAGATGGAATTCTTGGTAACGCTGAGCATGGCGTTCGCATTGGACTTCATGCTTGTGCCGGGCGCCACTCCGAAAAAACCGTATTCGGGATTGATGGCGTAAAGCCGCCCATCCGCGCCGAATTTCATCCAGGCGATATCATCGCCGATGGTCTCCACCTTCCAGCCCGGAATCGTCGGAATCATCATCGACAAGTTGGTCTTGCCGCAGGCGGAGGGAAATGCGCCGGTCATATACTTCACTTGGCCCGCAGGGCTGATGAGTTTCAGAATCAGCATGTGCTCGGCCATCCAACCCTCGTCCCGAGCCTGCACCGAGGCGATGCGCAGGGCGTGGCACTTCTTCCCCAGTAATGCATTGCCGCCGTAACCCGAGCCGAAGGACCAGATTTCACGAGTCTCTGGAAAATGGCAGATCCACTTATTTTCCGCGTTGCAATCCCACGTTTTGTTCGGCTGATTGGGGGCGAGCGGAGCGCCAATGGAGTGCAAGCCGCGCACGAACTCCCCGTTAGCACCCAAAACATCCAGCACGTGGGTTCCCACTCGAGACATGACATGCATGCTGACGACAACGTAGGCGGAGTCGGTGATCTCGACGCCGATTTTGGAAATCGGCGAGCCGATCGGACCCATGCTGTAAGGAACCACGTACATCGTCCGGCCCATCATGGAACCGGCAAACAGTCCTGCCAGCTTCTGCTTCATCTTGGCGGGATCTTCCCAGTTGTTGGTCGGGCCGGCTTCTTCTTTCGTACGCGAGCAGATAAAAGTCTGATCTTCCACGCGGGCCACATCGGCTGGATCGGAGCGGACCAGATAGCTGTTGGGCCGCTTCACGGGATCGAGCGGGATCGCGGTGCCGGTAAGTACCAGCAAGCGCAACATGGCCTCATATTCCTCGGTCGAGCCATCACACCAGTGAACCCGATCGGGTTTGCACATTTGCGCTACTTCGTCGACCCAGCGCCCCAGCTTAGTGTGCCCATGGTTATTCGCGGCTGTTTCAACTTCTATCGTAGTAGTAGCCATGATGATGAATGTTCTCCGGTAAGTAAGAAACCGCTGACTGCTGTGCTCGGCGCAACCCGCGGGACGTTGCAAGCTCCCGGCAACAACGGCCAGTGCAACTGGCAATCTTAATATTGTCTCTCACCTGCGAAGATTATTCCAGCGGCGGGCGCGTTGCTGCAGAACCTGAACACGGGTCAGAAAGAACTCTGGTACGCGACGGTATACCATTTCGGAGCGGCTAGCATTTCCGCATCCGTGGAATATGGCGGAGGAATTCGCTTTCGCCAGTTGCACGCCCACCCGCTGCCAAGTTTGATTTGCGTTAGCATGGACTCGTTAGCGTGGACTAAGATCCGTCAGAGACCGAATCTGTGCGCTCCGCACTCGCTTCGGTTGCTGATGCCGCCGAACTGAAAGCTGATTTATGACCGACAAGCGAATCGTACTCACCACCACGGGATCGGAAGAGGAGGCGCGAAAGATTGCGAAGCATCTGGTAGCAAATCGGCTCGCCGCTTGCGTGAACATTCTCCCGCAGGTGAAGTCGATCTACCGATGGCAAAACAAAGTGGAAGAGGCAAGGGAGTGGCTCTTGATCATTAAAACCAGCGCCGCAGCTTTCGCAGCAGTTCGCGACGCGATTGTGGAGACTCACTCTTACGACCTTCCGGAGTGCATCTGCTTAGGCGTTGAGGATGGATCATCCGCGTATTTGCAGTGGATTGCACAGTCAATGGCGGGCGGAGACTCCGGAGAATAGCGCCAGCCTGCTAGATCGCGGCCAGCCCTGATTCCAGATCAACAAGGATGTCCTCAACGTCCTCGATTCCAACTGAAATCCGTACCATGCCGTCGGTGATGCCGATCGCCTTTCGCCCTTTCTCGCCGAGACCGGCATGGGTCATCGTGGCGGGATGCGAGATCAGCGTCTCCACCCCCCCGAGCGATTCGCCCAGCGAACACACGGTGAGTTTTTTTAGCATTTTGTTGGCGTTCTTGAGCGACCCGGTTTCGAACGTGATCATAGACCCAAAACCGCTCATCTGCCGCTTGGCTAATTCATGTTGTGGATGATCAGTCAGCCCGGGATAAAACACTCTCTTTACCTTGCCATGATTCGCCAGAAAATCCGCAACGATGCGCCCGTTGCGATCGTGAATATCCATGCGGGCGGCTAACGTTTTTACGCCGCGAAGCAGGAGAAAGCATTCAAAGGGAGAGAGAATTGCACCCGCGGCTTTTTGTAGAAAGGCTAACTGCTCGGCCTGATCCGGCCGGCTGCACACCACCACCCCTCCCAGCCCATCACTGTGGCCATTAAGAAATTTTGTGGTCGAGTGGATCACCATATCCGCGCCGAGCGCCAGGGGTTGCTGAAAGTAGGGGGACATGAATGTGTTGTCGACCACCAGGTCGGCCTTCTTGCGGCGGCAAATCTCGCTGATCGCCTCCAGATCGCTCAGCGTCATCAGTGGATTGGTGGGCGTCTCGACGTAAACCATGCGCGTCTTTTTGCGGAAAGCGCGCTCCACGTTGTTGGCGTCGGAAGTATCGACGTAAGTAAATTCGAGGCCGTATCGCGTCAGCACCTGGTTGAAAAGCCGCGGTGTACCGCCATATAAGTCGTTGCCGCAGACGACGTGATCGCCTGATTTCAGAAGCGTAGCCATCGCATTGATCGCAGCCATGCCACTGGCGAAGACCGGCGCCGCGATGCCGCCCTCGAGTGACGCCAGATTCTGCTCGAGCCGCGACCTCGTAGGGTTCGATACGCGCGAATACTCGTAGCCTTTATTCTCGCCAATTCCCTGCTGCACGTACGTGGAGGAAAGATAGATGGGCACGTTTACCGCGCCGGTCAATGGATCCGGCTCCTGTCCATCGTGTAGGGCGCGGGTCGCAAAACCCGCTTTTTTCATTTTTTTCATGGATTTCAACTGGAGAATCCCGGCGATGCTAAACCCCGCCTTCAAAAATCTTCTTCGACAGGTACCGCTCGGCTGAGTCCGGAACAATCGTGGCTACGCGCTTACCTTGGCCTAGCCGCCGCGCCACTTGGAGGGCGGCGAACACCACCGCTCCGCCGCTCGACCCCGCCAGTACGCCCTCGCGCGCCGCCAACTGTTTCACTGTGGCAAACGCATCCTCGTCCATCACGGCGATCACCTCATCACATACAGCTGCATCGAAGGTCTCGGGGATAAAGCCGTTGCCGATTCCTTCGACTTTGTGCGGGCCAGCCTCGCCGCCGCCCAGCACGGAACCCTGCGTGGTTACGGCTATGGCCAGCGCTCCCGGCAGATGTTCCTTCATATAGCGCGCCACGCCTGTGAAAGTCCCGCATGTGCCGCAGCCGAGAACCACCGCGTCGATTTTTCCCTCCAACTGCTCGAACATCTCCACTGCAGTAGTTTCGTAGTGATAGTCGGGATTCGCCGGGTTCTCGAACTGCCCGGCCAGGAATGCGTCCGGATCGCTGGCCACCAACTCCTTGGCGCGCCGGATTGCACCTTCCATTCCTTGAGTATCTGGAGTGCGCTCAACCTGGGCGCCCAGGGCGCGCATGATGATTACTTTCTCCTGAGAGAAATTCTCTGGAACAAAAAGTTTCACCTTGTAGCCCCGATTCACTCCGATCAGGGCCAGCCCGATTCCCGTATTCCCGGCGGTCGCCTCCACAATGGTCCCGCCGGGAGCAAGCTTTCCTTCCCGTTCCGCGTTGCGGATGATTCCGATCGCAGCCCGGTCTTTCACGCTGCCGCCGGGATTTAAATATTCCAGTTTCGCGAAAACGTCGGCCGAACCATTCGGAACCAGGCGCTTCAAGCGAAGCATAGGAGTCCCGCCGACCAGATCGGTGATATCGTCGGCTACGCCGAGGAAGGAACTATCAGAAGTTTTCAGGTGCACGTTACAGGGTAAGGGGAAGGCCGGAAATCGTCAATGGAACAAGAGCCTTAGGACAGGATCACGATCGTGTTACTTCGCTCCCGCTGCTCCCTGCGTGCCAGCGTAGTACCCGCTCTTGGTTCGCACCACCAGCTTGCCATGGCCTTTGGCCTTAGCCTCGACGCGAATCTGCCGGAATCCGCCGCTCGAACGGGGATTAGTCGGCTTGTAGCCGATGGTGTACTGATTTCTGATATCGTGGGCAACTTGCCGGCTGATCTCGTCAACTTCGTCCAGGGTCTTCGGGAAAAAAGCCAGTCCACCAGTGCGCTGCGCAATGATATCCAAAGCCTTCTTGGCGCGCCGCGGGTGCTCTTCCTCGCCCAGGATTCCGATGGCATACACCGACGGACCGTTCTCTTCTTGCAACAGTTTCACCGCCTGCTCAAGAGTTTCGCGGCTGGCGTTGTCCTCTCCGTCGGTCACGACGAATAACACCTTTCGCTCCAGCTTTGCATATTTCTTAAGATGTTCCGCGGAAGCGACGACAGCCTCGTACAACGCCGTGCCTCCTTTTGCGTCGATTTTCTCCAGTGCCTCTTTCAATTTCAGCAGGTCGTTGGTGAAATCCTGGTCGAGATAATATTCGTCGTTAAAATTGACCACGAATACTTCGTCCTGAGGATTGCTCGACCGCACCAGATTTAGCGCGGCCTGGTTCACCTTGGCGCGCTTCTCCCGCATAGAGCCGGAGTTATCAATCACAATTCCTATCGCGACCGGAATATCCTCATGCCGGAAGGAGATAATGGTCTGCGGCTTCCCATCCTCCATTACCGCGAACGCGCCCCGATCGAGGTTGGTAACTATGTGCTGCTTGTCGTCCACTACAGTGGCATGCAGAAGGACTTCATCGACGTCCTTGCGGATGACGAAGGTGCCGTTCTCATCAGGCGTTTGCGGTGAGGGCGTCTTGGCGGGAGGCTCGGGAGCTGGCTGGGATTGCGGCGCTTGGGAAGGGCCCAGTTGAGCATCGCTGGTATGAGCGCCTGAAAACGATGCCGACCAGCAAGTTCCCGGAATGCCAGCCCAGATTATGCAAATCAGAAAAAAAATGCAGACTGGGGTGCGCTTACTCTTGGGGAGCGTAATATCCGGTCCTGGCATACACTCGGAGTGGCGGCAATCCTTTCGGCGGCGATAACTTCACTTTTATCTTACGCCATTTGCCGTCGCGAGCCAGTCGAGTGGGACGATAACCTAGTACGTATTGGTTGCGCAGCTCAACCCCAATCTTGGTGGCCACGTCCGCCAGGTCATTCGGATTTTCGACTGTAAAGGCGCGTCCCCCAGTGAGTTCTGTGATCTCGCCGAGCAGCGCTGGGCCCAACGCCTCTTCCTGCGAAGGGAAGTAACGGTCGTAAATCCCAATGGCATAAATCATTACATCTGCTTCTTTGACTAACGCTTTTATCTCACCTTCGGTATAGCGGCTGTGATTGTCGCCGCCATCTGAAATAATCAACAAAGCCTTCTTGGGATATTTTGCCTGCCGCATCTTGCTGATGCCCATGTAAATCGCATCCAGCAGGGCGGTGCGCCTCCGCGGAACTGTGAACACCAACTTACCCTGGATTTCATCTACAGAACTCGTGAAATCGCTCACCACTTCCGGAGCGTCGGAGAAGGTGATCATGAAGAATTCGTCCTGCGGATTGGCGGTCTTGAAAAATTCGACCACTGCATCCTTCGCCCGATCCATCTTGGAACTCATGCTGCCGCTGGAGTCGAAAATGACTCCCAGCGATACCGGCGCATCCTCGCTGGAAAAAGTCTTGATCTCCTCCTTTGAGTTGCCCTCGAACAACTGGAAGTTATCTTTATCGAGACCGGTGACCAGACGGTTCATAGGATCAGTAATGGTCACCGGAACGAGCACTAAATCAACGGCGATCTTCAATGGACGGACATGCGTTGCCAGTGGGGAGACGATACTTTGTTTCGCAACCTCTTCCGTCTTGGCCTTCTCCACTTCGCGGGGTGTGATGTGTACGTCGTTTACGCTCGTTTGTGAGAAAGCGGGTAACGCAAGACTCAAAGTCACGGCCACGAAAAGCAGGAGTCGCCCAGACGAAGATTCGGCCTGGAGAAAACACGCAGAGGGGTTTAGGGAACGAGCCGGGAAGGACTTCCGGGCAATATTCCGAAGCGAACTGAGAACCAGGGCCTTAGGGCGACAAAGCCGGCGCCCGTCCAGGAGGGCCATAGGAAGCACCTCTAATGGCCGCGATAGTATCACAGCTTGGTTGTAACGGATGCCTTTTCTTTGTCAAAAGTTGACGATAATCCGAATTTGGAAAGCAGCTGGGTGTGAAGATTCCTGCACTGGGCGGAAAAGGGGCTAAGGGCTTTCCCCCATGTTGTTACAATCAACAGTCCTCCATGGCTGACATTTTTCCTTTTCGCGCATTTCGCTACGACCCCGGGCTGCTTGGGCGCTCCGTCACCCAGCCGTACGACAAGATCACCCCGGCTATGCAAGAACGGTACTACGCAGCCAGCGAGCACAACCTGGTTCGCATCATTTTGGGCCGGCGGGAAGCTGGTGACAATGAAGAAGGAAATGTTTACACCCGCGCGGCGGCTTATTTTAGCGATTGGCGGAAGCGCGGAATACTAAGGCACGATCCACATCCCTCGATATATGCCTACTCTCAGCGCTTTGCGCTCCCGTCTGCCAAACAAGGCTCGGGGAAGGAAATTTCTCAAGTGGAGCGCCGCGGATTCATTGCGCTGGGTCGGATCGAAGATTATTCGTCCGGCATTGTCTACCGCCATGAGCAGACGCTGGCAAAGCCCAAGGCGGACCGCCTCGATCTTCTCCGCGCGACTCGCGCTCACTTTGGGCAGATCTTCATGCTCTACGAGGACTCAGGGCAGGTCGACTCCCTTCTTACCACCGATGCCGCGCCCGATATTTCGGTAGTTGACGAATATGATGTCAATCATCAGGTGTGGCAAGTCAGCGATCCGCATCTGATCGAATCTGTCCGGAATGCGATGAGCGCCAAGAAGTTGATCATCGCCG
>Ga0308309_10002702_pt1 | contig 10561 bp, 6 predicted proteins | sample HubBroMetageWFT5_FD_192491 | JGI IMG/M metagenome (GOLD analysis project Ga0308309, IMG submission 192491) | Warmed and freeze-thawed soil microbial communities from the Hubbard Brook experimental Forest, New Hampshire - Hubbard Brook CCASE Soil... | ecosystem: Environmental > Terrestrial > Soil... | reverse complement strand
CGGAATCCATCAAGAGCGCCGTGATCAGCCTGGGTTTGCGCAAAGTTGAAACCATTCTCCTCACCTGCTGTCTGGGCAATGCTTTCCCCGCAAAGAACTGGCCTCTCGACCCGATCGTCTTCTGGAAGCATTCGCTGGGTTGCGCCATGGTATGCCGAAAACTGGGCGAAAAGTTGTCCGCGGAGGACGTCGAAAAGATATACATGGCGGGACTCCTCCACGATATGGGCTTCATGGCGAATTCCATGGCGTTTCCCGAAGAATTCGACGCCGCGGTCAAGCTTGCGGTCAAGGACCACATGCCGCTTTGTGAGGCGGAGCACGCCACCATGGGATTCACTCACTGCGACACCGGACGAGCGCTGGCCGAGAAATGGCATCTGTCGGCGGACCTGGTTCAGGTGATCGCCAATCATCACGCGCCCGAGTTGAGCGAAGGGGCCCAGCCGCTGGTTGCAATGGTGCATCTGGCCGACCTTCTCTGCCGCATGCGCGGAATGGGTTACGGATACTATGAGTCCCAGAAAGTGGACTTAGTGCACGATCCAGCCTGGGGCATTCTCCAGAAGGAGTATCGCGACCTCGAAGACGTAGACCTGGCGCGGTTTTCCTTCGAACTTGACGAATCGGTAGAAGAAGTCTTCGCGCTGGTGGGCACCATTTTCGGTTCGTCCGCAGCCGCCAAAAACTGAGACCCGCATACTGCAGGCCCATTCCCGGCCTTCAAACCGAACTGAGTTCGAAGCCCGGGTGGCGGGCCGATGCTCCGTTAATTCTTCCCATCGCCGTCCCGATCCGCGGTTAACACTTCTCTCCCGGGAAACGTCTATCCTGTTGTGGGGATTTTTCGCGTATGGCCTCCAGGTCGGGAGATAACGTTGACCTGCTCGCCGCGGGACTGGGACGCCAGCCCGTGAGCGATCCATTGGCGCGCGAAATTTCCGACGACGCGACGTTGGTGCGGGCGGCGCAAGCCGGAGACCGTGCCGCGTTCGGGCGCCTCTATGAGCGTTACGCCCGCTTAATCCACGGCGTTCTGCTGGCGAAGGTCCCGGTGGGCGCAGCTGACGATCTGGTTCAGGATGTCTTCCTGCGAGCGCTTCGCCGGCTTTCAACGCTGCGGGAGAGCGGAAGTTTTGGTGCCTGGCTGGCGGCCATCGCCCGCAATTTAGCCAATGACTACCACCGGCGTTCGTTGCCGGAGGAACCGCTGGCCGACGATGCGACGGAGCACAGGGTCAGCCACGAAGAGGCTCGGGTTCAAACTCGAACAGCAGAGGATGCAAGCTCTGCGGCGGCAATTCTCGATGCGATCCGCAGCCTCCCCGATGCCTATCGCGAGACGCTGATCCTGCGCCTGGTGGAGGGTTTGACCGGTCCTGAAATTGCCGCGCGCACCGGACTGACGCATGGGTCGGTGCGGGTCAATCTGCATCGTGGCATGGAGCAACTGCGCGCGAAGCTGAGCCCGCCGCAAGCGGCAGTCAGCCAGAAAAGGAGACGCTGTAATGGACGCGGCGAAGAATAAAACGGCGAACGAACCTCAGGCGAACGGGAACGACTACCTGTGGGATGGATCGGGCGCGCCGGATCCTGAAATCCGGAAGTTGGAGGCGCTGCTCGGGGAGTTCCGGCATGACCGTCCTGCGCCGCCGTTTCCCGAGATGGTTTTGAGCCGGGGTTGGACATTGTTTCCATTGCGCATGCGATTGTTTCCGGTTCTGGCGGCGACTGCGGCAGCTCTGCTGGCGGTCGCAGCAATTGTATTTCCTAGGCAAGGAACGCAGCCGCCGCCCGTTGCCGTGGCCGGTTGGGAAGTTTCGCGCCGGGCGGGAACACCCCAGATTGGATCAACGGCCATCCACGCGAACGAGCGTCCTAGCCGGTTCGGGCTGGGCCAGGTTCTTGAAACCGACGCTCAGTCTCGCGCGAGCCTGCAGGCGGAAGACGTCGGCCGGATCGAGATCGAGCCGAACTCGCGCGTGCGGGTGCTCACCATGGGCCAGGGCCTGAAACGGATCGCTCTGGACCGCGGAAAAATTAGCGCGTTCATCTGGTCGCCTCCCGGTCAATTCGTCGTCGACACGCCGTCGGCTACGACCGTAGACCTGGGCTGCGCTTACACCTTGCAGGTCGACGATTCGGGCAACGGACTCGTGCGCACCTCTCTCGGATGGGTCGGATTCAAGCTGAACGGTCACGAGTCTTTCATCCCGGCCGGCGCGGCGTGTGCAACCCGGCCAAAAGTCGGCCCCGGCACTCCTTACTTTGAAGACGCATCCGCGGAGTTCCGCGCCGCTCTGGCGCGATTCGATTTCGATGACAGCACAGCGGAACAACGGAGTGCAGAACTGGCGATCGTGTTGGCACACTCTCGCAAGGGTGACGCACTCACGCTCTGGCACCTGCTGGCTCGGGTCGATCAGGGGCAGCGAGGGCTGGTTTACGATCGGCTGTATCGACTCGTCCCAGCTCCTGCGAGTGTTACGAAAGAAGGAATCCTTCGTCTCGATCAACCGATGCTTGATCTGTGGTGGAATGCGCTGGGATTCGAGGACATCTCGATCTGGCGCCACTGGGAACGCTCGTGGTCCGGAGACACGTCGGGAGCGACCTCCGGGACGCCTGCGACGGGACGTTAACAGTCCACTCTCTCCCGGCGTCTTTCTCCATGTATGTCAAATTGCGCATAAGGAGACTCCGGATCATGAATTCACATTCACTCTCACGCCTTACGATCAGCACTGTCATCGTACTCGGACTTTCGACGGCCGCATTCGCCGGACCGCCTCTGGTCTGCCGTGCCATCGCGATCGGGCAAGCGAAGACGCTGCCCTGGGTTGATCTGAACTATCACAAAGGAGACGGAAGTTACGACCTCACCAATCTCACTGCAGACACGCTGGCCATCCTCGATTCGAACCCTTCCGTATTGGTGCGAATGGAGACTCTGCGGCGAGCGACAATTTACGCGCGTCAGGATCCACTAGTCGCGAAAGAGTTGCTCACCCGACTGCACGCGCGGGCGGCCGCGTCCGACTCCACCCCGGCCTCGGCTCTCTCCTGGTTCGACGTGGGCTATTTGGCCGAGACCTACAAACAATGGATGCGGGAGGGAACGAATCCCGCGCGGGGCCTCGACGGATTCGCCTGGGTAAAGAAGGCCATCGCCCTGCGAGGGTCCGACCCTGAGATGGAATTCGGAGCTGCCCTCATCGCTCTCACGGGCTCGGAGAGCGAGCGAAACCTGCATGTTGATAAGGCGATGGTGGGTGCGAAGACCGATCCGCTTCTTGCGCAGAACATGGCCTCGTTCTTCAATCGTCAGACGATCGCCCAGAACTGAGTCGCCCGGCGGCAGTTGAGCAAATTTAAATCGCGTCTGCGAGCGATTCTATTGGGAGCCGGGTTCTCGTTCTCGGCTCCCTGCTTCGTACCCTGAAATCAGGTGTGTCCTACCTCGAAAACCGAAAGCCTTTAACCGCAAAGAACGCTAAGGATTCGCAAAGGTCGCGAAGAAAGGCAAGTCGAAATTCGGACAGTATCTGAAAGCAACTTGCGTTGAATCGCCTGGAACCATAAGATAGCTGCGCTGCTGGAAGCTTCCACAATTGGAAGCCGCAGCGCGTTCACAGTCCGCGACCAGACGCTCAGCGCAATGATCGGCCAGACGATTTCCCACTACCGGATCCTCGAGAAACTCGGCGGAGGCGGAATGGGCGTCGTTTACAAGGCCGAGGACACAAAGCTCAAACGCTTTGTGGCGCTGAAGTTTCTGCCCGACGATGTTGCCCACGACGCGCAGGCCCTGAGCCGCTTCCAGCGCGAGGCCCAGGCCGCCTCGTCTCTCAATCATCCGAACATTTGCACCATTTACGAGATCGACGAGCACGATGGACACGCGTTCATCGCAATGGAATTTCTCGACGGGCAGACATTGAAACATCGCATCGCCGGGCGGCCGGTGGATGTGGAAACGCTGCTGGGGATCTCGACCGAGATCGCCGATGCGCTCGACGCGGCGCATGGGCGTGGGATTATCCACCGCGACATCAAGCCCGCGAATATTTTCGTGACTAAGCGCGGCCAGGCGAAGCTGCTCGACTTCGGATTGGCCAAGCTGGCGCAGAGCACTGAACACACATTGACGGTGCAAGAAGGCGCGATGACCAGCCCGGGGTCGACGATCGGGACGGTGGCGTATATGTCCCCCGAGCAGGTGCGGGCCGAAGAACTCGATCCGCGCACCGATCTTTTTGCGTTCGGCGCCGTCATGTACGAAATGGCTACCGGGAAGATGGCATTTTCGGGCAGCAGCAATGGCGTGATTTTCGAATCGATTCTCAACCGCATGCCGGAGCCGGTGGAGACCGTGAATCCTGCGCTGCCGCAGAAGCTGGACGAACTGATTTCGAAGTCGCTGGAAAAAGAACGCGACATGCGCTACCAGACGGCGGCGGAGCTGCGCGGCGATCTGAAGCGCATCAAGCGCGGGCTGGATAGTTCGCGCATCCGGGCAGGGAGCGCTTCGGGGATCGCTGCGACGGTTGGCACCGGAACGCAGGCCGCTGCGCAGCGGCAAGATGAAAGCATGACCTCGCGAGGAATGGTCCCACGCGGTCGCGCCAGGGTTGTGGCCGCTGTGGCCGCGGCGGTCATGCTGCTCGCCGGATTGGCCGCGGGCTGGTTGCTCAAGACGCCGAGCCGAATCGAGTTCGCGGCGTATCATCCTTTAACTTTCCGGCGCGGGATCGTGCATTCCGCGCGCTTTGCGCCGGACGGCAAGACGGTGATCTACAGCGCCGCGTGGGAAGGTAAGCCGCTCGATCTGTATACGACGCGGCCGGAGAGTCCACAGTCGCAATTGCTGGAGCCGAAGGGCGCCGATGTTCTCGCGGTTTCGGCCTCGGGCGAAATGTTGCTGGCGCTGCACAGCAAGCCGCGGGATTCGTCATTTCTTTATGCCGGTACTCTGGCCAGCGTTCCGCTGGTGGGCGGTGCGCCGCGCGAGATTCTGAACGACGTGGAGTGGGCCGACTGGTCGCCGGATGGGACCAATATTGTCGTCGTTCACGAGGTCGGCGCGCGGAAGCGGTTGGAGTTTCCGCTCGGCAAGGTGCTGTATGAGGCCGATGGGTGGATGGGAAATCCGCGCGTGGCGCCGGACGCGAAGAGCGTCGCATTCGTCGATCATCCGCAGATGAATGACGACGGCGGGGCCGTTGCTGTGGTCGATCTGGCGGGCAAAAAGACAACGCTATCGGAAGGATGGGACAGCATTCAGGGGATTGCGTGGTCACCGGATGCGCGCGAAATCTGGTTCTCCGCCACGCGCACCGGAGGCGACCGGTCACTCTATGCGACCGACCTTTCGGGAAAAGTGCGGCTGCTGGCCCGGGTGCCGGGCGAGTTAACGATCCTCGACGTCGGCAAAGAAGGAAATGTGCTGTTGACGCGGGGCAACGATCGTGCGGGCATGATCGGGCTGGCTCCCGGCGAGGCGAAAGAAAAAGATCTTTCGTGGCTGGATTGGTCGGTGCCCGGAAGTTTGTCGCCCGACGGAAAGATGATTCTGTTCCAGGAGTCGGGCGAAGGCGGCGGTCCGCACTACGCGGTGTATCTGCGGAACACAGACGGGTCGCCCGCGATCCGGCTCGGCGAAGGCACCGGGCTTTCGCTTTCGCCCGATGGCCAGTGGGCGCTCTCGCGGCTGAATGTGGTGCCGTCGCCGCTGGTGCTGTATCCGACTGGAGTCGGCGAGATGAAGCAGCTGAAAACTGACGGGCTGAATCACATGGCCGCAGTTTTTCTCCCCGACGGGAAAAGGTTCGTGTTTTCGGGATCGGAGCCGGGGCATGGATCAAGGTTGTACGTGGAGTCGCTCGAGGACGCGAAGCCGCACCCCATCAGCATGGAAGGAATCGCGTCGAGCGTGTTATCGCCGGACGGGAAATTCGTGGCGGCGCGCGGTACGGATCAGAAAATTTATCTGTTTCCGGTAGACGGAGGTGATCCGCGGGCAGTCACTGAAGCGCAGCAGGGAGAATTTCCGACGGCATGGTCTTCCGACGGACGTTCGGTGTTCCTGATTACTCGCGGACAGGTTCCGGCGCAGGTCATTCGCGTCGACGTAGCGACGGGGCAGAGAAGTGCGTGGCGATCGTTTGAACCGGCGGATGCGGCGGGGATCGATACGATCCGGGGAGTGTTGGTTTCGGCCGACAACAAGTCTTACGTTTATGGATATAGCCGGACGCTCTCGGATTTATATCTGGTGCAGGGGCTGAAGTAGAGAGGGCTGCTGCCAGGCTTCTCTTTCCATGCGTTTTCCGGGAGATGTGGCAACGAAGACCATGTGGCAAGGAAGACCAAGTGGCGACGGCCGCCTCGGCCGTCCCGCCAGAGCGAAGCGCGGCGGCGCCGTCTCGGACCTTCCGGTATATTCTCAGCGTGATCAAAGCAAGCTTCTTGTGGGTACTGCTCGCCGTGGCCTGTGCCGCGAGTCCTGCGAATGCGCAATCCTATAAATACTCTCGCGTCGGAAATAAAGAGGACGTGCAGACCAAGCCTGTCGCTGGCATCGCGATGATGGGCGGCGGGCGCGATCTGGATGAGGCGTTTCGTTGGCTGTGCAATAAGGGCAGCGGCGGAGATTTTCTGATTCTGCGCGCGACTGGCGATGACGACTACAACTCATATGTGAATGGATTGTGCAAGGTGAACTCCGTGGCGACGCTGATCATTCCGAATCGCGACGCGGCGGAAGAAGCGGCGGCCGCGGAAATCATACGGAAGGCGGAAGTGATCTTCATCGCGGGCGGCGATCAGGGGAATTACATTCGCGGGTGGAAAGGGACGCCGGTCGAGAGCGCGATCAACGAAGGTGTCGCGGCAGGCAAGCCGATTGGAGGGACCAGTGCCGGGCTGGCAGTGTTGGGTGAATTCGTTTACGGGGCCCTCGGTGACAAGCCGGATGATAAGGACCTGGCGTCCGCGGAGGTGTTGGAGAATCCATACTTCGAGCGGCTGACGCTGGAGAGAAATTTCCTGAAGGTTCTGCGTCTGGAAAATCTGATTACGGATTCGCACTTCGTGACGCGCGATCGCATGGGGCGAACTCTGGGGTTTCTGGCGCGCATTATGAGAGATGGTTGGAGTGACTCGCCGAGGGGAGTGGCGATCGACGAGAGGTCCGCGGTTCTCGTGGAGGCGGATGGGAAGGCAACCGTGGTGGGCACGGGCAAGGGCGCATATTTTCTGCGGCCGACGCAGGCGCCTGAAACTTGCGAGAAAGGGGTGCCGCTTACGTTTCGAAACGTGACCGTGTACCGGGTGAAGACGGGCGGACATTTTGATTTGAACTCATGGAGTGGCGACGGTCGGAGCGCGTATTCGCTCTCGGTGATGCGGGGGGAAATCGAGAGTACGCAGGCCGGGACTTACTGACGCGACGCGGGCGAGAGTCGCGTTGGATATAATTCGGAAAAGATCCAACATCCCCATTCATCGTGCTCCAGCAAATCTACAGGTTCGCTTATTTCACCGCGTTGATGACGCTCTGCGTGAGTGTCGGCGGGCTCGGACAGACTGCTTCGCCGACGGCGCCGGCCGCGAAAGCGCCATCGGCGCAATCGCCGGGGCGGTTGGCACTGCAGCGGGGGCAGCAGGCGCTCAAGAGCGGTGACATCACTCTCGCGCGAAGTGAATTTGAAAAAGCGGTGCGGCTCGCTCCCAACCTGGCCGATGCGCAGTCGGCGCTGGGATGGTTACTGGCGCAGCAGGGCGACGCCGATGCGGCAGTCGTGCATCTCGAGGCTGCGATCAAGCTCAAGCCGGGATTCGCCGCTGCCCACTTGACGCTGGCGGGCGTGCTCGCGCAACAGAGAAGACCGGCGGAGGCCGAGACCGAAGCGCGCGTTGCGGTGAAGCTTGCGCCGTCGAATGCGGAAGCGCATCGGATGCTGGCGAAGATTCTCAGCCAGCGGCCTGGCGACGAGGCATTGGCCGAGATGCAGCTTGCGGTGAAACTGGATCCGCAGCGCGCTGACTTGCGAGATGAACTAGGGACGATCCTCGCGCAGCGAAAACAATTCGCGGACGCGGCAGCGTCGTTCACGGAAGCGATTCGGCTGCAACCGGGACTGCCCTCGGCGCATTTTCATCTGGGCGTTGTGCACTTGCAGGCGCAGGAACTTGATGACGCGGCCAGCGAACTGGGCAAAGCGGTCGCGCTGGCTCCTGGCGACGCCGCGGCTCACTACTATTTGTCGAAGGTCCTAACCGCGCAAGCGAAGAACGCCGACGCGCTGCAGGAATTGCGCAAGGCGGTGGAGCTGAAGCCGGACTGGTTTGAACTGCAGATCGAGTTGGGGATTGCCTGCCAGCGCTCGGGGGATGAAGATGGCGCCGTGGCCGCCTTCGGAGAGGCGATCAAGTTGCGTCCGCAGGACGCGGAGGCATACAACGACCTGGGACTGGCGCTCGTCGCTAAAGGCGACGCGGAGGCTTCGATTCCGAAGTTTCAGACGGCCGCGAGGTTGCGTCCCGACGACGGTTCGTTTCGTGGCAATCTTGCCATCGCGTATTTACAGCGCGCGGATTTCGATGCGGCCATCACAGAACTCGATTCTGCCATCAAGCTCGCGCCTGACAACGCTTCGCTGCATTACAACCTGGGCCTCGCGTACAAGTTGAAGGATCAGTTGGATCGTGCGGTTCCGGAATTTCAGAAGGCAATTGCGCTGCAGCCCGATCTGGCCGATGCGCACTACACGCTCGGCATTTTGTATTGGCAGAAAGGCGACTTCGATCAGGCGACCGGCGAATTGCAGAGGGCGATCCAGGCTCGCCCGGAATACGCAGAGGCGCATTACACGCTGGGCACGATTCTCAAGCAGCAAGGAAAGCTGCCGGAGGCTGCGGTCGAGCTGCGGGAGGCGATCCGGTTGGATCCAGATTTTGCCGGAGCGCACACCATTCTCGCCGCCGTTCTGCGTCAGTTGGGCGACGCGCAGGAGGCGGCGCAAGAGGCGCGAGCCGGTGCGAAGATCGTGGCCTCGACGAATAACCGGCAGGCTGCAACGTTTGCCACGAACTCAGGCAGAAGGCTGCTGGGGGCGGGCGATGTGGAGGGCGCGATCGCGCAGTTCCGTTCGGCGCTGAGCTCAGATTCGAATTATGCGGCAGCACATTATCAGCTCGGCCTGGCCCTGCGGCAGAGCGGTAAAAAGGATGAGGCGAATCAGGAGTTTCAGAAGGCGGTTGCGTTGGATCCTCATTTGACGCCGCCGGGGCAGTAGGTTGAAAAAGTCTGCATTCCGGCGCGAGTCGCCAAGGTCGCGGGAAGTTCGCAGCGAAAAACTAGTTCAGGCGCTTGCGAAGCGAGATCAATTCAGTCACTACGGGGACGCCGTGCGCGATCTTGATATGAAGCAGCGCTTCGAACGGCTTCAGATCGGACGGTTTCGAAACGTCGAGCTTCTGCAGCAACTCCCTCAACGAATCCTCGCGGCAAACGTATTCGACCGCGGCCTGGGTGCCGAAAGTAGAGTTGCCGGCCAGAATCAGAATCGAACGCGAGGGATCCAAGCCGGGCAGCAGGCTGACGACGGCATAGTCTTCAGTCGTGGCCTGATTGGCGGGGGTCGCGAGGAACACTTTGGGCTCGCCAGCTGCGGGATGCACATTGGCGACGGCGAGATCCCCTTTGCGCGGCCCCGATTCGAGGCGCTGAAAAACAAACTCCCGCGTGCCGGGGATGTCGAGCAGCGTGAGGTTTTCCGACGGTGAGCCGACGAAAATCAGATCGTTGTTCTTGGCGTCGTCCAGCGAAAACAAAGCTCCGCGCTTGACTCGCAGGGGGCGGTTGAGCAGAGCAAAAAGGCGGTCGAGCTGGTGGATGGCAAGCACTTCGCCAACGCCGGTGTAGTGATCGAGAATAAACGCCCGCGTATCGAATGCCGGGTTGAAGTAGCGCATCCCGGTTTCGGGCCGGCCGACAAAACTGCCGTTGCTGAAGATCACCCACGGCGGCTGCGAACTGGCCACAAAGCGATTCCAGAAAATCTGATAGGGCATCGGGATGGCCTGGCCGGCGCTGGACTGCGTCCGTGTGCGCTGCGAGAGCAGGACCGCGGTGGTGATCCATGACGCGAGAAGCAACAAGGAAAGGACGATGACGGCGATTGTCCATCCCCGCTTCGAAGCAGGAGCCTCGCGTCGGACGGGCGGCGCTTCAAAGGGCAGAGGAATCGCGATTTGACCGCCCGACCTTGGAGTGCGCAGATGAAAAGTCAGAGCGTAGGAGCCCTTGGGAACCTCGACGAAGACCGGGTCGTCGGGACCTTCGTGCGCGTAGTACTCCGCTAACTTCACCCGCAAGCGGCCGGCCTGCACCCGGACAGTCGAATCGCTCTGCGGGTCGAACCCGGGGGGACGACCCAGAACTTCGGTCGCGATCTGATACTCCTTGAGGGCTACGCCAGGATGATCAAGGGAGTGTTCGGCGAGGTAACGAAGTAACTTACAGAGAGACTCGGAGCTATGCAGGCTATGACTATTT
>Ga0308309_10002701_pt1 | contig 10565 bp, 7 predicted proteins | sample HubBroMetageWFT5_FD_192491 | JGI IMG/M metagenome (GOLD analysis project Ga0308309, IMG submission 192491) | Warmed and freeze-thawed soil microbial communities from the Hubbard Brook experimental Forest, New Hampshire - Hubbard Brook CCASE Soil... | ecosystem: Environmental > Terrestrial > Soil... | reverse complement strand
ACCCGATCTGCGCTTTCCATTCCTCGGTGTGCACTTCACGCGTCGGGTGGGCGGCGGTGTCGCCGCCGGACCGAACGCGGTGCTGGCATTCAAGCGCGAAGGCTATCGGCGCACCGATTTCAGCCTGCGTGACGCAGCGACTACATTCGCGTATTCCGGGTTCTGGCAGATGGCGGCAAAATACTGGCGCAGCGGCGCGGGAGAATTTTATCGGTCGTTCCACAAGCCCGCTTTCGTGCGCGCTCTGCAAACTTTGCTGCCGGAAGTTGGCAGCTCCGATTTAGTTGCAGACGGCTCCGGCGTACGCGCCACCGCCGTCGCCCGCGATGGATCGCTGGTCGATGATTTTCAATTCAAGTGTGCCGACAACATGCTGCATGTATGGAACGTCGTGTCGCCGGCGGCGACCGCTTCCCTGCCCATCGGACGTGAGATTGTTGGCATGGCGCAGCAAGGCTTTGGACTGACCTGATTCCGACCCCCTCTCGCGCTCTCGGGCCACCCAGACAACCCGCATCAGCTCGATACCATCTTTATATTCAGCAGTTTACGGCGAACATTTCGGGTAACGGGTTCGCCTTTCCCTCTATGGCACTAAAGTGCCATTTACGGTGTATAGTTGTGAGACTAAAGTCTCAGAGGACTAGCCGCTGGGGATGGCGGCTACTCGGGGTGGGGCATTCTCCTCCGTGCATCTGTGACCCGTCCTTGCGTCGGTTTTTAACCTCTGGCTAAACAACTTCCGACCATGCGGAGGGTTTTATTTCGCAGGTTGGTCTAACAGATGGACAGTCCGGAGGGCTCACTCCGGACACATGGTTTCTATTTCTTATGGCTCACGCTATCGCCTTACCTGAAGTTTCTGAAGTGATCCGAGTGCTGGCCGCTGATGCTACTAGAATGAACAGCCAACTTCTGGCTGCAGCCCTGGAGCGGGACAAAGGCTTCGAGGTGCTGGATCCGGCGTCGGACGCGCGCGGAATTATTGCCGCAGTCGCCAAGCAAAAACCGGCAGTCGTGGTGATCAGCGCGGAACTCGACGACGACAAGCGCAAAGGCTTCGAAGTAGCCCGCGAACTGCGCGCCCTACACGCCGAAACCCGCGTGGTCATGCTGCTCGACTCCTCGGAACGCGGCCAAGTGGTGGAAGCGTTTCGCACCGGAGCCCGCGGCGTTTTCTGCCGCAGCGAATCGCTGATGTCGCTGGCCCGCTGCATTCATTGCGTCAGCGAAGGACAAATCTGGGCCAACAGCAAAGAACTGCGCTACCTGTTAGAAGCGCTCGGCGAAGCCCTGCCTCTGCGCGTCATTGACGCCCGCGGGGCCGCGCTGCTTTCCCGCCGCGAGGTCGAAGTGGTGCGCTGCGTAGCCGAAGGATTGTCCAACCGCGAGATCGCGCAACGCCTGGGCCTGACCGAGCACACCGTAAAAAATTATCTCTTCCGCATCTTCGACAAGCTGGGAGTTTCCAAGCGCGTCGAGGTTGTTCTCTACGCTTACAGCTTGGGCGGCGTAGCCTGCATGGCAGAATCAGGCCATAGCGGCAGCGCGAAGAAAGAGCCGCCTGTCGTCACCAATAAAGTGACGTCCGCACCGCTATCCCAATTCCCCTCAGCCGCAGCGTCGCGCTAGAACACGCAATCGAACCACCGGCATTCGCCAGCTGCGGCGTTTCAAAACCAGATCGCGGAACTTAGCGCGGACTGCCATCAGGCGCGCCCGTGCCACTTACCCACGCGACGGACCCGTCTGGCCACCCATCGTCTGTCCTGATTTCGTAACAACCACAAGATTATTGTTCGCGGCGCTCGCTCCAAGGTTAAACTTCCGCGATTTTGCAACCGGGCCCCTGTTGTCTCTCCAAACCTTCACCTCCATCAACCCACCGTGCATTGCATGAAGGAGGTTTCCACGTGAGGTTCATCACCAAGGTTCTGCTGTTAGCTTCTCTCGCTGCAACGTTCACTCAAGCCCAAACCCCACCAACCTTTCAACACATCATCGGGATCATCCAGGAGAATCGCACGCCTGACAACCTGTTCGGAAGCAACCCGACGTTCGTGCCGGGCGTGGACCTGGCGACCGCCCCAGGTGCCGTACAGTGGTGTCTCGGAGCCTGTTTCGATCCTAATCACACCAATGCCTCGTGGCAGACCCTCTACGACGGTGGGAAAATGGATGGGGGCCTGCCGCACAACGTTTTCGAACGGCTGCGGTTTTCCCCTGGCAGCCCAGCTACCACTTGCAACGGCGAGATCGTGAATGACGGCCTCGCCCTCCCGGCCTGTCCGCAAGAGAGCTACGTCAGCGGGACGTACGATGGTTCGAAGGTGGCTCCTTACTTCGACATCGCCACCAAGTACGGGTTCGCGAATTATTTTTTTCAAACTAATCAAGGTCCGAGCATGCCGGCCCACCAATTTTCTTTTCACGGGGACGTCGTCTCCTACCGGCGCACAGCCTGTTGAGGGGAAGCTCAATTTCTTTCAAGCGGAGAATCCCCCGGGAGGCCCGAATAACGACGACAACAACACCGGCTGTACCGCACCTGCAAAACAGAGGGTGCAGCTGATTGATCAAAATGCATTCGAAGGGTCGACTAGCCAGTATTTCGTTTTCCCCTGCTTCTCCCACAATAGCCTGCCTACCCTGCTCGACGCAGCCACTCCCGCCGTCACCTGGAGATACTACACCAACGAGAGCGGTCAAAGCCCAACTGCTGGAATCTGGAACGCGCCTGCCGCAATCCAGGAAATCTGTATGCCCCTGGACGGAACCAATACCATTTGTACAGGCTCCGACTACGTAAACAATGTAATCGTGAACAATCCCGCCCAGATATTGATTGACCTGGGAGCCGCGAGCCCCAAGGATTGCAATCTCAAAAACGTGAGCTGGGTGATTCCCAACTTCGATCGGTCGGACCATCCCGGCTTTCAGGGGAAACAGACCAGTTCCACGGTTAGTGAGAGCGGCCCCGCGTGGGTGGCAGACATAATCAACGCCGTGGGAGCGGGGCCTTGCACGGACACCATCAACAATCAAGCCGTGCCTTATTGGCAGGACACCGACATCCTTGTCGTCTGGGACGACTGGGGCGGCTTCTGGGACCACATTGCGCCGTACGAAGTGCTAAACAATTCCATCCATCCCTGCGATCCAGTCAGCGTTTTCGGTTGCGGCTACATTTCCGGATTCCGGGTGCCCTTTTTGGTGGTCTCTGCCTATACCGGCACATACAACCCACAAACTAAAATGTACAGCGGCTATGTCTCTGGCGCCTGCGGCGCATCTCCATTACCGACCTGCCCGAACGAAGCGTTCCCTTACAAGCATGATTTTGGCAGCATTGTGGCGTTCATTGAAAACAACTTCTTAGGTTCGGACGCAATCGGGACGATTAACGGCGACAATCATTACCCCTTTGCGGACAACTTCGCGCCGGACTACAGGCAACAACCGCTGAATCTTCCGCTAGCTGATTTCTTTCCTCTAACGACGCGTCGACCGTTTCAGGCGATTACACTTCCGTCTGGAGCGCCCGACGCGAATTACTTCATCAACTACAACGGCCCCATCGGGGACCCCGACAACGATGTTATTGACGACGATTAATGCTGCGCTAGCGGGTGCTGGGCCTCCGTAAATCTCTTCGGAGGCCCGGCCCCGCGCGGGCCGCGGATTGGGTGTATATTTAAGGACGGTCACAGTGGGCTCCTGCCCGCCGTACTTGTGACGTTAGGCGGTCGACATGCCGTCGAAGAAGTGCTTTGCGCGGACATTTGCCCATTTGTTTGTACTTGCTGCAACATTTGTGGTTAGCGACGCTTTGTCCGCCGCTGCGGACTACAGGGTGCTACACGCCTTCGGTCAGGGCAAAGACGGCGGCGGAGTGTTCGCAGGGCTAGCCCGTGACACGAAAGGTAATCTGTACGGCACAACTTGGAGCGGGGGCGCGTATGGCTACGGAACAGTATTCGAGCTTACTCCTGGCTCGCGCGGAAGATGGACCGAGACCATCCTGCACAACTTCTGCAAAGATTTCCCCCACTGTACCGACGGGGCGCTTCCTTCGACCACTCCGGTCCTCGACCCGTCAGGCAACCTCTTCGGCACGAGCAATAGTGCAACGTTTGAGATGAGCCAGCGGAGCAGTGGCTGGACCTTCAACGTCATTTGCGACTGCATCACGCCCTCCGCTGTGGACGCAGATGGCAACCTCTACGGCATTGGCGGTGGCAGACAGTTGGCCGGTGGCGTGGACGAGCTGCTTGCAGGCTCCGACGGATGGAGGGAGCGGCGGCTGTACAGTTTCTGCTCGCAGCCGGGGTGCCGAGACGGGGACTTCCCGGAATGGGGCCTCTCGTGGGATGCATCGGGGAACCTGTACGGTACTACCGAGTTCGGCGGCAACAGCGATAACCAATCGTGCCCTACCTCCGGAGGATGTGGCGTAGCCTACAAACTAGCGCGCGGCACCGACGGCCACTGGACTCACCAAGTCCTGCATCGCTTCGGCGCCTTCTCCAATGACGGCCAGCTCCCATATGAAGAGAACCTGACGGTCGACAGCAAAGGCAACGTCTACGGCACCACGCTCTACGGCGGCATCGGCGGCACCGTCTTCGAGCTGTCGCCCCGGCAGGACGGCAGCTGGAAAGAAACCATCCTATACAACTTTGCCAACTTCCAGACAAACGGAGGCGCGCCTGTCGGTGGCGTGACCTTCGATAACCTCGGCAACCTCTACGGCACCGCGTCGGCGGGCGGAGATCCCACCTGCTCCTGCGGTGTGGTCTTCAAAATGACGCCGCAAGCCGACGGCAAGTGGACATACACCGTGCTGCATCGTTTCAAAGGCACCGACGGCTACGGCCCCGGCTACAATCTGATCTTCGACAGCGGCTACAAACATCTCTACGGCACCACCGCGGCCGGCGGCTCCGGCGGCTACGGGGTCGTGTACGAGATTACACCCTGAGCGATTCCCCACTCGCCCTGCGTAGATCAAGGCGGTTTTTTGTGCAACGGAATGGATTTTTGCAGTTCTTGGCTAGGCATGCAGCAGCTCTCTCCATCATCCTGTCGCTCGGCAGCCTAGCCTGGGCCGGTAGCGAGTACGGAGTGCTTTACTCGTTCAAGGGCGGCGAGGACGGAGGGGGCCTCCATGCCGGCGTGGCTATGGACGGTGAGGGTAATATATACGGTAAGACTTCGGGCGGCGGTGCGTACGGATACGGAACGGTTTTTGAGTTGGCCCCTGGCTCGGGCGCTAAGTGGACCAAGAGTATCCTGCACAGCTTCTGCGCCGAACCGCGCTGTCGGAACGGTGCGGCATCCTCTTACGGAATAACCCTGGACGCAGCGGGAACTCTATACGGCACCAGCAACACCGCGACGTTTAAGATGAGCCGGTTGGCCAAGGGCTGGAGCTTTAGCGTCATCTCTGACGGGGCGGCCCTCAGCGGCCTCACCATCGACGGTGCCGGCAATCTCTACGGGGCAGGTGGGTCGGTGTGGGAGCTCGTTCGCGCTTCGGGATGGAAGGTCAAGCTGTTTCACATCTTCTGCCGCACCAACTGCCGCGACGGGGAAAACGCGCTAGCTCCGCCCGTGTTGGACCCGGCGGGGGACCTCTACGGCACTACCGAATTCGGCGGCAACATGAATACCCAATGGTGTCCCACTTCCGGGGCTGCGGCGTCGCCTACCAAGTGCGATCGTTGGGTGGCGGGAAGTGGCAGTATCGCGTGCTCCACCGCTTCGGTGCCTCCTCCAATGACGGCCAGCTTCCCTATAACGCCGGAGTGACGCTGGACAGCAAAGGCAACGTCTACGGCACCACGCTCTACGGCGGCATCGGCGGCACCGTCTTCGAGCTGTCGCCCCGGCAGGATGGCAGTTGGAAAGAGACCATCCTATACAACTTTGCCAACTTTCAGACAAACGGAGGCGCGCCTGTCGGTGGCGTGACCTTCGATAACCTCGGCAACCTCTACGGCACCGCGTCCGCGGGAGGAGATCCCACCTGCTCCTGTGGCGTGGTTTTCAAAATGACGCCCCAAGCCAACGGCAAATGGAGCTACACCGTGCTGCACCGCTTTAAAGGCACCGACGGTAACGGCCCCGGCTACAATCTGATCTTCGACAGCGGCTACAAACATCTCTACGGCACAACCGCGGCTGGCGGCTCCGGCGGCTACGGGGTGGTCTACGAAATCACGCCATAACCTGGAATCTGCCCCTACCCCAACCTGGTCCCACCCCGCTCGCGGCCACACGACTGCGCCATTTTTCCCTTGACCGAGCCGTTCCCAAACGGCTAACATAGTGACAGATTCATTAGCTGTTGGATAACAGCACGATTCTTTCCAATCCTTACCAAACATCCTCAGCTAAGTCCTTTAAAAGGGATATTTTAGGCGGAAACTCAAGACAGTCCCATGTTTTCATAGACTTACGAAGAAGAGGGCTCACTGGGATATCCCCTCGCTAAGTCCTTTAGAAGGGATATTTTACGTGGGTATCTCCAAAGCAGTTCCATTGTTTTCATAGATCTAGCCGGAAAATGCAATTTTGGGATATATACCATTCACTTGACGGTTAACAGGACGCAACATGTATTTACCCATCAGTAAACAGTCGCGAATCGCTGCCTAGGACCGTTCCACATCTGTGCGGGCGCGGACCGGGCGGCCGAGGCGCGGGTTGCTGATGGCTTTGTCCAGCGAGTCCTGCCAATTCTTGAGCTTCATGGCGACTTGCTGCATGTAGGCAGCAGCTTCTGCCGGACTCAAAATCTCGTGATTGTTTTGCCCATTGGGAGCGACCGCCGGTTGGCGGGCGCGAGGGTAGGCCATGTCGACGAAGTCGGGTGACAGCTCAGCGGGGGCTTCGGAGGTGAGCTTCGAAATATCCAGGTCGGCAATCACTTCCTTCACCGCGTCCGAGTCGACCACCTTCTTCCGCAGCGCGCAGGTAAGCGAGAGTGCATTGAAACAGAAATTGTTGATGTTCCGAGGAATGCCCAGGGTGAATCTGGCGATGTCCTCGTAAACTCCGGGCGTAAAGAGCGGCTCGCCTTCATAGCCGGCAATGCGCAGGCGATGCTCGATGTAATTCTTGATCTCCCCGGCGGAAAGCGGTTCAAGACCGTGAACAATGGAAACGCGCTGGCGAAGCTGGGCCAGGCCGGGGCTGGCTAACTTGTCGGCCAGTTCGGGCTGTCCCGCCAGGATGATGTGCATCAATTTGGCGCGGGGAGTTTCGAAATCGGAAAGCAGGCGCACGGTCTCGAGCACTGAAGGTTCGAGATTCTGGGCTTCATCGATGACGACAATAAAGCGATTGCCGGCGCGTGCCTCTTGCAGCAGGCGGCGATTGAATTCCTCGTGCATGCGCACGAAATCGTGGCCGTCGCTTTCGTAGCCCAACTCCGCCAGCAGGAAGCGCATGAACTCGCGTGAAGTGCACTGGGTCTGAAAGAGAAATGCGGTGCGGGCGGTGCTGCGGAATTTCTCCAGCAGGTGAAACAGAATGGTGGTCTTGCCCATGCCCGGACGGGCGATCAGGCCCAGGAATCCCCGGTTGGCCTCGATGCCGTAATACAAGGAGGCTAGCGCCTCGCGATGGGCCGCGCTCAGGTAGAGGAATCGCGGGTCCGGGGTTACCCCGAACGGTTGTTCCCGCAGCCCGAAATACTTCTCATACATACCGCGCTCCTACTGTTTCAACCGTGCGCACCCATAGGATAGCCTGCCGCAGAGCCGCCTGGAGTACCGAGCCAGGGACGCTTGTGATAGGAGCGCTGGATGATGTCGTAGTTGAAAACAAAGAATCTTCGGACCGGGAGCATCCGAAGGGGATGCCTCTCCTTTACACTTTGCCCGAAAGAGGACGCTTGAACAAGAGGATAAAAGTTATAGAGCCGAACGTCTCGGTTTGAAAGCATGGGTAGAGGTCAGCCTGAACTCGAATAATCGTTCGAGTACTAGCTGATTCTACGGGAATTAGACCGATGCGCCAAGATCGTTGCATAAAAAAGCCCGGCGGGGAGTCGGATGGCTCCTTGTGAGGTTGGGCCATTGCAGGTAAAATTCCTGAGCTCTCCCCTTAATAAATGTTGGCTTCTTTGGAATCCATTTCCAATTCGCATCCCAGGACCAGAGTCCTGGTGGCAGACGCCATCGCCATGAGTTGCCAACTTTTGGTGGATGCATTGCTGTCGAGCAAACGCTACGAGCCGGTAGCGGCGACGACTCCGGAAGAGGTTGTCCTGGCATTGGACCGGGTGCAATTTGATGTGGTGTTGATGAGCACCAGTTTTTCCCCGGACCCGCTTGAAGGACTGCGCTTCGTAAGCCAAGTGCGAGACCTGCATCGCGAACTGAGCATCGTGGTTTTACTGGATACGCTGGAGCGCAACCTGGTGGTGGAAGCGTTCCGCTGTGGCGCGCACGGCGTTTTCGCGCGATCCGATTCATTTCAGTCCCTTTGCAAATGCATTCTTTGCGTGCACCAGGGTCAGGTGTGGGCCAGTTCTGCGGAGCTTGGATTTGTGCTGGAAGCGCTGGTCGACCCGTTGCCCATCGAAACCCGCACCCTGCCCAGTTCACGCCCGCTGAGCAAGCGCGAGGAAGAGATCGCGCACATGGTTGCCGAAGGATTCAGCAATCGTCAGATTTCCGAGCGCATGGATTTGAGTGAGCACACCGTCAAGAATTATCTATTCCGGGTGTTCGAGAAACTCGGAGTCTCGACCCGAGTGGAGCTGACGCTTTACGCCCTCAAGCGCGGCAAGGTTCCGCGGACCCGGCCGTATCCAGCCGATGCTTTGCCCAAAGCTGAGCCCCGGCTGGTTGGCAGCAAGAATTAGGCATCATGCGATAAGCCCCGCAGAATAGGGGAAGCGGTGCCTTTCCATTCTTCCATCCCATTCCGTAGTTCAGCCATTTCGAGCGGTGCTTTCGAGCTGAAAATTGTTTCAGACTGTTGCGAATCAATAAAAGAGGTGTACACTGAGCGCCGTGTTTCGAAGGCAATTTCCGAATTCGCGCCCGAGAAGAGGCAAAAGACTAGCAACGGTGGGGATCTGCTTAACTCCAATCGATGATTTTTTCTTGTCCGCTCGGTGACCATTCAACGCCGATTCGCGCCTTCTATGAAGTAGAAGCCGGACGCAACTTCATCTTCTTTTTTGGGAGGACAAGTGCATGCCCACCTACACACAAGCAGAAGCACCGCTGGCAATCACGACGCCGCTTGGCAAAGACGTCCTGCTGTTGACCGGCGTTCGCGGGTCTGAGGTCATCTCCCGGCTGTTTAATTTTCAACTCGACCTCCTGGCAGAGGTGCAGAGCCAAGTCCACTTCGAGGACATTCTCGGTCAGGAAGTGACCGTACAGATGGCGCTTCCCAATGGAGACACGCGCTACTTCAACGGAATTGTCAAGCGTTTCAGCCAGGGGGCGCGCGACCAAACCTTCGTGCAGTTCCGCGCTGAAATGGTCCCCAAGCTTTGGCTTCTGACGAAAAAAGTCCAGAGCCGCATCTTTCAGCACCTTTCGGTGCCTGACATTCTGCAGCAGGTGCTCACCGGGTTGGACGTCGCCTACGAGATCCTGGGAACGTATTACCAGCGCGATTTTTGTGTGCAGTACCGCGAGTCCGATTTCGATTTTGTGAGCCGCCTTATGGAAGAAGAGGGGATTTACTACTTCTTCAAACACACCGACGGCGGTCATCAGATGGTCGTGACCGACGTGCCGACCCAGCATCCCGAGGTCGCAGGACAAACCAGCGTCATTTACGAACCTGCCTCCGGCGCCGTGCGCGAGGATATGCACATCACCACCTGGGAAAAAACCCAGGAACTGCGCTCCGGCGAATACACCCTTTGGGATCATTGCTTCGAGCTCCCGAGCAACCATCTCGAGGCCAAGGAAAAAACTGTCGAGAGCGTTGCCGTAGGAGAGGTGACCCACAAGCTCAAAGTCGGCGGGAATGATCAACTGGAGATTTACGATTATCCCGGCGGCTACGCGCAGCGCTTCGATGGCGTCGATCGCAATGGCGAGCCTCGGCCGCAGGATCTGCAAAGCATTTTCCGCGACAACCAAAGAACCATCCGAGTGCGCATGGAGGAGGAAGACGCGGCCAGCATCGAGATTGCCGCAACCAGCGACTGCGGGCACTTCATGGCCGGCCAACAATTCACGCTGGAGCGGCATTTCGATGGCGACGGCGAGTACCTGCTGACTGGCATCGAACACGACGCACACCTCGTCGGCGATTACCGCAACTACCAGGAGTTGACGTTCAAGTATGGCAACCGCTTCACCTGCATTCCGGTGGCGCTGCCCTACCGGCCGCAGCGTGTGACCAGAAAACCGGTGATCGCCGGAATCCAGACCGCCACCGTCGTGGGCCCTGGCGGCGAAGAAATCTTCTGCGACAAGTATGGCCGGGTGAAAGTGCAGTTCCATTGGGATCGCGAAGGGAAGAAGGACGCGGACAGCTCCTGCTGGCTTCGCGTGGCTCAGGTCTGGGCCGGCAAGGGCTGGGGC
>Ga0308309_10002699_pt1 | contig 10565 bp, 12 predicted proteins | sample HubBroMetageWFT5_FD_192491 | JGI IMG/M metagenome (GOLD analysis project Ga0308309, IMG submission 192491) | Warmed and freeze-thawed soil microbial communities from the Hubbard Brook experimental Forest, New Hampshire - Hubbard Brook CCASE Soil... | ecosystem: Environmental > Terrestrial >... | reverse complement strand
CGAGTGCTCAGGATTTAGCGGCGGTCGGCGAAGAAGGATTGAAGGATGGAAGCGCAGTCTGCGGCGAGAACGCTTGGAATAACTTCCACTTGGTGATTGAGAGCGGAGTTGGCGAGAAGTTCGAAACAAGAACGTACGGCGCCGCCTTTGGGGTCGTCTGCGCCGTAGACCAGACGAGGGATGCGCGCCTGGATGATAGCGCCGGCGCACATGCTGCAGGGTTCAAGCGTGACGTATAGCGTTGTGCCAGGCATGCGGTAGTTGCGGAGGAGGCGCGCTGCTTCGCGAATCACGATGATCTCTGCGTGGGCCGTCGGGTCGCAGTCTCGGATCGTGCGGTTGCCGGAGCGGGCGAGAACTTTACCGTCATGGACGATGCAGGCGCCGATGGGGACTTCGCCAGCGGTAGCTGCAGCGCGGGCTTCCTCGAGAGCGATTTGTATGTAAGAGATGTCAACGTCAGCGATTGCCATGTTTAGCGAGAGGATAGCACGTGGAAAGAAGATGGGAAGCGCAAACAAAGGGGAAGCGTGGGTTCCCAGAACTCCAAAAGAGATCGCATGATCAAATCAGTTGACGACCTGCGGATGAAACGGGGAGATCCTGGGCAGGCAAAGACGAACGAGTGAGAATCCGAAGCTGGTTGCTTGACAATTGTGGAGGGGAGAAACAAACTACGCGGATGCGAGATAGTTCGGTGCGAGAGTCGCAAATCGATTTTCTTGCGCGTCGTGCGTGGGTTTGCTGCGTGCAGCGCGGTCAGCGCGAAAACTGCTGAAGAAACCTGAATGGAACTCCGAAAAGATCCCATCACCCAGAGCTGGATTGTATTAGGCCACCGGGAAGTCGCCGGCGAAACCTTGTCTGAGTGTCCGTTTGAGCCGGAAAAGATAGAAAAAATGAAGGCCATTCTGAGCTGGCCAGCCGAAGGACCATGGCAAGTGCGCGTGGTGCCTCATCCTGAGCCGCTCTACCGGCTGGAAGGAGATCCGGGGCGGTTGGCTGAGGGCATGTACGACAAAATGGGGCCGCTCGGGGCACACGAAGTTGTGGTGGAGACCCCTGACCACGATAAGAGGATGTCGCAGTTCAGCGACGAAGAGCTCGAGCGTGTGTTATGGGTGTGGGGGGCGCGGATCGCCGATTTGAAAAAGGACGCCCGGTTTAAGTATGTAAGTGTCTTCAAAAATCTCGGGGTGCTGGCAGGGGAGGAGTGGCCGCACGCACATTCCGAGGTTGCGGCGACGATTTTTGTGCCACGGCGAGTCAAATACGAGCTGCACGCCGCGCACGACTGGTTTAAAGACAAAGAGCGCTGTATTTTCTGCGATGTGGTGAGGCAAGAGGAAAAGCAGGGAAAGCGGATCGTAGATGTGCAAGGGGACTATTACGCACTGTGCCCGTACGCATCACGGGTGCCTTACGAAGTTTGGGTGATGCACCGAAGGCACAATCACTTATTTGAGCAGCCGCGGCAGGGCTCCTCTAATCGCAAGCAATTGGCGGCGCTGCTTGGGCGAGTACTGCGCAGGCTAGAGAAGATAGCGCCGGCCTATCATCTAGTGGTGCATACCGCGCCGAACACGAAGAGCAAGAAGGGCGAATTGGCCGGTTATTGGAAGACTTTGGCGGATGACTACCATTGGCACATCGAAATCATGCCGATCGTGGAAAAACGGAGCAAGTCTTACAGCATCAAAGAGGTTTACTTCAACGCGGAACTGCCGGAACTAGCGGCCGCCCACTTGCGCGCGCTAGAGCCGAATTCATGAGGCCGCAGTTTTCGGGGGAAGCATGGCAAGTGCCGCGCGGCGGATAGCGATTTAGAGCGGACACTGATAGCATACACGTTAATTTAGCATACGGTTAAATAAGGGAATGGGGCCGGAATTGGCAGGGACTTGGGAGTAAAGTGAAACAGACGAATGCCGAAATGCATCGCAATCCCTAGTGGGTATAGCCGGACTTAAACCACCAAATATGGTGTAGCGCTTCAGGAAACACGCTAGATTTGCTACCCCGCATACTTGTTTACAGCCGCTAAGTCCTGTACTATGTTCACGCTTCTTAGTCGCGGTTCCTCCCAGCACTCGATCGGCGGCTTCGAAAATCCAATTTTCGATGTCGAGGTGTCAGATGTGGAAAAAAGAAGACGGAAAATCCCAAGGAGCGCCCGAGCTTTCCACACCACCTACGGGCTCGCTGAGCACGCCAAGTCCAAGTCAGAGTCCAATTTCGTCGTCGACGCGTGAGATGCCGAGAGAAATACCAGTGTCTTCGAACGCGGCTGCCTGCATCAGTCAAGGAATCAAAATAAAAGGTGAGGTAACTGGAAGCGAAGATCTTTTTGTCGACGGGCACGTGGAAGGAAAACTGAGTCTTACGAACGGATGCTTGACGATCGGGCCGAACGGACAAGTGAAAGCCGACGTAACCGCGCGCGAAGTCATCGTTCGCGGAACTGTGGAAGGAAAGGTCTCCGGACGGGACAAAGTGGTGCTCGGGAGCACCGGGCAAGTGACCGGGGAAGTGCAGACCGACCGGCTGGCGATTGAAGATGGCGCCATGCTCCGCGGAAAGGTTGAGGCAGGAAAACACCCAGTCAAGACCGTGGAAGCACAGGCCGCGGCTGCGGCCAGTGGGTCGCCCTCGGGAGGGAAGTCGCCCGGCCCGCATTCCATGAGCTCCGGAACGGCGGCGAATTGATCCATGAGCCTCCTGAATAAACTCGGCATCGGTATCGGAACGGGAACAGGGCGCGAGGTTTCGCGACCGATCCCACAAAACGGAAGAACGCGAAGTGTAGTTCCGGTCCAAGCTGTAGGCGCACCTCGGCCGCCGGACGCGCCTGGATCCACGCGCATTTCGAATGGATTGAAAGAGCTTTTGTGGAACCTTGACGGGCTGGGGCGTGGAACCTTGCTGGATCTCGGGCCGGCGTGGCAGACGACCCTCAGCTTTTTCATCGAGCGCGGCTTCCGAGTGTCCTCGGAAGACATTTTGCGCGAATGGAAAGATTTCTTGAAAGAAGAAGAAGTGCGGCTGCAGGGGTTGAGCGCCGCTTCTGAAACAGTGGATATGACTCCAACGGGGCGTGCCGCGCGATTCCTCGAAACCAATCTGCAATATCCACGCGCATCGTTCGATGCGGTGTTGGCGTGGGATTTGCTGGATTATCTGGAACCAGCGCTGGCGAAGCAAACCATAGCGACTATGACTGAGTGGCTGCGTCCAGGTGGAGTGGTTTTCGCCTTGTTCCACAGTAAGAAGCCGGAAGGTTTTCAGCGCTACCGCATCGCGGACTCAAACTCTCTGCAGATTATTTCGGCGGCGGTATTGTGTCCCGCCCAGAAGGTGTACCAGAACCGCGAAATCCAGGATCTGTTCAGCAGATTCCGCACGATGAAGTCGTTCGTAAGCAGGGATCAGCTTCGGGAAACTCTTTTCATTAAATAAAATTGCCTTGTGCCGGCGAGGAAAGTGGGCGCTGTGGAATTCGTGTGTTCACTCATTCTTCGCTTGCAATTGACGAAAAGAGGGAGTACATGGGAGATGAGAGCTCATTGAGCTCCGGAGGGGACATGACTCCACCGGGCTTAGAGCTGAACCAAAGCTGAACACACCGCTCTCGCGGTGCGAGTCGCTCTCGAAACATACGCGCATTTTGCGCGCTTCGGAGACGACACATTAAACCAAAAAAAGGGGGAGCCACCCGGCTCCCCCTTTTTGATTTCATCAACTAGTGCTGGCTTGGAGAATGGTGATGCCGGTGATGGCGGCTGCGATGCCGGCGATGGTGCCTGTCGTGCGATGAAGCTGCATTGGATGATTGCGGCTGGCCATTGCTGGCCGTTGCCGGTAGCGCCGATTGCGCTTGGGAAGCCGTTTGTTGCGCAGAGGCATAAACCGCAGGTGCAACCGCGAGCAGGATCAAACTCAGAATACGTTTCACGGAATGTCTCCCGAAGATTAGAAATCCCCCGTGGAGATATTGAAACATAAGAAAGTCCGAAAGTCTCGAAGGATTCTTTGCGAAGGCGTTTCAATTAAATCAGGGTTGTAACAAGAGCGCCGTCCATGCCTAGCGAGGAGGGGGTGCCAGGCGCGCTGAGGGAGGCGCGCCTGGCATTAGCAGGGGCCGGACGAGGAAACTATCCACCAAACTTAAGAGTCTCGAGCCACTGAATCGCTTCACGCTGATTGGCAATAATCTGGGCCTGCCATAGCAAAGCGACCGACATGAGTCCCATAGTAATGATGCAAAACGTAAGAACGAGGCCCATGGAAGATTCCGAGGCCGGGATGCGAAGCTTGCGAATGAGCCATGTCATAGTAAGGGTTCTCCTAGTACTCGGCCTTCAATATCTCGATGGACCGCGTTAAATCGATAGCTAAGATACACCTACACGTGTCTTTCACCCAAGTATTAAAGGGCAATCGAAGGGCCATGATGGCGGAGACAGAAAAAATCGCTATCCTCTCGAAAACAGGAGATTTGGGAGAGTCGCGCGGAAATGAGATCGTGTCCGAGGTGCCGCGCTTGCGGAAAAGCAGTCGCATTACAGACACTTTGTTTCCAAGAACCTGTGTCAGATTTCTTTCGTCTCTTACCGCCTCTTATCGTCTTGATGAGAGGTTGGCGAGCACTTGTTCCCACGGGTCAGCGGTTCGGAGGGGTAGTTCTATTACTCGACGAGCATAGGATGCAGCTTGAGTGGGAGGGATATCGGGCTCACTGGCGCTCTTGTCAGTAAGCAGAATCGCGCGGTCGCACGCAGCAAAAAGAGTTGCCTCTTGACCCGGGGTGGCGATTCCGATGGTGCGGGCACGGGACCGGAGAGCACGGTCGTAGAGTTTAGAAAGTTCGCTAACGCAACGGCGAACGCTCGCACCGATGGACAGGGACCACAGGATGCCCCGCGGGCGAAGCTGAATATTTCGGCTGCGCCCAGCGGCCTGAAAGTTGTGAATGTCCTGCTGAGAGGGTCCCGCAAAGAAAAAAAGCTCGTCAAAATCCCGCTGGCGCGCCAGTTCTGCTTCGCCGGGTGGAAGACTCGAGTTCTGGGCCAACTCGCGGGGAGGGAGAGAGCGCAAGGACACAACGGACACGCCTGTTTCGGCGGCGAGGATCTCCAAAGCTTCCGCAGCCGCGGGTTGCTGCTCGGCGACCGGCAGACAAGTAAAGCGGCCCAGCCGCACGGTAGGCGTGTCTCGCGGCCGGGGTGAGGTAGTTTGCGGTCTTAAGTGGAAATAGCCTTCGGGAAGAAATACTCCCGAGCCATCCTCGGCGATAAAAGGGTGTGTATGTGCGAGTTTGCGGCGAGGCGCATCCAGCTGAAGGCGCGTCCGGCTAGTGAGCCAGACTGTGGGGATGCCGCGATGGTCGAGGGCGGCGGTGAACTCGTCGAGACCAGGTACGCTTTTTCCGTGAGCGGGAATCAGGTCGTCGATGGCGATGTACAAGATGAAAGAAGTTTGATGCAAACGGTTCTCCGCAGTGAGCGCTTCCATCTTAACGGAGATTGAGCGGAAACCGGAAAAGCGGCTCCAAAAAAGGTCGTGAAGAGGTGAGTAAAAAAGGGCGACAAAAAGAAAGCGGGCAGGAATCCCTGCCCGCTTTGCCGCCTCGTTGGACGAGGCTTGCTGTGTGCTTTAGTTGCCGGAGGTGGTCGAGGTGCTAGCCTGTTGCGTGTTCGCCTTGGGGATGCTGACGTAGCCGCTGACCTGATCCTTGCCAACCTTGTTGACGACTATTTCTTCCGGTATATGCGTGCCGGAGATGTAGAAGAAAATAGGCTCGTTGAGGGCACGGTTCTTCTTTTCGAAGCGCTTGTCTTCAACGGTCATGGCGAGATTGACTTGGTTCTTCTTCTGGTTGACGCCCTTGAGTTCGACGGTGATGTTTCCGACCTTTTGGGGCTTGTTCTTGCCAGCGATGGTGAATTCGACGTAGTCGCGCTCGCCGAGGCGGCGGAGCTGATCGATTTCATCATGGTTGCGCGCGATGAGAGTCCCCATTTCGCTCTTGGCCATCTTCAGGTCTTCCTTGGTGGTGTTAAGATCGGCGCCAACAGCGGTTACCTTCGTGTCGACGTTCTTCACGTCATCCGTGCCGGCTTTCGTTGCCAGTTCGGTGTGGACGGACGTGTCGAGAGCGCTGAGCTTTTGAGTCGTCTCATCGTTCTGCTTCGCGACCACCTCGGCCTGTTGACGAGCCTTCTTGAGCTGGCCCTGGGTAATCTTGAGTTTGTCGGTGACAACCTTCAGATCGCCCTGGAGATCAGCATTGGCCTTCTCATCCTGCGCCAGACGGTCTTTCAGAGAAGACATGTCCTGCTGGACGGATTGTTGTGCGGACTTAACTTCTGTAGTGACCGCTTGCTGCGTGGAGTCAAGCTTTGACGAAGCGTTCCAGCCGAACCCCAAGCCGGCAATCGCGACCAATCCAAGTACAATGATCGCGGGCAGCTCCCAGGATGAACCATTTCTCGTTTCGATGATGTGTTCCTCTGACATAGTAAAGTCTTTTCTCCTCACCCTAATGTGGGCAAACGATTTGTTTTTTTAATCGGCCCGTAACAAGGAGGGAGCAAGTGACGAGCCAAAAGGTGGCGGGGGAACATGGGGCGAACATACCCGTAAGCCGATGAATAAATGCAGGTTGCAGAGTAGGCAAAATGCGTCCACGAAGGAAGGGCAGTACTAGTCCTAGCAATCTTTACGCGAGAAAGTCCCATTTCGGAGTTTCTTACGCTTGCGAGCGGCTCAGAGGTTATCCACACCGAGAGACTGGAGATCGGACGTTAGTTGGGCGGGCGACTGGAACTGAACGGCAGACATGCCGAGACGCCGGGCGGCTTCGACATAGGCCGCAATGTCATCGATGTAAAGGGCTTCTCCGGCACTTACTTTGAGGGCCCGAAGGGCTGTGCTGTAGATCAGGGGATTGGGCTTGCTGGCTCCCACGGAACAGGAATAGATACGGGTGGGAAAGAACGCGAAAAAGCTGTAAGTGGCTTCTAGGTGGCGGACGTGGATCGGGTCCGTGTTGGAGAGGAGGGCAAGGCGATAGCGTTTGGATAGCTTTTCAAGGAAGGCGTCTTCGTGAATCGGGGCGGGGTCAAGAGCCCGATTCCAGACTTCGGTGAATTGCTCGAACGTGAGGCTCCCGCCAAGGCGCTTAGCTAGATGAAGATACCAGTCGTGTGGGGCCATCCGCCCCTCTTGCCAATCAGGCCAGCTGGGATCCCTCTCGATGGCAGACCAGAACTCGGAGGGGGAGAGATGGCTTCCCGGGGCAAGACCCTGCATGGCGCGGGCGACATCGACCTGGACCAAGACACGGCCGATATCGAAAATGATGGCGCGGAGCTTCGGGGAGGGCATCGGCTATTTAACCTTGTGGTTGAGTACGGCAGTCCCGGGAGGAGTAGCAGACGTATTCCTGGAACGGAGCAAACCAATGACGGCAGGAAGAATGGAAACGAGGACCACGACGGCAATGACATAGTGAATATACTTGCCGATGTTGGGAATGAAATGACCTAGCGAATATCCGCCAAGGATCATGGCGCCAACCCAGAAGGTGCCGCCAAAAAAATCAAAGAAAAGATACCGTAAATAAGGCATTTTTGCGGCGCCTGCGACTGGTGGACAAAACGTTCGAACGATGGGGACGAAGCGCGCTAGAATTACGGCCCGGCCGCCGTATTTCTCGTAGAAATCTCGGGCGCGCTGGAGATGGCTGCGGCGAAAGAAGAAGGAATCCTCACGGCGGTAAAGTGCAGCCCCTGCGGAACGGCCAATCCAGTAGCCGATCTGGTCACCGGCGATGGCGCAAAGCATGACTGGGAGCAGAAGCCACTTGAGGGGAATGACGCCAGCGTAGGAGAAGATTCCTGCTGTAATTAGAAGAGAGTCGCCTGGAAGGAAAAAGCCAACGAAGAAGCCAGTTTCGATGAAGACAATGGTGCAAACGAGAGGAGCGCCTCCGGAGCGGATTAGCTCTCGAAGTCCGTCCGGGCTATAGAGCGAGTGGAGAAAGTGGAGGATGGATTGGAGCAAGCGGAACGGTTCCTTGAGAAGACGATTTGAGTAGCAGGCACTGGGACGAGAGCACGAGAGCGCAGCGTCGCAAAAGCACCCAAACCAATACGGTAGCAGAAAACGCCGATATCTTCTCCGCATTCATGCCAGAGAAGGAGGGAAGCTGTAACGGCCGCGATTAGAACAGTCAGGCGAATCATCGGGATGCCTCCGCGAGCCAGAGATAGCCTTGTGCTTCGGCTTCGAGCCGAGCCTGAAATTCGAGATGCGAGTCTTGGGGAGGGTTGAGCAGCTTCTGGATGCGGGGGAGGGCGCGGCGCGCGGCTGCGGCGCCCGCCTCAATGGCTTCGTCGGCACGGTCGAAATCATCCCAGGCGAGAGACTGGACGTCTGGGCGCAGGACAAGGTCAGCGTGGCGCTCCCAAATCTCGAGCTGGTGTTTTTGGGCGGCGCTGACGGCGCGACATACCACTTGGAAAATATTGGATGGAGTGCCGCGATGTCCATCTTCAACGCCAACCGAAACGGCGACGACGTGCTTGGCACCTAATTCGCGGGCGGCGCATGTCGGAACTTGGGCCACGAGGCCGCCATCGGCCAGGCAGCGCGTTCCGATTTGTACAGGTTCAAACAAGCCCGGGAAAGCGCAGCTGGCGCGGATCGCTTCGCATAGATTTCCATGGGTGAAAACCACGGGTTCTCCATTGGCCAGATCTGTTGCGACGACGGCCATGGGGATTTGAAGGTCTTCGAAGCGGCGCGATTCGAAGACTTGCTCGATTAGATCGCCCAGACGGTGATTGCTGGCAAGCCCCAGCCGGGAAACACGCCATCTGGCGATATCGCGAAAGCGAAGCGTACGGCAAGTAGCAATGATGCGCGCGAGCGGCGCACCGCTCGCGTAGGCCGCACCAAGGATGCTGCCAACGCTCGTGCCGGCGATGAAAGAAATTGGGATGCGATTCTGCTCGAGAACCTGAAGGACGCCGAGATGGGCGAATCCACGCGCGAACCCGCCGCCTAGAGCCAAGCCCAGACCTGCCCCTTCGGACGAGGCCACTGGCCCAGAGTTCAGCGGTGAATGCTCGGGACGCTTCATGTCAGGAGAATGCCATTCACATCCTTATTACCCAATGGGCCGGGCGTCCTGAAGAAACAGTACGTGCGTACTTGTGCTCGAAATCGGAGCAAATTCTTGTTTGAGAAGCGGGCAGTACCTTCTTACTAGGCTAGTACCCTCTCTGTACCATTGTTGGCGGAAGTGCGTTCAGCGATTCTGTCCCCGTCAGCGAGGCCTGAACTTCTGCGGAGGGGGAATGGACAGCGCATACGCAGCATGGGTAGGGCAGCCTGTCGTGCTGCAAGTGGCGCTGGGCGATATTAAGGTGCCGCTGCGGGGTACGCTGCTGAAAGATGGCGGCGAAACGGTTCGGATGAGAATTGGCGAAGGCTGGGATGTGGACATTTATAAGGCGATGATCCTGGCGGTTGAGCAAGATGCTATGGCGTTACTTCCCGCATGAGGAGGAGCGATGAATAGCCAAGTGCCAAAGTATGTGACTCAGGGACGAGCGGCGCTGCTGCTTGGGATTTCAGAGGCCGAGCTCTCCCGGTTATCGCATGAGTCTGGTTTGGGACACAAGGAGTGTGCGGGAGATCAGGAAGAGACGTTTTTCACCTACGAAGAGCTGAGAAAGATTTGCATGTTGACCGTGCACCAAGTGAATTAAGAAATTTTCAAGTTTCCTCCGGCCCCCCTCAGCAGTAACCCCACCCCGGGTCGCTCCCCCCAGCGATCCGGGGTTTTTCTTTTCTGGGAAGTTGCTAAGAGGCAGAGTTCGGCTTCGCGACCTCGTTTTTCCGACGGAATAGACGCGATTCGTTTGGAGCAACTGAGATTTCCTTTGACACCAGGCGCTTGGAGAATGAGACTTAGCGCCGCGCAGTCAACAGAGGGAGAAGAAAAATGGGGCAGAGGCCATTTCGGAGAATGCGGGCCGTAGCCATCGCGATTACTGCCGGCACGATTGCACTAAGTTATTCAGTCGGGGCAGGGTTTGCAGCTGACGACGAAAAATACGACATGGTCATCGCGAACGGCCGCGTGATGGACCCGGAATCGGGGTTGGATGCGATTCGCAACGTGGGTATTACTGGCGGGAAGATTCGCGCGATTTCGCAGAGCCCGCTGCAAGGGAAGACGACGATGGATGCGAAGGGGCTCATCGTTGCGCCGGGATTTATTGATCTGCACGAGCACGGACAGGAGCCGAAGAACTATCAGTTCCAGGCGCATGACGGGGTGACGAGTTCGCTTGAGCTTGAGGCGGGGACTGCGGACGTGGCCGGTTGGTATGCGAAGAGGGAAGGGAAGTCGCTAATCAATTTTGGCGTGAGCATCGGACATATTCCGGTGCGCATGAAAGAGCTGCATGATACATCGGGAGGACTTCTGGCCACGGGCGCTGCAGCCCATCGCGAAGCCACCGCCGCGGAACTTACGGCGATGAAAGCAGACA
>Ga0308309_10002698_pt1 | contig 10569 bp, 9 predicted proteins | sample HubBroMetageWFT5_FD_192491 | JGI IMG/M metagenome (GOLD analysis project Ga0308309, IMG submission 192491) | Warmed and freeze-thawed soil microbial communities from the Hubbard Brook experimental Forest, New Hampshire - Hubbard Brook CCASE Soil... | ecosystem: Environmental > Terrestrial > Soil... | reverse complement strand
GGGAATTTGAGCGGAAGATTTTTGTGAAGCAGGATGCGGCGGGAGTGCTCAGGCATGACGTTGACCGGAAGTATTCGCACGCGTCAAAGGCTTCGGGGTACACAAAGGCGGAGCACATCGCGATCGGCACGGCGACGGATCCGTATCAGCCGGCGGAGCGGGAGTATGGCGTGACGCGGGCTTGCCTGGAGGAGTTGGCGAAGCGGGAAGGACTGAGCGTTTCGATCATCACCAAGTCCAACCAGATTGTGCGGGACATTGACATCTTGAAAGTGATTGCGGCGAAGTCGGCGCTGACGCTGAATATTACCGTGACCACGCTGAAGCCTCGGTTGGCGCGGCTGCTGGAGCCGCGAGCGCCACGGCCGGACTTGCGGCTGGCAGCGGTGAAGGAGCTGCGCGATGCGGGGCTGCACGTGGGCGTTTCGGCATCGCCGCTGCTGCCGGGGATTACGGATGCGGACGGGGAATTGGAAGGCGTCGCCGCGGCAGCGAAAGAGGCTGGGGCCGAATGGTTTTGGTCGGGCGTCCTGTTCCTAATGCCCGCGTCGGCGAAACAGTTTTTGCCGTTCATAGAACAGAAATTCCCGCGGCTCGCGAAGCAGTATCGCGAGTGGTACGCAAAAAACGGTTACGCGCCTGAAGAGTATCGCAAAAAGGCGTCCGAGCGAGTAGCACGCATCCGCCAGAAATTTGGGTTTGCATCGCGCCCGTGGGAAGGCGAACGGCCGAGCGCTCCGCAAGCCCAGCTATCCCTCGGCTGGGATGCTGGCGCAATCACTGGGTAACTGCAGGTAATAAGATTGGGTGACGCGGGGTAGGCCGAATTGGGGAAGTGGGTTTTGTAGTGACCAATTCGTGGAATTTCAATTTGGCATAGCTCTATCTGGATGATTAGATCGAAGTTTCAGGCTAACGGGGCTTGAAATCGCTAAATATTGTTTCGGATTCGAACTTGGGGAAGAACGAGTCTCTGTTTTTTCCAGTGTTTCGAGATATGACGCGATCAGGAAGCCAGAGATGGGGACCCACCTTGATCCGCGTGGACTCGAATTCGAACCAATGGTCAACAGCGAGGGAAAAATGAACGCGGTTTGCAGGAGCATCCTGACCTTTGAAGCGGATGATGGTGTATTCGCCGGTTTCCACCCAGATTGTGCCGCGGAAGAAGGGGCCTACTTGGTGGCGGCGGGCAGACTGAACCGGCGTGACCTCATAAACGCAGCAGGTCTGGTCCTGGCATGGCCCGAAGTCTCGGAGATTAAGCTGATAATAAGCTTGGGTGAATCTACCCTGGTCGAGAAATGCGCGGTCCGCGAACCCGGATGGATTGAACTTCCAAAGAAGATTCCCCGTTCGTTCACCTTTTGCCCGTCGGTTTGCTCGTGAGAGCTGTGAAAAGTCTATTTGGTCCGAGAAATAGAGCCGTGTGGGATGGAAAACGAGCAGGAACGGATCCCTAAATATCTGAATTTCCGTTTTAACGGTTGCCGTATTTGCCGCGATGATGATGTCTACTTGTCCTTCTCTTTTGAAAATCCGCTCACGAGTCGTCTCGGCTGAACACGCTGATTCCTGAGTAGGTGGAGACGACACGTCTTGCGCGGCAACCACAGAGACACTTCCGAACAGCGCGAGCAACAGTAACTTGATGAAGGAGCTTGTCCCAAGCATGGCGCTACCTCCAGAAAGCCGTGGGACAGTTTCGGCCTGTAAAGAAATCTGCTTGGTGCCGAGATTTGCATGTTCGAGGCCAAGCTGCTTGCACTCAGTGGCTCGGGCTGTGATCTCGCAAGTCGCAGATCTGCTTAGTGATAGAAATGAGGGAAGAATTAGCTAGGGGCCACAGCTCTGAACGGCAGTTCCATTAAGGATTTCTAATCGTGAATGGTTCCATTTTGGTCCGCGATTCCGTGCATTCACACCGAAGGAGAGTGCACAGGAGGGTTGGGAGGAAAGGTCTTAGGGGGCGATGATGCGGGATTCTTCGCGCTTGAGTTCGTGGGCGCCGGGGAACTGGCCGCGGAGGAATTCGATGAAGCGGCGGGAGCGCGGGCGGCCGTTGGTGCGGACCAGGCCCATGCGATAGAGAAAGACGAGGAGCTGGAAGATTTCGGAGTCTTTGAGGCGGCCCTGGGGAGTTCGCGCGGGGGATTGTTTGGTTTCGTTTAAGAAAGCGGTGAGAGCGTCGTAGAGTCCGCGCTGGAGGGGCGGGACCGGGGGTTGCTCGTAGACGATACCTGACGCTAGCGTTTTGTAGGATTCTGCGAGCGATTGCAGAGCGGCGAGGACGTCGGGGTCGGTGGCGGCGGGTTGCGCGGCGCAGAATTTGGCGATGGTGAAGGCGATGGCGGAGAGAAGTTGCGGATGGATGCGAACGAGATCCGGAGCCAGGCGGGCGTCGAGGAGCGGCGTGTCGGAGGGAAGCTGGCGCGGGTGTTGCTCTTCGTAGCGATGCGCGGCGACAAGGTAGGCGCAGTCGGGCGGGCAGTCGAGGGTGACTTCGCGTTCGGTGCCGCAGCAGACGGGGCAGATGGTTTCGGCTTTGGCCGGGCAGAAGCGGCCGGGTTTGCGTTTCTGACAAATTGGGCAGGACAAGAGATCCCCTAGTTTGACGCAACAAAAGAATTAAAAGCGCCCGCCGCAGACGGCGGCCGCTACAAAAGTGAATGCTTGGCACGACAGAATATCACGCCATGATGACTTTGTTCTGGAAGCGCCGGGCGGCGATGACAAGGAGTATGGTGCCGAAGAGGAATAAGGCTAAGGCGTCACTCCAGAGATCAGCCCAACCGGCGCCGCGAAGGATGATGCCGCGGGTGATGTCGATGAAAAAGGTGGCGGGGACGAAGTAGCTGAGGATGAAAAAGAATTTGGGCATGGTCTCGCGCGGGAAGATGTAGCCGGAGAAAAAGACGCTCGGAAGAATCGTGAGGAAAGCGAGCTGCATGGCTTCGGCTTGGGAATTGGCCTTGCTGGAGATAAGAATGCCGAGCGAGAGCGATACGAAGATGTACGGCAAGGAAAGCAGGGCGAGCAGCAGCACGCTGCCGTGAATGGGTACACTGAAGACGAAGCGCATGAAAGTGAGAATCATGCAGAGCTCGAAGAAACCGATCATCAGATAGGGAAGCAGCTTGCCGAGGAGCAGGCCCATGGGGCGCACCGGGGTGACGAAGAGCTGTTCGAGGGTGCCGCGCTCTTTTTCGCGGACGATGGAAAACGCGGTGAGGAAAGTGGTGACATTCAGAAGAAGAATCGCGGTGAGACCGGGAAGGAAGAAGTTTGGAGAGCGCGAATCAGGATTGAAAAGAAGTTTGGGGCGCATGTCCACGGCGAAGGGAGCATTGCTGGAGCCAAGGACGCGGCGGAGCGATTCATCGAGGCCGATCGACGTTGTGACGTTGATGGCCTGGCCGGCGACGGAAGAATCGGAGCCGTCGATCAACACGAGCACCTGGGCGCTCATTTGGTGGAGAAGCTTGTCCGAATAATCTACCGGGATCTTGATGCCAACGCGGCATTTGCCGGAGACGATAGCCTCGTTGAGGTCGCGATCCGAGTTCACAAAACGAATCAGGTTGAAGGTGTCGGAATTGCGGAGGCGGTCGAGAAGCTCGCGGCTTTCGCGGCGGCCGTCGGCGTTGTAGACGACCGTGTTGATCTGGCGGATGTTGGTGTCAATTCCAAAGCCTAGAAGAAACATCTGAAGCAGCGGAATAATTAGCGAGAAGAAAAGAGTGCCGAAGTCGCGGCGTACGTGCAGCGCTTCCTTATAGAAGACGGCGCTGAAACCGCGGAACGGGTTAACCACGGGTGGCCTCGATTTCGGACTGGTGTTTGTAGGTGAGTTCTACGAAAACATCTTCGAGCGAAGGGGCGAGCGGGCGAATCTCCGCGACGACGATGCCCTGCTTTAACAATAGTTCGCGCAGATGATCCAGGTCGAGGTCATCGTTGATGAGCGCATGGATAGATTGGCCGAAGATGGTGGCGCTGCGAATGCCGGGGAGAGTGCGCGCGATACGTAGGGCGCGGGTTACCTCGGGCGTGGTGATTTCCACGCGATAGGTGCCGGGGGGCTGCACGTCGGGCAGTTCGCGGAGGGAATCGGGTGTGCCGTCGGCGATGAGCTTGCCGTAATAGATGTAGGCGACGTGGCTGCAGCGTTCGGCCTCGTCCATGTAGTGCGTGGTGACAAAAAACGTGATGCCGTGGGCGGAGAGTTCGAAAAGCAGATCCCACAACTGGCGGCGCGCCACAGGATCGATGCCCGCGGTGGGTTCGTCTAGGAAGATTAATTTTGGTTCGTGCAGCATGGCGCAACCGAGGGCGAGGCGCTGTTTCCAGCCGCCGGAAAGTTGCGCGGAGAGGCGATTCAGGTACGGGCCGAGGCCGTTGAGCTGGACGATTTCATCCATGCGCTTGCGAAGGCGGTCGTTTGAGAGGCCGTAAATGCGGCCGTAGAAGGTCAGATTTTCGGTGACGGTAAGATCTGAATACAAACTGAAATTCTGCGACATGTAGCCGATGTTTTCGCGGACCGTTTCCGGATCTTTTCGTACATCGATCCCCAAGACGGAGGCTTCGCCACCGGAGAGCGGCAGCAAACCCGTGAGCATTTTGATCACGGTAGTTTTTCCGCTGCCGTTGGGGCCGAGGAAGCCAAAGATTTCGCCTTTTTCCACGCGGAAGCTGATGTCATTCACGGCGGTGAAGCTGCCGAAGCGGCGAACGAGATGTTCGGCGGAGATAGCGGGTTGTGCGAGTTCACTCACGGCTCAACTCCCGGGCGCCAGCGTGACGTCGGCGGCCATGCCGGCACGGATGCGGTGCGAAGTATCGTCAATGCGCACCTTCACGCCAAAAACTTGGTGAATGCGTTCTTCCACGGTTTGTACGTTGCGTGGCAGAAATTCGGCCTGCTGGTTGATCTGCTCTATGGCGCCGTCGAAGACTTGATTGGGAAAAGAGTCCACGCGAATCTGGGCTTTCTGCCCGAGATGCACGCGGCCGATCTGGGTTTCGGGAATGTAGATGCGGACGTAAATCTGATCGCGTTCGAGAAGCGTGGCGACGGGCGTGTTGGGAGCGATCAGGTCGCCGGGGCGGACGTCGAGCACTTCAATGGAAGCAGCGGCTGGCGAGAGGACCTGGCGTTCACGAAAACGGGCCTCGTCGTAAGAAAGCGCGGCCTTGGCGGCGGAGATGTCTTCCACGCGATTGCCATTTTCGAGTTTGTCGAGCGTGGCCTGCATCTGGTGATAGCGGGCTTCGGCGGCAGCGATCTCCTCGGCACGATAGCCACGATGCAACTGATCGAGCTTGTGCTGGTAATTTGCCTGTTGGGCCAGCGCCATTTTCCAGTTGGCATCCGCGGCGTCGCGTTGTTGTTTGGAGACGAGATCTTTTTCGGCCAGCGTGTCGTAGCGCTGGGCATCGAGGCGGGCGCGAACCTCGTCGGCGTTCGCGCGGTCGAGGTCGGCTTGCGCGGCATCAATATCTTCCTGGCGGTAGCCGTTTCTCCGCTGGTCGTATTCAGCTTTGGCCTCGGCGGCGGCGGCGCGGGCTTCGGCAATTTCCTCGGGGCGGTAGCCACGCTGGGCTTTTTCCGCGGTGGCGCGGGATTGTCCGAGCGACGCTGCAAGTTCTTTCTCGTCGAAAGTGATCAGAACCTGCCCGGCTTCGACGGGATCGCCTTCGCGAACGAGGACTTTATCGATGCGGCCACCGATTTTCGAGCCGACGCGAATGTTGCGAGCTTCGACCGTGCCGGAGCCGTGGAGAGACGCGTCGCGATGGAGCATGCCGGAGGAATACACCGCCAGTCCGATGAGGGCGGCGACGACGAGAGCGGGAATGAGAATTTTGCGATTCATCGTTTCCATCTCCAATGTGGGCTAGGGGACCGCCGAATCCGGGGACGGAGAGCCGCGCGGCGCGAGTCCCGACCAGAGCACTGCGAAGGCATCTTCCATGCGGGAAAGCAGCGTGCCGTCACCATGGAGCGTCCAGATGAGCAGGGTCCCGAAAATGGTTTGCCGAAAAACGTGTGCAAGCACTTCGGGCGGCAGATCGTTGCGGATTTCGCCGCGGCTCTGGCCGATGCGGATCATCTCGGTATGGATGGCGATGACGCGGTTCTGGAGATTCAGCATAGGTTCACGAACCGATGAGTCCGTGAGAAAGGCCTGCAGAAGAATGCGAATGATGGAGGGATTGCGCATAGGCTCCTGGGTCATGCGTGCGCCGAGCGAGCGCATGAATACGGGCACTGGCACGTTCGCGGAGCGCATTTCTTCGAAGGCGGCTTTCAGCTTCGTGAGTTGCATTTCGCCAAAGGCGAGGAGGATGTGTTCCTTGCTGGGGAAATAATTGAAGAAGGTGCCTTTGCCGAGGTCGGCGGCGTTGGTGATGTCTTCGACAGTGGTTTCGGCGAAGCCTTTGCGGGCGAAGAGATCGAGGGCGGCGCGGAAAAGGCGCTCGCGTCGCTCGACGGATTGGCGCTCCCGGCGATTGGCAGGGGCAATTGAAGACCTGGAATGCATAAAATGACCTGTAGGCATAAATGACTATAGGTCATATTTGTGCGAAGTGCAAGAAAAAAGGCTCCGCGATCTAGCTTGCGAAGCCTCTACCTAAAGCTTGGTATATGTTACCGTTAGCTGCTAGATCTCTTTGCCGGAGGAGAGGTTCTTTGGCGATTTCTTGTTGAGGTAGGAGATGAGCTTCTGCGATGAGGCCGGAACAGGTACGACTCCTTTGAAGACGACGTCCTGGGGAGAGACGTTCTTTTTGTAGAGCCGTTCATTTGCTGTGTTGTCTGGGCGCACGGTGGAGCCGGCAAGCGAGATTCCAGCAAAGAGCCCGCGGGCGCGTGAGTAAGACAGAATTTCCGCGCGCAGGGTCACGTCGGTGGAGGCCTCGGCGTTGCGGCCTTTGGGGCCGGCAGCGGCGGAAGCGTCTGCGCCGAGTTTAACTTTGGAGCTGAGAACCGATTTTGCGCCCCGGCCGTTCATGATCAGGAGAACGAAGTCTGTGGCTTGGCCGCCGATCTGCAAGCCGAAGCTGCCGCCCTCGAGGGCCATCATGGTGGGGGCACTCCAGGGACCGTTGAAATGCTCGCCGCTGCGGCAGGTCATGGCGCCGCGGCCGTAGCTGGCGCCGAAAACAAAGGCCGCTTTCACGACCGATGGGTAGACGATGATGCAGTAGGATTTGTCGATCAGGTCCTGCGGGATATCGTCGGGAATATCCATGATCTCCTGAATCACCACGCCACAGTTTTCGAGGCGTCCGTTTTCCTTGCGGTCGTCGGCGAGTACCGGCGCACAGAGGAAGGAGGCCGCCAGCAAAAACGAAAGAAGCTTTTTCATTCGAATCCACCTTTTCAAATTATTGTTCACACTTAGTGCATGAGCCTTAGTTGCTAAAACCATTCGGGCGGCGGAAGTTGCGGGGCGTGGCTGGAAGTGGAAATGCGCCCTGCTCTTGCTCCCAGCGACAGTGCGGGAGGAAGCGCCCACTGACTTTCGACTATACTTTCAGTTCATGGGAATTGCCAAGAGCGGAATTGCGCTGAGATTCGCGCGAAAGGGCGCGCGAGGGATGTTTTGCATCCTGATTGGGCTCTTGTTGTGTCAATTCGCGGTGGCGCAGGAGAAGGGTTCGCAAGAAAAAATGGGCCTCGCCGCTGCGCGATTTGCAGGGCGCGTGGAGAGTTTGCTGGGGGCAGCGCCGGTAGATAAAGGAGAGTGGGGACTGCTGGTGGTGGATGCGGATAGCGGCGCGACCCTCTATGAGAAGAACGCGAACGACTATTTTTTGCCCGCATCGAATATGAAGCTGCTGACGACGGCGCTCGCTTTGGACACGCTGGGGCCGGAGTACAAGTTCCGCACGACCGTGGAGACGAATGGAACGCTGACGCCTGACGGGAAACTTTCCGGAGATTTGATCCTGGTCGGGCGCGGCGATCCCAATTTGTCAAACCGCAAGTTTCCGTTTGACACCAAGGAAGAGTTCGATGGGCCACCGGAGAAAGCGCTGGCAGAACTCGCGGATGCGATTGCGGCGCGCGGAGTAAAAGAGATTACTGGCGATGTGATCGGCGACGACAGTTATTTCCCACGGGAGCGTTATCCGGACGGCTGGGAAATTGACGATATGGTGTGGGAGTACGGCGCGGCGATTTCCGCGATTGTGGTGGACGATAACACGGTGACACTGACGTTGACGCCGGGGGAGAAGGCGGGCGGCGCGTTGACGGCAGTGATTGAGCCGGCGACAAGGGAATTTGTCCTAAAAAATGAGGTGACCACCATCGGTGCGAAAGAGAAGCCGGATTTGCGGCTGACGCGCGAGCCGGGCGGCGACACGGTGGTGGTGAGCGGGGTGATGCCGGCGGCCAGCGCTCCGCGAAAGCTGGTGCTGGCGATTCAGGAGCCGGCGCTGCACGCGGCGAATCTGCTAGCGCAATTGCTGAAGGATCGGGGAATCAAAATCGACGGGACGGTGCGCGCCGTTCACGAGCCGGATACGGTTGCGGCTGCGCGGACGGTGCTGGCCGAGCATCTTTCGATTCCCCTGAAGGACTCGGTGAAACTGGTGAACAAAATCAGCCAGAATCTGCACACGGAAGTGCTGCTGCGCGCGGCGGCGCGGCAGCAGGGGCGCTGGGCGACGCCGGAGGATTTGCAGAAATTTCCGGAGGCGTTTTACGCGAAGGCGGGGATTCCTGAGGGCGACGTGATCCAGACGGACGGATCGGGATTGTCGCGCCACGACCTGGTGACGCCGCGGGCGTTTGTGGCGTTGCTTGCTTATGCGCAGAAACAGCCGTGGTTTCCTGCGTTCCAGGCATCGTTGCCGGTTGCGGGCGCGGACGGCACGCTGAACGAGCGGATGAAAGAGCCGCCGCTCGCGGGAAAGATTCATGCCAAGACAGGATCGGTCACGCATGTGCGAACGCTGTCGGGCTACGCGGAGACTCCAGGCGGGAGAAAACTGATTTTTTCGTTCCTAAGCAACAATCAGGGCGCGAAGAATCACGAGGTGCACTCGGCGATTGATGGGGTGTGTCTGGCGATGGTGGAAGAGTTTGATGAGAAGAAGGAAGCAACGAAGCAATGAAGTAAGAAAGTAACGAAAAAGCGGGGAACAAAAACACATCATGAGTGTGGAGAAGATTGTTACGGTATTCGGAAGTTCGCGGCCAACGGCTGGCGATACGGAGTATGAGGAGGCGCGCGAGTTGGGGAAATTGCTGGCGCAGCGCGGGTTTGCGGTTTGCAGCGGCGGGTTTGGCGGGGTGATGGAAGGCGTTTCGCGCGGAGCGAAAGAGGGCGGCGGCAAGACTTATGGCGTGACCGCGGAATTTTTCAAACGCAAGGCGAATGCGTGGGTGGACACCGAAGTGCGGATGGAGACGTGGGACGAAAGGTTGTTTGAGCTGATCCGGTTGGCGGATGGATTTGCGGTGTGCAAAGGCGGAACAGGGACGCTGGTGGAGCTTGCCGTCGTGTGGGAGATGCTGAACAAATCCGTGATCGCGGGAAAGCCGATCGTGGTGGTGGGCGACTTCTGGCAGCCCATTCTGGACCGCGTGCGGGAGGTGGAGCAGGGACCGCGGCCTTCGACGGAGGATCGGGTGTGGGGCGAGGCGAATGGGAATCTGGTCCACAGCGCGGCCAACCCCGCGGAGGCAGCCCAATATCTGGCGAAGAAATTGATTGCGGGAAAATAGAAAATAGAAAATCGTGAAACAAAGAGGAGGGCGTGAGAAGAATGTCGCGGTCGGCGCAAGACGTTCTTGAGTTCGACAAGCTGCGGGAGTTGCTGCGGCTGCGGACGACGTGTGCCCCGGGGAAGCGGGTGATTGATGCGCTGGAAGTGAGCACGAACCGGGCGCAGCTGGAAAGCGCGTTTGCGCTGATTGGTGAGGCGCGGGAGTGGCTGCGCCTGGGCCGCGAGTTGGGATTTGGCGCGCTGGCGGATCCGGAGACCTGGATGGCGAGGTTGGAAGCGCCGGGCGCGGTGCTGGAGGCGTCGGAATTTTTGGACGCGGGATCGTTGCTCGAGACTTCCGAATGGCTGAAGCAGCATTTCCGTGAAGACACGGACAAATTCCCGCTGCTGGCGGCGCGTTGCGCGTCGCTTGGCGATTTTCGGGATTTGCAGGCGGCGATCCGGCGATGCGTGTTGCCGAACGGGGAGATCAGCGACGACGCTTCGAGCGCGCTGCGGCGGATACGCGCGAGCATTCAGCAGACGCGGGATTCGATCCAGAAGACGCTGCGGCAGATTTTGCGTTCGCGACAGGCAGAGAGCGGCGAAGACTACGTGACGTTGCGCAACGACCGGTTTGTGATTCCAGTGCGGTCGGAGCAGCGGCGGAATGTGCCGGGCGTTGTGCACGGAGCGAGCGGCACCGGGCAGACGGTCTTCGTGGAGCCGTTTGAAACGGTCGAGACGAACAACCAGTTGGTACAACTGGCGGAAGACGAGGCGGCGGAGATTTTCCGCATCCTGAAAGAATTGACGGATCGTTTGCGAGGGGTCGAAGGGCCG
>Ga0308309_10002697_pt1 | contig 10572 bp, 12 predicted proteins | sample HubBroMetageWFT5_FD_192491 | JGI IMG/M metagenome (GOLD analysis project Ga0308309, IMG submission 192491) | Warmed and freeze-thawed soil microbial communities from the Hubbard Brook experimental Forest, New Hampshire - Hubbard Brook CCASE Soil... | ecosystem: Environmental > Terrestrial >... | reverse complement strand
TCGATTTTTCGCGAAGGCGGGCGGGTCGAGAATGACCGTGTCAAAGCGCCGGCCGGCTTCGCCGTATTCCTTCAGCAGGTCGAATGTATTGGCTTCACGAAAGGTGACGTTGGAGATAGCGTTCGCTTCTTGATTGCGGCGCGCGGCATTTAGCGCTGCCGGGGCCATATCGACGGCCTCCACATGATCACTTTTGCCGGCGACGGTGAGCGCGAATCCTCCCTGGTAAGCGAAGCAATCGAGGACTTCTCCGGATGAGTATGGACCGGCGGCGGCGTGATTTTCCCGCTGATCGAGAAAAGAGCCGGTTTTCTGGCCATTACGCAGGTCGTAGAAAAAAGCGATGCCATTTTCCTTAGCCAGAATTTCTCCGGGGACTTCGCCATGCAGGACGCTGACTTTCTGTTCAAGCCCTTCGAGCAAACGCACTTTTGGATCGTTTCGCTCGAGGATGCCTTTAGGAGCGAACTGCTCCAGCAGGATTTCGCACAGAAGGTTTTTGCAGCGCTCGCTGGATTGGCTGAGCGTTTGGATAACGAGGTAATCTCCGTAGGCATCAACGACCACCGAGGGCAGCAGGTCAGCTTCGCCGTAGATCAGGCGGTACGCGTCGGTATTTTCGACCACGGTTTTGCGATAGGCTGCGCTTTGGCTTATGCGTTCGGCAAAAAAGGCGCGGTTGATGGCAACGTCTTCGCGAGTGAGCAGCCGGACAGAGATTTGGGATTTGTCGCTGTAAAACGCGCGCCCGTGGTACCGTCCGCGCTCGTCAGTGACGCGTACGATGGCGCCGGCTTCTGCCGATGCGCTACGAACATCACTGCGATACACCCAGGGATGGCCTGCGCGCAGCCGCTCGACTCCTCGAGAAGTGATGACGACAGAATCTTCAACCACAATTCCTGCCTAGGGCGCTAAATGCGCTTGTTGATTCGCTAAGATGGTACAGCATACTTAGAACCCCAGCCTATGGATCGCGGACGAAACCGATGGAACTAAGCGAATTTGATTTTGACCTGCCGCTGGAGTTGATCGCACAGCGTCCGCCTGAGCGGCGTGATGCGGCGCGGATGCTGCTCCTGGATCGAAAGTCCGGCGCCACGGAAGACCACAATTTCCGTGAATTTCCTGACCTGCTGCGCGGCGATGAACTCGTTGTGCTGAACAACACTCGCGTATTGCCTGCTCGCCTCTTTGGACATCGTGAGGGCCTCCGTTCGCAGAAGCCGGGAGAAAACAATGCGGCGCGAGATGAGCACCTGAAATCCTCCATCGAAGTTATGCTGCTGCGGCAAATAGAACCCGATCTCTGGCAGACTCTGGTTCGTCCCGGGCGGAAGATTCCCGTGGGCGAACGCATAATTTTCGGCGATGGCGAACTAGAGGCTCGCGTGGAAGACCGGGGCGGATATGGTTTGCGACTTTTGCGATTCACGTCGCGAGGAAGTTTTGCCGAAGCGATTGAGCTGCTGGGCCATATTCCGCTGCCGCCCTACATCAAACGTGCCGACGAGCCGCTCGATCGCGAGCGTTATAAGACGGTTTACGCGCGGAAGGGGAGCGCGGTGGCGGCGCCAACTGCAGGCCTCCATTTCACGCCCGAAATCCTTGAATTGATGCGCAAACGGGGAATTGAGATCGCGGAGATAACGCTAGAGGTGGGCCTCGGCACGTTTGAGCCGGTGCGGACTGAGCGCTTGGAAGATCATAAGATTCACGCGGAGTCGTACGAGATTTCCGAGGGCGCGGCACAAGCCATTGTGAAAGCAAAGAAAGAAGGGCGGCCTATCCTGGCTGTGGGGACAACCGTGGTCCGCGCGCTTGAAGATGCCGCAGAGAAAGCTGCAGCGCGAGATGAACTGCCCGCTGCGGGCCCCGCGGAGGCGGAAATTTTTATTTATCCGGGAAAGCCGATCCGGATCGTGAATCAGATGCTCACAAATTTTCACCTACCACGCTCGAGCTTGCTTGCGCTGGTTGCTGCTTTCGCCGGCCGGGAAGAAATCTTGCAAGCCTATGGCCACGCAGTGGAACAGGGATACCGCTTTTATAGTTATGGCGACTGTATGTTGATCCGCTGAACCCGCCTATAGTGCATTTTTCCGCCAGGCTTTATTCTCTTGGGAGTGGTGCAAAAGCCCCTCATGTTCGTCTATAATCCGCTTCCTGCCCACCGGGCTGGTTGAATGCGCTATCTAATTCTGAGCGATATCCACGCGAACGCCACAGCGCTGGAGGCAGCCCTTGAGGCTGCCAAAGGCCGCTGGGATAAGGTTTTGTGTCTTGGCGATGTGGTTGGATATGGCCCGGACCCCAATGAAGTAATCGATAAAGTACGCGAACTCTGCGCCACGACGATTCGCGGCAATCATGACAAGGCCGGAAGCGGCATCGCCAACGCAGACGATTTCAATCCGGTGGCGCGGAACGTGGCACTGTGGACCCGCAATCAATTGCGGCCCGAGAATCGCACATGGCTGGAGGAATTGCCCACCGGTCCCGCAACGGTGGACGGATTCTCGCTCGTCCATGGCGCGCATCGAGACGAAGATGAGTACGTTTTTGCGCCGGCGCAAGCGCTCGATGGGCTGCTCGACGCTCCTTCACCGATCACTTTCTTCGGTCACACTCATCTGCAGGGCGGTTTTACGCTACGAGATAATAAAGTGGGCGTGCTGCATTTCAAACCTTCCGACGGCGCTCCATTTTCCACGCTGACGATTGAGCCCGGCACAACCTACCTTCTGAATCCAGGTTCTGTGGGCCAGCCTCGCGACGGAGATCCACGGGCGGCATTCGCTATCGCGGATCTTCCCAACAATTCGGTGGAATTCTGGCGCGTGCCCTACCACATTGAAGCCGTGCAAAAGAGAATGGCTGCGGCGGGCCTGCCGGAACCTTTGATAAACAGGCTATCGTTCGGGCGCTAGACCAACAGGAAACCATGGAACCCGGAGAAACCTCGTATCGCGAAGAGCGCAGCCGTCTGCCTGTAGCTTTCTTGGCAGGCGCAGTGATCGTGCTGCTTATTTTCGGCGGATTTCTTCTTCTGGCGCATGTAATGCATTCCCATACGGCTGCCACCGTCGTCAAGTTGCCTTTTGGACCGGCAGAACAAGCCTACGCTCCGCGCGTTCAATTTCTGGACATCCAGTTAGCGCACGCTACTAATTTCCTGAACCAGGATTTCACATATGTGGCCGGCACGATATTCAACGACGGAACGAGAAAGGTGCGAGGCCTGGAAGTTACCGTCGAATTTCACGATCCCTTTCATCAAGTGATTTTGCGCGATACGAATCAGTTGATTGGTCCAGCCGCTGCGCCACTGGAACCCGGAAAGCGGCAGGATTTTCAAATCCAGATGGAACATCTTCCTGCGCAGTGGGATAAGCAGTACCCTTCGATACGCGTCACCGGACTAGCTCTGGAATAACCGCACGGCTTTTTATCTTTCTTTATATAAACGAACTGGTGATGCATCCGCAAACGCGTTCCAATGCCCCGGAGCGTCGGTAGGAGACGCTCAAAGCCGGCACCTGTGAATAGAAATGTTCGCATCCAAATGCGCATCCAGCCTGCTGGGATCTTGCAGAATGGCGGGCGGCATCAGAATGAAGGAAGTTTTCAACGCCATGGGTATTTCGCGCAATCGAACTGGACGGAAAACCGCCGATGGTGTGGCTGGTTGCTCCGGGATTAAGGTTCCGCTCAGCGACAAGATAATTATTAAACTATCTTTCTCCGGAAATTCGAATCAGGCGTAGCGGTTCGAACGAAAATTGGCGGCGCGGAATGGAAGTAATTTTTCGGCAGTGACGCCACTCTCCAGTTAGCAGTTCGCGAGGGGAAAAAATCCAAAAGTTTAGGGGGCAAAAAATTAGGGAAGCGGCCTGAGTTGAATCAGTACCACTTCCCGGGGTGTGTCCTAGAAGTATTTGAATGATTAGACGTGAACGGGTGGAAAAGGTTGCACCTGGATTTGAATCTCAAGGGGCCCTGAAAAGGCTAGTAGAAAAGGTACTTGCGCCATTTCTCGTCGCGATGGCCGATCAGGCGCATCAGTTGGCGCGAAGTATGGAGAGTGAAAGGACGCGGCCTGCGCTGAAGTTTCAAGCCGGCTTCTTCCGGCGTGCGATCACCTTTGCGATTGTTGCAGCCGTAGCAGCAGGCCACCAGATTTTCCCACGACGAGCGGCCGCCGCGCGAACGGGGCATCACGTGATCGAGCGTCAATTCTGAAGCCGGCAAAGCGTGCCCGCAAAATTGGCAAGTATTGCGGTCGCGCAGCAAGATATTTTTTCGCGAGAGAGCGCGGCTTTGCTGCGGAATGTGCCGGTAAGTGAGCAGGCGAATCACGGAAGGCACCTGCATAGCTTTGTGCGTGGTGTGGACTTCCGCGTGATTAGTTTCTTCGGCCTGAGCCACGCCTTTAAGCATCAGGACCAGAGCGCGGCGTACAGCGGTTACGTTGATCGGTTCGAAGGTGGCGTTGAGTACGAGAACCGGCGCTTGCATCACGGAAGGACGGCTGGCCGGCGACGGTGGCAACTTGGAAACGGCAGCGTCCGGCGCGACGCCGCCCAACCCGATCTTCGGTCGGGGACGTAGGCCGCTCTTGAAACGCTTGTCCATTCGCTCGCCTTTGACCTGCCAAAAGACTGCGTTACTCTTGGATGCTCGCGTTACTCGTGCGGTTACCAGGCTGAATTTCAACCGCTCACAGGCGCCGCGTTCGACCGCGGCAGTCCGGTCGCCACACGAGCTACTGTCAATCCTAACACGGCTTTTGCGCCGGCCTTCTTTAAAGCGCGCGAACACGAGTCAAGAGTCGCGCCAGTCGTCAATACATCGTCTACCAGCAGGACGCGGAGGTTGTCAACTTGGACACCGTCGCGCGTAGCGTAGGCGCCACGTACGGAATCCCAATACTCTTTGCGGGAGAGCACCAGACGCGCAGGGCGGGGCTTCGTACGCATGAGCAAATAAGAGCCGGTTTTTAGTTTTAAGCGGCGGGCGAGCGGCGAGGGGATCACGCAGTGAAGAGCGTGGTTCTATACTGCGTAACTTCGAGCGCGCGCGAAGGAAAACGAATCCAGGCGGCAGAGACGGCAGAGAGGGCGTAGCGCGCCACCGGTCACTTCTGAAATAAACGGGTATCCGCAGCAATCGCACAGGGGGACAGTGATGGGCTGAAAAGAGGCAAGGCAATTCTGACCGATGGGAATACGGCTCGCGGGAACAAGATCTGGCCGCAAATTCGGCATGGCGCGCAGGAAGAGCACTGCGGCGAGTGCATCGAGGGCATTGCGAATGAACACAAAGGCACGGTTGCTCGTGGAGATAACGCGAGACGCTAGCGTAATTGCGAAGACAAGTGGAGGAACGGAGTTACGTACGGAAATCCTGGGAATTGAAGTTTTGCACCGATGCGGCTGGGGCACACCGATCCGGATGCGAGCAGACGCCAACTTAAGAAGGAAGTTTTACAGCAAGCCCTGTTCCATCTTTTCCTGGCAGGTGATGCAATAGCGGGTCCACGGCACGGCTTCCAGGCGCTTCTGCTGGAGTTCTTGATGGCAGGCCACGCATTCGCCGAAACTGTCGTCTTTGATGCGCGTTAGAGCGTCATTCACGAGCTGTAAAAGCGAACGATCGTTGTGCGTCTGCCCGAACAAGAATTCCTTGGTGTAGGAATTGGCAGCCTTATCCGCGAGGTCCACGGTAGGGTCTTCGTCGGCTTCGCGGCCTTCTTGTTCGGTGCGCGCGATTCCCTTTACCAGCTCCTCGCGTCGGGTAACCAATTTCTTCTTGTAGTATTCGAGTCGCTTCTTTTCCATTGTCAGGTCCCTAGGCGGGGCAAACCGCCTTACTAAAATCCCACGATTTTAACGACACCTTCTCTCCAATGTCAAATTGAGGCAAAGATTGAAGAGAGAGACCTGATGTAGATGCTTTGAACGCCGGAAAGGATTCCGTCCGTCTAAATCAAGAACCTAATCGCTTCGGTGGGAACAAGAAATGTATGACCACGGCCCAAATCAGCAGAACGAGAAAAACGAACGCGCTGCCTTCGGGTCCGACGGTGCCGCCTGTGAGCCAAGTTGGCCCATGAAAAGAGGAATTGAGCAGGTGGCCTTGCGCGATGAGTCCGCTATCAGGAACTGAGTACAGATAGGTTTCGCCCCAGTCCCACGAAGCATGCATGCCGATCGCGAACCAAAGATTTCCGGTTCGAAAAAGCGAAAAGGCAGCGACCAATCCGAAGCCACCGGCCATCGCCGCACCGTAAATTGCTTCACCCGAATTTTGAAGATGTATTGCCCCAAACGCAAGGCTCAGCACGATTGCTGCGGGCCAGAAACCTATTCCCGACGCCAGCGTCGACTGCAGATAACCGCGAAACGAGAATTCTTCGAAGATGCCAACCAGAACGAACCCGATCCCGTAAAGAGCGCCGTATTTGATTGCTGTAACACCGGTGATCGCAAATCCTCCAAGTGAAAAGCCGTGGAATATTCCGATCAGAGCCATCAGCAGGGACAACATGGCGAGACCCAACGGCACGCCTTGCCAGAAGCGTTTGCCGAATGCATCGCCAGGCGGCAGGCTGTAATCGGCGAAGGACCGCCTTTCGATCTTGGTCATAATGAAGGCTGAGATAAGCAAGATGACAACCACTAATCCCTCTGTACTAATTTGCCCGGCGGGCGTGAGTGTTCCTTTGGGTTGAGCTCGCAGAAATGCACGAACGGCGGGAATGTGTGAGAGCACCAGTTGCGCGGCGAGAAAGAGCCCCATGAAGACAGCCAAGAAAATCAGGAGGCGCCAACCGGCGCGAATACCGTTGGGCCCGACAAAAACATTCCCGGCATCTGCTTGCGGCCGGGGCAGATCCGCTTGATTGCTAATCAAAACTGGATCGCGTTGTTCTGGATCAAGGGTCACGTTGTCTCCAAGCCTTCATTCTCGACGATCAAAGGCCCATATTAGTCCGAGCATGATACCGCTTCCTTAGCTGGGCGTGGATATTCCCATCGTGTTGGAATCGCCTTATTCCGAATTGCAAGATAGCCGTGAGGGACTTCTGAATGCGCCGCTGGTGCTAGAGTAAAGGATCAGAAGGCGTTGGTTTCGGTGCGGTCACATTTTTCTTCGAAGGATAGAGTTTCGCAAACGCAATGAATGCCAGGGCGAACACTACAAAATCTATCAGGCTGCCTTCCGGGCCGATACTCCCACCAGTGAGCCAGCGCGGGCCGTGAAAGCTGGAATTCAAAAGGTGTCCTTGAGCCAATAGTCCGCTATCCGGCGTCGAAAAGATGAAGGTTTCAGCATAATCAGAGGCGGCATGAAAGCCGATCGCAAACCAGAGATTTCCCGTGCGTTTCAGTGTGAAGCAGGCAAAAAGGCCGAAGGTGGCAACGGAAAGCGCTCCAACCCATCCTTCCCCGGAATTGCCCAGATGGATCGCGCCGAACGCCGCGGATAGCAAAACCGCTGAAGGCCAGAAGCCGATTCCAGTCGTAAGCGTAAATTGTGTGTAACCTCGAAAAGTGAATTCTTCTGCGATTCCCACCATAACGAAACCTATAGCCCACAAAATTGCGTACTTCAGGAGTGCCGCGCCGGTAAGCGCGAGGTTCCCAAAGGAGAAACCGCCGAGCGCAGAGATTATCAGCATTGCCGCCGTTTCAAACAGGAGTCCCCACAGGACGCCCTGCCAAAAGAGCTTTGCAAACGCTTTTTCAAAAGGTAAGCCATAAACACCGAAGGGCCTCTTTTCGAATCGCGCCAGGATGCCGGCTGCCACCAACGCTGCTGCAATAAGCGTGCTTTCAAAAATGAATTCAAACTGAGGCGTAAGGATTCCCTCTCTCTGCACCGTGCGTACGATTTCCGCAAACGAAGGAATGAACTTCAGGATCCGCTGGAAAAGAAATACAAGCCCGGCGAAGAGCAAGACGTACACTACGAATCGCCAGCCGGCGCGAACACCGTGCGGCCCAATAAAAATTTTCCGCCATGCGTGGGGAGGAGACAAATCAGGTTTGTGAGCGGGAAGCACCGTTTCTGGAACACGAGGTCCTGAACTCATGCATCCTCCGCACTAGATACGTTCAAGTGACAGGTTTGGTTCCCGGGCGAAGCCCGCAACACGCTCAGATGGAAGCCCTATTTCAGTCAGACGCAGCACCGTGGGTTAGGAGAGCAGGGTTGCGGCTGCCGAGCGCGACTGGTAGAATCTTGGGTTTGCGCACTCTGGAAAAGCCGCATCTTACACACCCCTCCATGCATCTACACGCACGGCGGAATTGAGAATCGCGGGGAGGACGGGCTTGGCTAAATACGATGTCGTGGTGATCGGCAGCGGTCCCGGCGGGTACGTCGCCGCAATTCGCGCGGCACAATGGGGCCTGAAGGTCGCCGTGGTTGAGAAGGACCCTTTCCTGGGTGGCACCTGCCTGCACGTCGGCTGTATTCCTACAAAAGTTTTTTTGCACCACGCGGATATCTACGACCATTTCAAGCGCGCGGAAGAATTTGGTTTTGAAGTAAAGGACGTGAAGATCAAATGGCCCAGCATCCTGGCGCGCAAAGACAAAATCGTGAAGAAGCACTCCCTGGGGATCGCCAGCCTGTTCAAGAAACATAAAGTGGAGACGATCACCGGTTGGGGAAGAATCGCGGGGCCGGGGAAAGTTTCGGTTGAGAAAGACGGCAGGACCACCGAAATTGAGGCCACGAATATATTGCTTGCGACAGGATCGGAAGCCCGTTCGCTGCCGGGCGTTGAAATTGATGGCAAAGTTGTTTTGACCAACCGCGAAATCTTGGGTCTGCAGGAAATTCCGAAGTCCATGATCGTGGTCGGTTGCGGCGCCGTGGGGGTCGAGTTCGCTTCAATTTTCCGCACGTTTGGCTCGGAAGTCACGCTGCTGGAGGCCGTCTCCCGCGTGGTGCCGCTGGAAGACGAGGAAATTTCCGCCGAACTGCACAAGGCCCTGACGAAAAAGGGCATGCGTATTGAGCTGGAAGCGAAGGTAGAATCAGTAAAGAAGAACGCGAATGGCGCGACGGTGACCTACAAAGACAAAGCAGGGAACTCGCAGACCATCAGTGCGGAGAAAGTCCTGATTGCCGTCGGTCGCCGCCCACTGACTGAAAACCTCGGCCTTGAGAAAACAAAAGCTAAAGTAGAACGCGGGTTCATCCATACCAACGCTTTTCTAGAAACAGATGAGCCGCATCTTTACGCCATTGGAGACATCGTGGCGGGCCTGCCTCAGCTTGCGCACGCAGCTTCGATGGAGGGAATCATTGCCGTCGGGCGCATGGCCGGCAAAGAAGTGCAGCCGTTCGATCGCAAGCGCTGCCCGAACGCGACCTACTGCGAGCCACAAATAGGCTCGATTGGTTTGACGGAAAAACAAGCGCGCGAAGCAGGCTTCCAGGTGAAGACCGGAAAGTTTCCTTTCATCGGCAATAGCAAGGCGACCATCCTGGGCCAGCACGAAGGGTTCATCAAAGTGGTAGCGGAAGAAAAGTATGGCGAAATTCTTGGCGTTCACGCCATTGGGCCGCTGGCGACGGAAATTATTGCCGAGCCGGTCGCGGCGCTGGGGCTTGAGGCTACCTTGGACGATATGGCCGCCACTATCCACGCGCATCCAACGGTCTGGGAAGCCATGGGCGACGCATTCAATTCGGTTCGCGGCATGGCCATAAACATTTAGCTCCAAGAGTGATATTCGCTGCTCGAAACAGTGACAACCGTAACGTGATTCAAAAAGAAAAAACCTGCTGGGTAGTGAACGCTGGCCTTGTGCCTTATGCCTGGGCCAGCAATTTTCAGTTGAATCTTGTTCAAGCACGCAAAGCAGGCGCGATTCCCGATACGCTGGTGTTTTGCGAGCATCCACACGTAATCACGCTGGGACGCAACGGGCGCCGCGAGCACTTGCGTGCCTCGAACCATTTACTGGGGCAGATGCATGTGGCATTTCATCTGAGCGACCGGGGCGGCGATATCACGTATCATGGTCCCGGACAAATCGTTGGCTATCCGATTCTGGATTTAGCGCAACACAAACGCGACGTACGCTGGTATGTTGGTCAACTTGAAGAAGTAATGATTCGCGCCACCGCGGATTTTGGGCTCGATGCAAAACGTGTGGAAGGCCAGCACGGAGTTTGGCTGGATTCGCAAGGCGGATTCGCGGACGAGAAACTTGGCGCCTTGGGAGTTCATCTGAGCCGCTGGGTTACCTCGCATGGGTTCGCGTACAATGTCTCCACCGACCTGCGTTACTTTGACTTGATTGTGCCGTGCGGCATCGCGGGAAAGCGCGCAACCTCTCTTGAACGCGCGTTGGGCAGGGCGGTAAGTCCGCAGGAAGCCGAGCGGTGCTTGATCGCTCGCTTCGGAGAGATTTTCGACCGTAAGATAGATTCCGTTTCATTGAGCAAACTTCAGAATATATTTCAATCCTCGGCGCCAGCAGTGACCCCAGATCGTGATAACGTGCCGGTAGGAGCGGCAAAAGGGAGTGAAGTATGAGCAATCCGCTG
>Ga0308309_10002696_pt1 | contig 10574 bp, 8 predicted proteins | sample HubBroMetageWFT5_FD_192491 | JGI IMG/M metagenome (GOLD analysis project Ga0308309, IMG submission 192491) | Warmed and freeze-thawed soil microbial communities from the Hubbard Brook experimental Forest, New Hampshire - Hubbard Brook CCASE Soil... | ecosystem: Environmental > Terrestrial > Soil... | reverse complement strand
AGGCGATCGAAGTCGTGCACAAGTCACACGTCTGTCCAACGAGGTCCGCGGGATTACTCAGGCACGGCAAGATCAAGAATTCCTCCGCGTACTGAGGTCGCCGATGCTCATTCTGCCAGATGGCACGCCTACTGTATGGGTCTGGTTTCTACTCGGCAAGACCACCCACGACTAATGAAACCGAGGACGGCGCACAATGATTCTGCGAAAAAGTGGGGAGCAAAGTGGGGAGCAAATCCACCCGAATGAGGCGCAACCACCCCATTTGAGGGCCTTGCTCCCATCTGTAAGTTATTGGGAAGATTGAAGCGGATCAACCTTGGCAGGCTTAGCAAACCGCCGCCTTCAGCCTCTCGGCCACCTCTCCGGCGCGGAGAATACAGCGTATCATGGGGTTTTATTAGGGACCTCATCGCCCCTTTCTGCCAACTCGTCGATTCCCTTCCGCTGTCGCGGTCATGCCAATCAGAAAGGTGCGCGGAGTTTTCTGTCGATCTGGCCCTAAAGACGATCGCCCTAAACACAGATCACAGTTGAACCGCCGGGAACCGTTCGGGCAAACTAGTGCTCGGTACGTCCAGTTTCGAAGAAATCCATGAAAAAGCTACGCTTTCTGTTTTCGCTCACCACTGACGATAACGACTACCAGATCGAGCAGGCGGTCCATGCGGAGGAGGCTGCGCGAAAGCTGGGTGCAACGGTGGAAGTCATTTATGCAAACAATGACGCGATCAATCAGAGCCAACAGTTGCTAAAGATTATCCAAGCCGACAGAGTGTCGCGTCCAGATGCGATCGTGTTTGAGCCGGCGGGTTCCACCGGCCTCCCGCAAGTGGCACGGGCAGCGGCAGCCGCCGGCATCGCATGGGTCATCCTTAATCGCGATGCGGACTACATCGGTGAGCTTCGCTCTTCCTATCAAGTACCGGTTTTCTCACTCACCTCAGATCACGAAGAAATCGGGAAAGTCCAAGGCAAACAGATCGGGGCCCTGGTGCCTCCAGGCGGCTCGATTCTATACATCCAAGGCCCTGCAGGGAGCGACGCTGCACAACAACGCACCGAAGGCATGCAGAAAACCAAGCCAGGCAGCATCCATGCGCGCATGGTCCGCGCCCAATGGACCGAGGGAAGCGCACACCAGGCGGTAAGCGCTTGGCTCCGCCTGTCGACATCGAGGGGTCTCCACCTGGATGCCATCGCTGCCCAGGACGATTCGATGGCGATGGGGGCCAGGAAAGCATTCCAGGAGATCACAAATTTGGAGCAACGGGATCGCTGGCTCGGTCTGCCATTTACGGGTTGCGATGGGATGCCAAAAACGGGCCAAGCCTGGGTTCGAAATGGACTGTTAGCGGCTACTGTTGTGATTCCCGCAAATGCCGGAGTCGCGCTGGAGATGCTTGCCAAGGCGATTCACTCCGGAGCGATGCCTGCAGAACGAACCACCACCGAAGTGCGCTCATACCCGACGATCGAAGACCTAACGATCAAGCACGGACAAGCTCGGCGTTAGCGAATAGGCAAGCGCAGGACTTGCGCCCTACGAAGAGTTTCCCGCAGCGTTTCACTTCCCGCGTGTCCGAGTTGTTCCGTTCATCTCGACACGGTTTCTACCGGATTTTTTGGCACGATAAAGGGCTTGATCCGCCGCTTTGATCACATCATTCGGATGAGCGTGCTTTTCATCTTGTCGAGCGACTCCGATGCTCACCGTAATTCTCAAAGCTGCCGAACCCGCCAAACGAACTGATCTCACTCGACGACCTGAAGGCCGCTTGCTTCGAGACACGGACCGGCGGTCGGTCCCCCTTGCGCGAGCGCGACGGTCGGCACCACGCAACCGGAATGGGGAAGATTCAATAAGAGTCCGCAAGTTTTCGAGGTCGGGCAGAACCTCCTGAGCAGAGCATCCGGGAAAGAGAATGCAAAATTCTTCACCACCGACACGGAACACCTGACCGCCGCCGGTTACCTGAGACAACTTTGAGGCGACCAGGCAAAGTACGTCGTCGCCAGTGTCGTGACCGTAGGTGTCGTTCACGCTCTTGAAGTGGTCGATATCAACCATGGCGATGGTATATGAGGATGTTAATTGCAAGATGGCATCGTGAAATGCACGACGAGAGGGTAGACCCGTAAGTTCGTCGTGATACGCCATGGCGTAGGAAGTCTCCACAATGGAAACCGTAAAAATGATCGCCGCGCCGGCGGCATAGAGGGTTGCCGCAGTGCCGGTAGCTCCCGAATGAAACGCCATGAGATAACTTATAAGGGCCCAGACAAATCCGGCATCAATTGGCTTCGGCCACAATAGCGCACGGACAAAGAGGAGAACGATGACGACTCCTCCGACCAGCAAAGTGACTTGCGGAAGCTCGGTGCGAGGAAGCCATGCGTACTTGAGGGTCGCAGAATGGAAAAGCTTCTGAACAGCGTAGGCATACTCAGGCCGGCACATGACGGCCACGAACATGGACTGTATCCCCAGCAGTCCGAGCCGCGCGGCAATTGCACGGACGGTGAAACCCCGTTCCCTGATAAATGCGAGCAGTACAAAATTTATCGGGACCAAGAATGAAGAGAGTTCAAACACGGCTTGCCCACGGGCCGACATATGGATCGAGCCATCGGAAAACAAACGTAACGCCTGTTGTGCGAACAACATTACGATGATCGCTGAGAAGACACGACTTAAGTGAAAACGCCACGCTAGAACAAGCGCCGAGAAGAAGGCAGCCAGGTAGAAAAAGTTGACAACTGGAGTTAATCCATGGAGGACACCGCTGTGCAGCAGAACGACAGCCAGCGCGAAGACCACGCCGCCGGGTACGAGCAGTAGCTACCTTTGTAGAGATTCACAGCATGAGTCCTATCAGAAAACCGACACTGCAGAATTATCTATGCGCAGTGGACCGGCTTGCGATTGACCTTTCGGGTTCCTCGCCAGAAACAACTGCCCATCGGTCACTATCGATTGTGTCAGTTATCACATGCAAGCGAAGTTCCTCAGTTTTAAACTGTGGGGGAATGCTCCGAGTACGTTGCAGGTCCATGCGACATGCGTATTCTGATCGCAGAAGATGACTCGGCTTTAGCCGGATTCGTATGCAAGGGACTGGGCAGAACACTATGCCGTCGATGTCTCCGGGGATGGGGAACAGGCTCGCGCCCTGGCAACTGAGTTCGACTACGATCTGGTGGTACTCGACCTAAACTTACCTCGACCCGACGGCATAACAATTCTCAAGCATATCCGCAGCAGAAAACCTAACGTGCCAGTTCTGGTGTTACCCTCTCATGGAAAAGTCGAGGATCGAGTATGGTGCCAGGATGCAGGTGCAGATGACTACCTGGTGAAGCGATTTTCATTTTCCGAACTCTCCGCAAGGATCCGGGCACTCCTTCGCCGAAGCCGAACCCCCGTGGAACCCGTGTTGGCCATCGAAGACTTCTAGCCGATGCGCGGCATTTACCCTTTGGGCCTGAGTCTCTGAATGGGGTGTTCTCGTAGAGCTGTATTCAGTACTTCAGCAAAGCAAACGCCGAGAGGGTCGCGAGCGAGATCGGTCGTATGTTGAAACCGCGATCCAAATCCCTCGTTCAGATGGCGAATCGCGGCGGAATCCGATCAACGCTCGTATTAGCACGGAGAGGATTTTCCGAGGGTTCTGAGTTCGACGTACGCTACTACTCTATCCCGGAGCTCATTCGCCTAATGGAGGCGAAGATCGGTGACCACCTGGTTTGTAGACTGCTTTCTTGGCCTCAATGTTCATCGAAGTGATCAGCGATTCGTGACGCGATCGAAGCGATCGATTATCACCCTTGCAGAAATGCTTCGGCAGGTCAGCGATGATCTCCCAGTCTAGCAGCGACGTAGCGACACCGTGTTTGTGAACTCGACGAAGAACTAGATTTCGGCTTTTTCTTGGGAGTCCTAACTCTCGCTGCTAGTAACAAGTAGTGTGTGACCAGCTGCTGAGTCCCGCAACCGTGGCTGGTATTGCTTGCGTCGTACAGTGTATCGGCTTGGAGCCTGAAAGGTCTGAGGACTCGCGATAGCAAGTACCGCCATATGATCATGCCACGCCAGCAGCGATCGCGGTCGTTTGTATCGCAGTGCCAACACTCAGTACGGAAGATCGCCAGTGGGGTTTCTCTGGTCTTATCATCAGCGTCCTCGCCGCCTCACCGCTCATGATCCCATAATTATTATCCTGAAACTTCAAACATGAAAGCCACTGTACGGGCTGAATTGTCGAAAATTGCAGAGTGGTCGTACTACCTCGGCTGCGTCAGTGCGGCAGTGGCACTCATTTACCGAGTGTTATAGTTCGGCGGATTAGGGGCACGCCTGTTCGGTGCACCTCGCGTCGTTCCTCACAGCTTCATGGACCTCAGCATTCTCCTGTTTGTGATCTCCATCGCCAGCAATGCACACGCAATGATTCCTCGCGAGGACGGCAGAGCTGTCACCACAGGCAGGGCAGCATGACCTAGCTCTGATGTGCCGCCAGCTCGCGATGCACCTTCGCGTGACATGCGGCACAGAGCGTAACCAGGTTGTGCTCGGAATCGTCTCCGGACTGGCTTCTGTGCTGTTTGTGGTGAACCTCAAGGTGCAACTTCGCGCCGCAAGTCTGGCATCGCCAGCCGTCCCTCCGCAAGACTTGTTGACGCAGTTGCTTGTATGATTCGGGATCCAGCCGCAGCCGCGGACGTTTTGGTCGGATAGGACTCACGAAGCTCGCCCGTTCAACTGCTCCAGAAATGCGTGTTTCTGTTCGCCGGGCAGGAACTTGAAGAACTGCTGGATCGACTGCAACAGTATTTCCGGATTTCCCTCCCCGAGATGCGCTCCTGCTAGGAAGTCGGCGCAAATCATCTCGAGGCAGTAGCCCCGAGACTTATCTGTGCCGAGCATCAGGGCGGCGGTCTCAAGGGCCAGTTCGACCACCGGAATTTGGCTTTTGTAAATCTTGAAGTAGATGATCTCGTGCGGTTCAGAGTCCCGCCCCGTCAGTTCTTTTTCTACCTCTCGCGCGAATTCTTCCCTGGGCATTGTCCGGGCTTTGTGCACCCAGGGTGCACATTCGAAGCGCTGACCCTCCGCCCGCGCGAGCTTCGCCAACTCTCTCCCTTTCGTCCAGCCGATTTCCTTAAGGTCTTTCCTCACTTGCGGCGGCAGGTGCTCGTGTATGGACATCAAGTAGTAAGCCTTCCTTCTCGATTCCGGGAACCGCCGTTCCAGGAATTCGTCAAACGACTTCAGATTTTCCAGCCTCCAGTACTGCCCGGCTCGTACTTCACACAGATACCTCCCCAGTTCCACGAACCGGGTATCCCGCTCCGCCTCTGTTCTTCGCTCCCATGCCAGGATCTCGTCGATCTTCGTGAGGACGAACAATGCCCGCTTCTTGTTCAGCTTCGGTAGCATGGGTGGATGGCTAGTACGTAAACTCGTCAAACAGACCAATATCGTCTCCTGGACGCCGAGCGAGCGTTATTTCGACCAGTTCCGGCTGCCCCAGGCAGAGGCCCACGTAGGGACAACTCGTACAAGGGTTCTGAGGGAACCTGACGCCGCTGTGGGGAAGGAACTGGGCCGATTCGATCCGCGGGATAGTGTCATCGACCAGCCGGCCAAACTCCTCGCGCTGTTCGTCGGTGATGACAGTGCGGAAGTACTGGATCTCGACCAATCGCTTGCGAACAAAGACGACTTGGGCAACATCGGAGATGCCGGTGATCCAGCTGTAGCAGACCAGTTGAGGGTCGAGCATCAGCAGTCCCCGGGGTTCTTCCGGATACCGACTGGAAGTGGTCTTCCACTCCAGCAAACATCGGGTGCCGTCCAAGTGTCCGATCGCGTCAACATAGGCAACGAAATCATTGCCTTTCGGCAGGGACCGTGTGATCTTGATCTGCAGGTTCTTTTTCGGTTGGCGAATGCGGATCCGGTCGTCCTGAGCAAAGCGCTCCAGCAATTGAATGCCCTGCTGCAGCATGCGGTCCCACGTCGTTCCGTTCGAATACTCGAGTTTGTTGTCCTTGTGGGCCGCCCATTCGCGGAACAGCACCGCTCCGGAATCGTCTTTGCGGAAGTAAGCGAATAGGGCTTGCTCGAAGGCTCTTCCGAACAGCATTGCCGCTCGGGTGTCTTTCTCTTTCCAGCCGTCCAGGTAGCGATACCTGTAGCGACGCGGGCAGCTGAGGTACTGGCTGATCTGGGTGTAGCTATACGTCATCAGGCGACCTCGGATCCTGTGTTCTTCAAGCGGGAAGCCGAAGACAGCTCTGACCACTGGCTGGCCGGAGCAAAACCGTCGAAGTTCAGCAGGGAAGTACCGTTAACCGTTGTGTGGCTGATCTTCACCACCCCGCGCAATCCGGACAGCGCCTTCTCGTCAATCTCTTCGCGCCCGAGCAACTCCGGGTCATAGAGAAAATCGCGGAGGAACCAGCCAAGCTTCCACAATGCTTTAGCGGTGCAGTAGACCCGACCACAAATTACCTGCCCGGCGAGTTCGTGCGGTTCGAGGATGGAGAGGCGCAAGATGTAGAAGGGTTTCGCCGGATGCCAGCGGTACTGGGCGCGGTCGACGCGGACGAGGAATACACCGTCCGCCACCGCATCAGAAGAGGGCTGCGCTGTCTCGCTCAAGCCTTGGATTCGACGTTTCATGCTGCACCTTCCTTGTTCTCTCCGCGAGGCAGGTAGCTGTTGAGCTGGCACAGCAGGGCATTGCGGTCCTTCTCGGCCCAGTTGGCCAGTTCCTCTACGAAGTTCTCGACTTGGGCGCGTGTGGCCTCTCGCAAACTCTTCACGCCGCAGAAATCAGTGGCGTATGACTTCACCAAGGTGGCATCGAGCTGGTGCTGGCGAATGATCTGGCAGAGGCGGTCGCGGACCTTGGCTCCGCCGTAGTTACCGTTAGCCGGCTGCGGAGGTAGGTTCTTCGCCTCCCAAGGGGACTGCGGCTCGGCAAAGGATCCGATTTCCTCTATCGAGCAGATGCCGATGCCGTAGGCCTTGCGGAGTGCCCGATTGACGGCCCGGGTCTCGGCGACGCGCATTTCAGCTCCGCGCACTAGGGGTGAGACGTTGGACGGGTCGGCATCACCATAGCCGACAAAACCCGCCGAGGCTTTCGATGGATGGACGGTCGCTTTTAAAACAAACCGACTCGAGGACGGTTCGCACAGCGAATCGACAGTCTCAACGTGGATGCCGCAGCATTTCTTTCGCCGCGCTAGCCGGACGAGGCCGCTGTGGGTCACATACCAACCTCGCTCCAAGAGAAGCAGGTCGCCGCTCGAAAGGGCGAAGTTGAACTGCTCGGTATAACTCCGAAGCAGTTGGAGAGTCCCTTTATCGAGTGTTGATGACCACCTCAGGCGAGCTTGTTTTAGGTTGGCGCGAACCAGCTTGCAGAGTTTCTTGCTAGATTCTGGGGACATGTCTGCGTTCCTCATACATTATCGTACATTCGCATATGTCGGAGTGTCAACGAGATTAATATGCAAACCGTAGAGGTTTTCTTACAATGTCTGGCGATGCCCGCATTGAAGAACACTCCCCTCGCCTTCCGGGTTCCGGCCGAACTCAAGCGGGAACTGCAGCAGATTGCGGATAGGGAAGCCCGAAGCATTTCGCAGATCTGCGAGTTACTTTTGAGAATCGGTGCAGAGCAATACGGTAAGGAGGGTTCGAGATTCCTGCAGCGTTTCCTGGATCGCCGAAAAGCGGACGGTTGACCAAATCGGGGAACAGCGCATTGGGATCTCCGGGGCGACCACCACCCTATTCGTGCCCAGGGGCCACCTGCCCAACGTCGGTGCGGTAGGGTGGAGCGAACGAAACAGTGGGCGCGCCCGTGATGCAGATCCTCTCAAGACGAACCAGGAACCCGAAAACAGAACCCGCCGTCCGTGTGTGGTTGGTCGCCGCGCAGAGGGAAGCTGGCTACTCCGAACCTGTGGGGCAATGTGCTTGTTCCAACAGCAGCGCGACACCAGCGACGTCCGCCGGTTGACAACCCGTGCTAGACTGGATTTATTCGTAAGCATCATCCTCGGACTCGGCACCATCTTCCTCGGACGCGGCGTTAACGGAATCCAAGTCAGGGCTTTTGCACGTCCTGACCTGCCGATGCCACGGGGAGAAGGGAAGATGCGCCCGAACCGCCAGAACCCGAACCGCGGGAATTCCGCTTCATCCACCCCTGTCACGCCGACCACCGCTGAGCGTCTTGCCGACGGGACCATGCTCGAATTCGTGCGCGTCAAGGGCGAGTCCAAACTGGTCATCTGGCGCAACAACCGGCCCCGCCTGTCGGAGCGATTTGAATTTGGCGACCGGATTTACGAACCCATGTCGCTGAGCTCCACTATCTTGGACGCTATCCGTTTTCCTGGCAGCATAGCCCGCTGCGGTTCGCCGGGAGAACTTTTTCGGAAGATCCTCGACGCGGCGAGTAAGTTCAGCGGGCTTCCCGATCGCGAACTGCGGCCGATCCCTTATTGGGCACTCAGTTCCTGGTTCCCCGAGGTCGTATCCTCGCTGCCCACCTTAGTCGTGACCGCACCGTCGCGCGCGGACGCTCACCGTTTTTTCAGGCTTATGAGGTGCTTTTGCAGGCGCGGCGTTCTGCTGACGGAACTCAGCCCCAGCGGGTTCTTGGCTCTACCGATGCACCTGAAGCCGACAGTCCTGATGGAGCAGTCCAAGCTCGCCTGCCAATTGCGCGGGTACCTTCGAACCGCTAGCACTAGCGGTGGCTACGTTCCAAGGGCAGGCGGATTTCTTGACGTACGCTGCGTCAGAGCAGTGTACTGCGACGAAGATGATACCGACTCGGAACTCCGAGAAGGCACTCTGCGGGTCTCCTTGTTCCCGGCTGAGAATGCGGCGTTTTTCGACACGGGTGAAGAGGATAGGCTTTCGGCAGAGTTTCAAGCTCAGCTCTTGCAATATCGCTGCAGGAACTTTCAGGCGGTGCGAGAATCCACATTCGATGTGCCGGGGTTCACCACCGGCGTGAGAGACCTCGCTCGCTCCTTGGGGGCGTCAGTCCTGGGCGATCCAACCCTCACCGCCGGGATCACCGACCTCCTTTCAGCGCAAGATGAGGACGTCCGCGCCAGTTGGAATACGCTCCCGGGCTCCGCGATCATCGTCACCGTGCTGGCCCTCGTACACGAAAGAAAGGAACCACGGGTTCCGGTGAAAAAACTCACTGAGTTCGTGAACGCGGTGCTCAGCGCGAACGGAGAGATCAAGGAATACAACCCGATGGAGATTGGGCACCTCCTTTCTCGGCTAGACTTACCCCGGTCTAGGGTTGCTGGCGGCATGGTAGTGGAACTCACTCGGCAAGTGAGTCGCCGCGTCCATGAGTTGAAACAGCGGTATGGCGTAACGACGTCACCCGATCGGTTCCCTGGGTGTCCTGATTGCGAGCCACCCGAAGTGCCTGGAAATCGGCGGCTCCTGCAGGTTGTGTAGGTTGTGCACATTTTTAAGAGGAGGCCGAAAACTATGCCCAGAAAGAGATGGACGCTGACGAGGTCGCAGAAGACGGAGTACAACACAGCCGTACAGCGAATGCGTGCCGCAGGTGCCGACCTCGCCCCTTTCGGCTTCGACTGCGAATGGATCAGAGTGACCCATTGTCCGATTGCAAGCTGTGTGCGCACTTGGACGGGTGCCACCGTTTTCGTGATCCACGTCCGCATGGTTGGATTGGCCTCCAAGATAGTTCTGCAGGGATTCGACCTGTCGAGTCCGGAGTGGGAATTCAACGCGTACGTTCTCGATGATCCCGCACTGGGGAATTCGGCGCAGCAACTTTATCGCATGTTGGATGGCTCGCGATTCCACCGGAGTGAGATCCTCAATCATCGCGTCGACGAGGAAGGGCTGCTCCGCCATGGCGACGTAATGGAAGGTCTAGTGCTCGCCGAGTGTTTCTCCTCGGTGCCCACTTGCTACAACCGATCGAACTCTATACCGCTGACCCTGTCGATGGGTAACCAATTTGACGAGCTCGAGGCGTTCTCGTTCGCGTTACCGGTTGAACACGTTTCACGTCAACCCCGGCCACGGCGCAGCGGGAGTCTCTTTGGACCACCGGGGCGCGCAGCGAAGGCCCCTGTCCCGCCGGCTGTCGATCGTCTTACTCGTGAAACAGCGTTTCAGAGGGCTGAAGTAGGAAGCGAAGAATAAATCGCGTTAGCCGCGGGCCAGGGCAAGCCTGGGCACCCATGAGACAGGCGGGCACGGGCCCTGGCGGGGCGGTAGTCGGGATGAACGCGGGCTACCCATCGCACCACACCATATGGCTTTCAGATGGCGCGGAAACGGAAGGAAGGGAACTAGTCGGCCGCTGCACGCGTCAGTTTAGTTGCAGGATCTCTGGATCCGATTCGCGGGCTGACGTACGAATGGTAGACGAACATCACCAACGCTAGGAAACAGTGAAGTGGCACCTGGGCTTATAGGGGCTCGATTTCGAACATATATCGCAAACCGATATATGTAAGTTTCCGGGTCCTGAGTTCCAGTCCCA
>Ga0308309_10002695_pt1 | contig 10575 bp, 5 predicted proteins | sample HubBroMetageWFT5_FD_192491 | JGI IMG/M metagenome (GOLD analysis project Ga0308309, IMG submission 192491) | Warmed and freeze-thawed soil microbial communities from the Hubbard Brook experimental Forest, New Hampshire - Hubbard Brook CCASE Soil... | ecosystem: Environmental > Terrestrial > Soil... | reverse complement strand
ACGAATCGTGATCACCGCGCCCGATGAGATGTGGCACCTAACGTGGGTGCTCACCTGTCCGCCAAATTCCTGGCGGATCGCTTTGAGAGTAGCGCCTTCGATCCCGGCAGTGTCGAGAACGTCAGAGACGAATGCCGAATTCAGCTTGATAGAAAGGCCGGGCGCCAGATCGATTCCGAAATGTTCGTGAGCAATTAAGATGATGCTGTTGTCCGGCAGGACGTTGACGAGGGCCTTCCTTATTAGCTCAGCATTGGGATAGGCAAGAGCTTCATTGGCAACTTTCCAAATCTCAGAGTAGGACGCGCTGAGGGTTTTGCACGCAGCATCCAGCTCCGCGCCGCAACCGGTGACGAGGGCTGTCGGCGAGGCAGCGGACTCGATCTTTCGCGCGGCGGCCGCCAGTTCGAACGCGGTATCGTCGACGACACCATCTCTATGTACGATGTAAGTGAAGATGCGCGCCATTATTTCAGCCCTCCTTTGGCTGCCACTAACTCCAGAACTTTGTCAATGTTCTCTTCCCTGCTGCCTTGCAGAATTTCAGCTCCCTTGCCGAGTGCGGGGACGAAGTAGTCCACCCTTTTCACTTTCGCGGCCGTTTCCCCTACGGCGCTCGGCTCCAGGCCAAGGTTCGAAATGCCGAACGTTGGGATAGGGATCGCGGCGACTTGGCGGATGCCTTTCATGCCGACATAGCGTGGCTCATTGATTCCAGTTTGAATCGAGAGCACACATGGCAGATCGATCTCGCTGATCTCTTTGTTGCCGCCTTCGATTTCGCGGCTGATCTTGAGCTTCTTGCCATCCAGGAGTGCGATGGAGTTGACCAGCGAAGCAAACGGATAGTCGAGCAGCGCGGCCAGCATCCCGCCGACCTGCGCGCCCCCGTCCTCGGCCTGGACCCCGGTCAGGATCAGGTCGTAACTTCCCTTCTGGACGAACGCTTTCAGGATGGTGGCGATGCCCCGGCCGTCGGATCCAGTGAAAGCATCGTCTGTGATCAGCACGCCATGGTTCGCGCCCATGGCCATTTCGCGCCGGAGGACTTCCTCGTCATCTTCGCCGCCAACGGTGGCAACAGTGACGTTTCCGCCGACTCGGGTGACGATCTGCAGGGCTTCTTCGACCGCATAGTTGTCGGGCTCATTGATCGAATAGACCAGATCGTCCCGCTCGATATCGTTTCCAGCACTGTTCAGTTGAATCTCATTTTCCGAAGTGTCGGGTACTCTGCGCACGCAAACTAGAATTTCCATATTCATCCTCCAGAACCTTTCACACCACCTTTTGACTCTCTCTCGTGATTTGCTGATCGACCAGTTCCGCCAGATCGATGGCAGTCATCTTTCCTTCCATCCCGGCAACTTTGATCGCGTCTTCTATATTCACCATGCAGAACGGACATGCGGTCACGATCACGTTGGCGCCGGCTTCGGCCGCCATCTGCACTCGCTTCACGCCCATTCGCTGATCTTCTTTCGGTTCGTAAAAGAGCATCAGTCCGCCACCACCGCAGCAGAACGAGCGGTCGCGGGAGCGGGTCATTTCGACTCGCTTCAAACCGGGGATCGCATCGAGTACATTGCGCGGGTCGTCGTAAACCTGGTTGTGCCGTCCCAAGTAGCAGGGATCGTGGTAGGTGTACACGCTGTTTTTGTTTTCTACTGGATTGAACTGGATCTTCCCAGCTTTCACCTCTTTGGCAATTACCTGGCTGATGTGCTCAACCGGCGGCACATCTTTATAGTCGTGTTTAAGGGCGTTGTAGGCGTGCGGGTCGGCAGTGACAATTTTCTTGACTCCGGACTTCTTGATGGCCTCGACGTTGTGGTCGCGTAAGGCCATGAACAGCGTCTCTTCGCCGAAACGCCGAACTTCGTGACCGCTGTCTTTTTCCGCCGCGCCGAGAATTCCGAAATTTTCGCCGACGTGTGTAAGGATCTTCGCCGTTGCCCGCCCGATCGATTGCATGCGGTCATCGTAGGAGGTGATGCTATCGACAAAATACAGAGTGTCTGCACCGTTTTTCCCGTCGACAATTTTGACGTTGCACGTTTGCTGGAAATCTTTCGCCTTCGTCCAGTCAGCCTTTTTCTTTTCCATCTTGCCGTAGGGATTGCCACGGCTCTCCAGCGCCTTCAGTGGCTTTTGTAAAGACTGGGGCACATTGCCCTCGTCGATCATGCCTCGCCGCAAATCGACGATCTTGTCGATGTACTCCTGCAGCAGCGGGCATTCTTCTTCGCAAGCGCCACAGGTAGTGCAGGACCAGATTTCATCCTCGGAATAAATGCTGCCGGACTCTTTGCTGCCGACCAGCGGCGTGCCATCGTGCGCAGTTCCATAAATGGGACAGTGCTCGAAGGCGTAGTTCCTGGCCTTCAGTGTGATGAAACGCGGCGACAACGGCCGTCCCACCGCATTGGCTGGGCAATTGTCAGAGCAACGCCCGCAGTCCGCGCACGAGTAGAAATCGAGGATGTGCTTCCACGTGAAATCGCCAAACGTCTTTACTCCGAAAGATTTCACCTGGTCAAGATGGTCATCGCTGACTCCCCAGCGCACGGGCTTTAGAGTGCCGCGTTCCAACTTGGCGAAGTAAACGTTGAAGAACGAGGTGATAACGTGAAAGTGTTTTCCCAGCGGCAGGAAGCAAAGAAGCACGAAAAAGGCTAGGTCGTGGACAACATAGGCTCCGACGTAAAATCCGTGGAGCGTCCTAAGCGGAAACACAATCAGAGCATTGTTTAATATCCACGGTAGCGAAAAAGCCGCCAGCGATTCGATTGGCTGGCCTAGTTGTGATTCCGCCGCTACCTTGCTCGCGGCGAACAAGCTGTCGGCAACCATCAGGGTTGCGATCAACGCCAATATGAAGATGGCCTCGGGCATGTGATCTTTGCCGTATTTTTCTGGTACTGCATAGCGCGCCGGTTTGAAGACCATTCGGCGAATCGCCGCGACCACCACGGAAAGAAAGACCAAAGTCGCGGCGTAATCTGTGAGCACGTTATAGATACCGCCTAGGCGTCCCGAAAAACCGGGCATCACAAAATGATTGAAGATGCCGATCACGATCAACGAGAAGGAATGAACCAGTAACAGCAGAAAACCGGCAAACAGGACAATGTGGAGGACGCCCGCTAGAAGGTAGCGCGGCTGCTTCCACTGCGCCAACCAAAACTTGAGAACCTTTTCCAGTCGAAGCAATGGCCGGTCGAAACGAAGATCCGGGTTGGCGCGAACGAGCGGAACCAGCCGCTTGGCCACGATGTAGGAAAAACATGCGACGCCAAGAAGATCAATGAGCAGGAACAGGACTCGGCCCGTTACCAACCAGGATGTTACTTGCGCGGCTGAATATATGCTTTCCATCGTCTTGACTCTTTCGCTGGGCAATCATCAGGCAATCAATTGCGTAGCGTGTTCCTCTTCCTTAACCATGGTCTCCGATGCTGTCGCGGGTTCGACCGAAACGAGCGAACTGAGGGGAATGGACACTTGCACGGACGCCGGTTTCGTCTCCGGCGCCGACGGAACTTTTGCCTTCGCGCGTACTCGCTTCGCTTTCTTTCTCTCTTGCTTCGGCGAGGGTTGGACCCCGGCAGCCTCCCACAACTCGGTGAAGCTCAATTGCAAAAATGTTTCCAAACGTCGCAGATCTGGCGCGGCGTGCGAGCATCCGCTGAAGCCGAAATAGGCCGTGCCGTTGTAGGTCAGGATGGCGCAGTTGAGCGCCATCTCGCCGCCTACGGGAACATAGGGGTAGCAGTGCAGCATTTTGTGGCCGAGAAGATAGAGCGGCTGCTGCGGTCCCGGCACGTTGGTGCACACCATGTTGAAGGGCGTGAACGGCAACCGACTGATAATGTGGCCTGCGAGCGCCTGCGCGGAATTGGGGAACATGCCGAGCAGACCACCGGCCAGGCTGACTAATTCGGCGGTGTGCGCACGTTTGAGAAGTTCCGTTCTTTTGTGGACGGTCGCCAGCAATTTCTTGGGATTGCGAATATCCAGAGGAATGGTGACCGGCACCAGGGAGATGCGGTTTCCCAGAGAGCCAGGACCGTCGTTTCCACGCAGGTTGACGGGAACCATCATGCGAAGCTCGCGCCCCTTCACCCGGTCGCCATGCAGTTCGAGGTAGCGGCGGATGGTCGCGGTCACCAGCGCGAGGATGACGTCGTTCACACTGGTCCCGCAGATTTGCCGAATCGCCTTGATTTCTGCCAGTGGAATCTCTGCCCAAGCAAATTTTTGCGGTCCGCGGTAAAGCACGTTGAAGCGCAGCCGCTGTGTGGACAAGTTCAGTTCCGGAATAAGGTGGCTGAGTTCCCCCGTGGGAGGGTTTTGATCAGTCAAGGCCGCGCGCTGCGCCATACTTGAGACATCGGCCAGCCCATCGAAAATTCGTTTGGCTAATTCGGAGTAGGAGTCAATGCAACTGTTTGTTAACGACGTCCAGACGCCCGGAGGCGGTGGAACTCGCAGCCGAAGCTTGCGCTTGGGCAGACGAGGCGCCACCGGGCTCGCGTCCATGACCGCATTCATGATACCCACGCCGGCAATGCCATCGGCGAGGCAGTGATGCAGGCGGAAGATGAGCGCGCTTCGATCACGCTTTAGCCCGTGGACGAGCGTCATGTCCCAGAGCGGATGCTGGCGATCCATCACCGTGCTTAGAATCTTGCCCGCAAGCGTCTTCAACTCCACGTCGGTACCGTGCTTGAGGCTGGCGTCGCGGACGTGGTTGCGGATGTCGAAGGTTGGATCGAATTCCCAGCTGGGCAGGCCAATATTAAAGAGCGGAGGCACCACCCGCTTGAGGTAGCGGGGAATCAGCGGCAGCTTCGACTCTACAAACTGAACGCAGGCGTCGAACGGGATCTTGCCCTCAAACACGCAGACACAGGCCACGTTGAGCGGCATGCCCTCGCGTTCGAGGTGGAGAAAAACCGTATCTCCCCAGGAAAGACGGTCGCCTTGTTGTTGGCTCTGCATCGTTGCTCTCCTATTTCAGTTGCCGATCGTCAGTTTCCAAACCATCGCGCATCTCAGTTCACGAAAGAAAATCGCGAGGTCAGCTTCACCAGCTTGAACACCTTGTAGACGCTGACGTTGACGCCGCGCAATGCGACTTTCACGCCTTTGTCGTCCGCTACACCCGCGAGTTCCTCCAGCGCCATGAGAGCCTTTGCATCGATCCGAAGCACCGAGGAAAAATCCAGCACTACATCGCCTTCCGCGCTTTCCAGTTTTTCTCCGGCCTCTTGCAAGGCTTCCGCTACTCGCTCTTCGTCAACCTTCGGCCACACCGGCATCAACGACATACGTTCTCCTATCCACTACGCGATTTGTTGCGACGCGCTGGCGACTCTCGCCACGCCTCGTCCCTGATGAGCCTTCCAAAACAGATCTTCCAATTCGCTCATCAGTGGCATTCGGGGATTCGATCGCCAGGATGGATCGTCAAAAGCAAGCTTGGTCAGCTCAGGCATCGCCCGCTCGAATTCTTTTTTCGAGATTCCCAAGTCAGCGATCGAACGCGGAAATCCCAACTGGTCGAGTAACTGCTCTGTCGCCGCAATCAGGTTCTTTACCTTTTCCTCCACCGTGTGGCCGCCCAGACCCAGTAAATCCGCGACCGTGGCGTACTTTTTGTGGGCGACATACCCCTTCTGATAGGGCGACGGCACGAACTTACTGGGCACGGCCGCGTTGTATGCAATGACGTGCGGCAGCATGAGCGCATTGGCCCGGCCATGTGCCACGCCGAAGCGGGCACCGAAGGAATGTGCCAGCGCGTGATTCACTCCCACCGACGCGTTGGAAAACGCCATCGCCGCAATGCACGCCGCGTTGTGCATCATGCAGCGCGCCTCTTCATCGCCGGGGTGTTCAAACGCGACCGGGAGGTACTTAAACGTCATGAGGATCGACTCCATGGCGTTGCAGTCCGTGTAGGCTGAGGCATAGCTGGACACGATGGCTTCCAGGCCATGAGTCAGGCAATCGATGCCGGTATCGGCGGTAAGGCCCTTCGGCATCGACATAACAAATTGGGGATCGACGATGGCTACATCCGGGGTCAGCGAGTAGTCGGCTAAGGTCACCTTTCGCGCTTTTTCTTTGTCGGTGAGCACGGCGAAGGGAGTGACTTCGCTTCCCGTTCCGCTGGTCGTGGGGATTGCAATCAGCCGCACCCGGTTCACTTTCTCGGTCGGGTACTGGACTACGCGCTTCCGCAGATCGAGGAAAGGCGCGGCCAGTTCTTCGAGGTCAGCGTCGGGCGACTCGTACTTGAGTTTCATGATTTTGGCTGCATCGATCACCGACCCGCCGCCCAAGGCGATAATTTGATCCGCCTTGTACAAATTCAGCTCCTCCACCCCTCGCATAATTACCTTGACCTCGGGCTCCGCGTCGGGAATCACCGAAACGTGAACGCGAGTTCCTTCAGGGATGTAGCGCCGGACAAGGTCGACATGGCCGATCTGCTCCAGGGCCGGATTGGTGACGATGATGGTCGAGCGCGACGGAAATTGATGTACATTCTCCACCGCGTTCAAATTGAAATAAATCTGATTGGGAACCCGGAACCACATATGGGCTTGCGTCCTCCGAGCCACGCGCTTGATGTTGAGGTAGTGATAGATGTTGACGTTATCGGTGGTGCTGTTGCCGCCGCCGGTGCCGCATCCGAAGGAAAAAGTCGGCACCAGATCGTTGTAAACCGCGCCCAGCGCTCCGACTGAGCCGGGCGAGTTCACAATGATCCGCCCGGCGTTTATGATCTCGCCGAACTTGCGGATGATTTCATCGTTGCGCGAGAAGATGACAGCTGTATGCCCCAACCCGCCCGCATGATTCACATCGACGCACACCTTGAGCGCCTCGTCGACGGACTTTGCCCGATAAACCGCGAGCACCGGGAACAGCTTCTCAACTGACAGAGGGTGTTCGCGGCCTACGCCTTGGATCGGCGCAATCAGGAGTTTGGTTTCCGGCTTCACTGTCAGGCCGATAAGACGAGCGATGTCGGTTGCTTTCTGCCCGACCGCCATGGGCTGCATAAACCCGGTCGCGGGATCGATTACCGTTCGCGCCAGCAGCGCAGTCTCTTTCTCGTTGCAGATGTGCGCGCCCAGATCTGCAAATTTCTTCAGCACGACGTCGTAAATCTCATCGTCGATCACGACTGTTTGCTCGGAGGCACAGATGGTTCCGTTATCGAAAGTCTTGGAAACGATGATGTCGACCACGGCAACACTTACGTCCGCCGTTTTTTCCAAATAGACTGGCGTGTTGCCTGGACCAACTCCCAAGGCTGGTTTGCCGGAACTGTAGGCGGCTTTGACCGCCCCCGGCCCGCCGGTGGCATCAATCAGGGCCACGCTTTTGTGCCGCATCAGATAGGCGTTGTCCTGCAGCGTGTGTGATTCCAGGCAGGTAAAAACACCTTCCGGTGCGCCCTGCTTCAGCGCGGCTTCATACATGATCTTTACGGCCTCGGAACAGCAGCGCCACGCGTTGGGATGGGGACTGAAGATGACTGCATTGCGAGTCTTGACGGCCATGATGCACTTGAACAGCACCGTGGACGTGGGGTTCGTAATCGGGGTGAGCGAGAAGATGACTCCGACCGGTTCGGCTACCTCGACCAGATTGCGCTCGGGAAACTCGCGGATGACGCCGACCGTCCGCTTATCCTTAATGTAGTTGTAGGTAAACTCGGTGGCGCACATGTTCTTGAGGACTTTGTCTTCCATTACGCCGAGCTTGGTTTCCTCGACCGCCAGACGGGCAAGGTACTGAGCCTGCCCCAGACCTGCCAGGACCATGGCCTTGACGATGCGGTCGACATCCTCCTGGCTGAATTGAGTAAAGACGGCGGCGGCGATTTTGGCTTGACTTACCAACCCCTCGAGATAAGCGATCCGTTCTTCGCTGAGAGTTTCTGTGGCGAGCGGGATCTGAACCCGTTCCTTTACTGTTTCAGTCGTAATCATTGCTGCCCCCTTACCTATCCTGGCGGAATTTATACCGATCAGGAGCATGCGGTCTTTGATGTTCCAGGTCTCGCGGCTATGCGTTCAGCCGTCTTAGCGCCGGGCATAACGTCGTGGGTTCTATGCGTAGTCGATGGGATGTTTGGTCAGCCAGTGCTCATCGCGCACTCTGCCAATGTTCCTCAGGGCACTACGGGCGATACTTGAAGTTAGACGGCGGCTTTCCCAAACCACACCGGCTCCAAAACCAATCACACCGCCCAATAGGCCGCACGCCAAAGCTCTGCCGGCGGATTTTCCTCGCGATCCGGGATAGCTGCCCAACACACCGAGGCACGCTCCCAGAACAGCGGGCTTTAATGCACTTCGAACCGAATCGCTAGAAAACGGAGTAAAAGATTCTCCCTTTAAGAATGCTTCTCGACCAGAACGTGCTCCTTCGATTCCAGAGTGCAAAAGCTCCCGGCTATAAGCAACTTGCGACTGCGACCATTTGCATAAATCCATTGCATTTCCTCAGTTCCGAATCAGGAGTACAACGACTAAAGTCACTACATCATCTCGGGCTGGACTGAGTCGGTAGTGTCAGTCACGCATAGTTGTGACGTGGGTCACAGAGGGAGAAATTCGGGGATGGAAAACGCTTAAATTGTGGGAACTTCGCTTGACGAGCACACACCGCCCACGGCCGTTGCCATCAGCATGCCGTGACCGGCGAGGGCAAGATGCCAGTGCTACTGGAATATCGATGTGCTGAGCGAACTTTTCTGCTGGCGATGCTTACGCAAGCATGTATTTGCCGTTTTCGATGACTCTCTGTGCGATCGTCTGCCGGAGAGCTACAGTATTAAACGGCTCGTACTTGCACAGGCGGCGCAGGATGGCCATCTGCGAACGCAGCATATCGCCTTCGCTCGAGGCTGCAATGACCATTCTTGCGGCGCTTTCAATTTTATCGAGCGCACCGACGATGTAGACACGGGTCATCGCAATCGCATTGGCTGCCTTGGCCTCGCCATTTCTCGTCGCCAGTTTCTGGGCGCGCAACACGGCTGACTCCATGGCATAGGTTTCAATGGTCATGTTCGCGATTGCGCCCATGATCTCTTGCTGGTCCTGAATCGCCTGCATGTACTTCTGAGTGGCAACCCCGGCGGCAAACAGTCCGATTTTCTTAGCCGCCGCCACCAGTTTCCTTTCTTCCGAGAGCGGGCCTTCCAGGCCGTTATCTCGGTTGCCGGACAGCACTTCATCCATCAGCTTCTTGATTGAAGCCATCAACGGAAGCTGCCCGGACATTGCCCGCTTCAGCAAAAAGCCAGTAATGACGAGGCGGTTGATTTCGTTGGTGCCTTCGAAGATCCGGTTAATGCGGGAATCGCGATAACCGCGTTCAGCAGGATACTCTTCGACGAAGCCGTATCCGCCGTAAATTTGCACGGTCTCATCGACCACGTAGTCGATAAGTTCGGAGCCCCACACTTTCAGAATCGAGCACTCGACCGCATACTCGTCGAATATTTTGCGAGCCTGAACCACGTCGTTGTGCGCATCGCCCAGTTGCTCAGTGGCCGCGTCGATCATGCCGACGGTGCGATAGGCCATGGCTTCGCCCGTGAAAATGCCGGCAGCCATGTTGGCCAACTTCTCTCGCACCAACCCGAAATCGGCGATAACCTTGCCGAATGCCTTGCGTTGCTTGGCGTAGGCAATGGCGCTCTCCAGCGAATTGCGAGCCGCGCCGATGGCGCCTGCGCCCAGCTTGAAGCGGCCCACGTTCAGAACATTAAACGCAATGTGATGTCCTTTGCCGATCTCCCCGAGAACATTCTCTACCGGCACCTTGCAGTCATTGAGAATGAGTGGACAAGTGGAGGAACCGCGGATACCCATCTTTTGCTCTTCCGCGCCCACGGCAAAGCCAGGATAGTTACGCTCAACGATGAAGGCGGTGAATTTCTCTCCGTCGACCTTGGCGAACACGATGAACAGATCGGCGAAGCCAGCGTTTGTGATCCACATTTTTTCGCCGTTCAGGAGATAGTGCTTGCCGTCGGCGGAGAGTGTAGCCCGGGTGCGGCAATTGAGAGCGTCCGATCCCGAAGACGATTCCGAAAGCGCGTAGGCGCCGACGCTTGTGCCATTGGCCAGCCCAGGCAGATATTTTTTCTTTTGTTCCTCGGTGCCGAAATAAACAATGGGCAGCGTCCCGATGCAGGCATGAGCACCCCAAGTCGTGCTGAATCCGGCGTATTTTGCTAAACGATCGGCGACGATGGCGGACGTGACCTTGTCCAGTTCCATGCCACCATACTGTTCGGGAACATCGACTCCGCTCAGTCCGAGTTCGCCTGCCTTTTTCACCAGGTCGCGGCTGACCGTCCAATCTTTGTGTTCCATCTTTTCAGCATTGGGAACGATTTCCTTGATCGCAAATTCTTCCGCAGTTTTCGCAATCAGCAAGTGCTGTTCAGTGAAATCTTCTGGTGTGAATACCTCGTCGAGCGTGCGGTCCTCGATTAAGAAACTTCCCCCGGAGATCCCGATAGTGTGTTTTGCAGTA
>Ga0308309_10002689_pt1 | contig 10582 bp, 10 predicted proteins | sample HubBroMetageWFT5_FD_192491 | JGI IMG/M metagenome (GOLD analysis project Ga0308309, IMG submission 192491) | Warmed and freeze-thawed soil microbial communities from the Hubbard Brook experimental Forest, New Hampshire - Hubbard Brook CCASE Soil... | ecosystem: Environmental > Terrestrial >... | reverse complement strand
CCGAGAACTTGCCAATTATTGAGGAAGCGCCTCCCAAGTAGCCTATGACTCGCTTTGCCGCGGGCTTAAGCGCGATCTTTTGACGAGAAGCCGGCGCAGAGCCTGAGATCAGAAATTACTTGAGTAGGGCTCCTAAGCACCTTCGCCCCGCAAGGACGCACTGCACAATGAATATTCTGAAGAGCGAGGAGGTAAATCGACGCCTTGCCGGGATCGCAGCAATCATCGTAGTGGCGTTTACAGCGGTCGGGATCTGGCTAACGTTCTCACTGTTGCGCCCGACGCCGCCGCGTTCCGTGGCAATGGCCATTGACCCGGAAGGGAGTTTCAGTGCGGAGTTGGGGAACCGATACCGCGAGTTTCTTGCGCGAGACGGGATCGAACTAAGACTGGTGCCAACGGCAGGAGCCGTGGAAAGTATGGCTCGACTGCGGGAGGCAAAGCCGGGTATCAGCATCGCGATTATTCCGGCCGGTATCAGTAACCATCAAGATTCTACAGGGCTGGTCTCACTCGGCACATTGTTCTACGAACCACTCTGGCTGTTTTCCCGCGGCCAACATTTGGAAAGCCTCGAGCAATTTCGTAACTTCCGCATTTCGATCGGCCCCGAGGGCAGCGCCAGCCATGTGCTGGCGCTCGAGTTCCTGGCGCGCGTTGGAGTGGTCGACCAGAAATCTGCAACATTACTTCCGCTCAATCCGCAGGAAGCTTCTGCCAAGCTACTTAATGGAGAAGTTGACGCGGCGGTTCTGATGGGCGCTTGGGAAACGCCCGCTGTGCGGCAGCTTCTGGTAGCCAAAGGAATAGACCTGGCAGGCATTCGCAGGGCTGACGCCTGGGTCGCCTTATACCCATACTTGAACAAATTGGTATTGCCCGCCGGGGTGGCTAACATGGCTGAAAACCGACCCCCAACGGATGTGCTATTGATTGCACCTAAGGCCAGCCTTGTCGTGCGCGGCGATCTTCATCCAGCCATCCAGTACCTGTTGCTTGAAGCGGCATCACAGATTCACTCTGGACCCGGGGTATTCCACAAGGCGGGCCAGTTCCCTGCTCCCGAATCGATCGACCTGCCCCTCAGCAGTCATGCGCGTCAGTTCTACAAGACGGGACCGCCGTTCCTGCAACGAAATCTGCCTTTCTGGCTGGCAGTGCTGGTCCAGCAATTTCTGGTGCTGCTTCTCCCTGTGGTGGGGGTGCTTTACCCCTTACTTCGAATCGCACCAAAGGTATTTATGTCGATTCAAACCCGCCGAGTGTACTGGCTCTACTCTGAACTAAAGGTGCTCGAAAGGGAGTTGGCCTCTGCCGGAGACGACAAGGATTTCATCGAGCGATTTGACCAACTGGAAGACCGAGCCAGCCGCCTGTGGGTGCCAGCGTCCCTCAGGCCGAAGCTCTATGATCTACGGTCGCATATCCGGTTGGTGCGCGAGGAGGCTGAGAAGTGAGCAACGCCGAAGCGCCAGCCTCTGCCAATCCGATGAGAATCATCTAGTTTCGAGCGAATCCCGAAAGGAGGCGGTGGGCGAAGAGGGACACTCCCAGCACTGACTCCTGTGATTGACGCGGTTCCCGGTCAAGGTGGTGCCGGTACTAAGTTGCGCGGCTAACGTGGCGGCAGCAATGCCCCGCAAAATCGCATAAGATGGCTTTACACCGGAGGAATCATGCTCATCCAGGCCCGCAATTTAGCCGAAGCCGCGCTGCTCATCCTGACACTCACATTCCTGTCCGCGCCCGCTCGCGCCAAGTCTAATGTCGATCTCAATCCCAACCTCGACTTCAGCAAGTACAAGACTTTCACCTTCATCGGTGGCGTCGAACATCTCGCCATGTTGCAAGTCAATCCCAATCAACTTCGCGACACCATTCACGACTCCGTCTCCCGCGCTCTAACCCAGCGCGGCCTCAAGGAAGTCCGGCGCGACCAGAATCCCGACCTCGTCGTCCGCTATCTGGCCGAAAGCAATTCCCAGCTCAACTACACCGGCGAAGACAATTGGGGCGGCTACGATAAGTTCACCGTCGCTTGGTGGTCCACGTCCTACACTCTCTGGTACACCTCCACCACTCGTGAAGGCTCGCTCATGATCGATCTCATCGACGCTAAGCGCCGCGACCTCGCCTGGCGTCTTTTCCTGCAGCAAAAAATCCTGAATGTCGACAAACTCCCGGAAAAAATTGACAAGGAAATCGCCAAAGGTTTCGAGAGTTACCCGCCCACGGAAAAGGACAAGCAAGAAATCCGTAACGAACACGCCAAGCAGGCCTCCAAAAATCAAAAACCTCAATTTCAGTGATCATTACGTGTACCGCGAGAACTTGCCTCGGACAAATGGAGTCCTGCCCTACAAGAAGGAATGCTTGGTTTAATGACCGAGGCCGAGGCCCAGGAACAGGAATTACGCTGGCATCTGGCGGTCATGGTTCCGCGGCTCCGGCTGAAGCACGCGCAAAACGTCAAAGCCTTCAGGCTCGCCCGAGGAGACTGTAAAGCAAGAGCCCCAGCACGATCAGGGTGAAAACGACATACTTCCAGTCGCGTTCGTAAATGAACGCAAAAACTGAAAACGTGACTCGTGCGATCGGCGTGGCGATCAGAACCAACAATCCAAGCTGAATCAATCCTCGTCCGTGAAATGCCTTCGCTTCGCTGAAAATCCCGGAAACCGTCCGGAGGTTTTGAGGCTCGCCCTGGAAAACGTGATAGTTGATCGGGGGAAAGGGATGACGGGCAAGATAAACCACTCCGCCTGCAAGCACGATGGAAGCCGCAAGAATCACGCCGCTGCGCAGAAGGAATCCCATTAATTCGTCCATCCGTTTGTCGGTTTGTGCGGATTCGCTACTAATTAGCGTTCCTTGCGCCATCAGATTCTCCCCGTCAAACCGCTGTAGATCATCTCGATCGCCAAGGAGCCGATTACGAGAGCGAAAACAATTCGTAGAACACGCACCTTTGCGCCGGCCAGTACGCGCGCACCTATGAGGGATCCGGCGAGAACCCCGAGCATCACGGGCATGGCCAGTCCAGGATCAATGTAACCACGGCTCAAATAAATCCCAGCGCCCGCAGCGGCGGTTACGCCGATCATGAAGTTTGAAGTCGTGGTGGATACCTTGAACGGGAGCTTCATCGCCTTGTCCATTGCAAGGACCTTCACCGCGCCGGACCCGATTCCGAGCAGGCCGGACAACACGCCCGCCACCAACATCAGCAGGAAGCCCATCGGCACTCCACGTACGTGGTAGCTCTCGAAGCCGGCGCTGGTCGGATATGTACTGTCCATGCGAAGCCAAGTAGCAATCCTGTCGGGGCCCAAGTCCTGTTTCAAAGGAGAGTCCTCGCGGAAGGAAGCGAGGGCAGAATAGATGAGCACAAAACCGAAAATGACCGCGATTACTGAGGCGTGCAAGTATAATACGAGAGCCGCCCCGGCCAAGGCGCCCACGGTTGTGGCCATTTCCAAAAACATTCCCACGCGAATGTTGGAATACCCTTCGCGCACGTAGGCTGCAGCGGCTCCACTCGACGTGGCGATCACCGAAACGAGCGCAGCTCCAATGGCGTAGTGGATATCCACATGGAAGACCACAGCGAGCAGCGGCACAACAACCACTCCTCCGCCCAGTCCTGTCAACGCGCCGAGAAATCCGGCAAGGAGTGAACCAACGAAAATCAACGCCGTGAATTCGATAGAGCCCATTGTTGCTGCCTTCCAGCCCCCTTGAGCTCGGATGAGCGCATCGTGCGCTTCTCCTACGCTTGAAACACTGCTGTATTTAGATGATTTGGTGGTAGATCGTGATGCAGTCTTTTGGGGCAGCGAAAAAGCTTCAGCGTGTTTCTGATCAATTACTGACTTTTATCAGCTCCTCTTCTGGTTCCACGTGAACGAGAACCTCTGCTACCTGCGGTAATGCTTCGCGAATTTCGTCCTCGACCTTGTGCGATAGCAGATGTCCTTCGCGCACGGTCATCTCTCCGTTCACAACAACGTGAAGGTCCACGTAGAAGCTGAATCCCATTTTGCGAATAAAGCATTTGTCCAAACCAAGAATGCCCGGCACGCGCCCGGCGATCGCTCTGACGCGTGCCTCCATGCTCACGTCGGGAGCGATATCAGCAAGTTCGAGAACGGCGGGTTGCATTTGCTTCCAAGCATTGTACAGAATCACCAACGCAGCACAGAGGGCTGCCCATCCATCCGCGGCCTCCCACCCCGGCCCTCCCAGCAATGCGATGGAAATGCCGACGAACGCAAACGCGGATGTTAGGGCATCACTTCTGTGGTGCCACGCGTCGCTCTTGACCGCGACGCTGCTGATGGCTTCGCCGACGGAGCCAACGTGCCGAAACAGGAATTCCTTGATGATGAGTACGCCTGCCAGCACCACCAGTGTGTAGGGCGCGGGTGTTCCGCTCGGGGCGGTTATTTCACGGATGCCTTCGTAAATGATGCCCAATGCGGCCGCCATCAAGGTCAGACTTACAACGACTGCGGCAATGGGTTCCGCTTTCCCGTAACCATAGGGGTGGTCTGCATCCGGCGGCTTGACTGCGATTTTCAGGCCAAAGTAAACAACCAGACCGCTGAACACATCTGTGACGGATTCAAGACCATCGGCTACCAACGCGAACGAATTCCCGAGCAAACCAGCTGTGCACTTAATCACTGCCAATCCAACATTCACAAAGATGCCCAGGACCGCGGACTTCGTGCCCTGGTCTGCGGCAATCTTTCCCGGATTATCATTGGGGTTCAGGGACACAGGTGGAGTGATACTACACGCTGTCGCCCTCGCTGACCAAACGGCAGGTAGTCTGTCCCAAAACTGTCCCTTAGTCCGGTTGACCTAATCTCCTCGCTAACATAAGCTCCCGCTCACAGCAACCCGGCTTAATCTAAGAATGGTCCCGACTATGTTTATGTCCCCCGCGCACGGCTGGGGTGCAAATTTTTAGGTTGATATCAACAATTGCCTGGATTGAATCGACCTAAGGAGAAACAAGGAGCATGCCATGGGCGAAAAACGTCTCCGTAGTGTCGATAAAAATGCCCCTCAACGAACTAAAGTGGCCAATCCAAAGAATTTGCCTGATCGTCCGGGAACCCCTTCTTCAGGCAGCCGCCGGAAGTTCCTCGGAAACGTAAGCGGTGTCGCCGTCGCTGCCGTGACGGCCGGCGCGATCGGCTTGGAACCCCTGCTCGGCGGAAAAGAGTCGGTCGCCGACGCGGCGGTCGTACCCTATATTTCCGAGGGCCGCGAGGATAAAAGCTTCAGATACCGCGTAAGCACTGCTAACGCCGAGAAGGTCAACATCGGGGAGCAACCAGACAATGGCGACGCGACGAGATTCACAGACTTCAGCGGCAGCTACAGCAAGGCCTCGTTGCACGACGCCCTCGGCGTTCCGAATGCCGCATCCTGGCTTAGCCTAAAGCATGCCCTCAAGAGCGGCGAGTTCGAAGACTTCGAAAACATCATTGTTGGGACGGCGGGCGGGGAACTCGAAGCATAATGGACCACAGGCTGCCCTTGCATTGGACTTGGAGGGCCTCGACTCGCATGCCACTGTCATCCCACCAGCGCCTAGCGTCACCAGCAACATTACGGCGGCTGAGGAGGTCGAGCACTACTGGGGTGCTTTGCTAGCCGACGTATCGTTTACCGAATATCCGACGAATTCGCTGGTCGCTCAGGCTGTTGCCGACATGAATAGGCTGTCCTTCCTCAACAGCAGTCAAAATTTTGAGTACCCGTTCCCGGTCACGCCGGGGAATCTGTTCCGCGGGCAGTTCGTCCCGGGCGACGGCAACGTCCAGGGGCCGTACCTCTCGCAGTTCATGGTTCATCCGACGTTCTTCGGCGCGCAGCCCATCAGCCAGCAGTACCAGACGTTTCTTCCAGTGGGGGGCGGCGGGGGCGACTTCATGACCTCGGTCAGTGAGTACCAACAGATCCAAAACGGCGGAGCTTCGGTTGGCCAGTTGGCTTTTGACCCAACGTTTCGGTTCATCCGGAACGGTCGAGACCTCGCCGCGTATACTCACGTAGACGTGCTCTATCAAGGGTACTTTACCGCCTTCCTCGTGCTGGCGGGGATAGGCACACCGCCGAACCCAGGTAACCCCTATATTGGCTCGAGGACCGAAAAAGCTTTCTGCACCCTTGGCGGGCCAGACGGCGCGGGGACAATCGCTGAAATGGCCACGCGAGCGCTCAAAGGCGCCTGGTTTCACAAGTGGATCAAGGATCTGCGAATGCGGCCGGAGGAATATGGGGCCCTGGTGCAAGCGAATCTTACCAAGTCTACGCCAGCTCCCCAGGCGGCGGGGGCGCTGCACAAAGACGTTCTGAACTCAGCGGTGCTTCCCATCATCCATCAGAACTTCGGCAGCTTCTTGCTGCCACAGGCATTCCCGGAGGGTTCGCCGACCCACCCATGCTATCCGACGGGCCACGGAACGGTCGGAGGCGCGTGCACCACTGTACTCAAATTCTTCTTTGATGGCAGCCAGAAGATCCGGCCGCTGCTCACCCACGCCGGACGGGACGTGGTCATGCCAAGCACGGATGGCCTCTCGCTCAATTCCTACACGGGCTCGGACCGAGACAATCTGGACATCAACGGAGAGTTGAACAAACTGGCGTACAACATCTCATTTGGTCACGGGATTCACGCCGGCATCCACTTCCGCAGTTCAACCTACTGGTCGATCCTGCTGGGCGAGCAGATTGCCCTCAGCATGCTGCGGGACCGGGCCAAGTCCAACAACGAGCCGTTCACGATCAGCATCACGAAGTTCGACGGGACGACCGCAGTCATCACCAATCAATAATGCTTGCTAGTGTGTGGGTCCGGTCCCTGCGTAGTTACCGGACGTATGCCGCCCAATACGAATTTCTACGGTAATCCGACTTCCCAGGAGTTAGTCAAGTAGCTGGCGTCGGCCGCATCGTTGAGACAAAAATTAGGGGAGGGCACAAACCCGCGCCCTCCCCTTCGGGGACCTTGAGTCTCAGGTACCCGACGACAGCCCTTTGTTCAGCAGAACCTTAACCTCAACCCGGCGGTTCTCTGCCCGTCCGGACTTGGTCTCGTTCGAGGCTACCGGTGCCACTTCACCCATGGCGCCTGGAGCCACAATATGCCGAACCGGCACGTTGCATTGCTGGATCAAATAGGCAATTACGCCCTGCGCGCGCTCCATACTCAGGTTCTGGTTCATTGCCGCGTTGCCGCTGGAATCGGCGAAACCCTTGACCTGGATGATGTACCCTTTCAGGTTGACAGCATTGTGGGCTAACTTATTGAGCGCCGCCTGATCCGCCGCGGAGATCTTGGTGCTGCCGCTTGCAAAGCGGACATCGAGTTGATCCTTGGTATCATACTCGCTCAATTCGGAAAACCGCTTGCTGGTCTCCGCGGCGTTGGCATCGATAACCGTCTTGTTGGCAGCGATATTCTGCTGGTTCGCTTCGACTCCCTGCTTATTGGCTGCAATGTTCTGTTGGTTTGCGGCAATGTCCTGCTTGTTTTCAGAGATGTTCTGCTGATTGGTGGCCACGTTCTGCGCGGTGGGAGTTAAACCAGCCTGAATCATCTCGGCGGTTTGTAGATCGTCTTTGTCGAAGGTAATCGATTTTGCAAGGACGTGCGTGGCGTCCTGGCTTGTGCCGTCAACCGACACCTTGAGGCCGGGAATTAGCACGGCAGCGGACATTGTTTTCTTGCGCATTCCAAGGCCCTTCGGTTGCTGCACCTTGGTGTCATCGTCAAGCGTTACGGTCACACTAGTTCCCTCGGTGGTCTTCAGGACGATCACATCGCCCGTGCGGGCGGTGATCAGCCCCTTAACCTTCGTTTTTTCGCCCTGCGCATAGGCCGACACCCATGCCACAAAGCATACGGTCAGCAGTCCCAAGATGATTCTCAATCGCTTGCTATTCATACTGATTTCTCCTCATTGCTCACGTTCACAGACTGGGCTCATGAATGTTTTCAGTTGGGGCCACCCGTGGCTATTGGCAGAAATGACAGTGGACGTGAAGGCGTTTTAGGCTGAAAGACCATATGCTGGCAAATCGTGATAAACCGAAAGCTGGATCAATGCCTGATTAACGCTAACCGGACGAGTGACATCAGCGAGAAGCACTTGTCCGGCAATCCGCACGACTTACCGGGCACCAAGTCAAGTTGTGATAAATTCCTCTTAGCAATGATTAGTCCGGAAGGTTCTCCGCTTGTCTAGACTTGCTCCCCATTGTGATGCGCGAGCGCCTCAAGTTTGCTGGGCGATTGGTTCTCTTCAAGAAAAGGAGGAACCGCGATGAAAGAATTGATTTCTCTATGGGTTCTAGTTTCTGCCGCTCTTTTCTTGCAGGTCGGTCAAACGGCATCGCCCCAAAGCGACGACGAGGGGAGAATTCTCGCGTTGGAAACTGCCTGGAACCACGCAGAGCAGGCGAAAGACGCAGCGGCTCTGGATCAGCTTCTTGCTTCCACACTCATTTACGTGGATTACGACGGAACGATGATGAATAAAGGCCAATTTTTGGCGAGCATCAAGGCCGACTTGTTGGAACCAGATCAGATCACAAACGAGACCATGACTGTGCACATGTATTCGGGTGCGGCGGTCGTCACTGGCGTTTATCGCGAAAAAGGCACGCTCAAGGGGAAACCCTATTCCCGCCGTGGTCGATTCACGGACACCTGGATATCTCAGAATGGCTCATGGCAGTGTGTTGCGAGCCAATCTACTTTAATCAGCCACTGACAGCTCAGACCCGGTACCCAAGGGTCCCCTCTGGAACAATTTCCGCCACCGTGCCGCCGTGCTAGGAATGATCTATCCACGGGTAGAAGAAGTTCACAAGGAAAGAGGTTCTAGCTGAGTTTCTGAGTCGATTTGAATTGCCGAATTGTCGCCGAGCGATTGCGACGGTCCCTTTTATTGAAACGAAAGATAGCCATGGGTGTTTCCAGCCACGGAAAGCGTCTGCGGTAACCACCAGGCTCTTCGGAATCGCTTCGACCGCGACATTCGCAGGCCAACCCAATTAACTCCGGTCGCAAGCGCAACTCCGCAGGCATAATAGGCGGGAGCAGGTAACTTCAGTAATGGTCTTGCGAACGGGTTCGATTCAAAAGAGTAGTCCTCAGGAAACCCGGGATACTGTTTATGAAGCCGATTGATACGTTGAACTGTTTCTTCCGTTGCGCGCATGTCCAAGGCCGCAGCAGTATAAACGGCCAGGCTCGATGCCACCCACAATTTTGTCGTCGTTGTGAATTTGCGGGGTTTGCCATCTGAATTAGTAGGCGGCACAACTTGCAGTGACTCGCGGGCTGGCGACTTTGGCTCGCTCTTGTCCAAGCCCAAGGATTTGGACGCAGGATTGTCGGGAAGACTGCTCGGGGAAGACGGCTCCGTTTGTCCTTTGACTGGGCAAGTAGAGACAGATAAAAAAACAAATCCGAGCAGCACTTTCATCGCAGCCCCTACCAGAAGCTGACTGCGACTGCGATGCGTTCTGACGACAATTGGCAGAGCTCCAAGAACGCACATCGACAGACAAAGACGACTCGCAATTTTTTCCATTTCGGAAATCTCATTCTCAGAAGGGGATCTGTTCCTGTGCGTCTATCGGGAAACGTCTGGCCACCACGCTCATGGAAAGCAATTTCAAGACCGCGATTCACTGTTAAGTTGGGTGGAGGGTCCGAGGTGGGCGAGCTTCTATCTTCAACAACTTATCTAGATAACTAGCTGCTATATTTCACTCCGCGAGTATCTGTCGATTCCCGACCTGGGATTCTCTATTTTCAGGTGACCCGAATTGGAACGAGGCCAGGTCTGCCTGGGGGCGCGGATCACGGAGATGCTAGTCAGCACAAGTTGCAGCGTATGGCCACGCTGACACTCGACCCCTCGCGGATCGACAAGGGCACGCGGACGGATCGCTACATCGGGAAGCTTTGGGAAGGATTAAAATGGTGCGCCCTGGGTGATTCGAACACCCGACCTTCTGGTTCGTAGCCAGACGCTCTATCCAGCTGAGCTAAGGGCGCAACGTATCCATAAATATTATCACACGAGACGTTTTTGCTTCTAGCCATCCGGCGTGAACAAATTCGGCAGAAATATGGCCCTTACGCCGAGGCAGCCGCCCTCAAAAGGCCGCGTTGCCACTAAGGATCCGGTGTTTGCGGCGGTTGGCGCACAAAGCTCCGGCTATGCTCCTCCGCGCCGCGCCAGAGCAACAGCACCAGCGCCACGATCGTTACAATTTCAAAGCCCGCCAGCGCCCACTGGTATCCAAACCGCTCGCGCAGTGCATACTCAATCGTATTCGTTGGCGCCGCAAACAAAATTCCCAGCTGATACGCCATGCCCGGCATCAGCCCGCGCGCCGCATCCGCAGCCAGTTCATTCAAGTGCACGGGAATCACGCCCCACGCCCCCTGCACCCCCATCTGCATGAACACGGTCGCCACGATCAGCACCGGCACGCTCCCGCCAAACGCCCAGAACGGCATCACCAGCACGCACAGCCCCAGCGC
>Ga0308309_10002688_pt1 | contig 10583 bp, 9 predicted proteins | sample HubBroMetageWFT5_FD_192491 | JGI IMG/M metagenome (GOLD analysis project Ga0308309, IMG submission 192491) | Warmed and freeze-thawed soil microbial communities from the Hubbard Brook experimental Forest, New Hampshire - Hubbard Brook CCASE Soil... | ecosystem: Environmental > Terrestrial > Soil... | reverse complement strand
GCTAAGAATGAACGAACACGGGTGAGGAATCATGATGCCAACTAAACGGAGAGTCTACGCACCTAAAGGCAGTAAACAGAAAATTCTGAATCCGGTTCTAGTCGCCATCGACAATCGTGATATTGCATTCAACGCTGATTCCGATGCTGGCAAAACAATCGCGAGGAGATCGTGAAAAACATGCAACCGCCTCTCGTGCCGCCGTAAACGTGCGTTCAATTTTTGACAGTAACCAGTTCCAGATCGTTTGCCGTAAGGATTTCCCCTTTCGAGTTGTGTACTTGCACTCGAAAGGGTTTTCCGGTGCGTTTGTCCAGAACCTGAAGACGTTTCTCGCCGCGGGAGAAGAGATGACTTTCACCCCACTGGCGCAAAGCAACGATCACCGGGAACAACTCCCGGCCTTTTTGGGTTAGGGCATATTCCCGATAGGCACTGCCGTCCGAAGCTGGCACCTGTTCCATGATTCCGCACGCAACCAACTTCTTGAGGCGCGTGCTCAGGACGTTCTTTGCCAACCCCAAGCTCTTCTGAAAATCAGAGAAGCGCCGTATGCCACCGAGGGCATCACGAACGATAAGCAAAGACCACCATTCGCCGATCGTATCGAGCGAGCGTGCCACGGGGCACAGGTTGGCTTTGAAGGATTTGTGTCGCATGGCTCCTCGTACCTAATGGCCAGAAAATCTGGTTGCACCATTATACCAGATTCAGGCATCCCATCAGTGGTTGCATCATACAACCAGACTGGAAGAAGGCGGGTCGCTCGACTGATCCGCTTGCAAGAGCTCAAATGCAATACCAGGGCCGAATTGAAACTCAGAGGAGGGATACATACCAATGAAAAGCATAGACAAAGCAGTGGAACTCTCCGCACAGACGACGAGAAACGAGCTCAAGAGGAATTCCATGCCCTTCGCCGCCGTTCTCCTCGCAGCGCTGGCGATCTCTGTCGCCGGTCCGAACGCAGCTCCGGCTGCCACACCTCAGCACCATGATCAGCAGCCGGGCTTCTACCGGCTGAAAGTCGGGGACCTCGAAGTGACGGCCCTATACGATGGCACTGGCGTATTCGATCCGCATTGGCTGAACGGAACGAAGGCGACGATGGATGGTGTTGTCAAGGGACTGCAGGAAGATCCGCACATGTTGGATGTTGTTGATGGCGGCTTCCTGGTCAACACCGGCAAGCAACTAGTCCTCGTGGATGCGGGCGCCGGCACCTGGTGGGGTGGGGGAGCACTCGGGCGCCTGGAGGGCAGCCTCCGCAGCGCAGGCTACACGCCGGAAGAAATCGACCTCGTTTTGCTCACGCACCTCCATTCCGATCACGTCGGCGGCCTGACCACTCAGGACGGAAAGCGCGTCTTTCCCAATGCCGATGTTTACGTCGCGAAGGCCGAAAGCGACTTTTGGTTGTCACCGGAAATCGCTGCTAAGGCGCCGAAGGATGCGCAACCTTTCTTCCAGAGTGCGCAAGCGATCGCAGCGCCGTACATCAAGGCCGGCAAGTGGCACACCTTTAGTGGCTCCGAGCCCATCGTCGACGGAATGCAAATCGTCCCGCTGGCTGGTCATACGCCGGGACATACTGGCTATGAATTTTCGTCGAAGGGACAAAAAATTCTGTTTTGGGGCGATATCGTCCATGCACAACGCGTCCAACTGCAGCATCCCGAAGTCACCGCGGTTTTCGACATCGACCAAACTGCGGCTGCGTCGACGCGGAATCAATTGCTGGCCAGGCTCGCGAGAGAGAATGTTTTGGTCGCGACGCCGCATGCGTCCTTGTTTCCTGCCCTTGGTCGCTTGCGCAAGGACGGGAGCGGGTATAGTTGGGTGCCGGTTGTATTTACCGATCGATGGGATGAGAAGCAGTAATGCTGCGGACTACAGCGATGATCAGTCTCTTATTTCTGATTTCATTTCCATTTGCGGCTGGTCAGCAGGGTTTTTCAATCAAGGTATTCACCTCCTCCGACGATCAGTTTTGGGCCAACTCCGTCATTATCGAGGGAACACATGAAGTCATGCTGGTCGACGCGCAGTTAACAAAAACCAACGCTGAAAAAGTATTGCAGGAAATCAAAGAAACGAAGAAGCCGCTTTCTACTATCTACGTTACCCATGCGCATGCCGATCATTTCCTGGGTCTGGAGGTTTTTAAGGAGGCATATCCGGGAGCGAGAATCATTGCCACTTCTGCGGTAGTCGATCGAATCAATAAGGTCTATCAGGAGAAAATAGATAAATGGAAAGAGCTCTTGGGCTCGGATGCAGCCTCTCACCTTGTTGCCATCGAAAAATTCGACGGCAACTTTGTTGAATTTGAGGGCTCAAAAATAGAGATCCTTAAAAACATCCAAGGCGACACCGATGAAAACACCATGCTTTGGATTCCTGGACAGAGAATTCTTATTGCTGGCGATGTCTTGTTCAATGACATGCACGTTTACACCGCAGAAACAGACAGTAAGGCTAGAGAGAAATGGTTGAACTCATTACAGAAAATCAGAGAATTAAAACCCTCGGTCGCTATTTCCGGACATAGCAAGGTTGGAGCCCCCCGTGACGCGAGTACCGCCGTGGATTTTACGGAAAACTATTTATTGGTTTTTGAACAAGAACTCAAGAAAGCCAAAGATCCGGACAGCCTTATCAATGCCATGAAGGAAAAATTCCCATCCTCAGACCTCCTCTTGGCCATCGAACGCGGCGCGAAGGCAAATGTTAAACCCTGACAAACACTCGAACGAACCACCGCGGGATGATTGCCAATGAAGAAGTACAAGATCGCTGTTCTGGACGACTACCAAAATGCGGCGCTGGAGAGCGCCGATTGGTCGGTGCTCCGCGATCGAGCGGAGATCACCGTATTTCCGGACCACCTCGCCGATCCGGACGCCGTGATCGAGCGGTTGCTGCCTTTTGACGTCGTTTGCGTCATGCGCGAGCCCACCCCGCTGCCCCGCAACGTCATTGAGTGCCTTCCCAATCTCAAGCTCATTGCCTCGACGGGATCTGGAAACGCGTCGATAGATCTCGCCGCCGCTGGCGATCGTGGGATCGCAGTGGTTCACACGGGCTACAGGTCGGACCCGACGATCGAATTGACCTGGGCGCTGATCTTGGCCTCCGCGCGGCGTATCGTGACCGAGAGCAACTCCGTCCGCTCCGGCGGCTGGCAGCAAACGGTGGGCACCGATCTCCGTGGAAAGACCCTGGGCGTTCTGGGACTTGGGCGGATTGGATCACAGGTCGCGCGGATTGGGAGCGCTTTTGGAATGAATCTGATTGCCTGGAGCCAGAACCTGACGCCCGACGCCGCCAAAGCCACCGGCGCAATCCTGGTTTCCAAGGACCAGCTGTTCGAGCGGGCCCACATCCTGACGATCCATTTGGTATTGAGCAGCCGTACGCGCGGCCTGGTAGGCGCCGCAGAGCTCCAGAGAATGAAGCCAACCGCCTGGTTGATCAACGCCTCGCGCGGGCCGATCGTCGACGAGCCAGCTTTGATCAGCGTGTTGAAGAACAAGCAAATCGCCGGCGCGGCCATCGACGTATTCGACATTGAGCCGCTGCCTCCGTCTCATCCCTTCCGAACGCTGGACAACGTACTGGCAACGCCGCATATCGGCTACGTATCGCATGGTCTTTACAAAACGTTCTACGAGGATACCGTCTCGAATATTCGGAAGTGGCTCGACGCCCATTAGAACTCGCCAAGAACAGGGAAAAACAATGCCTAAAAAGCTCGAAGGTAAAGTCGCTGTCATCACCGGCGGCACAGAAGGGATTGGGTTAGCTACGGCAAAACTTTTCGTCAGAGAGGGTGCCTATGTCTTCATCACGGGCCGCCGCCAGAAAGAGCTTGATGAAGCCGTGAAGGCAATCGGTACCAACGTTTCTGGAGTTCAGGGAGACGTTGCCAAATTGGCCGACCTTGATCGTCTCTACGAGACGGTCGCTAGGGTGAAGGGGCGAATCGATATTGTTTTTGCCAACGCCGGCGTTGGCGAATTTGTTCCCTTTGGGGCCGTGACAGAAGAGCATTTCGACAAACTGTTCAACATCAATGTCAGGGGAACGCTCTTCACAGTGCAAAAGGCCTTACCGCTACTGAATGATGGTGGCTCTATCATTCTCAACGGCTCGGTCGCGAGTGTTAAGGGTACTGCCGCCTTCGGCGTCTACGCCGCGAGTAAGGCCGCAATCCGCTCTTTCGTGCGAACCTGGACTACAGATCTGAAGGACCGTCGTATTCGCTCAAACGTTGTTAGTCCGGGGCCAATCAATACACCGCTCGCGAGTCGGCAATCTGCAGAGGTGATTGCGCGGATTGTGTCCACCGTCCCGATGGGACGCATGGGGGAACCCGAGGAAGTTGCTAAGGTGGCGTTGTTTCTCGCTTCGGATGACTCCAGTTTCGTCACGGGTATCGAACTGTTCGTTGACGGCGGCAGAGCGCAAATCTAATCGAGTGGCAAGACCGTGCGCGGAGGAGCATCGCTATGGACCGTCGAATCATTCCGATGACGGCTTCGCACAAAGTGTAGGGCGAATCACGGAAGGAAAACTCCCTCCCGGCGCCGATGAATGAATTCACCGCACTTCTTAAGAGCTTCATCGCGAAGTGACCTGGATGCCGCCTTACCGCGATTGGTAATGGGAAGTCCCGTTGGAAGAAGGGACGGTGATCGACCCCTCAAAGAACTTGATTGCGCTCGAATGGCCGCCCATTCAGAAGTCACAGGTGTGGGTGCAGGTGTGGGTGCAACTAAAGAAGGAAAAATGGCTCCCAATTTCTCGTAAGCGACACCAGATAGGGCACTTAGATTTTCATTCATTTCGGCTGTTAACCGAAGAGTTGCTAGTTCGAATCTAGCCCGGGGAGCCAACTTCCTTTTCATGCAGAGAGTTGCGAGCATTTTTAGGGAACTCTGACCTTCCACAATGAAGTGTCGAGTGCCCGAATCGCGAATCTAGGCCTCGCCCTGACGCTCCTGGCTGTTAGCCGCAAAGGCGCTCTGAGCCTACCCACAGTTGAGCCAGATCTCTGAGGTTGTCTTTGTATGTGCGCGTTACCAAATATTCTTTTCCACCTTTTACACGCAGCCTGTACTCTCCCGTAGGTAAAGGTTGGATCTCCTCCACGGCCGAAATATTCACGACGACCGAGCGGTGGATCCGAATAAAACCGTAGGGCTTGAGTTTCTCCGCCATGGACGAGAGAGACTCGCGCAGTAAATAGGGATTGGGCCGGTGTCGCAGCGAAACGTAATTACCTTCGGCTTGCACTGCCACGATTTCAGCTAAATCCACAAATAAGATTCTACCTTTTGCCTTGAACGCGATTCGTGGCGCCTGTCGTTTTGCTATAACCTCCAACTGCTGCAAGGCTCGGATCAGGTTTGCAGCATCACCCCGGGTTACGGGAAGCAATGATGCATCTGCAGGTTCGTAGAACCTATCTTCTGTCTTCGATTCAAGAGTGTAGTCCCGTCTACCCTTGATGGAGCAAATCGTATCCCCCGGCGGTGGGCTAGCCGAAACGTCCGCATTAGCGTGAGCAATTTGTTGAACAAACATCTCACGTGCAATGGCCTTCTGGTCCTGAGTCTTGGGGCCGCTCATGATGGAACCTCGCAATGCCGTGTTGTCCGACTTCGCGCTACTCGAAGCGACTGCCGGCCCACACGTTACTTCTGCCCAGTGCTTACCGCTGACGGAAAGGTGGATTGTGCGCCGAAGTAACACTCAATAGATTCCAACCGCCCGTTCTTGATGCGGAGATACTCCACGTTCCGGAACGATTTACCGTTCTTGGTGTGGCAAAGATACTTCACAAAAGCATCTTCCGCGCCAGTGGTGATTCGCTCGAGGTCAAAGTGTCCAATGAAATCAACCTGTGTGTCCCAGCATTGCGTTTTGAAAGTGCTCTTGCTGATGTGATCGTCGCCGGCAGCGCTCGTAAAAGTGAAGTTGTCGGCGAGCAGCATATTGAACGTGCCCAAATCCTTCTTTTCCCACGCCGCGTACCACTTACGGATGATCTCCTCGTTCGTTGAGTCATGCCCTTCCGATGAGCTGGCCCTTGCCAGTCCGGGTAGGGTCAGCACGCCGATGAGCGCGCAGGCTCCCGTTTCGAGCAGATTCCTGCGCGGCATTGTGATCCTTGTCATTGTTCGTTCTCCTTTGATGATGTAGTTTGTAACGCTTAGCCCGATCGCGATGAGGCCAAGCCCCGCTTGTAGTTGTCCGGCGGCCGAAGAGACCTCAGCCATCCCACGATATTTCTGATTCCCGCTTTCCACACCTTTGGATCTTGAGCATTCTTTGCTAACGTCGCGTAGCCCTCGACCGTCGCGATCAAAAAGCTGGCAGCCTCGTCTGGATTCAGGTCGCGGCGAACTGTTCCTTGGGACTTCCCCTTCCGCAAAAGCGTTGCAACACCTTCCTGCCAGTCAAGGAAGATCCTTTCCAGCCGCTTGCGGAATTGCTCGTCCAGCGGAGACATCTCCTGTGCCAAAAGGAGCAGCGGACAACCGGCGCGAACGTCTCGGGGCCCAGCTGGTATCCGCCGGACAACGCCGATCAAAATGTCGATGGGTTCCCCCTCGCTACGCATAGGACGCAACCACCTGTCGCGCGTAAGGTTTGCGATCTTTTCTTCGACGACAGCGTAGCCTAGGGCTTCCTTGCTCTCGAAGTGGTAATAGAGCGCTCCCTTGGTGACGTCGGTGGCGGCGAGAATCGTATCGATGCTGGCGCTCTGAAAGCCTGATCTGTGAATCTCTCGAAAGGCGGCTTGAAGCAAGCGTCCCCGTGTACGCTCCGCATCACGGAACTTTCGCTTTCTCTCGTGAGCAATTGACATACCAACCAGTATGTATGTTAAACCATTTTAAAAGTCAATCGAAATGATCTGCCTGACTCTTAGCTGCTTGGCGCTCTCGAATTTCGTAACCTTTCGCCAGTTTGTATGAAAAGTTGGAGAAACAGTCGCTTTCGTTGTCTTGGGGTCGTCTCAATAGGTTGTTAGTCCGCCACTCTGCTTCGTAATCTGAGATGTTGGGCCTGTTGCGTCACGTAATCGTCGTGAACGTGGAACACCACATGCTCCCTCCGTTGTCACTCAGCAGGAATTTGTGGAGTGGTCAGCCAATTCTGCTCTGAACTGCTGGAGCGCCGGGTGATATGTGGGGTCTGAACTCCCAAGCATATCGATTTCCGATTCTAAAGTCGCCCAATGAGGAGGTGGTGGAATGTCCAGCAAGCGAGTCGTGTTGATGGTTTGCAGTTTAGTCTGCCTTTTTGCTTTAACTCCGATAACACTATTTCCCCAAGCTGCAAACACTGGTTCCATCGCAGGAACGGTCTTGGACTCTCAAGGTGGGGCCGTGGCCGGAGCGACACTGACCATCACGGATACCACGACAAACACGGCGCGCACCGCTGTTACAAATGACACCGGCCGCTATATATTCGTGGACGTTCCTCCGGGGAGTTACGACGTTGCTGTAACTAGAACTGGATTCCGCGTCACCAAGCTCGCGAAACAGGTCGTAAGCGTCGGTCTCGCTCTTACCTTAAATGTATCTTTGGAGATAGGAGCTATCACTGAGTCGATCGAAGTTGTTGTATCCAATGCTGAACTGCAGACCCTGAACGCAACGGTCGGCAACACCGTCGGTGGCGACCTCTTACAAAACTTGCCTTCCATCCAGCGCGATGCTGCTACCTTTGTGACCTTGCAGCCCGGCGTTTCTCCTGATGGTAGCGTGGCCGGTGCGGTCGTCGACCAGAGCACTTTCATGCTCGACGGTGGCCAGAATTCGAACGATATGGACGGTAGTATGACCGTCTACACTCCGAGCTTCGCTGGCGATCCGACCGGCGGCATTGTCTCCAGTCAGCTTGGCGGAAGCCCTACCGGCGTCATGCCCACACCGCTCGATAGCGTGGAAGAATTCAAAGTCAATACCGCCAACCAGACTGCGGACTTCAACAGCTCCGCAGGCGCCGAGGTTCAAGTCGTCACCAAGCGCGGTACCAATTCCTGGCACGGCACTGGATACGAATATTATTTTGATAATCATCTTAATGCTAACACCTGGGATAACAATTCGTCCGGCACGCCGCTGCCCAGCTATCACTACAACCGCTTCGGCGCCTCCGGCGGTGGTCCGATCATCCCCAAGAATATCCTCGGTGGGAAAACATACTTCTTCGCTAACTATGAGGGCTTTCGCTGGAACAATTCTCAGACTTATGAAGTTCCCGTCCCAACCGCGGCTATGCGCGCTGGTATTCTGACGTTCCCCGATGCGAACGGCAATCCTGTTCAATACAACCTGAACACCGGCACCAATTGTGGGCCGAACGGCAATGTTGCCTGCGATCCCCGCGGGTTGGGACTCAACCCACTGGTCACTAAGTTGTGGGCTTTCGAGCCGACGCCCAACGACCCGAGTTGCGGCCCCCTGGTTGGGAAATACTGTGATGGGCTCAACGAGCAAGGGTTCAAAACCAATGTGAGCCTCCCATATACTTCTAATTTCGGCGTGGTTCGCATGGACCACGATTTCGGCCCAAAGTGGCACTTCAATACCAGCTATCGCTACTACAAACTAACGCGCTCGACGCTGAATCAGGTCGACGTTGGCGGCGCCTTTACCGGCGACAAGCTCGGCACTGGTACTGCTCTCTCTGTGCGCCCACAGGTTCCTTGGTACTTTGTAGCTGGCGTGACCACCAACATCACCTCGAATACTACCAATGACTTCCACTACAGCCACTTGCGCAATTACTGGTCTTGGTCCGATCCAGGCGGCATAGCGCAAATCCCCTCCCTTGGCGGGGCTCTGGAACCGCTGGGCGAGACGACCATCGGGTGCTACGGCGGCCAGGGTTGCCCGGTGACACTCGGTCCTTATAACGTCAACACGCAGAGTGTCCGCACGCGGTTTTGGGATGGCCATGACGATTTCATCCGTGACGACATCACAATGCTGAAGGGCAATCATCTCTTCACCTTCGGTGGCTCCTACCAGCGCAACTGGGACTACCATCAGCGCTCGGACAACGGCGGCGGTATCAACTATCAGCCTACCTATCAGCTGGGTGATTCGCTGGGTGGCGGCCTCGTAGATTTCAGCGCAACCAATCCCGCGGGCGTGACCGCAGCAAATTGGGCTCGCGATTCCGCGGCCGTCTTAGGCATCGTCACCGATTCGCAGATTGCCTATACGCGGGCGGGCAACAACCTGGCCCTGAATCCTCCGCTCACCCACGCGTTTGATCAGAGCACCATTCCTTACTACAACGTTTATTGGAGTGATAGCTGGCGGATGAAGCCGTCTATCACGCTGACCTATGGCTTGGGCTGGACGCTCGAAATGCCGCCCACCGAAGCCAAGGGGAAACAGGTGGAACTCGTGGACTCCAGCGGCCAACAACTCGACGTGCAAGCCTACCTGAAACAACGCGAAGCTGCTGCCCTTCAAGGCCAGGTCTATAATCCTCAAGTCGGTTTTGCTCTCGTGGGTAACACCGGCTCAGGTCAGAAATACCCCTATGACCCCTTCTACGGCTCTTTCAGCCCTCGTGTCGCTGTTGCTTGGAATCCGAATTTTGACTCAGGAATATTGGGTCAGACTCTGGGCCACGGCAAGACGGTAATCCGCGGTGGGTATAGCCGCATCTACGGACGCTTGAATGGCGTGGACCTCGTCCTCGTGCCACTGCTCGGTACCGGACTCATTCAGGCGGTTCAGTGCGGCAACAACAACATGAACGGGACTTGTGCCGGTCCTGTTTCCGTCGCGAACGCTTTCCGCGTCGGTAAAGACGGCCTCGTCGCTCCCATCCCAGCCGCTACCCCCACTTTGCCTCAGCCGGTTTTCCCGGGCATCAACAGCACCTCCGCGGCTGCTGGCGAGGCCTTGGATCCGCACTTCCGCCCGAACGTCGTTGACTCTTTTGACTTCACCATTCAGCGCCAGTTAACCAACAAAATTCTTCTTGAAGTTGGTTACATCGGCCGTCGTATTACACACGAATATCAGCCCATCAACATCAACGCCGTTCCTTACATGATGACCATGGGGGGGCAGACGTTTGCCAGCGCCTATGCAGCCGTGGAGCAAGGTTTGGGATGCGCCACATCTTTTGCTGCTTGTGGTACGGGCAAACCGGCGTCAATCGCCCCGCAACCCTTCTTTGAGGCCGCGCTGGCTGGTACCGGCTATTGCACCGGCTTCTCCAGTTGCACTCAAGCGGTCGTCAGCAATCAGTTGGGCAAGTTCGAGAATCAACAGGTCTGGAGCCTATGGTCCGCTCTGGACAAGGGTGGTATCGGCGGCGGTCCCGGCGGCACGACCATCCCGGGCTTCAATTTCGCCCGCAGCATGCTAAACAGCGCCATTATCGGCGGTCCAATGGACTGCGGCGTGCCCGTGGGCACGGCCACCTGCGGCAGCAACGGTCAGTTGTCGTCGGGCGTCGGGGTCAATGCCAGCGTTGGTCACGGCAATTACAACGGCTTGTTTATTTCTACAAAAATTAACCAGTGGAAGGGAATC
>Ga0308309_10002687_pt1 | contig 10584 bp, 7 predicted proteins | sample HubBroMetageWFT5_FD_192491 | JGI IMG/M metagenome (GOLD analysis project Ga0308309, IMG submission 192491) | Warmed and freeze-thawed soil microbial communities from the Hubbard Brook experimental Forest, New Hampshire - Hubbard Brook CCASE Soil... | ecosystem: Environmental > Terrestrial > Soil... | reverse complement strand
CAGGCGAGCGTTGCGGAAAGCTTCCTCAGCCGTCCCTCCCTCTCGTAAGTGCGCCAATTCCAGAATAGAAAGCGGAGTATTCGCGAGACGCGGACGATCTGGCATGGATTCCTCAATTCTCCCCCCCGGAAAAAGAACCGGGGCGTCAACTAGCTACCTGGATTGGATGCTTGGGTTCTCTTACCGATGCGACTGAGAATTGTATGCAAGGAAAGGGTTGCCAGCTGGCTGATGCGAATACGGCAGCTTTAAGACGAATTTCGACTAGTCGCCCCCTATGAATTGGCAGGGTTGTGATTGGTAGAGGGCTGCGGCCCGGCGCTGGGGACGGGCCGCAGTTGGGTTTGGGCTGCGAACTAAAACGTTACGGATGCTTTTATTTGAATAATTCGAACCGAAGCGTCTCCGCCAAGTCCTGAACCGAGAATGCTAGTCGGCTCACTGACGGCTGAGGAGATGGAGCCGAGTGCTCCGGTCAGATTAGCGTTTGGAAGACTGAAATTCGGATGGTTAAACAGGTTGAAGAACTGAAAGGCCAACCCGAATTGACCTGCTTCCCAGTGAGGGATTTTTGTCATCTTTTGCGCCGTGAAGTCGGTATTCCAGTAGCCGGGCCCGCGGAACTTATTGCGCAGTCCACCGATAAAATTCGTCTCCGACGTGGACGGCACGAATTGGGCGGTGGTAAGGCAGGGGGTCGCGCCCGTCGCTGCACCTTCTCCGCAACTGGAGATCGGACCACCGAGGAACTGCGGGAGCACCACGCCGCCAAAACCCTGGGCAGACAGCAGACCATCCAAGCCTCCATCCACCACAGAATAAGGAAGACCGCTGCGGACGAAAACCGTGCCGGAAACCTGCCAGCCGTCTACCAGAGGCGCCCAGCCATGTCCGAGCAACGCGCGACGAACGGGCAATTCCCAAACGTAGCTTGAGCTGAAGTAATGACGGACGTCGTAGTCGGAGGGCCCGTAATTCTGCCGGGTGTTGAACGGATTTATGGCGGAGGTTACAGAAGGAGTGGAGAAAAAGACGTTCGGGTTTCCGCCGTTCGATACGTCGTCGAAGGCGTGGCTGTAGGTGTAGTTGGCCTGAAATACGCCTTTGCCCCAGCCGCCGTTGACGTTGTGTTTGAAGGAAAACGTCACGCCTTCGTAGTTCGATATTCCGTTGGTGTCAAGAAGGCTGACTTGGCCGAACCGAGGGTCGAACGGAGCAGCCGGAAGCCCGACGAACGCGGGAACGTTCGTACAGGCCCCAAGCCCCGGACTGCAAAATGCATTTACGCCGTTGCGATCCACCAGGTCATGAATGCTGTGATTCCCGTTGTAAGCGACGTCGAAAGAGCTGTTCTTGCCAATCGCCTGCTGAACTTCCAAGCTCCATTTCTGGAACTGAGCGATCCGGGTTTGTTTATTGGCGCTGAACAGGCTCGGCGGCGAAAAGAACGGAACGTTTGCCTGGATTTGAGCCAACGTTTGGTTGTTTTTGAAGCCGTTGATCAAGCCGACGTTGTTGGCGGCCGCCTGCGCGAACAAATTGCCACCGTTCAGAGTTTCACCGGGAGCGATGTTACTTCCACTGACGAAGAAAGTATTGACCCCGGGGGCGTTCGAAGCAAAATTATCCGTGAACACGGCGGGGAAGGCATCGTTGAAGAGTCCGACGCCTCCGCGGATTACCGTGCCGCGCAAGGCGTGGGGCGACCACGCAAAACCGAACCGAGGCTGCCAGAGAACCGCACTCAGACCTTGCAGCTCCTGGTGCAATCCCTGCAAGACATCGGTGCTGAACGGCGTGTTGACGTTATTGTCGGCCGAAAGGAATGGCGCGTTCAGACGGTTAAAACAATCGGTCTGGCAGACGGGATTGGACTGGTGCTCAATTCGCAGCGCGAAAGTGAGCGTGAGGTTCGATTTTACCTTCCAGTCGTCTTCGCCGTAAAAAGCCAGGGTATAAAGAGCGATCGGCTGCGACAAAGATGTGGGGAAGCTTTGCTGGAGAACCGTACTCGTGCCGGTTGCAGGGTCGACACCACCATTAAAGAACGCGGCAACCGAATTGGGTGTTACGAAGCCGCTCGTGAATACGCCGAAGTCTTTATCGCTCACATCGTAACGGCGGAATTTGGTGCCGAATTTGAGAGTGTGATTGCCCAGCGTTTTTGAAAAGTCATCGCCAATCTGATATTGCGTGACGTTTCGCCCCTGAGGGAAGAACGCATCCCCGGCACCGCCGGCGGCAGCTCCGCCGATGTTGAACCACGGAATGTTCGCATTTCCGAAAAATATGGTGGTTGGAAATGCGGCAAGCGTTGCTGTGCGGTTCGCGTTGTCGAAGACCGCGCTGTACCACTGCCCAGAGAGAATGAACTGATTCACCATGGTCGAGCCGAATGTGTGCGTTTCATTCAATTGGCCCTGCCACTGCGGCTGGGTGCTGGTGATATTGAAAAGTGGATTGATCGGGTCTGTATCGGACGCCTGATTGCCTTTATCGTAAAGAACGCGCAGAAAGACGCGATCGTTTGCCGTAGCATTGAAATCCACGCGACCGGAATACTGCGCTTCGGTTGTGAGGTTGTTATCGGCCGCCTGAAAGAAAGACGAGCAGGCGACCCCAGGACCCAAACCTGCGAAGCCGTTGCATCCGAGCGGATCCGTGGACAAAGGACCGGCGCCCGGCACGGCGTTGGCTGCTCCCTTGGCGTTGTTGTATAGACTGAAAAGGTTCTGATAAAACTTCACGGTTGCTGAACTGGCGGAAAAACCGTCCTTGTTCTCCAGATTGGCAATGGTTGCGGTCTGGAACGCTTGGCTGGGAAATGCGACTGCCGTGCTTACCGGCACCACGACCCGCAAACCCTCCGTATTGAAAAAGAAGAACAACTTGTCCTTCTTGATGGGACCCCCAATCGAACCGGCCCACTGGTTGGCGTTGCTGAAGTTCTTCGGATCGCCGGCGTGATTCAGGAACCAATCGTTCGCATTGAAAGCGCTGCCATTCCAGTAGTAGACTGCATTGCCGTGAAAATCGTTACTCCCTGATTTTGTTACGTAGTTAACGCTGGCGCCTGCCAGGCTGCCGTATTCTCCGGAATACCCACTGCTTACAATGGTGCTCTCCTGGATCTCGTTCGCGCCAAGCAGCAGGTTGGTGGCACCGGAATTGTTCAAATTGAGGAATGGATCGTTGTCATCCATTCCGTCGAGGGTGAAAAGGTTCGACGCGGCGCCGACTCCGTGGTCGGAGAAATTGCCCAATCCACCAGCGGTGTTCATCACCACGCCCGGGGCGGTTTGCACAAAAGCGGTGAGATCATTGCCAGGGTTGGGTATCGCGCTGAGCTGCTGCTGATCAAACGTGGTCGCTACGTTTCCGTTTTCTGTTTGCACTAGCGGCGCAGTTTCACCGGAGACCGTTACGGTGGCGGAAGCGGACCCGATCGTGAGCTGGATATCTCCAGTGGTAACCTGTCCAAGCGCGACGTTCAATGTCCTTCTAGCTTCCTCGAAGCCGGTGGACGTTACAGAGAGGGTGTAAGTGCTCGGAGTCAAGAGCTGGAAATGGTAGAGGCCATCCTTGTTGGTCTCCGCGATTAGGGTGGTTCCTTTCGAATTGTCCTTAAGAACCACCTTCGCTTTCACCACAGTCGCGCCTGACGGATCGGTCACGACGCCGGTGATTTCGCCGGTGGTCTGAGTCTGCGCGCGAAGTTGCAGCGTGTGAAACGCCATTGCAAACAGGAGTGCAACGCTGAACAACACCCATCTCTTGAGATTCATTGATTTCGGCCTCCCTGTGAATTGTGTTTCTTCCGGCATACGACGCCTTGCGGGACGGCGCCGTCTTGGACTGCTCTGCGTATGCGCACGTACACACCCCTGCTTACAGCACGTCGAACGTGTTTGCTTCTCAAACTCGCCTGCTGTGGCCGCCTGTGTCGCACGGTTCCTTCTGCGTGTCACAAAGGATCGCGATCTAAGCGTTCCGCACGCTGTTGCTACTGTGCAGACTCCGGAGTTGCTCAAAAAATTCCAGGACTACAAAAGATTATTTTGGGCGAGACCGAGGGAGGGCCTCATCGCCGCCCCACGCGAGGTGAAGGCGACGGTCCACGCTAATCTCCGCAGTGGCAGCCGATCCCAGTGAGGCCCATCTCTTGCGACTCATTGCTTTTCAGTCTCCCCGTGCAATGTGTTTCTTCGGCTATGCTGCCCGTACTGAAGGCTGCATTGGATTCGACTAGTTGTTTGCGCACAGCCTCTACCGTTAATTGCGAAATTGGGATGGCCAGGGTTGATTTCGTTTTCGGCGAAATGAACAGGACGATCGCTTCCGATTTTTCGGGAACTTTCTTCAACACGCCGATAAATCTCCCGCCGCCGGCTTCGACGATTGAGGAGATCTCGGTTTCGTTCAAACTCGGGTCCATAGTGTTTAAGCCTCTCGTGCTAGTGCGAACCTATCCATCAGCCCGGGCGCTTTGAATCCACGTCAACTCCGCCGGCGGCGCATGAAACTCACCGCCGACGAGTTGATGCTTTATACCGGATTCGAGGTTAGTCTCCGGCTACGACGGTGACCTGCTTGGCCTTTGCGAGTTCCTTCGAGACTTGCTTGGAATAGAGGAATTCGTGTCCGATTGCTTCGCCGGGGTAGAACCAAGTGACGAGCGCCTTAGGCTGTGCTGAGTCATGCGTTGCGAAAGTGAACGCAGATTTGTCTGTCACCTGCTGGCGCTGGGCATTGATTGTGAGGACCGTCCCATAAAAAACAGTTCGATCCGCGTTATAGATGCGAACCTGGTAATTGTCGGTAGCGTTGTCAGGCAGAACGAACCAGTAGGTACCCGCAGCCAGGACGCGTCCCGGAATCTGAACCGGCTGGTTAAACGTGACTCGAGTGGCCTGGTTCGCTTCATCCGCTCGCGCGGCAGGCAGGACCATCAAGAATGCAAGCAACAGCACAATGGTGGAAAACTTCCTTACAGCAGCGACCTTCATAACAGCTCCTTTTTTGTATTGCGGCCAGCTATTGCACTCATTTCTGCGTTGCTACTTCTCTTTGTGCGTTCAAGTTAGGCCGTCATAGGTGAGATGGTTGAAAGCGCCGGAGGAATGTAAACGTCTCGTCTAATGACTGTCACGGCGTTGTAACTACGAGCTAATGCTGAGAAAAATCGAGCGCGACGATTAAGCAAGAATTCTTGCTGGCAAAAAAATCGTAGTTGCAACGGAGATGAGAGACACGGAATCTGATAACGATGCCGGAACTGCCGGACATAGCCGCTTACATCAGTGCACTCGAACCACGGATCGTTGGGCAGCCAATCAAACGCGTTCGGCTGGCGAGCCCTTTCTTGCTTCGAACCGTAGAGCCACCCATTGTCGATGTGGAGGAACGAATCGTGCGCCAATTGCGGCGAATCGGTAAGCGAATCGCGATTGGTGTGGAAGGGGACCTGTGGCTGGTGCTCCACTTGATGATTGCCGGCCGGTTGCACTGGCGGACGCCAGGGGCAAAACTTTCAGGCCGGCAGAGTCTGGCGGCTTTCGATTTTCCCAACGGTTCTCTTGTTCTTACCGAAGCCGGAACAAAGCGTCGAGCATCGCTGCACGTCGTTACGAGCGAGGAAGGACTGCGATCCGTCGATCCCGGAGGAATTGATATTTTCGCGAGCGATCTCGCATCGTTTCGGGCCGCACTCACGGCCGAAAACCGTACGCTCAAGAGGGCTCTCACAGATCCGCGTCTCGTCAGCGGCATTGGCAACGCGTATTCGGATGAGATTTTGCACGCGGCGCAACTCTCGCCCGTCACGCTCACGCACAAACTGGAGCAGCACGAGTGGGAAAGGCTATTTGCCGCGGCGCGTCAAACCCTCAGTGTCTGGATCGACCGGCTGCGTGCCCAAGCAGAGGATGGCTTTCCCGAAAACGTGACCGCGTTTCGCAAGGACATGGCGGTTCACGGGCGTTACGGAAAACCCTGCCCGCGGTGTGGGGAGAAGATTCAACGAATTCGCTACGCGGACAATGAAACGAACTACTGTGCTCGTTGCCAAACGGGCGGGCGGGTTCTTGCGGATCGTGGTCTCTCGCGACTATTAGGGTCGGACTGGCCGCGCACGCTCGAGGAATTAGAGGCGCTCAAGCGCCCTTAGGCTGAAAACTCGAAAACTCTACATTAACAACCACTAGGAGGGTTTTTTGATGCCATCACCACTGCACGTCGCGTTGGCGACCATTGCCTTCGCATTCATCTTTTCAGCAAACGTCTCCACTGCGAATGCCCAACAGAAAAGCCTCACGCCCGACCAGAAGCAAGTTGTAGACACAGTGAACACAATTTTCAGTGCAGCAAGCACAGAGGATATCGCGAAGTTGGATTCCGTGACAGCACCAGACTTCTACATCTTCGCGAATGGTATGCGCCCTCATGGCTGCCATCAAAGCCCTACACGCCGCCGGTAAGCGCACCGACGAGCACGTGACCGAACCCGACATCCACATCCGTGGCAATACTGCTTGGATCGCCTACGTCAATAAAGGCAGCATCACCGACGCATCCGGCACCGTGAACCAAAACTGGTTGGAATCGGCCTTTCTGCAGAAACAAGCCGGTGCCTGGAAGATCGTCTTCATGCACAGCACTCGCGTCCCCATGCCGCCTCCAGAGAACCATGGCAAATGACATCGAGACTCTAATCGAAGATGCTAGGGCTATCTGAAACTCTTAGTGGCTGGATAAGAAGTTTCGATCGGTTCGAAGCAGCTACAATTCGCCTCAGTGCGGCACCTTCAGGAAATGGTCGGCGACAATCGCAGGCTGTTCGACGATTCGTTTTTCCTCGGAGCACACCACCAGTCGGATGAACTGCGCCATGCTCCAGGCGAGCGGCGTGGCGCTTCCCGTGCCTTCGCCGAAGACGAAATGCGATTGCGTCGGGTCAGCGCGGTCCCAAACTTGCTCGGGAATCATTCCTCCGGCATTGGCGAAATGCAACATGGCATCCAGATAGACGGAGGCGTCGTGGCCGCGGGCGATCTCGTATTCGCCTCTTTCGCCCGTGAAAATCGGCCAAATCCTTCCGATTCCTTCGCCTAACCACGGCCCGCCAAAATACGTTTCGCCATAACCATCGTGGTTGTAGCGGTGGAAGCTGGGGCCATTTGGCGTCTCAACGCGAATCGTGGAGTCAATCACTTGAACCGAGCGCGCAATCGTGGCGTCATCCGCCGGACGGATGCCGAGGCGCACGAACTCAAGGAATCCAGCGTCAACAATGTCGCGTTCGTCCCAAGTGCCACCGCCGTTACCAACGTTGAGCTGGTAGCCGTCGTTCGGATCCATGTTGTTATCCATTCGAAGGTAGTAACCCTGCGAGGCGAGCGGCCCGCCGAGATGGCCCGTGGTGGTCACCAGCATTTTTTCGATGTTGGCGGCCCACTCGTCCGCCGTTTTGGTATAGCGCGCGGCATCTTCGGTTGCGCCATTCTTGCGAGCGATGTCCGCGGCGCAAACTAACCCCGCGATTTCCGCGGCGATCGTCGACGGAGAATATCCCGGAATTTCCTCCCAGCGTTCTTCCTTCGTGATCGGCCCATGGCTAACCACGAATTCGGCTTCCGGACGAATGTGTTTCTGCCACGTTTCGGCGTCAGTTTTCCCCAGCTGCCACGCGAGGATCATCGGGTAAGCGACCTCGTCCATTTGCAGCGAGGGCCAGTAAGGTTTTCCATCGAGCCAGCTATTCTGTGGAAAGCCGCCATCCGGTTTTTGCTGCACGGTCAGCAGGTAATTGAGCGCGCGCTCAGCCGCTGCGCGATCGCCCGCGGCGAGCAAACCCGTGGCGATTTCGTAAAGGTCACGCGCCCAAATGAGGTGGTAGCCGCCCACGGTGGGAACGTCCGCCTTCACCGCGAAGCCCCACGGCACGCTCATCGAAGCGATCATCGCGCCGCGGAACGTTTTATCTTCGTGGGCCTTGAGCACCATTGCCGCCAGTCGAAACTCGTTCGCGTATGGTCCGGTCACTGGCCGCAAGGTGCGAGCGTATTCGCTCCAACCCGCCGCATACCGAGCGCTCACAGAAGGAAAGCCATCCTGCAAGCTGGCTCTAGCGCTCGCGATTGCGGCCGCGGGCGCGGCACCAAAGCCGAGAGCCAAAGTAAAATGAGCGCCTGTCAATTTAGCGGCTTGGATTACATTTCCGTTTTCAGCGCGGGCGTAGGACCATTCCAAGTTGCGATGGAGCAGCAGGTCAGTATAGCCATCACTCGCGCCGGCGAACCCGCTGCTCATCTGTTGCAGGCCGTTGTCGCACAAAAGCGCGGAGGCAACGCCGGGCTTTTCGGTGACGAGTACGTCGCCCTGCGTGTACCCAGTGTCGCCCATGCCGGAATTCTTGAGCGCTGGATCGTAGAGCACGTACAAATCGAACCCACGCGGCGCGGAAAATGCGACATCAATCAGCAAAGTGTCGCGCGCCGGGTCCGTCGCGTACGTCTTAGAGATCGTGAATCGTCCCGCACCGCCGCGGCTCGTTTGGCGATACACCAGACTGTCGTCGCTGACGCGTTCGATTGCATGTTGCATGTCTTTCGACTCGAGCCATACGGACTTACCGTCGCTTATGGCAAACTCAAGGGTACGAACGTCTGCGGTGTCCAGAAGCGGATAGTAAACTTCGCTGAGAATTCCACCTTGCAACGTGAACCAGACGTGTGAATCCGTGGATGTGGACGTGCCTACGCCCTCCTTGCTTCCTGGCGTCCACGTGGGCAGCGTCCCAGGCGCGCCGGGCGCGGATTGGTTTTGAGCCGCAGCAGCAGGCGCCGCGAGATACGCGGAAATTAACAGAAGGATGAAGAAAACGAAAAACCCGGCTTGCTTCGAACGCATTTAGGTCACCCTTTTGGTTAGGCCGCCCCAAAATTGCAGTAATGCCTGAATCATTGAACGGAAAATATCTCCGGCTGATTCGGAGCCAGCATTAGATCGGCGCTATCATTCTTGGTCTCTACGTCGCCGCCTTTGCCCAATAGCGGCGTCAGTTTTTGCGCGCCTTGCAGCGGCGTACCGGCAAATGGCAGGCGTAACGTTTTCGTGGTGGCCCCGCTGTTGAACACGACCAGCAGCCGCTCTTCGCTCGTAGTTCGCGCGAATGCGTATGACGACTCGTCCCAGGAGATGTGCCACAGCTGGCCGTGGCGGAGAGCCGGATGTTCCTTGCGCAAACTCAAGAGCTTTTGCACGTGCGAGAAAATTTCCTGCTGTTCTGGCGTGCGGCCGGATTGCGTGAAGGCACTCTGCTTGTCGCCGGGGAACCCACCAGGGAAATCGCGCCGATTATCCGGATCGTTCCCGCCGGTCATGCCGATCTCGTCGCCGTAGTAAAGCTCAGGTGTGCCGCGCATCGTCAGGACGATCGAGAATGCGAGCTTGATTTTGTCGAGCGACGCGGCTTTCTCGCTGGCGAGGCGCGAAACGTCGTGATTGCCCGCAAACGTGACCAGTAAATCCGGATGCGGATACAAGTGGTCTTCGGCCAGAACACCCACAATTCGCGCCGGTGAATTATTTTCGATCAGGCCCTCGCGCAACGCGTAGTAGAAGGGATAGTCGAAAACGGCGGTGACGCCGGAATCAATTCCATCGTTTTGCGCGCGGTCGCCCGCAAAGAATGAAGTGATGACTGGATCGCCGTTCATCACTTCGCCCACAGTAGTCATGCGTGGATACACCTGCCGCAGCGCGCGATGCCATTCCGACCAGAACTGGCGCGACACGTAAGGAAAAGTGTCGAGCCGATAGCCATCAATGCCGGTTTCCTCCGCCCACCACAGCGCGTTCTCGATGAAGTATTCGGCGACGTCCGGATTTTCCTGATTCATATCCGGCAGGGCGTTGGCAAACCAGCCCTCCACGACGTTGCGCCAGTACTTCGGCGGGGCGTGCGGGTCGGTGAGAAATTGAAAATCGCCCGATGCGATCAGGTGATGTTCCTGGGTGCCGTGAAACCAGTCGGGTTCCGGTGGTGCGGCGACCCACGGATGCTTTGGGCCGATGTGATTGGGGACAAAATCAAAAATCATCTTGATCCCCTTGGCGCGCGCGGCTGCGGCGAGGTCTTGCAAATCCTTCTGCGTGCCGAAGTGCTCTTCGACCGCGTATTCATCCACCGCGCCATAGCCGTGGTAATCCTGCGGCGAAGAATTATCGTTATCCACGATGGGTGTAAGCCATATTGCGGTGACGCCCAGATCGCGCAAGTAATCGAGATGATCGCGGATGCCGCGAAAGTCTCCGCCGTGATAAGCCCGCGCCTTGGAACGATCGTAGGTTCTGGGAGCAGCAGGCGGCGGATCATTGCTCGGATCTCCATCGGCGAAACGATCGGGCATGATCAGGTAAATGGCGTCGTCCGGCGAAAATCCCTGAAATTTTCCTTGCGAGGGTTTGCGCGCAAGAAGCGAAAAATTCACCGAGGTTTTGCCCGAAGGCGTTGCAATCTGGATCGTAGCGTCGCCTGCGCGGGCATCAGGCGCAATGTCGAGCCACATAAATAAGTATTTCCCG
>Ga0308309_10002685_pt1 | contig 10586 bp, 4 predicted proteins | sample HubBroMetageWFT5_FD_192491 | JGI IMG/M metagenome (GOLD analysis project Ga0308309, IMG submission 192491) | Warmed and freeze-thawed soil microbial communities from the Hubbard Brook experimental Forest, New Hampshire - Hubbard Brook CCASE Soil... | ecosystem: Environmental > Terrestrial > Soil... | reverse complement strand
TACCAACGTTTCCGAACATCCTCCCCGCGAATTCCCCCTTGTTCCAGGCTTCTCCCGACATTTCGCTGGTTTCGCCACACTTTAAGGCCCCGGATATTTTGCAGGCCAGTGTGCAGATTGAGTGGGAGATTTTCCACGATACCACCGTAACGATAGGGACTGTGTGGAACCACGGACTGCACATTCTTTCGGGCAGCGCCTATGATTTGAACCTGATGCCCTTGACCGGCACGACGACTTACACGCTCTGTCCCCCTGGCACAACTGCTCCACCCTGCAACGGCCCCACGATCACACTACCGAACATGGATAGCGGGTTGTTAACCGAGGGGCGCATCAATCCCAATCTCGGTCAGATCAACGAGCTGATCAGCCCCGCGCAAAATTATTACAATTCCTTGTTCGTACAGGTCCAGCGCCGCATGTCACGAGGGCTTTCCTTAAATTTCTCTTACACTTTCGCCAAAAGCATCATGCTGGATGGCATGGACTTCAACAATCAGTTCGACTTCAGCAATACCCACGCCCCTTCGCTGCTCGACCAGCGGCATCGAATTAGCTTTTCCAGCGTTTATTATCCCCGACTGGAAAGGCTGACCAGTTCCGACCTTGGGCGGGTGCTGCTCTCGGGCTTGATGTTGAGCAGTGTCATGGAATTCTCTTCGGGGCGTCCGTACGCGGGTTTGTTGAGTCCGGCCTGCACGAGTTCCACCCTGTCTTTCACCAATTGCGACGGCGCTGATGGCAATCTGAACGATACAGCGTTCATCCAGGACACTGCCAACACCGCCGGTGGAATCAATGGCGCGGGACCCACGGCGGCCATCGGCCTGAATTCCTTCTACGGGCCCTGGCTTGAGAGAATCGACGTTGGGCTGGCTCGTAATATCGCGATCAAGGAAGGCAAGGAACTGGAATTGCAAGTGCAGGCGTTCAATCTGTTCAACCACGCCAACTACTACGTTCAGAACGGCAACGGGATCAACCAATTGCAATACAATCCTATCGGCACCACTTGCGGCGACGGTGCAACGCTGAATCAGACCTGCTATCTGGTACCGAACTCGGGCCCGGGCAATTTCGGAACGCTGCAGGAAATAAGCCCCAACGGGCTTCCGCGCGTGCTGCAATTTTCAGCGCGATTCGACTTCTAGACCGGCTAATCGTGAGAATCCTCGTCATCGAAGATGAAGCCGAGACTGCCTTGAATCGAGCGCACTTCTGGGAGATGCCTCCTCAATCGGAGCACCCGTTTCGATGGCGCAGAGTGGATACTCGAAGGGGTGGGTAAGTACCACATTGCCGTTCGCTGGTGTCCCGGTCTTTACGAGCACTCTCCTGGAGACGCAGCTTTACTGAATCAGCGCGCTACTTGGGCCTCGCCGGACAAAAGCACAGTGGAGGCTGTTGAACTTCCTCGGGAGTTGTGCCTGATAAGTCTTGCCAGTTCAACCGGTCGACGCACACCCTGTAACGGTTGATCCCGATAGTCCTTCTCGTTACGAACCGGCTGCAGTGGATCCAAACCTAAACAGGGCAGCGTTTTGTTTGAATTAAACGATTCTAGCTCTTGGATCTTCTGCAAGTTGGCGTCGATCTAGTGTTGCATCGACCTATTGAATCCACCAGTCTGATTCGAAAACGGCACGCGGTGTGTCGGCGGTCAATCGACCCGGCAGGTGATGAGATTCGCCTAGCATGGTTGTACCTCCTTTCAAAGTTGATCCGAGGGCAGCCCCTTTTATATCGCGTCGGATACCTGTGTCTGTCCATAGGTTTTGACATTGTTCTTGTTGTAATCTCCGCGAAGACAACAGGGTTCAAGCAAGTATCATGGCGATTTCGATTTCGACGCCTTCGGAGCGCCTCGCCACTGCTTGACCCACCCATGCTCGCGCAAGCCCTCTTCTTCCATCTGGCGAGTCCACGCGCCCAGGATGCTCGAGCGATTCAAATAGCCGACCATATTCTTAGAGTCCTCGCGGCTAACGACCGGCAGCCGGCCGATATCATTTTGTAACATGCGGAAGAGAGCATCGAACGCTGACTCGTCGGGATAAGCCACGGTTAGATTTCTGCTTCCCGCGTCAAGTACAGTGGCCGTTCCTTTGGGGTCCGCTTCCAGCGCGTGCAGTAGGTCGCCTTGGGTTACGACTCCGACGAGCTTTCCATCTTTGCCGATAATCGGAAGACCCTGTGTCAAATTAAAACTTGGCTCTCCGCGAGCCATACCCTCGGCTAAATCTCCGACAGTCATTTCGGGAGGGATTGGCTGAACGTCTTTCCGCATCACTTCGCCGACCCGCACTACCTGGAGCACGCCCGCTTCGTACTCCTCTGGTACACGAAGACCGCGCCGCGCAAGTTTTTCCGTCATGATCGAACTGGGCAAGTAGTGAATCGCGATCATGTCCGCAATCACACAGGCGAGCATCAGCGGGAGAACTGCGTTGTAATCACGCGTGATCTCAAAGGCGAATACGATGAATGCAAACGTCGCTCGGGAGGCTGCTCCGAAAACTGCTGCCATGGCCACGAGCGCGTAAGCTCCAGGAGAAAGATGCGCGCTGGGGAAAATCAAGTTGACGACGATGGCGAAGGACCCTCCCAGCGCCGCGCTCGACATAAACATGGGGGCGAGCAGGCCGCCGGAAGTTCCCGAGCCGAGCGAGATCATCAGTGCGAGCGCCTTGAAAATTGCAATTAACAGAAGCAGCTTTAGAGCGAGATTGTTGTTGAGGATGTCTGAAATGGTGTCGTAGCCAACGCCGAGAACACGAGGAACAAAAAAACCTATGATGCCGAGGCCGAGTGCTCCAATTGCTGGATGCCAGAGGTCATCGATGGGCAACCGGTCGAACTGATCTTCTACCCAATAGAGAACTTTTGTAAAACATATAGCAGCCACTCCACTGAGAACTCCCAGAAGAAGATAAAACGGAAGACCGTGCAGCACGTCGTAATTTACATTTCCCATCGTGAACATGGAATGCTGGCCAAGCAGCACGGCACGCACACTCGTTGCTAGGGTGCATGCAATCACCAGCGGAATGAAGGAACGCGAGCGAAATTCAAATAGTAGAAGCTCAATGGCGAGAATCACGCCGGCAATCGGGGTATTAAATGTAGCGGCCATTCCGGCTCCAGCTCCGCAAGCCAGTAGAACCTTCCGCTCCGAAGCCGTGCTGGAAATGATTTGGCCAATCAGAGAGCCCATTGCGCCACCGGTCTGAATGATCGGGCCTTCCGCGCCAAACGGTCCGCCGGTCCCGATGGCGATGGCGGCTGAGAGAGGTTTCAGAATTGCGACTTTAGCTTCAATTCGACTGCGCGAGGTGAGCACTGCCTCCATCGCTTCCGGAATCCCGTGGCCCTTGATTTTTTCCGAGCCATATTTCGCCATGAAACCAACAATGATCCCGCCGATCACGGGAGTGACAATGATCCATGGACCGAGCTGGGTATGTTCGGGACTTCTAAAATGGAACGACCACTCATGGTAATAAGCGAGGTTCGTGATTAGACCGATCAAATCGTATAAAATGTAGGCAATAAATCCGGCGATGATGCCGATTAGAGCAGCCAAGATCGAAATCAGCCCGAGGCGATAACCGGCGGATTGTTCCGGAAAACGATTTGGCCTGACTGCTGCGGAAGATCCCACGCCCGATTCTCCTTTGGAAAAGTCCTCTAGCAGTTCCTGTTAGTTTTACGATTTCTCCGGCTTCGCCGCGAAGCGTCCGAAGTAGCCGGCAACGTATTTAACGCGTGCCCGCGCCGCTGACGCGCCATGACCGATTCGAGCGCGTCTACGAGCTTTGGTCCCACCATCCGCAATTCGGTGCGATGGGATGCTGTAAGCTCCTGCAAAAGTTTTTCTCCACGACGAGTAAGACTTAGCAAGATCTCGCGGCGGTCCGCTTGGCCGCGCGAGCGTCGAATTAGACCTTTGGATTCAAGTCGGTCAGCCAGTTCAACCGCACCGTGATGCCGAATCTGCAGACGTTCCGCCAAAACGCCGATAGTGGCAATTTGGAAAGCGGGCAGTCCTTTGAGGACGAGCAAAGCCTGGTGTTGATGCGGTTCAATCCCAGCTCTACGCGCTGCGGACTCGCTGAAATTCATGAACCGGCGAATCTCGTAGCGAAACTCCGCGAGCACACGATAATCACTTTGTCTCATGAGATGTTTGGCCACCAAAGTTTATATTATATCGTATTATGATATTATATTTACGAGTTCTGCGATAGGTGTTACAAATTACTATCGCTAAGGCGCTAAGGTCAACTCGCAACATGCAGACCCGACGACGTTGTGGTCATCGCATTCTCGGGCCATGGCACAGAGACGCATGAACTTGTTGCTCACGACACAGACCCGCGTGACATTGCGAGAAGGGCAATCTCGCTGACCACACTCGGCGAATTGTGTTCGCGCATCCCGTCGCGCCGACTTCTGATAGTGCTTGACTGCTGCTTTTCTGGCGGCATGGGTGCCAAGGCGCTGCAAAGAAGTGTGCTCGTGCAAAGCGATCATCCAAGAAAAGATCTGTTGAAATGGCCGGCCTCGTTAGAGATTGCGCGTTAATCGCGACTTAGGCACGTACCGACGAGGAAAAAGGCGGTGCATACTGCTGCGTAGGTATGCCATTGACCGCAAGCAGAGTGCCCGGAGCATCAAGACCTCTGGCTCACAATTTTCTACTTAGTGCCTCGATAGGATTGGTCATGGCAGCAGCCTCAGCCTGCTGCGGTCCTCCTTCGCCCGACTGGAATGGCACGTGGCAGTTGAACCCGGCCAGGAGCGACCTGGCTCCCGTGCGTTGACTTGCTTTCTGCCCCAACCTAATATGTGCGGCTGATGATGGAGTTCGCTTCTTTGATCGGCCAGACCATCTCCCACTATTGCATCCTAGCCAAACTCGGCGAAGGTGGCATGGGCACTGTCTATCGTGCCCAAGACCTAACGCTAGGCCGTGACATCGCCCTCAAACTTCTTCCCGCGGATATGGCTTCCGACCCGCAAGCCCGCAAGCGCCTTCTCAAAGAGGCGCAAGCCGCATCGCGTTTGAACCATCCCAGCATCGCCACGATTTACGAAGTAAATGAATCCGAAGACGCTCCATTCATCGCCATGGAGTTGGTCACCGGTTCGACGCTCAAACAAATCCTTCAGCGTGGCCAGCTCGACGCGGCACAATTTCCAGACATCGCTCGTCAAATCGCGGAAGGTTTACAGGAAGCGCATAACGTTGGCGTCTTTCATCGCGACATCAAGCCCGCGAATATCATGCTCGATGGCAAATCGCGCGTAAAAATCCTTGATTTCGGAATTGCCAGTCTCGCTCAACGCGACCACGCGAACGGAGAAACCGAGGAAACTTTTGCCACTCGCACCTCCACTCAAAACAGCACTGGCGGCACCATCCCCTACATGTCTCCTGAGCAGCTTCGCGGCGAACCCGCCGACGCTCGCAGCGACATTTTTTCTTACGGTGTCCTTCTCTACGAATGTTTGACCGGCCGCCTGCCCTTTCGAGGTGAAACTTCCATCGATGTGCTTCACGCCATTCTGCGAACGGCTCACGCACCCCTACGCACGCTTCTCCCTGACGTTTCGCCCGAGTGGGAAAAACTCATTGACCGCTGTCTCGCGAAATCCCCGGAACATCGTTACGCTTCAATGGACGAAGTTCGCGACGCCCTTCGTCGCGTGGCAGCTCCTGCCCTGCGGCCGGAAAAAACTGTCGCCGTGTTGTACTTCGCCAACCCCAGCGGCGAAAAAGAGGACGAATACTTTCGCGACGGTATGACCGAAGACATCATCACAGAACTTGCCAAGATTAAAGAACTCCAGCTTTTTCCGCGTTCTTCCGTGCTCGCCTTTCGCGACAAGCCGCTTCCCGCCACTCAAATCGGCCAGCAGTTGGCCGCCGCTTACGTACTGGACGGTAGTATCCGCCGCTCCGGCAGCCGTTTGCGAATTACGGCGCAACTCGCCGAAACGCGCACCGGCCATTCCGTCTGGGCGGAGCGTTACGACCGCCAGCTTGAGGATGTTTTCGAAATCCAGGACGAGATTGCGCAAAACATCGCCAAAGCTCTTCGTGTGATGCTCACTGAAAAGGAAAAACGCGAAATCGAGAAGGTGCCCACTCGTGACGTGCAGGCCTACGATTATTACCTCCGCGGCCGAAAAGATTTCTTCCAATTTCGCCGCAAAGGTCTCGAATTCGCGCGCCAGATGTTTGCGCGCGCCATCGTCATCGATCCCGGATACGCGCAAGCTTTTGCAGGTGTCGCCGACTGCTCCTCGTTTCTCTACATGTATTTTGAAGCCAGCGAAGATAATTTGAAGGAAGCGGTTGCCGCTAGCCGTCGCGCCGTCGAACTCGATGTCGAATCAGCCGAGGCCCACGCCTCGCGCGGCCTGGCGGAATCCTTGAACAAGAATTATGACGCGGCAGAAAGAGAATTCGATCGCTCCCTGCGGTTGAATCCGAAGTTGTTTGAAGCCTTCTATTTTTATGCGCGATCCTGTTGGGCCCAGGGGAAGATGGAACAGGCTGGTACCTTGTTCGAAAAGGCTAGCCGCTTGAATCCTGCCGATTATCAATCGCGTATGTCGCTCGGGAATTGCCTTCAGGCAACAGGCCGCCCGGAGGAAGCGCGTCAAGTATTCGCCGACGCCTTGCGTGTCGCGGAACGCAACCTTGAACTGTATCCCGAAGATGTACGCGCGCTATACCTTGGGGCGAGCGCTCTTTCTCAAGTCGGCGACCGCGAGCGCAGCCTCGAATGGGCCGCGCGCGCCTTGGCTATGGATTCCGAAGAAAGCACCATTCTGTACAACGTCGCTTGCACCTATGCACTTCTCGGCGAAAAAGACAAATCTTTGGACTGTCTCGAAAAAGCCGTCAGCAATGGCTTCGGTCATAAAGAGTGGATCGAAAACGACCCGGACTTCAAGATCCTGCGCGGCCACCCGAGATATCAGACCTTGCTCAAACGCCCAGCCCCCGACCAAACCAAAACCTCGATCTAGTGCGATGACAGCCGTGACAGCATTTGCCAACTCCCGATTCGTCAGATAACCGGACATCTCTAACAATGCCGGCTCTGTCAAACACTTTTTGAGCAGACTTCTCCCTTCACTTATAAGAGTTTTTGATTCCTCTTCCTGACTTGGTTTTTCTCAGCCTGGCCCACAGGAGATACTTCTAGCCGCCGCCTGACGGTCAGAGAAAATCTCGATGAGGACAAATCGTTCCATTTTGACGATTCATCGACTAACAGGAAACTCGCGCGCCGGAAAAATTATTCTGAGTGGAGCGCTTGTATGACGTCGATGCGCGCGGCGCGTGCCGCCGGCAGCATCGACGCAACGACCGCAGCGCCGAGCAGCACAAACGCAGAAACGATCACGGGCAATGCGCCCGGCATTTTTAGGTCGCCGAAGTAACTGCCTGCCACGCGCGCCGCGACGAGCCCGAATGCGGCGCCCGCCAAAACGCCAATGCCAGCCATCACAGCGCCTTCCCTGACAACACCTTTGAGTATATTTCCCGGCTGCGACCCAAGTGCCAAGCGGATGCCGAATTCGCGTGTCCGCGCGCTGACAGAAAACGCCAGCACGCCCGCGACGCCAACCACCGCAATCAGCAACGCGACCGCTGCGAACACGCCAAAGACCAGGGAGTTTAAGCGGTCGGGCGCGAGCACTTTTGCGCGGATGTCTTCGAGAGTGGCGGCGTTCTCCACGGGTTCATCGGCGGACATCTGCCGGATGATTTTCGTCACCGGCGTTACCAGCGCATAAGGATTTCCGGTGGTGTGGATAAAGAGGTGGCCGCCGAACATTCCGCCGTCGGCAAACGAGCCGTAAACGGTGGAAGTGGGCACCGGGACGATGTGTTCGTCGTCCATATCGGCGGCGACACCAATAATACGGTGCGGAGAAGTGACTCGCGCCTTTTCGTCCGCAGTGCCGGAAACATACTCGAGCACCGGATCGGTCCAGTAGACATGCCGGTTGATCGGATCCTGGCCAGGAAACATCTGCTGTGCGAGAGTGGCGCTGACGATCACGACCGGCTCGTGAGTCTGGTCATCGAGCGCGTTGAAATCGCGCCCGGCAATAATGGGAACGCCCAGCGCGCTGAAAAAGCCGGGAGAGATGGTGCGCCACAGCGCGCGAGGGTCGTCTTTGCCATGGACGTGACCATCACCAGAGAATTGCAAAGCTATACCGAAGCCGCCGCCGGCATCACGCCAGGGAGCGATCATTCCGACAGCGGTCTCGGTCACGCCGGGTAGCGCATCGATTTGACGTATCGATTCCTTGTAAAAATCGACGACTTGCTGAGGCGTTTCTCCGTTGGACGGCGCCGGAACGTCGATGGCCAGGACGCGACGCGTATCCATGCCGGACTGGGTCCTTTGCAACGCGAGCAGAGTAGTGATCAACATACATGCGCCCGCCAGCAGCACAAAAGACGCTGCGATTTGGGTTATGGCAAAGGCACGCTGGCGGCGGCCGGTGCTGCTGGTGATGCGGACGCTGCCGCTGGCGAGGTTCATGCCATTCGAGGCATTGGGCGAGGGCAGGCGCGGCACGAAGGCCAAAATCACCGCGGCGATTACGGCCAGCGCCACTCCTACCCAAAGCATGCTGGAATCGACCGTCAAATCCAGCGCGCGGACGGAAAAGCGCGAGGCGTATCGAGCCAGGATCGTGACCAATGGCTGCGCGATGATTAAAGCGATGATTGCGCCCGCGCCGCAGAGCAGAAGGCTTTCGGCCAACAACATGCGCCGCAACGCGCCAGTGCTTGCGCCGAGCGCGGCGCGAATCGAGAGTTCCCCTTCGCGGCGAACCGTCCGCGCCAGAATCAAGTTGGCCACATTCGAGCAGGCGATGATGAAGACGAGGCCGGAGGCGGCGAGCAGCACCAGGAGAACGGTGCGCGCACCGGAAGTAATCTCGTCGCGGAGCATCTTCGCGTCGATGCGGTAGCCGCCGTTATCGGGATACGCATCGGGATGGTCTTTCTCCATCGAGGCGTACACCGTGCGCAACTCGTTGCGAGCCTGGTCGAGAGTGGCGCCGGGAGCAAGCTTCCCGAACAGCTCGGTCATGCGATGGACGCGGCCGGTGACCATGGTGGCGGAAAGATGATGCGGGCTGATGACCAGGTTGCCGATGATCTCCGTCTCCGCCGGATATGGGACCGAGGGTTCAAGGACGCCGATGACTGTAGCGGAACGCTCGCCAAGGCTGCTGAGCCGAACGGTCTTGCCGATCACATTCGGATCCTTTTTGTAAACGGTGGACCAGAAACGATGGGTCAGCACGATGACGCCGGGGGCGTCGGCTCCGCCGTCTTGAGGTCCGACGAGACGGCCGAGAACAGGACGCAGACCCATTACGTCAAAGTAGTTGCCACTGACGACGCCGCCGTGAACGACGCGAGGCTCGCCGAGTCCGACCATCGTAAAGTCCATCTGCGAGAAATCGCCGAACTCGCTCAAGGAGCGGACGCTGCCCTCGATATCCTTGAGTTCGGGCACGGAAAACGTGGTGTTGTCCTGTCCGGCGCTGGGGGCGCTTTGGCGGATGTACACTAGCCGATTCTCCTCACGGTTGACGAGCGGCTTGAGCAGCACTCCTCGCACAAGCGTGAAGATCGCGGCGTTCGCGCCGATACCAAGCGCCAGCGTGAGGATCACAATGGTGGCGAGCCCTTTGCTACGCATAAGCGAGTGGAACGCAACTCTAAGATCGCGGAAAAATGACATGTTTGCTCTCCTCGCGGCTTCATCTGCACCACGGGTGCCAACAGGAAGACTCACATTGTATATCACTTACATGGGCTGCGTCGTTAGGGGATGCTCGTTTTCGGCTGTCAGTGTCCAAATTCGGACACCCAGAAGCGGCACAGGTGTCCAAATAGTGTCTAGCCGCTGGCGTTCCCGGTCAATGAATTCAGGAGATAGGCTCGCATATCGTTGAGTCATCTTGATAACTTTGTGGCCGAGAATCTTCGATAGCCTGCTGAGGTTCCCACTGCTCATCACGTAGTGGCTAGCAAATGTATGACAGAGATCGTGGAAGCGGAAATTCGTGATCCCGCATCTTCAAGCACGCGACCAAAGGAGACTTTTACGTCAGCGAGCGGTACAACTACATCGCCCGCGCTAGACAGCGGAATAGGCGCTGGTCGCAAACCCTGCGTTTTTATTGGTACTCTCGTGCTTTTTTAGTGCCGGGCATGATTCATCAGCGGGTTGCAGGTTCGAGTCCTGCCCGGCTCACCAGCTTTTCTTCAATTATTTCAAATACTTGAGGACGTTCCCTGAATACAGTTTCGTAATGATTTCCGCCACAGTGTCTAAATAGTGTCTATTTGATTTCGCTTCGAGTTGCTTGTCCGGTTTGCACGTCTGCAAGGACTTGAGGATTACTTCTGGTTTGCCCGTCATCCCTCCACAGAAACGCGAGCGGCTCGGACCGCTGAACAGTTCCATGCCCGTCTATGGCGGACTAAGATGTGAAGCCACGAAGAACGGCTTCAGCGGAATTACCAC
>Ga0308309_10002683_pt1 | contig 10591 bp, 11 predicted proteins | sample HubBroMetageWFT5_FD_192491 | JGI IMG/M metagenome (GOLD analysis project Ga0308309, IMG submission 192491) | Warmed and freeze-thawed soil microbial communities from the Hubbard Brook experimental Forest, New Hampshire - Hubbard Brook CCASE Soil... | ecosystem: Environmental > Terrestrial >... | reverse complement strand
GACTTGGCCTTCGCAGATCATCTGCCGTTTCCGGAAAATTCGTTCGATGTCGTGGTCAGCCGATTCGGTGCGATGTTCTTTCCGTCTCCTCTCGCCGCGGTGCGGGAGATTTTGAGAGTACTCAAGCCAGGGCAAAAGCTGACGTTGGCGGTGTGGCATTTCGCCCAAAGAAACCCATTCCACTTTACGCTTTCGCGAGTCGTCGACCGGTACGTCGATGCGCCGCCACTTGAGCCGGATGCGCTGGATACCTTCCGCTTTGCTGTTCCGGGCAAGCTACGAAAGATTCTGAGCGAAGCCGGCGCGACAGGTGCAACCGAACGCGTGTTTCGATTCACAATAGACGTGCCAATGTCAGTTGAAGACTTTTGGGCGCTTCGCCTCGAGATGTCGAAGCTTCGAGAAAAGGTGCGCGTGCTTTCACCGCAGCAGATGACTGAAGTGAACCGTCAAGCGCTTGATTCTATTCGTGAGTACTCTATAGACGGTGGGCTTAGTTTCCCCGCTGAGGTTCTTATCGTGAGCGGAGCCAAAAGCCGTTCCTAATAGCGAAAAGGCCACCTATCTTGCCAAGCGGCCCGAGGCCAAAGCATCCCAGGCCGTCCGTTTTGTATCACAAGAAGAATCCCTATTCCCGGGAGTGATCATGAAGCGGAAAATTCTCAGGACGATGGCATTAAGCAGCTTCACGCTGGTTGTGATGCTCGGCGCGTCGCCTCAAGTACAAGCACAGGACGCCAAATTACCGTATCCGAACATGGCCCCGCTTGACCAATACCTCATGGCGGATGGGAATGCCGAGATAGACCTGGCGCGAAGCGCGGCCCCGGAATCCATCTCACACGATGCCGAGGTTATGGTCCTCGCGCGTCATGGTTATGAAACCGCGGTCAAAGGCAAGAACGGTTTCGTGTGCATGGTGGAGCGATCATGGACAGCCGGAATTGACGATCCGGACTTCTGGAATCCCAAGCTGCGGGCTCCCATCTGCTTCAATGGGGCAGCCGCGCGCTCCTACCTTCCGCTCACAATCAAAAAGACGGAGTGGGTATTATCGGGACAATCCAAAGCTGGAATGTTCGAGAGTATCAAAACTGCTTTCAACCAGAAGGAATTGCCAACGCCAGAACCTGGCGCGATGTGTTACATGATGTCAAAGCAAGGGTATTTGAGCGACCTCGTCGGGCACTGGCATCCTCACCTGATGTTTTTCATTCCGCAAACGGACACTGCAACTTGGGGCGCAAATTTGCCGGATTCGCCGATTATTGCAGCCGAAGTCCCTCAGGACCGCCTGACGGTATTCCTTGTCCCGGTCCCTAGGTGGTCAGACGGTACAGCTGATCCCAATCCTGGCCACTGATGTGCGACCTGTCGACTCAAGCCCCGAGCATTGCATTTGGGAGTGTTAGCGTCACCAAGGGACGATTTTGCGAGTTTGGTATTCGCCGGAACACACGCCGCGATGAAGGCAAAAAACGCTATTAGTTCGCGCACAAGAGCGTAGAAAACAAATTATTGAAGGGGAGGGCTGGCGATCGTCGGAGCGCTGCCGTCCGTGGTGTTACGGATCACGCCGCCTTGATCGCTGAAGAAGCCGCGCTGTCCACTCTGTCCTACGGTTGCGGGTTGTCCCACGATCGTGTAAGTCTGGAAGCCAGTGCAGCCGCCGACTGCCGGGGTTGCGGTGGCTCCAACGTAGGTGAAGTAATAGCCGCTTTTGGCCGTCGCTGCCGCAGTCGCCGTAGCTAGGATTGGGTCAATCAATTGAGCTGCGCCGCAAACTGCAACGCCGCCCGGCGCGCCGCCCATCGCTGCCAGTGATCCTGGAAACTGAACGCCCCAACTGGACGTATAGATGACCGCCGAAGTATTGATGGCACGAATCGAGCCAACCGCTGAAGCCTCATTGGCTGCCATGCGGGCGCGCAACAAGTTCGGAATAGCAATGGCCGCGATGATCAAAATGATCGCGACGACGATCAGCAACTCGATCAGTGAAAAACCCTTATGCTTTCCGTTCACGTTGGTTCTCCCCCCGAATATGGTACTCAAACTCTGCACCAGGCAGCGTCCCTGCATATGCGGCACGTGCGGTCCACGATACACGCTGTGCACCAGAATAATACAGCTAATTTTGGGCTGACTAAGGCGTTTACCGAGGAAGTCTGCGATCGTTATTTCTGACGGTATGCATGCTGGATAGGCCGGTTCATCATTCCTCACTGCTAGTCGGGCTGAGCTACATAAACATATAAGGAGGTCTTATGGCATTCCTCGCTTGGATCGTGGTTGGACTAATCGCGGTTAGCTTGCCGGCAATCATCGTAGCGTTCATTGGCGCTGTGATTTTGGTCGGGAGTACTCGCTTAATTAAGAAAGCCTACAGCGAGGCCACAAACGCTTGTTTTACTTAGATTCTGGGACGAGTGTCACAAAGGAGAAGGGCCGTCACTTGTGTGAGAGCGTGTCCTTTACCTTGAGAAGAAGTTCGGTTGCGGTAAACAGTTTCGGAAAAATGTCAAATCCTCCAAGCCTCATCCGATTTTGAAGCCGATCGTCGTCGATCAGTCCCGCCACCATCAGAACGCGTAGCCCGTGACACTTCGTACGCAGAAACGTGGCTGCGTCATAGCCCGAAATGTCTTCAACGTATGGGCGGACTATCAACAGGTCCGGCCTGGACCCCTTCAGTCTGTCAACGGCCGCTCCCAAGTCTGCTGCCGGCAAAACCGAATATCCCCCGGACTCTAGCGTTTCTTTGAAAACCAAGCGCACGATTGGTTCGGAAGACAGAAGCAGAATTGTTTCGTTCATTTTCACACGTTGAGTTAACCTGCCAGTTGCAACTGCACGATAAGGTCGCGAGCCGGAATTTCAGATTTGGACACGCGACTCACTGATCGTAATGCAGGCAACTTAATTTCGATTTCCATGCAGCGAGACTACACCAAGGGCGTCGGGCCCGGCAAGAACGCGTGAGGGTGCCCAATGCGGAGCGCTGTAGGATTCCGAAAAAGATTTTCGCCAGCGTGAGCGGCTGCCCGCCATCCAGTAAGCGGTAGACGCGGCCCGAATGAAACATCGGAGCAAGAACCTTGGAAGCCAGCGGCAGAGAAAGTCAGGGCAAAGGCTTTGCGCTGTGTTTCCCGATAGAACCTCGCAGCGCAGCTTCACGTACGGGGAGTTTTCTTCAGGCGGGGACCGCGGACGCTAGTGCAGGTAGGCCGGCGCGTCTTAACAGGTCCTGGAAACGAGGATTGCCGCGCAAATCGTCCATGCTCGGATCTAAATGAAGATAGATCAGCCAATGGCAGCGCTCGTCCCAGGATTTCTCCAGGCATTCGATTGCGCGGTCGCTGTCCCCCAAGCCGATATGGATCCCAGCGAAAAAGTGCGGCGCGACATATTTGTGGTTTGCAAGTTCGGACAGATCGTCGAGCACTTGCAGTGCATCCTTCGCCCTTCCCGATTTTCCGTAAGTGTGTGCTAGCGCGGCGCGCATCAGAGGACTGCCACCTGACAGGTTCACCGCTTTCTCACCTGCGGCGACGGCCGATTCGTAGCGTCCGGTTATCCGGTAAAGCAGGCCGAGAATCCAGTAGGTGACCGGGTAGTTCGGATCCAGTTCAGCTGTGCGCAGGAGTTGGTCGACGGCGTCGTCGTATCGACGAGCCATGTAGGAGGCCCAGCCGATCGCGACGTTGATAATGAGGGACAGCGGATCGAGCTCCTGGCTGTTTTTAATCCGGGCCATCGCTTCGACGTGACGGCCCATCGTCATTAAATATTCGGCGTACCAATGATTGGCGGTTGGGTAGGCGGGGTTCAGTGCGAGACTGCGCTTGAATTCTGACTGAGCTTCTCCCCACTGCCAATCGTGAAGCCACAACACTGCGGCCAGTGGCGTATGGGCTTCGCCGAGATCCGGGTCAAGGTGCCGGGCGGTCATCGCGGCAGCTTTGCCTTTGGGGAACGCGTCCTTTGGGGGCAGATAACTGTTCCATCCCAAGAGCACATACGATTCAGCCAAGCCAGCGTAGGCGAGAGCGTAGCCGGAGTCCTTAGCGACCGCTTGCTGAAAATATCCGATCGCCTTGTAGAATCCTTCTTCCGTCCATCTGTTCCAATGATGACGGCCTTGCAGGAAGAGGCGGTAGGCCTCGGCATCTTCCGTGTGGCGCCTGACGAGCCGCTTTTTTTCCGTGCGCGTGAGCTGCAACCGCAATTTTTCCGATATCTCGTTGGAAATTTCGTCCTGGATCACGAAAATGTCGCCGAGCTTGCGGTCGAATTGCGCGCCCCATAGCTGGGATCCTGTCGCTACATCGACCAGCTCAGTCCCAATGCGCAAAGAACCTCCGCTTTGCATCATCCTTCCCGTGAGCACGGCGCGCACATGGAGCTCGCGCCCGACGACTTGAGGGTCAATCTCCCGGCCCTTGAAGCGAAAGACCGTGCTCTGCGCCATCACGCGGAGTTTTGGCACCGTCGCGAGGATATTGATTAGGCTGCCGGTGATCCCGTCACTGAGGTATTCATTCTCGGGGTCGCGGCTAACGTTCTCGAAAGGCAAAACGGCAAGCGAGTCGACGATCTTTGAGACTCGCTGCGGGCGGAGTCCACGTGTATGACTTGTCAAAGTCCGCGACTTCTGTGTGGCGGTCGAAGATAAATGACTTGGGTCTGATATCGTGGCTGATTCGGAGGCTTCATGTCCGACTCTGCCCGAGTCGATTTCCGCCTTTAGTTGTCGCAGATCGGCGAGCAACTCGGCGGTGTGCTGGTGGCGCTGGCCTCTGTCCTTGTCCAGTGCCTTGTCGATGATCTCCTCCAGCCTGGGAGGGATATCGGGGTTGATGCTTCGCACCGGAGCAGGCGGCCGCGTCAAAACGGCCTCAATAATAACGCCGCCCGTGCCGCCGCTGAATGCCTGACGACCAGTCGCCATTTCATACAGCACGAGACCGAGCGAGAAGATATCCGTGCGCGTGTCCAAATCGTCCCCGCGTACCTGCTCGGGTGACATGTAGGAGGGCGTACCGCTTATGATTCCAACGATCGAATTGGAATCCTGCGAATCGCTGCCATCCCGGTCCCCAATTGCGAGCCCTTTGGGAACAAGTTTTGCAAGGCCAAAATCGAGCAATTTGGCTTGACCGCGCTTGGTCACGAAGATATTCGCGGGTTTGATATCGCGGTGAACGATTCCTTCGGCGTGGGCCGCATCCAGAGCGTCCGCCAACTGCACGCCAAGCGTCAGAATTTCGTCGACTGGAAGGGCCTTCCCATGGATGTGACGGCCCAGGGTTTTCCCATCGATAAACTCCATGGCAATGAACGGGCGGCCGTCCTGCTCGCCGATGTCGTAAATCGTGCAAATGCCGGGATGGTTTAGAGCGGATGCGGCGCGTGCCTCGCGACGAAAGCGCTCGAGCGCCTTAGGTTGTTGCGCAAGTCTTTCAGGGAGGAATTTCAGCGCCACCGCTCGTTCAAGCCGGCTATCCTGGGCCTTGAATACGAGGCCCATCCCGCCGGCACCGATTTGCTCCACGATGCGATAGTGTGAAATCGTCTGGCCAATCATTGGCAGGCAAGGTTCCGGGTGAGCCGCAACTTAGACTACAGTGTTGGATCGTCGGGACTGGCGTTGGTAAACGACTTTGTTCTTTCCGTCGTTGGAGGTTTTGGCGATCCAATCAGACTCAGAATGTTCGAGGCATCCCCGAATTTATCCGCAGCCGCGAGCGGCTCTTGCTCAAGGGTAATGTTCTTGTTGCACACGGTGCAAACCAGGGCTGCGTAAGCCCCGCCATCCGCCTGTCTAAACATATTGCAGCGCATGATGCGCCTGCAACATACCGGAATCCACAGCGTGGAAGCTTTATCCGCAGCCATGCGCCGCCTCGCGATTACGAATGCCGGATTATACACTGGAATTCTTTTGTGCCAGAGTGGAAGGCAACGCTCGTCAGCTTCCAGGGTTGCGTCACGCAGCGTCCAAGAAGGGTTCGGAGCTGCGGTTGACCACTCGCGGAGTGAACCAAATCGATTTCAGATGCGGGGATTCCTCCCTGTGGGTCCAAGCACCTTAGGAAATTCAGAAAGGAGGAAGATAGGAACCCGAGAAAGATCCCCTGTTGCGTGATTCTCCCGCTCGGCCTCGTGGTAATCCCATCAACCTCGTGCGCCCAAGCCCAAATAAAACGCTAGTAGATATCCACTTCACGGAACCCCAAGCCCTTTAGCATTCCCGAGATTGTGCTTTGCGCGTTGTTCGCGGCGATCTTGAGGATGCCATCTTGCACCGCGGCTTGCTGGAGTTCGCGCTCAGCCTCTTCGCGGACTTCGCTTTCAAGGTTGGGGTCCGGGGTAGAGAAGAGGCCAGTGTCCCGTGAATACACTCTCGTTCTGGCATTATCGATGCGCGTGCTCAGGACCTCCGCAGCAGGCAGGTGAATCGACACTTTCTGGCCTTGTATTAGCACGTCGCTTGACTTCAAATTCGCGAGATTGATGCCGCCAACCACTTCTCCGTGCACCACCAGGAGCAAACGGTCACCCGCCAGGAATTTCGGTAGATAGGCATTCGCGTGTTCGCCTGAAATAATCTTGTCCATCGTATAGTTCACGGTTTCCAGTCGCTGAAGCTGCTGAATCTGATGAACCACGGTCGGCTGATCCACATTGAACTGCGTGTGTCCCCCGCGCAAAATGCCCATCAGGTGCAATACCCCGATCCCGGTGGACAGCCAAAGCACCGCTCCCAGTAAAATAACCGCAAGAAACGCGCCCAAAAAGACGCCAGGAATCCAGGAGGACACGCTCGGAGAACTCCCTCGCTTTCCGAGAGGTGTCTGCCCGTTAGCAAGAGGCGCTTTGTCTATCGTCATCTGTTGGCCTAGCGACTTCAGTGTAGACCAAGCCGAAAATCATTGCCCGCAATCATTCAGAACACTTTCCCAAGATGGTCGTACGGCGGAGTTCAATTGGTGAAGATCCCGACGAACCCAATGCGCTAAGATGTCAGTCGTGCAGCGAACTAGATGCACAGGCAGTAGAAAGCGAGGCCGCATCGATGTGGGGCAAGTCGCCGTTTTCCATCCCGGACGGTTATGCGATAGACGTGCGAAATCTGACAGCCGCGCGCGAAAGGTACAAGAAAAAGCTCGATTTGCACGACTTGAAAACCGATCGAGAGGACGACTCCCGACGACCTTTTGTGGATCTGCACATTTCCAATAGCGGCGAATTGCTTTCGCTCGCGGAATGTGTGCTGGGCGCGGCTGTGGCCGGCAGGTAATCTTCCTCGTAAGAACCTCGGGAAAGCAAGCCAGTGGCTGGCGGAACGCGGAGTCGCCGTGGAGCCGATTGTTTCCGATGCCAGGGGGATTGCTACTTTCGGTTTCTCGATTTAGACGGAGACAAAATTGAAGTTTGCATTGAGCCGGGGGATAGATATCTTGGAGGTGTTCTGTGGGAATCTTTGTTCTGAAGATTGCGGTGTTTGTGTTGGTCTGTTTGGCAGCCCTTCCTTGCCGCGCGCAGGATCGCGTGACCATTCTTTACGACGCCTTCGGCCAATCGAAGGAGCTGACCAAAGATTGGGGATTCTCCGCGTTCGTCGAGCACAACGGCAAGCGGATTCTGTTTGACACCGGGAACAATGCGCCGAATTTTGAGCACAACGTGAAGGCACTGGGCATCGATCTGACGAAACTGGATTTCGTGGTCATCTCGCATCGCCATGCGGATCACGCAACAGGTTTACGATACGTCCTGAGCGTGAATCCGAACGTTACCGTATACGTGCCCTCGGACGGCTCGAACGGATTTGGCGGAGCACCGTTTCCCAAGGCGTATTTGCGCCCGGACGAAAGCCTTCCCGCGAGCATGAAATATTTTGGCGGGGCGGAGCCGGATCATTTCAGTTCGGGCAAGCTGTACGACAGCGGTAACTTCGTGCTGGTGACTGAGACGACAGAAGTTTCGCCCGGAATCTTCCTGATGCGCTCAGTTTCGCAGAAGCAGGGAACCCTCGAACTGCCGGAAATCACGCTCGCGATCAAGCGTCCGAATGGATTGCTGCTGGTGGACGGCTGCTCGCACTCGGGCATTGAAGTGATTCTGCAAGCCGCAAGCGCGATCGATCCCCGAATAGAAGTTGTCTTCGGCGGCTTACACCTGGTGACCACTCCAGTCGAAGAGATTGACGCGTTGGTGGAAAATCTAAAAACAAAATGGAAAGTGGAGAAAATCGCCCCAGGCCATTGCACAGGCGAACCAGCCTTCGCGCGGCTGAAGAAAGCCTACGGCGAAAACTATCTATACGCAGGTTTGGGGACAAAGCTTGAGCTTCAGTAGGGCGCAACCACGTTGTTCGGTCGTTTCGCGCCGGTCACTGCGATCGCCGTTAGCGTCAATACCATGGGATCAATCGGATGCCGGTATCGCAGTGACGCATGCGTTGCGTAATAAACGAGCGGAACCGCGACGATGAATGCGGCAACGGGGAGACAATACGGACTCCGTGTGCGCCACAAATTCGCGAGTCCAATTAGGCCGCCTGCAGCCGTTAAGAAATTAAACGCAAAGATCGCACGAATCCAAGCCGATCCCGAATTTTCGAAAGCTTGCAGCGGATGAGATGACCCCACCCAGAAATCCATGAATCTCCAAGCCGTGAGGCGCACTTCCAGTAATTTGTGTGTCCGTATAAAGTCTGTTGCAAGATTCCATTTCTCCGTCATGAACGCACTCTCGCCGAGCTGCACGTATCGCCGCTCCTCCTCGTAGCGCGTTACCCGCGCGTTGACGTCGGGCGAGCGGTCGTCGAATACCTTGTTATTCCCTAGCCACAATTCGAACGGAAAGTTCGACCGCAACGGAATGAACCGGTGGAATTCCAGATAATTCCTCACGGTCCACGGAACGCAGCACAATATTGCGATGCCGAGCGCAGCAGCAGGCCGAGCGAGCCTTTCCCGCATCTCGCCACGTCCGTGGCAAATCGTCCAGCCTGACACGAACGGCAGGGCCGCTCCGAGTACCGGATTCGTCAGTAAAGAAGAGCCCCAAAGAAACCCATATACGCACCAATCGCGCAGCCGTTCTGATTCAATCACCGCAAAGGTCGCCCATAGAATCGCGGCAGCAAGCAAGGCTGAAAGTGATGTGTCCCAGATCCATTGAAATGGAATCACGATTGCGTTCGGGGAAAATGCCCATAACCACGCCGCGATACTCGCTGCGCCGATTCCCGCAATGCGCCTCCCGGCAAAATACATTGGCACGCAAGTCGCCACTGAAAACAGAATGTTCAGAGCAGCAGCCGCGTAAAATGCGTGCAAGGTGAACACGCCGAACACCCGAAAAATCCCTGCCACAAACAACGGATATGCGGGCGTAAGCCACGCTGTCGGCCCAGTGTCACGCCGCATGGGCGAGCTAAACCCTTTTTCCGTTGCAAGAGCCATCGCGATGTTCCCCGTCTCCTGCTCGAACGGCACGGATGCGAGCACGCTCGGCGGAATGTCGCGCAATTGCCGGTACGCGTAGCTCGCGCGGCAAACAATCGCCACCGCTAGAATCAGCCACAATGACGTCATCGCAACTACGACTTTGCCTTTCTTCAAATTCACGCGTACCCCGCCCGTATCCTCGACGAAAATATATACCGCCAAATTGAGCAGACGCTGTTACTGTCTGCGCCGCCAACTGGATTTTCTTGAGGCGCAGCATACGCTTCAGGAGTCACCACAAAAATAGTCAACACGAAAAATAGGAAACCGCTGACACATCGCGACCGACCACTGCGCATGGGCATCAACGTTCAGTGAAGTTCGTTACCGCCCAGCATAACCATCTTCCCGCACGCCTTCAACTCGGAAGTGCATGAAGCGACGGTCCGATTTATCCGGCTAACCGGAGTGAGCCGACGGCTTGCAACGCCGCATTGCAAGTGACCAGTCCGACACCGCTCCCCAATGGCCGCCGTGCGCTGCTGCATAATGAACCGTGACCCCAATAGCATCTCCCACTTCTGGGCGCATCGACGGTGTAGACATGCTCCGAGGTCTGGCGATCTTGTTTGTGCTGTTGAACCACGTCAACATGCGCCTGCTCATTGGAAAAGTTCCTTATACTGACGGCCTACCGCGTCAGCTCGTTTCTTCATTGGTGTGGAACGGCCAGAGGGGTGTTCAGATTTTCTTCGCGATCTCGGGATTCCTGATCACCTCGACGACTATTCGAAGATGGGGTTCGCTCTCCCGCGCCAGCGTGCGCGAATTTTACCTGATGCGCTTCGCTCGCATCGCTCCATTGCTCTTGCTGCTGTTAACCGTACTGAGTGCCCTCCATATCGCTCAATTCAAGAACTTCGTGGTCTCCTCGAAAACCGGCGGGCTGGCTCATGCTCTTTTTGCAGCACTCACTTTCCACGTCAATGTCCTGGAGGCCAAGCGGGGCTATCTTCCCGGTAGTTGGGATATCTTGTGGTCTCTGTCCGTGGAAGAAGTATTTTATTTGTTTTTCCCCATAGTCAGCCGATTGTTCGGTCGCGGAAAAATGCTGATCGTTCTTCTGCTAG
>Ga0308309_10002682_pt1 | contig 10595 bp, 9 predicted proteins | sample HubBroMetageWFT5_FD_192491 | JGI IMG/M metagenome (GOLD analysis project Ga0308309, IMG submission 192491) | Warmed and freeze-thawed soil microbial communities from the Hubbard Brook experimental Forest, New Hampshire - Hubbard Brook CCASE Soil... | ecosystem: Environmental > Terrestrial > Soil... | reverse complement strand
ACATTGTATGGACGCCGGAGACGACGGCGAAATTGTTCGAGATCGGCCCCGCCCGCTACACGCCCGGGACCAAGATGCCGGAGCAGCGCATCCGTTCTCGCGAAGATCGCGACGCGCTCGTCGAGTTCCTCGAACGCGCGACCCGCTGATCAAGTGCTGCCCTTCTTGTCGCGCTCGCGGAGATAATCGTCCGTGGTGCGCAGCTTGGGCCGCGGCGGCGCGTCGTGAGGATCGAAGCTGTCCTGCGCGACAACGATAACGCGGCAATCCTCGCACATCTTAATGAGATCGAGGCGCTGCGGCGCGCTCTGGTACATCCAGTGCCTGCCTTCGAGCTTGGCAACGATGCGGTCGATTGTGCTTTTGACGCCAAACGGTTTACCGCAGCGGATGCAGTGAAACGGCTCCTCCTCCCTGAGCACTCGTGTCGTTGTAGGCGCCGCGAAAGCCAGACGTGGGACGAGCGTGATTACCTTCTCCGGACAGGTCGCTTTGCATAACCCGCATTGCACGCAGGCATCCTCGGTGAAGCGGAGCACGGGCCGGTCGGGATCGTCCGACAGCGCGCCGGTCGGGCAGGCCGAAACGCATGCGAGGCATAGCGTGCAACCGTCGCCGACCTCGACAGCGCCGAACGGCGCTCCTGCGGGAAGCGCAATCGTTTCGACGGTCGGCGATGCCGCGCGGTGGAGCTCGCGCGCGGCCAAGCGCAGCAGGTCGCGCCGGCTTCCCGCCGGTTCAAATCTCGCGGGGTGCCGGACGGCTGCGCCGGGCGTCGGCGGCGACCACAGCGCATCGCCGAGCGCGAAGGGATCATCCGTCTCGATCGTCGTGATGCGGGCGCCATCGAGGCGGAGACCGACGAGGATCGCGTCCGCAAGCGCGATTGTCTGGTAGAGCCCGTCTGGAGAATGGCGCGGCTTGGCGCGCAGCAGAATCCGCACTGCCGCCGCCCCATAGGCAAAGGCCGCGGCAATGCATTCGAGCCCGATCTGGGTCACCTCGTTGACGGCGAGCGGCAATACGTGCGCCGGTAGGCCGTCGCCGTGCCGGGCGAGCGCGTCGACCAACGCGCCGCCATGGGCGTCGTCGTGAAGCAGCAGGACCGGGGAGGTGCCGCCCGCCTCGCGATAGACGGTAAGCAAGACGCGGAGTTTGCGCAGCAGCGCGTCGATGGGCGGCAGTGCATAACTTGCGGCGCCGGTCGGACAGACCGCCGCGCATTGGCCGCAACCGGCGCAGATGCTCTCGTCGATCGCGACGTGATCGCCGTGTGGCGTGATTGCGCTCGTCGGACAGAGATCGAGGCACCGATGGCATCCGACGATCCGCGAGCGCGAATGGGCGCAGATCTCGGCATCGAATGTAATATAGCGCGGTTTGTCGAAGCTGCCGACCAGGTCGCGCGCACGCAGCACCGCTCGGAGCCCGGCGGCGGGGTCACCTGGATCGGCGCGCAGGTAGCCGTCCCGCAACGCATCCCCCGGAAACAGCGGCGCGCCGCACGAGAGATCAAGCACGATGTCGCAACGCGAGGTCGCGCCGTCGCGGGACGGAGCGAAAACCAACGCCCCGCGCGAGGACGGCTGTGGCGCGGCATAATCGTCGACGACGAGTTCGAATGCGCCGAGATGGCCCGTCGCCGCGCGGATCGTCCCTCTGACGATCGGAAAATCGGTGGTGCGCGGCGGGATGATCTGATCGGGGCGCGTTAATAGAACGGTGACGTCGAGGTGCTCCCTGAGCAAGTCCGCCGCCTCGATCGCTCTCTCGTCGCGTCCATAGACGAGGATCACGCCCGCGCTCTCAAGCTGCACAAACGGGATGCCCGGCATCGGCTCGACAGCCGCGGCGACAAGTGCCGCCATCTTCGGGCCGGCTTTGGCGGCGTCAGCCGCCCAGCCGGCGGTTTCGCGCAAGTTTACGAAGCGCAGATCGGCCCCGCTATCCTCGGTCGTTTCGCGGAAAAGCGGCTCCTCCTGCGTGCAGCCGACGGTGAGCGGCGCGCCCGAATTTGCCAGGGCGCGAAACCTGTCGAGCTCCGCCCGGCATAACTGGCGGCCGGTAATGATATCAAAGTTGCGGCAGCCGCGCGCCAAGGCGCCGGAATCGAGCGGCATCGTGTCTTCGCACGAGCAAACCAGGATTTTGTGCCGATCTGCCATCGGCGGCTATAATGTTTAAGAATTAGGCAGAAGACCATCGCGAAATGCCAAGCTCCCTGCGTGCACTCGATTTGCCGCCGCCGTTTCGGTTGGTGGCGTTGCGCGAGGGGGGCGATGCGTTCGCGCATGCCTGTGCCAATGCGTCTGAACTTGGCGCTGGGACGTTAGTTTTCGTCGGGCGGTTCGACGTCGCGGAATTCGCCGTCGTCCTTGAGCCGGATGAGGTGCTGGCGAGTGCGCGCCGCAGCTTTTATGCCGGTATGACGGCGCTCGCCGATGCGCTCGCCGCGCTCGCTTCGCCCGAGACGCCGATGGCGATCGAATGGCCGGACCGGCTCGAGGTCGGTCGCGGCCTTGTCGGCGGGGGTCGCCTCGGCTGGCCGCTGGGCGCCGACGAACAGGCGAGACCCGATTGGCTCGTCTTTGGCGCGGTCGTTCGGCTCGTTTCGATTGGGGGCAGGGACGCGCTCGGGCCGGGTTCTGGCTCGCTCGCAGACGTGGGGTTCGGCGAAGTTGGGGCGGAACGCCTGGTCGAAGGCTTTGCGCGGCATCTCATGGTAGCGATCGATCGTTGGCAGGAGGGTGAGTTCGGCGCAATCGCGCGAGACTATCTTGCCCGCCTGCGGTCGCCGCCAGGCGTACGGCGCGCGATCGACGCGAGCGGCAACCTGCGGATCGAGCAGCAGGACGAGCCGGTGACCTCTCTGAACCTAGGGGCTGCACTATCAGCTCCCTCATGGCTCGATTGCGATTCCGCACGCTCCTGCGGGCCGGTCTCATGAGCGCACACTTCCACTGTATTCCGGTCGGTGTTGTCGTCGAGCGGCGCAGAGCGACCTCGCCGTGGGCGGAGTTCCTCTGGCGTCCCGTGGCCGTACTCGCCGGGTTGCCCGATGCCGCCGCATGGACACCGCTCGCAGAAGACGGCGATGCCGTCGCCTATTACGCCGGCCCGGCCGAATTTGCACTCTACCGCTCGGAAGCGGATAATTACCGGTGCAACCTGATGTCAGGCGCACCGGCGATCTGGGTGACGATGCACACGACTGACGGCGAACCGCCTTGCGTCATCGACGGCGTCACCGCCGATCCAGCGGAGGGCGAAGGATGGACCGAGGCCGGTCAGGCGATCGTCGAAGCGGTCGCGATGCCGGAAACTGTTCGCGACGAAGTCGCGGCCTTCGCCGCCCAATATCCTGCTCGACCGGGTTTCGTGAAGCGCCAGCGCAACCGCGCCGATCCAGAGGCTCTGGCGCGCGGTGATCGCAGACCGGAAGGCACGATGGGCAAAGATGAAGCCTTCCTTGCGCGCTGGTCGCGGCGAAAACGGAACGCTGCTGCGGGAGCGGACGCCGAGAACAATCTGCCGGCGCGTGCGGCCGAGATCGCCAAACCTATTTCCCGGGCCGCCGCCGAAACCACTCCCACGGCGCCTCTGCCGCCGATCGAATCAATCGAGGCCGCGTCGGACATTACAGCGTTCCTCGCGCCTGGTGTGCCGCTTGAGCTGACACGTGCAGCGCTCCGCCGGGCCTGGACGGCCGATCCCGCCATCCGCAATTTCATTGGCTTGTCGGAGAATGCATGGGATTTCAACGTCCCCGGCGGCGTGCCCGGCTTTGGCTCGCTTGATCCTAAAGAAATCGGTCGACTGGCGGCTCGGGTCCTGGACGAGCCGCGGGTAACCACTCCGACCTCCGCCAGCGCCCTGGTTGTGCATGAGCCGGCACCGCCGGTCGAGGCCCCTCTGGCGGTCCCCACCATCGCGCCGCGGGAAAGTATTGGCGCGTCACCGCACAAAAACGATCAGAGAAAAGCTCCTCAGGGTCGCCCTCGCCACCATCACGGCGGTGCGCTGCCGCAATAATCGGCGGTCATGGCCGCAGGCTATTGACCGTCTCATCACCGCGGTATTAGCGTGCCATTCAATTGACGCGAAGGTCGTCGGAGTACATTGATGGGAGGAGATGTGGGGCTGGACGGGCCGATCTGGGCCGGCGTTCTCGACGACACTGCCGTGGCGCGTGCCCAGGAATATGTGCTGCTCGCGACGCTCCTCGCTCGGCCACCCGAGGCGGGGCTGCTGCAGCGACTGGCGAGAATCGAGGGCGACCGGACACCGCTCGGTCTTGCGCATAAGGCGCTGGCCGCCTTAGCCGCAGAAAAAAATGCCACCGCAGTCGAACGCGAATATTTCGACCTCTTTATCGGCATCGGTCGCGGCGAGCTGCTGCCTTACGGGTCCTATTACCTGACCGGTTTTCTGCATGAGCGGCCGCTGGCGCGGCTGCGCGCCGACCTCGTCGATCTGGGTATCGAGCGCGTCGAATGCCAATGCGAGCCCGAAGACCACGCCGCGGTCCTCTGCGAGATCATGGCGGGTCTCGTTGCCGGGGAGTTCGCGGCGCCATCGGAGCGCCAGCGTTATTTCTTCGACCGGCATCTCGCGCCGTGGATGCCGCGGTTCTTCGCCGATCTCCAGTCGGCGGATGCGGCGGTGTTTTATTGTCCGGTCGGCGCGATCGGAGAGCTTTTCATCGAGATCGAAACACAAGCATTCGCGCTTTCGGACGAGGGAGCGCGCGGAGGGAGAACACCTCAATGAAGGCCGATGACAAGACGACTGTCGGGCGTCGCGGTTTCTTCCGGCTGATCGGCACCGGAGCCGCGGCGGGCGCAATCGCGCCGCTGGGAAGGGCGGCGGCGGCCGACAGCGAGAAGGAAGACGAGAAGCGCAAGCCGCGCTATCGCGAAAGCGAAGAGGTCAAGACCTATTACCGCGTCAACCGGTACCCGAAATAGGGAGGCGCGCGATGCTGATCAGGAGAACCGAGCGCGAGGTGCGCCGCGGCTCGCTCACGGCCTTGGCTGACCAATCGGATCGCGGCCTCGACCGCCGCGGCTTCTTGCGGCGATCGGGGGTCGCGGCGGGTGCCCTGGCGGCGCTCGGGACATTGCCGCTCGGCAGCGTGCGTAGGGCCAAGGCCGGGCCGCCGCCGGCTCCGGGTGCAAAGGTCGTCACGCGCAAGAGCGTGTGCACTCATTGCGCCGTCGGCTGCACCGTCACGGCCGAGGTCGCGAACGGTATCTGGATCGGCCAGGAGCCGAGCTGGGACAGCCCGATCAACCGCGGCTCGCATTGCGCCAAGGGCGCCGCCGTGCGCGAGCTCGTGTCGGGCGAGCGGCGGCTCAAATACCCGCTGAAGCTCGTCGGCGGCCAATGGACGCGCGTCAGCTGGGATCAGGCAATCGACGAGATCGGCGACAGGCTGCTCGCAATCCGCGAGAAGTCGGGGCCGGATTCGATCTATTGGCTCGGCTCGGCGAAATTCACCAATGAGGGGGCCTATCTGTTCCGTAAATTGGGTGCCTTCTGGGGCACCAACAATACCGACCACCAGGCGCGGATCTGCCATTCGACGACGGTGACCGGCGTCGCGAATACCTGGGGCTATGGCGCAATGACCAATAGCTTCAATGACATTCGCAATGCGAAGACGCAGATCATCTGGGGCGGCAATCCCGCCGAGGCTCATCCGGTGTCACTGCAGCATCTGCTCGAAGGGGCCGAGCTCAACAACGCCAATGTCATTGTCGTCGATCCGCGGCTGACGCGCACCGCCGCGCACGCCACCGAATATGTGCGGCTGCGCCCCGGCACCGACATCCCGGTGCTCTACGGCATGATGTGGCACATCCTCAAAAACGGCTGGGAGGACAAGGAATTCATCGCGCAGCGCGTCTACGGCTTCGACGAGGTGAAGAAGGAAATCGAGAAATGGACGCCGGACGAGGTCGAGCGCGTCTCGGGCGTGCCCGGTAACCAGCTAAAGCGCGTCGCCGAGATGTTCGCGACGCAAAAGCCCGCGACGTTGATCTGGTGCATGGGCCAGACCCAGCACACGGTCGGTACCGCCAATGTTCGGGCGAGCTGCATTGCGCTGTTGCTGACCGGCAATGTCGGCAAGCCCGGTACCGGCGCCAATATCTTTCGTGGCCACGACAATGTGCAGGGCGCCACCGATGTCGGCCTCGATATCGTGACCTTGCCATTCTACTACGGCCTCGTCGAAGGGGCGTGGCGCCACTGGTCGCGCGTCTGGGAGGTCGATTACGACTATCTGCAGTCGCGCTTCGACTCCAAGAAGATCATGGAGACGCCCGGCATCCCGCTGACCCGGTGGTTCGATGCTGTTTTGCTGCCAAAGGAGCAGGTGGACCAGAAGGACAATGTGCGAGCGATGTTCGTGCAGGGTCACGCCAGCAACAGCATCACGCGTATCCCGGAGTCGCTGAAGGGGCTTGCAAAGGTCGATCTGCTGGTTGTCGCCGATCCGCATCCGACGACCTGGGCGTCTCTGGCGGTTCAGGCGGGGCGCAAGGAAGGCATGTATCTGCTGCCCGCCTGTACCCAATTCGAAGCGTCAGGCTCGCGCGTCGCATCGAACCGCTCATTGCAATGGGGCGAGCAGATCGTCAAGCCGATCTTCGAATCGAAGAACGACCTCGAGATCATTCATCTGATGGCCAAGAAGCTCGGCTTCGCCGACCAGATGTTCAAGAACATCAAAGTCGAGAACAACCTGCCGTTGGCCGAGGACGTGCTGCGCGAGATGAACCGCGGCTCCTGGTCCACCGGCTATTGTGGCCAGTCCCCGGAGCGCCTCAAATTGCATATGGCCAACCAGAAGGATTTCGATCTGGTCACGACGCGCGCCAAGGACGGCCCGTGCAAAGGCGATTATTACGGCTTGCCGTGGCCGTGCTGGGGCAAGCCGGAATTGAAGCATCCCGGCACGCCGCTGCTCTACAACACGAATCTACCGGTGATGGAGGGCGGAGGAACCTTTCGCGCCCGCTTCGGCGTCGAGCGCAACGGCGTAAACCTTCTGGCTGAGGGCTCTTATTCGGCCGGGTCGGAGATCAAGGACGGCTATCCCGAATTCACCGTGGCCGTGCTGCAGAAGCTCGGTTGGGACAAGGACCTGACGCCGGACGAGATGGCGGTCATCTCGCGGGTGGCAGGCAGCCCGGACAAGATCGGCACGGTGTCATGGTCGACCGATCTGTCCGGCGGTATCCAGCGCGTTGCGATGATGCACGGCTGCGTGCCGTACGGCAACGCCAAGGCGCGCATGAACGCCTTCGGCCTGCCCGACGCGATACCGGTGCACCGCGAGCCGATCTACACGCCGCGCATCGAGCTCGTCGAAAAATATCCGACTTTGCCCGACGCCAAGCAGTTCCGTCTGCCGAATATTGGCGGGACCGTGCAGAAGACGGCGGTGGACAAGGGCATCGCGAAACAATTCCCTCTGATCTTGAGCTCCGGACGGCTCGTCGAATACGAAGGCGGCGGCGAGGAGACCCGCTCGAACAGGTGGCTCGCCGAACTGCAGCAGGACATGTTCATCGAGATAAACCCAGCCGATGCTCAGGCGCGCGGCATCAAGGACGGCGCTTGGGTCTGGGTGACCGGCGCCGAGAACGGGTCCAAAGCCAAGGTCAAGGCGCTCGTCACCGAACGTGTCGGTAAAGGTGTCGCGTGGATGCCGTATCATTTCGGCGGCTGGTTCGGCGGAGTCGATCTGCGGCATAATTATCCGGAAGGCGCCGATCCCATCGTGCTCGGCGAAAGCGCAAACACGATCACGACCTATGGCTACGATCCCGCCACCGGCATGCAGGAGCCCAAGGTCACCTTGTGTCAGATCGCAGCGGCGTAGGGAGGAACCAATGGCCCGGATGAAATTTCTCTGCGACGCCGATCGCTGCATCGAGTGCAACGCCTGCGTCACCGCCTGCAAGAACGAAAACGAAGTGCCGTGGGGCATCAACCGGCGCCGCGTCGTCACACTCGACGACGGCAAGCCCGGCGAACGCTCGGTGTCGATGGCCTGCATGCACTGCACGGACGCACCGTGCCAGGCGGTCTGTCCAGTCAATGCGTTCTACACGACGGCCGATGGAGTGGTATTGCACTCGAAGGACATCTGCATCGGCTGCGGGTATTGTTTCTACGCTTGTCCGTTCGGCGCGCCGCAATACCCGCGCGTCGGCAATTTCGGCTCGCGCGGCAAGATGGATAAATGCACGTTCTGCGCCGGCGGCCCCGAGCCGGACGGCAGCATGGCGGAATACGAGAAATACGGCGCCAACCGCCTCGCCGAAGGCAAATTGCCGATGTGCGCCGAGATGTGTGCGACCAAATCGCTCCTCGCCGGCGACGGTGAGGTCATCGAGGAGATCTACAAGGCGCGTGTCGTACAGCGCGGGTATGGATCGGGAGCGTGGGGTTGGAAGACGGCGTATCACGAAGCGATCGGTTCATAACGGGCAGCAAGAGACAAATTCTGGAGGGAATGCCATGCTGTCTCTCACAGCTCGGCTTCGCATCGCCCTCGCTGCGCTGGTGTTCCTGGCGATTGCGGCGGCCGGATCGGTAACGCCCGCCCAGGCACAGTCGGTCAATCCGACAAAAAACGCGGTCAGTGAAGAGCAGCTACTGCAGCAGTTCAAGACCGTCCGGGGTCTCGGCACCATTCCCGATACTAAATCCTATACCATCGAGCAGCCGGCCGGCCGCGACTGGCGCCATTTCCATGAGGTGACACTGCGCTGGATCGGCGGCATTGCCATCCTCGGGATGCTGGCGGTGCTGGGGATCTTCTATTTGTCGCGGGGCATGGTCCGCATCGAGAGCGGACGCTGCGGCCGCACGATCGTGCGCTTCAATGCGTTCGAGCGGTTCGTGCATTGGATGACCGCGGTCTGCTTCGTCATTCTCGCGCTTTCCGGGCTCAACATCACTTTCGGCCGGCCGCTGCTCCTCCCGTTGATGAAGCCGGAATCCTTCACGGCTTTTTCCGAATGGGCGAAATACGCGCACAACTTTCTGAGCTTCCCGTTCGCTCTCGGCGTTGTGCTGATTTTCCTGATGTGGCTGGGCGGCAACCTCCCAACGCATGTCGATATCGAGTGGTTTAAACGCGGCGGCGGCATGATCGGGCACGATCATCCGCCGGCGTACCGCTTCAACGCCGGCCAGAAGGTCGTCTACTGGATCGTCGTGCTGGGTGGAGGCGCCGCCGCGGTGAGCGGCTATGTGCTGATCTTCCCGTTCTACGGCACGACGATCGAGACGATGCAGCAGGCTGAAATGGTCCACAGTATCGTCGCCATGCTGTTCATCGCCGCGATGCTGGGACACATCTACATCGGTACGATCGGCATGGAGGGCGCGTTCGAGGCCATGGGCTCGGGCACTGTGGATCTCAACTGGGCGAAGGAGCACCACAGCCTATGGCTGGAGGAGCAAGACGCTGGCAGCCGGATGGATTCGTCGAAGCCCCAGCCGACCGTCGTGGCCGGGCAGCAGCCATGATCCAGAAGGGGTGACAGGGACCTTGGCAACGCGGACTGCAGCCCACTCACGAAGCCGGCACATCACGCGCACGGCACGCGCCGCTATTTCGCGGCAGCGTCTTGCATCATGAACACCGTTATTTGTAACGCGCCCCCGGAACGACGGCAATTCGGCTGCTGCACCGTCCTATCTCGCCAAGCATCCGCGCATCGACGAGCCCGGCGATCTCGCGAAGCAGCAGATCATCGCCATGAACAATTCGGGCGTGGGCGCATGGAGCTTTCCACCCGCCGATGGCTCGACGATCCCGCGCACTGTGCAGTTCACGCCGCGCTTGCTCGTCAACAGCGTACGCGCGGCGGTCGCCTCGGCTGTCGAAGGGCGTGGCGTGACGCGGCCGCTCTCCTATCAGGTCGCCGAGCATGTACGAGATGGCCGGCTGCAGGTCGTACTGAGGTCGGACGAGTACGCCCCGTTGCCGGTCCATATCGTCACGCCGGAGGGCCGGCTTTCGGTTCCGAAAGTGCGCGCCTTCGTGGACTTCGCCGTGCCGCGCTTGCGGGCGCAGTTCGCGCGCCTCACTGCGGACGCCGGCGCCTGATCCTTAATCGTTCGCATTCCGGAAGAGTGCTTGCTGATCGCCGTGTCCTCGATCACAGCCGTATTTCGCCGGTGTCGCCGGCCCATCGAGTCGCTTTCCTCAAACAGCCGGCGATGGCATCAGGCCGGCAGCACCGGAAGACCATGACCCGGCGTTGGGCGCCTTTGCTCACGCCGGCTGCGCGCGCCGCGTCGCCGAACCGGTGCTCGTCTGCGCCCGTCCCGAGGCCGTTGCTATCTTGTTGGGTTTGGACGGTTAGCGAGACGGGGCCGGCTCGCGGTTGCGCATCAGCGCCGCTACCGCTGCCGAATCTGGGTCGCCGCGGGCGTCGAGCGCCGAGATGATTCGCGGCCGATCGCCGGCCGGGCGGTTCTGGCTGAGCTTGAATTTGCCTTCGCTTGTCGAGAGTTGTCATTCTCGAAAAACGCCTCGCCGCGTAAGATTGCTGGACGCGGGGCGGATC
>Ga0308309_10002681_pt1 | contig 10598 bp, 10 predicted proteins | sample HubBroMetageWFT5_FD_192491 | JGI IMG/M metagenome (GOLD analysis project Ga0308309, IMG submission 192491) | Warmed and freeze-thawed soil microbial communities from the Hubbard Brook experimental Forest, New Hampshire - Hubbard Brook CCASE Soil... | ecosystem: Environmental > Terrestrial >... | reverse complement strand
GAATTCTAGGGAGTCCGGCAGCGCGATCAGAACCCGGTCGCTAGGCTGGCAACCTGAGTCGCGCAGGGCTTGCGCGACGCGGTTCACTGCCGATTCGAGGGCGGCGTAGGTTAAGGCACCTGCGGGCCGGAGGATGGCGGTCTTCTGTGGGTGCTCGCGCGCCGGGCGCGAGATGAATTGGTCGGCGATGTTGAAGAAGGTTGAAGCTGGAGAAGACGCGTCCGCCATGTGCGCATTCTACTCCAGAATGAATGCATCCACGCGCTGAGGGCGGATTGCTAGCGCCGGCCTGCCTGGCGATAGGCAGGTGTCTCGCCGACTCTTCGCCGTTGACTTCGTAGCGGCGCACTTTAGTGCGCCACCGGTGTTGCCGCACGGAAGAATGGCGGTCTTAAAAGACCGCTGCTACGAATCCATGCGGGTGCGCGGCGAAGCCAAAATGTAAAGGTCATTGTCTCGCCGCAAACAGCGAAGAGCACAGCCAAGAGCGGCTGTGCCACATCGCAGCGCGACAAGTTTTGCTGGAGGTGAATTTACTGCGTGGCGGATTTTTCGCCCAGGCGGCGCATGCGCTCTTGGAGCTTTTTGCGCAGGGTGGATGGAGCGTTGGGGTTGAACGCCACCAGGTACCACAGCGGCTGCGTGCGGTCTTTGCTCAAACGCGATAATGTAGCGGCGTCGCTATTCGGGTGGCGCGCGATATTTTCGCGAATGGCGGAATAGGGATGATGCGAGAGACGCCCCAGCGTCTTGGCGGAAACTTTGGGGTGCTCGCTGATCAGGCGCAGGAGGTAGAAATCCTCCTTGGGCGCTTGCCGCGAGAGATTATCGAGCGTTTCCGGCTTCACTTCGGCGCTTAGCACCACTCCCACTTTTTCGTCCCAGCCCTGATTGATACGATTCAATTCCTGCGTGCGCGCGTGGATCAATTGTTCGATCACGCGGCGTTCCTGTTCCAGGCGCGCGGCGGGCAATGCGCTGCGTTCGACGGAATCAAGCACGCGCAAAAGATGCTGGCGCTCGCCAAAAACAATTTGGGAAGTCCGCACGGTCTTGCCCTTCCCCGCGTTGCGTACCAAATCTGACCGTCTCATCGTTTGCTCACCCCGCGAGTCTCAGAAGCCACATTCGTCCCCAGCAGCAGCTTCGAAGGAGATTCAAATCTTGTCGTTGCAATAACAACGGGCCGAACTTCGTCCAGGAAATCTTGATCTGACGCACGAGCACGCAGTTCTGGTTCTAGTATAGCGTTGCTACGCACGTACACAAACGCGGTTCCAATTTGAAACGGGAACCCGCCTCTCCCCAGGACAATGAGCCAGATTATCCGGCCTCGTCGTGGCAGAGTAAAGCAAACTGGGGACTTATGTTCTTAGGGTGCAATAGAAGGTCCTAGGACCATCCAATTTGCCTTCGTTTCCGAAGGCTGCGATACGGCGACGGTGATGGTGTTAACGTATTGACGAGGAGCGTACATGCCCGCGTTTGATGAGCACAAAGACGAGCTTGAGCATTACGAAACCATGATGGGGCCGCAGCGCGGCCGACTGGCCGTGACGCTGGACCTGCTGACGAACGCCTTGGTTCTGGTCGGCCAGCACGGCGTCTATTGCCACACCAATCGCGACCCCGACGTGCCGGTGATGGATATACGCATGATCCAGTCCGAGATCGGCAAAGCCAAGGAACTGATTCAGAGCGTAATGGAAGCGATGAGAATTGAGCGCGACAGCAGAGCGTGAAGATGGCCCAGAGCGATGATGCTTTGACTTTGACGCACCGGCTTAGAGCTTCAAATCCCAAGTCTCCGCGACGAGATCGTGGCCGAAACTGTGATGGCGTTTTTTTGCGCCCACACGAAAACCTTGGGCTTTGTAAATGCGGCGGGCGGCGTGGAGATTGCTTTGCGTCCACAGGGTGATTTTCTTGTAGCCAGCCTGACGCGCGAAGCGAACACATTCGCTCACCAGGCGCGCCCCGATCCCCAAACTGCGGGCCGAAGATTCGACGTATAGCAAACGCAGTTTCGCGATCGTGCGTGAATGTTTCACCAGGAACACGGAGCCGACAATTTCGCCGTTGCGTTCGGCAATCCAGCAACGTTCGCGCCGCGGGTCAAAATGTTCGATGAATTTCGCGACGATTTTTGCCGCCAGCGCTTCGTAGCGCTCGTCCCATCCATATTCCTGCGCATACAATGCGCCCTGACGATGCACGATCCAGCCCATGTCACCGACCTGATGAGGCCGCAGGATGTATGGTTCGTTTTGCGCGGCATCCGGAGCGAGCAGCTCCTCTATCGTGTTCATGGCCGCAACCAGGCGCCCTTTGCCCGATTCGGGAACGCTTTGCAGGCGTGCGGCGACTTCCTTGGTCGAGCGCCAGTCGAGCAGCGCGATTGCCTTTCGCCCACGCGGAGTCAGTGAAAGCAATGTCTCGCGCCCATCCGACTCCGAACGCTCCCTGCGGATAAGCCGCGCCTTTCTGAATGTGCGCAAGATGCGGCTCAAATATCCCGGATCCAGATCCAATGCCGCGCAAACCGCCGTTGCGGTCGGCCTTTTGCTGTGCGCGAGCTCGTAGAGCACACGCCCTTCCGTCAGGGAATACGGACTGTCGAGATAGCTTTCGTTCAGGACGCCGATCTGTCGGGTGTAAAAGCGGTTGAAGCTGCGAATCGTGGCGATGCGTGGGTCAGTGCGAGGTTTGCGATTCATATGCTCCCTCACTCTTTTATATACATGCCATCGTCACATATTTAGTTGCCTTGGTCAACTATACGAACGACACCTGACTGAGAGTACTGGCTTATTTGGTGAGAGCTGCAGGAAAGGCGGAGTGAACTAACTCGAGTTTTTGAACTGAACGTATTCCTGCGGAAGTTTTATCCCAAATTTCTCGCACAACGCGGAGACGTCCTTGAAATCCTTCTCCTTCAACTCGTAACCGCTATGGAATTTCACCATCCACTCCGGCGAAACGCATCGCACGGCGTGGCCGCTAATGGTTCCCGTCCCGGTGAGGGATTCGGTCGGGTACATGACTCCCTTCTCTACATTTCCGTCAGAGCCCAATACAAACGAATGTACGTCCACCTGACGGCCGCAGTCATCGCTGAGCTCGAAATTCCACTGGCTGTGTCGTATGACTTCACGATAGCCACGCGCTTTGAGTGCGGCGGTGAGGCGCGATACGTCTTTTCCCTCGATGGCAATGTCCAAGTCTTTATGAGGGCGGGTTTGCGCACCAAGGAGGGCGTCAACACCCCAACCGCCGTCAATCCATACACTTATGCCCAGGGCTTGCAGCTAGGTATATAGGTCAATTGCATCTGCGGCAGTCATGTAAATGATCCCGGCAGTTCGAACGATTACCTGTCCACTGACATCTGCCCGTAACCTTTCGGCGCTTGGGCAGTTTTATACTATCGCAGGCCCAGGTCCGGAGAGTTCTTTGAGTTCTGTCCAGGAAGCCGGCGAGCGGCAGCTGGTAGAAGCGGCGCAGCGCGACCCCAGCCGTTTTGGCGAGCTGTACGAGATCCATTTCGAGCGCGTGTACGCGTACGTGGTGCGTCGCGTCGGCGACCGCGACGTGGCGCAGGACGTGACGTCCGAGGTGTTTCATCACGCCCTGGCAAACCTCCCGCGCTTTGAGTGGCGCGGCGCACCTTTCGGTTCCTGGCTGATGCGGATTGCCTCGAATGCCATCGCGGACCGCTGGCGCCGCCACGCCCGCGAAAACGCAACCGCCTTGGCGGATGATCCCGTGAGCAATGAACCAAGCCCTGAAGAAGTGGAAATGCGCGCGCAGCTTTTTCGGCTGGTGCGCGCGCTCCCAGTCGAACAGCGCCGCGTGATTGAAATGCGTTTCGCCGAAGAGAAAAGCATCCGCGAGATTGCCGTAGCGCTAGGCCGCACCGAAGGCGCCGTGAAGCAGCTGCAATTCCGGGGCATGCAGACATTGAGGACGGAAGCGGCCAAGGCGTCTACAGCGGCGGGAAAAAAGTTGGGTGAAGCACATGCCTAAGCTGAGCTTGAGCGAACAACTCGATCGCGCGGTGCAGGCGATTCTGGCGCCCTCTGCGGGGGAACGTCAACGCGATGGCGACGGACTCGATCCCAAGGTCGCGCCGCTGGCGCGCATCGCGGAGCAGCTCCGCGGACTGCCGCGCGAAGATTTTAGAGCACGATTGAAAGCTGAATTCGAAGGGAGCGCACCGATGGCCAGCAAACCAGCAACAGCAGCAACAACAGAGCAAGGAGCAGCGGCAACGCAGCAGGAGCAGAAGTTGAAGGCGCCGGGAAGCTATATTCACCCGGGGTTCAAAACCCTTACGCCGTACATTACGGTGCAGAATGCACCTGAACTAATTGACTTTGTGAAACAAGTTTTCGACGCCGAAGAGACCTTGCGTACTACGGGACCGACTGGGGGGATTCACTGCGAGCTGCGCGTCGGTAATTCGATGGTGATGGTCGGGGGCGGCGGTCCGGGTTCGGCCTGGAGTGGGACGCCGAGGCCTACGTCTATCCACGTGTATGTCGCGGATTGCGATGCGACCTACCAGCGCGCGCTGAAGGCTGGAGCCACGTCAGTGATGCAACCGACCGATCAGCCCTATGGCGAACGCCAGGCCACCGTGAAGGACGCCTCCGGGAACAACTGGTTCATTGCCTTCCCCACCTATTTGGGCGATCCACATTACGATCCCGACCGCGTTCAGACCGTACAGGCGTATCTGCATCCGCCGAGGGCCGAAGCCGTGATTGATTTTGTAAAGAGCGCTTTCGGGGCCGAAGAAATGGGCAGAGCCTCATCGCCCGAAGGCCTGATTTTGCACACGACGATAAAGATTGGAGACTCGACATTCGAAATGAGCGACGCCCGTGGACCTTACCAGGCGATGCCCACCACGTTTTATTTGTACGTCGAAGATGTGGATGCGTCGTACCGGCAAGCGTTGAGTGCCGGTGGCGTTTCGATCGGCGAGCCTACGGACGAGCCTTACGGCGATCGCGTCGGCGCCGTGAAGGATTCCACCGGCAATCAGTGGTACATCGCAACTCACCTGGGAGATGCCCAGGCAAAGACTCGTGTAGCCTCCGCCCAAGAGGCCGCGGCGCCGGTGAAATACATCCGTGAAGGCTTCCACACACTTACTCCTTATCTGCTGGCTCGTAACGCAGTGCGCTTGATTGATTTCTTCAAGGCAGGCTTTGGCGCGGAGGAACGCTTCCGCGTGCCGCAGCCCGGCGGGAAAATCATGCATGCTGAATTGCTGATCGGGGACTCGATTCTCGAATTGAGCGACGGCAGCGTGGAATTTCCGGCGCGGAGCACCATGCACATTCTGCACGTGGATGATGTTGACGCGACCTACGAGCGCGCAATTCGTGCCGGGGCCACTTCTCTAAACGTGCCCAGGGAGCAGCCTTATGGCGACCGCGAAGCAGGCGTCATGGATCCCGACGGCAATCACTGGTACATCACCGAGCTGCGTCAGACGGGCCACATGACGCCCGATACGCGCACGATCCTGCCTGGAAGCAGCACGCGCGGCGCCGCACAATTTATCGAATTCATGAAGCAGGCGTTTGGCGCCGAAGAAGCGTTCATGCACAAGTCTCCCTCCGGCACTGTAATCCACTCGCGTATTCGCATCGGGGATTCAATTTTGGCGATCGGCGAGTTGCGCGGCGAGCTCGCGCCGATGCCCTTCCACATGCACATGTACGTGCCGAATATCGATGCGGTTTACGACAGCGCGTTGCGTGCAGGAGCGAAAACGTTGCGCGCGCCGAGAGACGAGCCCTACGGCGATCGCGCGGCGACCGTCGAGGACGCGTTCGGAAATTATTGGTCGCTTGCTACGCACATCAAGGACGTACACTTTTAGCTGCTGAGATTCTATGGACGCAGATAGGGGTTTTCGGCGCGCTCGGCGCCGATGGTGGTAGAGTCGCCGTGTCCGGGAATCACTAGCGTCTCATCGGGAAGCGCTAGCAGCTTGTCGCGGATGGAATTCAAAATATCTTTGAGCGAGCCGCCCCACAGGTCGGTCCGGCCGATGCTGCCTTGAAATAGCGTGTCGCCGGCTAGCAGCCGTGCTGCGGTATCGGCATTCGCCTGCGAGTGTCTATGATCGCGCGAGTGCTCGTGTGAGTGGCTTTGCAGCTCCGCATTCAAATGCGCCTGCGCGGAAGCTTTCGCCGGCCTGGGCCGCGTGTCATCCTGATAGGACTGTCCTGCCGCGGCGCTCTCTTCGACAAATAGGCTGATGCTGCCCGGGGTGTGTCCTGGCGTGTGAATCACTCGCGCGGCGTAACCGCCCCAGCGCAGCGTGTCGCCTTCTTTCACGAAATCCTCGATGCGCGTGCTTTCCGGCGTGCGCACTCCCAGAAATTGCGCCTGCATATCGAGGTGGCGGTAGAGCTCGAGGTCCGCTTCGTGAATCAGCACCGGCGCGCCGGTGGCTTTGTGCAACCCGGCGAGTCCGCCGACGTGATCAATGTGGGTGTGTGTGCTGACGATCGCGCGAACATTCAATTGATGCGCACGCAAAATTTCCAGGATGCACTCGGTTTCATCTCCGGGATCGACGACGATGGCTTCGCGCGTGGCCGGATCGCCAAGAATCGAGCAGTTACATTGCAGCAAGCCCACCGGAAGGATTTCGTGGATTAGTTTTTCGGCCACGCTGAAAGTATAACAAGCTACCGACCTACATTATGCTTCGGCAGCGAGCTGTTGCTTGGGCCGCAGAATCAGCAAGACTCGCAGATCGATCAAAGCGTGCAGAATCATGGGCACCAGCAGCGTGCCGGTGGTGAGGAAAATTGCGCTGAATATCAATCCCAGGATCGCGGTGGAGATTACGCCGGCGAGGCCCTGGTAAAGGTGGGCAGCGCCAAAAATCATGCTGGAAGTTATGACCGCAAGGAGAAGTCCCACGTGAAAGGGGACGGCGAAGAAATAATGAATCAGGAATCCGCGATACAGAATCTCCTCGCAGATTCCCGCCGTCAGGCTGACGAAAATCCACCAGATGCGTTCTTCGCCGGTCAGTGGAAGAATAAAGCTCAATCGAAGGAATGCCTCTTCCATCTTTTCCCGGATGGAGGCACTCCGCCGCACTTGCAAGGCTGAAAGAGCAATCATCAGAAGCAAACCAATCAAGACTCCGGCCACCAACGTGCGAGCGCCGCCGCGCTGCGGAAGCCACGACGGGACGGTCGCTCCGACATCGAACCTCAGAATGGCGCGCCAGCCGACTGTCACTAGCGCGATCACCGTCGTGATCCAGCCAATGATCAACATCGCGCGGTAATACGCGATCTTCACGCGAGACTCTTTGGAAGCTTTCAGGCGTTGCGTCGCGCAATGATCCCACACCGGGGCGACGACGATTAGGAATAGTGCGAGCAGATGCTGGATGATCATGGCTCCTGCTGCCTCTCGCGTAGCGATCGGCGAAGTGGCGGCGCCGATGTTACCGCAAAATGCCTGGCGCGCGTTTGGTAAGATGAAATCTGAGATTGCGCGGGATTATTTCGCCGCCCAAAAGCACAGCGAGGCTCGTGTGTAATATGGAAACGCCACTCATTCACGAAGAACAGCAGGCGGGAGCGCGGTTCGCCGACTATAGCGGCTGCCGGCTGCCGGAACTGTTTTCGAATTTCGATGCGGAGTATCGCGCTGGGCGCGAAAGCGTAGCGCTGTTCGATACGAACTGGCACGCGATCGTCGAATTGACTGGCCCGGACCGCGTACGTTATTTGAACGCGATCGTTTCGAACGACGTGAAAACACTCGGCGAAGGCATGGGAACGCTGGCGCTGTTGCTGAACCCGCAGGGCCACATCCTCGCCGAACTTGAGATTTACGCGCTGCAGGATAGGCTGCTGCTGCTTTCGCACGCGTCGGTGCGCGAGCGGACGGTCGCGACCTTGGATAAATTCATCATCATGGACGACGTCACGCTCTCTGACGTGACCGAGCGATTCGGCAGCATCGCCGTCGAAGGACCGCGTGCTGGCACTGTGATCTCAGAAGCTTGCGGCCTTTCGCTCGAAGGATTTTCCGAGCACGCGATTGCGGAAGTGAAAATAGACGGGGTTCTCTGCTATCTGATCCGGCACTCGCACTTTGGCCAGCCGGGAGCGGAGATTGTTGCGCCGCGCGAGCGCCTGGCCATGATTTGGAAATTTCTGTACGGCAGCGTTCATGCGTCGCACGGCGCTCTGATCGGAACGCGCGCTCTGAATGCGCTGCGGCTCGAAGCGGGCGTGCCGTGGTTTCCTGACGATTTCAACGACACGGTGATCCCGCACGAAGCCGGGCTCGAAACGACGCACATCAGTTTCAGCAAGGGTTGCTACACTGGGCAAGAAATTGTCGAACGCGTGCGGTCGCGCGGGCAAGTGAATCGCCGCCGCGTGCGTTTGAGATTTTCGGCCAATGAGCCGCCCGTGCCGTTGACGCGTCTGCGCAGCAAGGATGCCGAAGCCAAGGAACTGGGCATCGTCACTAGCTCCGCATTTTCCCCGGCAGCAGGGGCGGCGGTCGGCATGGGCTACGTCCGCCGCGAACAGAATTCCCCAGGCAGCGTCCTCGATTGCGACGGCGGCACCGCCGAAGTTCTCTAACGCGCACAAACAATTACGAGAGATCGCCTCTGCGCCTCTGCGGTGAATCTCGCTTTCGGGCGACCACTTCAGGCAACCTGCCAACGACACCAAGAAAATCTACCGCAGAGTTCGCCGAGAAACCGAAGGCAAAGATTTAACACAAAGAGAGTGCACAGAGAACGACGGAGAACACGGAGACAAGGCAGAAATTACAGCGGACCGGCGACGAAACCCGGCCTCAGCTCTTGCTGAAATTCATCGAGCGCATGAAGCTGCCGCGGTCGGCATCGATCTTTTTCTGGAGCTGGAAGATGGCGTAGAGCAGCGCTTCGGGGCGCGGCGGGCATCCTGGCACGTAGACGTCAATCGGGATCACCTGGTTTACGCCCTGCACTACCGCATAATTATTGAACACGCCGCCGGACGTGGCGCACGCGCCCATCGAGATCGCCCATTTCGGCTCCGGCATTTGTTCGTAGAGTTGTTTGATCACGGGCGCCATTTTCACCGAGACGCGCCCGGCGATGATCATCAAGTCCGACTGCCGCGGCGAGCCGCGAAACACTTCCGCGCCGAAGCGCGCGATGTCGTAACGCGAAGACGCCATGGACATCATTTCGATCGCACAGCAGGCCAAGCCGAACGACATCGGCCAGATCGAGCTGCGCCGCGCCCAGTTCACCACTTTGTCGAGCGACGCGAAGAGAATCCCCTCGTCCTTCAGGAAATTCGCGTCCTGACCAGGTGGTTCCAGCGTCACGCCCTTGCCAAGTTCAACGGCCATCGTTTGCGCAGCTCCGTAGCGGCTAACGTCCATCAGTATTTCCAGCCGCTAGAATGATTTTGCCTGTTTGCGACAGGCAACGCAACGGCAGACTCGGCTGCGCAGGCGGTGGCTTGCGCTGTAGTCGGCAATCCGCCGCCTCAAGGAGCCCCTATTTTAGCCTTTTCTATACAAAGTACTTTGCATATAATTGCGGCCATGAACCAAGCATCCACACGGCCCGCTTTCCCTGCAGCCGGCCAAAGCGGTTCCACCTTCGCAAAGCACCTTATCAAGCGCCTCATCCAGGCCGCCGCCATAGTGGGCACGATGGGCGCTTTTGGAGTGATCGCGCTTTTCGGTCTGCTTTGGCTGGAGCACAAAAGAGAAATCACCTTGCCCACGCCTACAGGGCCCTTCGCCGTTGGCCGCACGACCTACACCTGGGTCAACAATGCCGAAAGGGACGAATTGACGTCATCGCCAGGTGCGAAACGGGAGGTAGTGGCTTGGATGTGGTACCCGTCCACAGCCAACACATCTGCAGCCCCAGCAGAGTATCTTCCAGCCGTGTGGCGGTCAGCGCTCGCGGAGCACAGCGGCGTGCTGATGCGCGATTTCCTTACGCGAGACCTGTCGCTGGTCCGGGTGCACAGCACTGCCGACCCGGAGGTCTCGTCCGAACAGCGCTCGTATCCTGTCGTGATCATACGGGCTGGTGGCGGCGCCTTGACGACGGACTTCACGACGCTCGCGGAGGATCTTGCCAGTCACGGCTACATCGTCGTGGGCTTCGACGCGCCTTACAGATCGTTCGTTGTCGTCCTACCGGACAATCGCGTCGTCTTCAGACCTCCAGCGGACGATGTCGAGAGTCTGCCCGGCGACCAGTTGGATCGCGCAGCCGACAGGCTTCTGCCCCTGTGGACCAGCGATACGAAGTTTCTGGTGGGCCAATTGGAGCACCTGAACGCCGCTGATCTGTCCGGCAAGTTTACGGGCCGATTGGATATGCAGCGGCTCGGGATGTTCGGGCATTCGTTCGGCGGCGCGCAGGCGTTGCAATTCTGCCATGACGATGTCCGGTGCAAGGCGGGGATTGATATTGATGGCGCTCCCTACGGCAGTGTCGCCCAGGAGGGCCTCAAACAGCCGTTCATGTTTCTTCTCAGCGATCACAGCCGGGAAACTTCCGATCCGGCTAGCCA
>Ga0308309_10002680_pt1 | contig 10599 bp, 11 predicted proteins | sample HubBroMetageWFT5_FD_192491 | JGI IMG/M metagenome (GOLD analysis project Ga0308309, IMG submission 192491) | Warmed and freeze-thawed soil microbial communities from the Hubbard Brook experimental Forest, New Hampshire - Hubbard Brook CCASE Soil... | ecosystem: Environmental > Terrestrial >... | reverse complement strand
CACAACATCCCGCAGTTCCTGACCGAGCGCCTTGCAGGTCCGCGGGATGTTAAGCGCGAGCGGCGCCAGTCGGTTCGCCCGATACACAATGCACGCACACTCCATTCCCCGGTGCCGGACAATCTCCGCCAGGCGGCGCCACTCCCGTTCGGTGAGTTCATACTTCTCCCGCAAGATCGACGGATCGCGACGCACGCAGAGGCAAAGTTCGGGCGAACCCGTCAGGTCGGCCAGCGCCTGCTGAAAATCAGCCAGCATACGCTGCCTCCGATTCCAAATTGCAGCACGCTGCCAACTCGTGCATTCGCCTTAACTCTCCCACCAGCGCGTCCGCTCCTAGCCGCTCATAGTACGTTTCCTGAAATTCAAACGTGATGGCTCGCAACCGTTTGAAGCGGGGAGCGCAGTCGTAGGCGCAGCGCCAGACTTCCGGTGGAGTCAGGCTGGAATGCGAATCCATATAGAAGCCAGCAAAGTCGTCGCCCCCGCCGAGATGTATTTCGACGACTGAATCACCGTTGAGTTCGGCTATGTACTCCGCTGGCGCCGGTCCGCCATTCCGCCAGCAAACGTAGAGGTTGTGCAAGTCCAACAGGGTCCCACAATGACCTTCGGCATACAGCCGATTCAAGAACTCCGGCTCCGACATGTCCATGTCAGGAACCGGCGTGAAGAAGCTGCCGTTTTCTAGAAGTAATGGGCAGCCGAGCGCCGCGCGAACCCGTTGTAGCTTGTGGCTGACAATTCCAAATGTCTCCTCGTCATATACAACCGGCAGGCCAAGGCCTGCTTGTGCGTTTGGCACACTGCCTTTGGGCGTGAGAAAGACGCTCAGATGTTCGCTGTACCACAAAAAGTTTCCCAGGTCAGCGGACATCGTGGCCACCGCTTTCACGAAATCTTCGTCGAGGGGAATCGCACTGGGCAATGACATTCCAATGCCGTGACCGGATAGCATTCTCCCTTGGGCCACATGCTTAACGTCGCCCATGGCGCCAAGCGTACGATGAAATCGTCGTCCGGACGCACGCGGGCCGAAATCGAACCACAGACGGTCGGGCATGGCCGCGATGTATTCCACCAGATGCGGGGCGTGTGCCACCAGGTCCGGGGTAGCCGGGTTGTACAGCAAGCCTACGGCGGGTCGAGTTTGTGTCATGGGAATCACCAAAGTTAGGGAGGCAAGTAAACCTGCCTCCCCGGTCAAATTGCGGCGATCGGGCGGTTACCCGGCCGCTGCTTAGGATGCTTTGCGGACGTCAACGTTTTCGCTCAGGTCCACTCGGATTACATCTGCGAAGTTGTCCTCAACCACAAAACTGATGCGGCCAGACATACAGTTGCACCCGGTTAATTTGCGGATTAGGTCGAGCGCTGCGTTTCCAACCGAAGCAAAGTCATCGTCGGTCAAATCGCCGGGCACTCTGGCGGTCAACACCTGTCCTGACGCTGTATTCGCCAGTTTGAGGGTGGCGTGACGTCCTGCGTCCGTCGTGAATGATGCGGGCATGGTTTTCTCCTTTGTGAGCAGATTCAGAGTGGCGAGTCATTGCACAGCATCGGCGGGTGGCGTTGAGTGTTGGAAGAGCCCCGGCTCGATCATCAATGCACCTAACAACGAAATGCAGGTCACGCCCCTCGTGGGTCGTACATTGATAAAGTGCATTCAAGGGCGCAATCGTTTCATGTTTTCTGCCAATGCTGCACGGATCGTTCTTTGGCGGAGCGGACGACGTTCCGCGATTTCCGCCAGCCGTACACCGCCGATCCCCAATTTGGGAACATTTCCACCGATTGTCGTCGAATTCGCTTTTTATTCGCTTAGATGCGCGTGTATAATTCGGCCTGAACTCATTCCTCGCATCACAAAAGGAGCCGTCTGATATGGCCGACGAACGAGCAAAAGCAATTGATTTGGCCTTTGCACAAATCGAAAAGCAGTTTGGCAAGGGTTCGATCATGCGACTGGGATCGAAGGAAGCGATCGTTCCTATTGCTGTAATTCCTACCGGGGCGATTTCCTTTGACGCAGCCTTGGGCGTTGGCGGCTTCCCCCGCGGACGTGTGGTCGAAGTCTTCGGCCCCGAATCTTCGGGCAAGACCACGATCACGCTGCAAGTGATCGCCGAGGCGCAAAAGATGGGAGGCATGGCCGCATTTGTAGATGCTGAACACGCGCTTGATCCTGGATACGCCAAGAAACTCGGTGTCGACGTGGACAATCTGCTAGTTTCGCAACCGGACTACGGCGAGCAGGCGCTCGAAATTACCGAGGCCCTGGTGCGAGCGGGCGCGATCGACGTGCTGGTCGTCGACTCCGTTGCCGCATTAGTACCCAAAGCTGAACTCGATGGCGAGATGGGCGACAGCCACATGGGTTTGCAGGCCCGGTTGATGTCGCAGGCTTTGCGGAAGCTGACGGGAACGGTTTCGAAGTCACGCACGTGCTTGATCTTCATCAACCAGATCCGCGAAAAGATCGGCGTGATGTTCGGCAATCCTGAGACCACGACCGGCGGCCGCGCCTTGAAGTTTTATTCGTCGGTGCGCATTGATATTCGCCGCATTGCTGCCATTAAAGAGGGCGACGTCGTTACCGGCTCGCGTACCAAGATCAAAGTCGTCAAAAACAAAGTGGCCGCCCCCTTCCGCGAAGCCGAATTCGACATCATGTACGGGGAGGGTATTTCGCGGGAAGGCGACCTACTCGACATGGCCGCTGTCCATAACATCGTGGAGAAGTCCGGCGCCTGGTACAGCTACAAGGGCGAGCGGATTGGCCAGGGCCGCGAGAATGCACGCGCCTTCCTGAAGGAAAATAAAGACACGCTGATCAAGCTGGAGGCTGAAGTGAGGAAGCAGTTGGGGTTGACGCCGGCGGCAGCTCCAGTCGCTGCGGTCGCGGCAGCCCAAAGCCCGTCTCAAGGGGCACGTGTTACGACCATGCCCAGTGCTGCTCCGGAGCCGGCAAAAGTTCCCGCGGCGAGACGCTAGGTTTGCAATGCAGCCGCTAGCGCACCAGCCACTCGGTTACGGCATGCATCTGGGTGAGCACGGAGCCGTAAGTTGTTACTACGCCGAGGATGATCGCTGCCGCCGCGGGCAGCGTGTATGACCATCCTCCACGGGTCTGCGGCTGCTGCCTTTGGTCCCACGAAACCAGACGATGCACGCGTGCGCTGAGCGCGGTCGAACTATGCAGCAAGGCCATAGTCAGTTCCCCGGAAGATTCCATCGATCCTAGCCTAGACACTTTGATTAAAGCTGTAGCCAGATCGAGCGCGTCATGGAAGCTTGAAACCGCAGCATCATCCGCGGCGATTTCGGTTTCCTCCGACCATGCGTGCTCCAGTCCCGCCATTGCTGGAAAGGCCGAAAACCGGAAGGCAAGCTTCTTCAGATTGTCATAGCGAAGCGCGTGCGCAATCTCATGTCGCAGCGCAGTGCGCAATTCTGGCGGTTCCAGTGTGGCAACGGCAGCTTCGGATACGAATACTTTGGGCGCACATACGCCTGCGACGGTCAGAGGAGTCGCAGCATCGTTCCCGGTGCGAAAGATAGGGACGGCGCTGCCGGATTCCTTTATTTGGGACTCCATCAGCATGGAGCCATCCAGCCATTTGACCAGTGCTCGCGAGGCTCGCATTTGAGACACGGTTGCGCGCACAATTCCCGCACCAAGCAGCATCAGGCAGCAAAAGCCAAGCGCGAGCGGAACGGTTCCGATCGCTTCATTGGTTGAGCGCGGTTCCAACAACAAAAAAGATGGCAACGTAAATAGCAACGTTATGACGGAAGATAGCGCCAGCGGCAGTATGCGCAGGGCGAACAGAAAATCAGCCGCGGCGCGCGCCGAGCGTGGTCGAAAGATGCGAAGGAACAGTTTCCATCCCCGAGAAACCAAAAGGGAGAGAAACACATACAGCAGAACGAACACCGCCAGCGAGACCCCGATGCAGCGCGCCATATACATCAGTGCTTCTCCTTATTTCGGAGATCGGTAAGGAGTTCGCGACGCTTTTCATCCAGCAATCGCTGCAGATCGTCCAGCAAACGGGCATCGTGTTCGCTGACGGCTTCCACCAGGTACGAAAGGGGAAGCGCGGCGGTTGTACCCGAGTCGAGCAATTGCCGGATGGTCTCACCCACCGCCGCTTTCTCCAATTGTTCTTGCGTATATCGTGGAGAGTATCGGAATGCTCTACCCTCGGCCGCGCGGTTGAGCAGTTGCTTCTTGAAAAGCCGGTCGAGCGTGGTCATCACCGTGGTGTAAGCAAGCTTGATGTCGCCAGCATCCAGTATTTCGCGAACGGTCGCGCTTCCCCGCATCCACAAGGCGGACAGAAGTTGCTGCTCGAGTGGGCCGAGGCGAGGGTGTGAAGACCGTCGAAGCAGGCTCAATATCCGTTTCATTCTGACTCCCAAACCAAACAAAAATTCAGCCTAAAAGAGACAGCAGCGGCAATTGTCAACGTCAAGGCGGGGTCTTCCAACCCAATCTAGAAGGACAACGGTACCCTAGAAGCGGGCAAATCGCAAGACCGCGCGAAAGATTGAAATTTCTAGCGCGCCAGGATTGGTTTCGGTTCAGTCCAGAATTTTGTGATTTCTTCCAGCGAGCGGCCTTTGGTTTCGGGAACCAGCCAGCCAACCAGAATGACGGTCAATAATGCCCCGGCGCTGAAAAGCCAGAAGGTACCATCCGATCCCAGATGCTTTTGCATGATGGGAAAAAGTTGGTTCCCGAAAAAACCCACCAGCCAGAGCGCCGTCGTCGCGATGGACATGCCGCGGCCACGAACCTTGGTGGGATAAATTTCCGAAATAATGACCCAGCAGGCGACTCCGTTGCCAAAGGCGTGCCCAGCCACGAAGCTCATCACAAAAATCAAGACCAGCGAGCCGGTGGCGTGAACGTGATAGAACCAGCCAACTAATGCAAAAGAGGGGAACTGAAGGGTGGTGCCGGCGATGATCAGGGTCTTGCGCCCGGCACGGTCAACCAGCCAGAGCGCGAACAGGGTAAATAAAAGATTGATGAGACTGACCAGCACGGATTGAAAGAAGGCGTCGCTGGTTGCGGTTCCAGCGGCACGAAAAATCTCCGGCAGGAATGAAAAGAGCGGGGTAATTCCGCTGATCTGCTGCAATCCCGCCAGCATGATGCCAAGCAGCAGCGGGCGGCGGAAGGTGGTGAACAGTTCCGAAATGTGGCCTTCTTCACTCTCCAGCGAATTCTCTATTTCGGCAGCGTCACGTCGTGCGGCGTCAGCGCCATTGATCTTGGTAAGGACTTCGATGGCTTGATCCCGCCGGCCCATTTTCATCAGCCAGCGCGGACTTTCGACTGCAGGCAAAATCATCAGTCCGAACAGAATCGCGGGGACAACCCCGGCGAGAAACATCCAGCGCCAGCCGGTGGCTACGTTCCAGGCTTCATCGCCCATCCGCTGAATCAGCATATTGACGAAGACGGCAGCGAGAATTCCAACCACAATGCCAAGCTGGTAAAGAGTCACGCACCGCCCGCGAACTCGGGTGGGAGCAATTTCAGCAATATAGTTCGGAGAAATAACTGATGCCGCCCCGATCCCCACTCCGCTAATCAGACGCCAGAAAACGAACTGATGGAAATCCGCGGCAAACAGCATGCCCACAGATGAAAGCGCGAAGCAAAGTGCGCACAAAGCGAGACCCTTTTTCTTACCCAGATAGTCAGCCACGGTTCCGGCCGCGGCACAACCGGCAATGCATCCTACCAATGCGCAGCCCGCGGCCCAGCCCACGCCCGCGACATCCAGATGAAACTCCTGGCTCAAGAATCCAATCGCGCCGCTGATCACAATGTTGTCGTAGCCAAACAGAAAACCGCCGAGAGTGGATACACTTGCCGCAACGACGAGAGCAGCACGCGAGTGCGACGGAGTGGAGGGACGGTTCAGTACTTGACTCCATCAGTAGCCGGCGCCAGTTTCGCGCCGCTGTCTTGGGAAGATTCGATGACCGCCTTCGCCGCCAGCATATAACCGAGTGTGTGCGCCATTCCAGCATGCCAGGGCGCTGCACACGTCATTTGCGGAGTGTGATCGGGAATGAGCACACCGTCGAACTGGTTGCGGTGAAGAATGGCGAGAATGCGAATCATGTCCACATCTCCTTCGTCGATGAATGCCTCGCGATAGTGCGGCACTTTTCCCACGACATTGCGGAGATGAATATAGGCGATCTTGCCTTGTTTGCTGTATTGATCGACCGCATCGTAGATATTGCCTTCGGTCATCTCGGCCAGGGTGCCCACGCAAAGCTCAAGCGCGTTGCTGCGGCTTGAAGCCAGATCGATCAGCGTCTGATACATCTGTGGTTGGTAGACAAGGCGCGGTTGCTGTCGCATGGTGGGCATGGGAGGATCGTCAGGATGAGCGGCAAGGAGCACGCCTGACTGTTCGGCGACGGGAATAACCTCCTCCAGAAATCTTTGCAGGCGTCGCCACAGTTCTTCGTGCGAAGTCGAGGGCAGGTTACCGCTGGGTGCGCTGCGATCGTAAACCATGTTCCAGATCATCCCATTCGGAATGGGGATGTCTTCAGCGGGACCGTCCATGCCCAGAGTAATCGCATGGCCGCGCCCCAGCGGGGCGGTCACGCGGCCGCATACCCCCGCCAGACTGAAGTTGTAGCCGAGTACCGGAATCCCCGCCTCGCCCAGGCGGCGAATGATGGTCTTCACTTTCTCGATCTGCTGCGGACGCTGCGGACCATCAAGCAGAATATCGTGCCAGTGCGCAGGATCGAGATTCTCGATCGCAGCCAGAGTCAGGCCGGAGTCTTCAATTTCTTCGCGAAGGGTTTTGAGTTCCTTTACCGTCCAAAGCCGATCTGGGTCGCCGGCAAATCCCCAGGCTTCGTATTTTGCGCCCGTGGGTTGATTGTTCCGCGGATTGGAGACGCCCTGGTTGAAGTAATCGACGAAATGAACCACGACGTGCGTGCAGCCCGTCTGGCGCGCGAAATCGTAGTAATCGCGGGTCAACATGTGCCGGTAGAGGCCGAGGCCAATCTTCATAACCGATTCCCGATGCCTGCGCCGTAATCAGGGCTGAGGATTTGTCCGTTGATTTCGCTGGCCAGCGGCGAACAAAGAAAAACGAATGCATCCGCAATCGACTGCGGACTGTTCCTCCTGCCCAGCGATACCCGTAGCACGAATTCCCGGTAGGCTGGATCTTCCTCGAAAACCTTGAGCGAGCTGCCGGCCGCGACGTTCCCCGGCGAGACCACATTTACGCGAATTCCGGTCAGGGAATATTCGAGTGCCAGGCTGCGAGCAAAGTTTTCCAGCGCCGCTTTAGCCGAGGCGTACGAGGAGATTTGCGTGTGCGGCATGCGAGCCACGTACGAAGACGTAAAAATCAGGTGCCCGGCAATGTTGTGCTGCACCCATCGCGTGAGCACCGAGCGCGCCAGGTAAGTTTGCGCAAAATAGTTGAAGCGGAAAATGCGCTCGAAGTCGGCTTCCGATGTGCTGGCGAAGGGATGCAGCCCGCAGCCGCCAGCATGGCCGATAACCGTATCCACGCTAGAGAATTTTTCAAAGGCTGCGTTGACGACGCCGTTTACCTGGCTGGAATCGGTGATGTCGGCGGGAAAATACAGATATGACGAAGGCGGAATCTGCCAATCGTCGAGCATGTGCCTGGCTTGATCAACCTCTCTAATGTCGGTGAGGACCAGCATCGCACCGCTTGCTGCAAGCCTCCGCACCATGTGCTCGGCGATCGCGCCCAAGGCGCCCGTGATCAGAATCGTCTTGCCAGAAAGATCAATGCTGATCATGCCTGCATGCTCCCTTCAATTCTCGAGAGCACTTCGTGGCCGGATTCGGTAACCAGAACATTATCTTCAATGCGTGCGCCCGCGCCGCGTTCGACAACATAGACTCGCGGCTCGATCGTAATCACCATGCCGGGCTCAAGCTTGGCGGATTCTCCGGGAAGAATCAAGAATCCTGGGTCGTGATAACGAAAACCAACGTGGTGGCCGGTGTGATGCGTAAAGAAACGAGAGAGCCCTTGTGCTGCGATCTTGTCCCTCGCTAAGGCGTCGATGCCGGCAGCAGACATACCGGGACATATGCCATCGATGGCGGCTTGTTGCGCATCTCTGGCGGCGGCGAGTATGTGCTCGACTTCAGGCTTCGGAGAACCTATCGCAGCCGTGCGCGTGAGATCACTCCAATAACCATTGACGCAGGTCGCCAATTCGATCAAAACCAGATCGCCATTTTCTAAGCGCCGCCCGGTCGAGCGATTAAATCGGCCGGCGTCGGCGCTGTTGGGCCCGGATTGAACCATGGCCCACCCTCGGGAACAAAAAACGCCATTGTGGCCGATTTGGCGATAGATCGCGGCTTCGACCTCCGCGGCTACATCCGCCTCTGGGATTCCAGGCTTCAAATGTTCAACGAAAGCCTTCAGCCCAACATTCGCAATCCGGTTTGCCAGCCGGATGGCGTCAATTTCTGCCGAAGTTTTTCGCAAATAGAGATTAGTAAAAGCCGCCTCGCACTGGGCACTGGTGTTTCCGGTGAGCGAAGATAACCGCCCTGAAAAACCTTCCGGGATAGGAATTTGTTCAGCGGCTTGAATCGGCAGAGAAATTCTAGAGGCGCTGGGATTCAATCCAACCTCGCCGCTTTTTACTCTGGCTTTAACCAGTTCATCGCCAACCGCCGACACCAAGACCGAATACGGATCGCTGCAATTGAGATCACCCCAAGGATATTCTTGCACCCGCAACCCTGGCGGAATATGATCTCTTGGCTCAATCTGCGGAACGAAAAGCACAGGCTCCGCATCTGCGAAATAGATCAGCAGCGACGCTCCCCAGAATGGAAAATACCCGGACAACATGAGAAGTTCATCGGGCCGCCATGCGATCCAGGCCTGCAAACCATGTTGCCGGAGAAAGCTGTGAATCTGTTGCGGGCGAGACGACGGGCTTGCACTCACAATCGGGGTTTCCATTGTTCTTTACATGATTCCGAACTTTTCGAATGCTTCGACTGCACTGCTTCCTGCTTCGATGGCTTTTCTTACCAGCTTTTCGCCGCGCGCTTTTTCAAGTGCCAGCGTGAAAACCTCGGTCTCGGTTTCGACGGGCACCACCAGAACTCCATCGATGTCGCCGAAAACAATGTCTCCGGGACGGATTCGAACCGATCCGATCTCAACGGGGATGCGGAAGTCGACAACTTTGTAACGCGGAGCCGCATCTTGCCCGTAGGAACCGAAACCGAAGGTGGGGAAACTCATATTCAGAATGGCCTTCGTATCCCTGACGTAGCCATTCAGCACCGCGCCTCGGCAGCCCAATTTGCGGGCGCGCGTGCTCATGAGTTCTCCCCACAGCGCATTTCGCGGTGAGGAACCGGTGTTGACGTAGACCTCGTTACTACGTAGGTCGTCGAGTGCTTCCAGCATCAGGCCAAACGATTTGTTCATTAACTGGTTGGCGCTGCCGGAAACTTTTTCGGCAAACACATCCACTGACAGAACCGGCATAGCCCGGCCGATCACCACCATATCCTGCTGCAGAGGCCGAATCTGCGGCGGCAGGAACTGATGCTGAAGATTTAACTTGTCCATCACATCGCCCACCACGCAAGTGAACAGTTCGCCTTGCACGACGGCGAATAGTTCGTCGTCGGATTTCCAAACCTTGATCGTGCTCATTGGCCGCGTGCCTCTTTGATTTTTCCCACTAACTTCTGGGCAAGCTGGGTAATGGACGCGAAATCACCGGTCTTGGCTCCCGCCGTGAGATTGCCTCCCACTCCGACAGCAACCGCGCCGGCTTTGATCCAATCGGCGACGTTGTCGAGGCTGACGCCACCGGTTGGCATTAACGATGCCTGGGGAAGCGGACCTTTTACGGCCTTTACGAAAGCCGGTCCTAGGATTTCGCCGGGAAAGACCTTGACGATGTCAGCGCCACATTCCATCGCCTCGATCACGTCGCCAATCGTACCGGCGCCCGGCATGCAAGGCACCTGATAGCGGTTGCAGAGGCGAACAGTCTCGGGATTGAGCGCAGGGCCGACGACAAATTGCGCCCCCGCGAGAATGGCGATGCGCGCGGTTTCCGGATCGAGAACGGTGCCGGCTCCCACTAAAATCTGGCCGGAAAATCTCTTCGCAAGATGCTCAATCACTGCGCTTGCTCCGGGCACAGTGAAAGTGATTTCCAGAGCGCCCACGCCTCCGAGAGCACAGGCCTCAGCGATGCGCTCGGCTTGGCCGGAATTCTCCGCGCGGACCACGGCAACCAAACCCGATGCGACGATCCTTCCCAAAACTTCGAGTTTAGCGATCGACATAAAGTTTACGCGGCGAGGCTCGTGTTATGCACACGCCGAGGGCGGATGCATTCCCGCGCCTTCACTCAAAGAATGGCTCTCCTCGACGCGCATAACGGCGCGCCACTTCTTCGTTCAAGGTCACTCCTAGCCCGGGAGTTTCGGGCAGTGCGATAAATCCGCTTTGGATTAGCGGTTTCGGCAAACCCTCGACCAAATCATCCCAGAAAGGAACTTCGGAGGCG
>Ga0308309_10002676_pt1 | contig 10602 bp, 7 predicted proteins | sample HubBroMetageWFT5_FD_192491 | JGI IMG/M metagenome (GOLD analysis project Ga0308309, IMG submission 192491) | Warmed and freeze-thawed soil microbial communities from the Hubbard Brook experimental Forest, New Hampshire - Hubbard Brook CCASE Soil... | ecosystem: Environmental > Terrestrial > Soil... | reverse complement strand
TCGGTCAGACTCAAATGGCTCTGCTCGATGTTCCGTTGCTTTTCGTCCATCAAATGGCGCTTTTGGCCCCAATCGAATACGTCCCACTTCAGCGAAATTCCGAGCGCGTTTATGTTCGAAGGAAGTCCGCTGACGGTGAACGGCGAAAAAAACAAATAGTGCACTCCGATCTCGGGAATGTACTGCGCTTTCTCCAGCCGCCGTGAAAAGACGGCCTGCTCCACCTTGAATTGCGCCTGGCGAATTTCCGTACGGCTCGCGAGCGCTGTCTGCCGCGCCAGTTCCAAATCTTGCTCCTCCGGAATCGCGTCCGGCACTCCACTCAACCGAAAATCTTCGCGGATGTCGCGTCCCATCAAGTTGTTCAGATTTTCTTTTTGCGTCTCGATGGTGTCTTCCAGAGTCGTTACCTGCAACTCCGCTTGCGCCAGTTGAACTTTCACGCCCGTGCTCTGATAAGGCAACGCCGCCTTTTGCTGCACGTACTGTTCGGTCGTACGATCCACTTCGCGCAGCGCCTGCACATTTTCGCGCGCCGCTCCCAGCGCGCTCTGCGATTGCAACAGCGAATAGTATGCCGACTTCACCGAGTTTGTGATTTCCTGCCGTTCCTGTCGCAATTCCTCCTGGCTCAACTGCTTTCCCACCTTCAGCAACGCGACATTCAAATGCACGTCGTACAATTTCGAAAGCGGCTGCACCATCTGAATGAAAGTCAAAGCCGAAGCACTCGGATTGGTTGTGATTACTGAGTTCGCGGCCGGCACCGGCGTCGTCCCTATCTTGCCGAACACTCCCTCGGGAATGTGGACGTGCACGGCCGTCAGCAAATACGATCCCGAAATCTGCACGTTGAAATGCGGATAACGCTCGGTGCGCGCGGCCAGAATCTCGTCGTTCGCATACAGCACATTCTGATTCGAAATTTTTATCTCGCGGTTATTCTGCTGCGCCTCGGCAATCGCGCTTTCCAGGGTTAGAACGCTCGGCGCATCCGCCGCCGCGCTCTGTGCAAGCGAAGGGACAGCTGTAAACAGCACAAGTGCTGTCGTAAAAAAAAGGCGGGGCATCAAGACCGCACTCCCTTGCTCGTCTGTTTACGAGATTTTATTTGTGCGTGTGACGGAGCTGTTCCCGCCGAAGCATCGCGCTCAACGGAAGGAAACAGTTCGCGGAATGTATCTCTTTGCGCGCGCCGATGTCAATCCGAATTGCCAAGCAGCCGAATTGGCCAGCAGCCACGCGCGCACGAAATAACAATTATGCGAACGCGCCCCGCGGCGTTATATTTCGCACGCTGCCGCGAGCCTCGCAATTCGGCTCTCGCAGGATCGCTATTTGCCCCACCAATGTTGCGCTGAATATTCACACTCTGCCCACGGCACGTTTGTGGGGAAACGCAAACCATAGAGGACACCATGAATCTGCCCAGCGCGCGCGAGCCAAAAATCGCGAACTTGAAAATCACGCACGCACAAATCACGAAGCTTGCAGCCGCCGCAGCAACTGGCCTCGCGCTTCTGGGAGTTTTTGCCGCCTCGCTCCATGGACAGGCCGCACTGCTCCAGCAGCGCGTCGCCGAACTGAAGGAATCTACTGCAAAAAACAAGCAAGCGCTCGCGCAATACACCTGGGTGGAAAAAGTCACGGTCTACCTGAAGGGCGAGCAGAAAAAAAAGGAAAGCTTCCAGGTGCGCATGGGCCCCGACGGCAAGCCGCAGAAACTCCTCTCGGTCCCGCGCCCGCTGCTCAAAATGATTCCGGCGCACGCAGCGGCGGCCGCCTCCGCCAGCGCATCGTGGCCAAGAAGAAAGAAGAATACGAGGACTACGCCGAGCAAATGAAAACTCTCGCCCAGCAATATCTTCCGCCGGACAAGGACGCCATTCAGGCCGCCTACGCCAAAGGAAACGTTTCCGTCACGCCCAGCGACGCCGCCCCGGGCGAAGTGAAAATCGTCATCGTCAATTAGGTCAAGCCCGGCGATTCCATGACCCTGCTTTTCGATAAAGAACAAAAACAAATTCGCAGCATCAAAATCGTCAGCTACATGGACAACCCCTCCGACGCCATGAACCTCGCCGTCCAGTTCGACCGCCTCCCAGACGGCACCAGCCACGCCTCCACAGCCAAAATCGAAGGCGTAAGCAAACAACTCACGATAAATACGCAAAACTCCGACTACCGCAAACTGTAACGCTACCGCCGGTCATCCCAGATCACCCGGACTTCAGGAGGCGGAGGAGGGTTTGTGGAGTTTTACTTGGCGTTCGTAGGGTAGGCCTTCTAACAGGAAGATGGCGCAGAGGGCTGCAACCACAAGGATGCCGGCTATGGTGTAGACCGTCGTGAGCGAGAGGTTGGGAATGAGCAGCGCTATTCCGCCCAAGACTGCGGCCAGGAAATACATTACCAGGACGGCGCGGCGATGGCCCAGGCCCAGGTTCGAGAGGCGGTGGGCGGTGTGGTCTTTTCCTGGCGAGGTGAAAGGTAACAGGCCGCGGCGGGCGCGGGAGATGGAGACGAGAGTCGTGTCAAAAATAGGGACGCCGAGAATCAGGACAGGGACGAGCCAGGTGTGCGGGAATTGCGTCCCGTCCGGGCGGATTTTCAGGCCGAGCGTGGCCATCAGGAATCCCAGGAACATGGCGCCGCCATCGCCCATGAAAATTTTCGCGGGATTGAAATTCCACCGCAGGAAACCGAGCGCGGCGCCGAGCGTGGCGGCACCCAGAGTGCGGACGAGCGTTTGACCGTTCATGGCGGCGGAAATGGTGAAGAAGCCCGCGGCCACGGCGGCGATGCCGGCGCACAGACCGTCCATGTGGTCGAGAATGCTGAAGGCGGCGGTGATGCCGACAACCCAGACGATGGTGAGGCACCAATCGAGGATGAGGCCGGCGATGCCGGGAACGAATTGCGAAAACAGTTGCGCGCGGATGCCGGACGCGATCAAAAAAATCGCGGCGATGGGCATGCCGATGAAGAGTTTCACCTGGTGATGGAGCAAGCCGCCGTCGTCGAGGAAGCCGACGATGGCGAGCAGCGTGGCTGCGGCGAGGATGCCGAGGATTTGCTGCTCGGGAACGTCATGGCGCGTGAGCAGAATTGCGAGGACGAAGCCGAGATAAATCGCGATGCCGCCAAGCAGCGGGATCGGGTTGACGTGAACTTTGCGCGGGCCGGGCTTGTCCACCATGCCGTAGCGCAGGGCCAGGTGGCGGACTGGGATGGTGAGCGAGAGCGAGGCCAGCAACGCCACAGCGAAGGCGACGATTTCGGCGTGATTGGCGAGTAGGGGCATGGCCTGGCGATTGCGATTCCCGTTGGTGTTTCGTTCAGTTAATGTGCTGCGTCTTCTATGATGGCCGCAAATCTTTCCAACTCGTTCACTCTAGCATATTTGGCGGCGGTTTCCCGGGCGCGGCGGCCCATATCGGCTAGGCGCGCGGGGTCGCGGCGAAGCTCGCGTATGGCGGCGGCGACGGCGACGGGATCGTCGGGATCGGCGGCCAGTCCGCAGCCGGATTCGACAACGATGCGCGCGGGGTCGGAATTCGGCGCGGCGACGGCCAGCACCGGGCGGCCTGCCGCGAGGATCGCATAGAGTTTGCTGGGCACCACGATGCCTTCCAGGCCGCGTTTTACGGTTACGATGTGCACATCGCCTGCCACCATCACGTGCGGAATTTGCTCGAATGGCCGAAACGGCAAGAAGCGCACGTTCGCCGCACCTTGCGCTTGCGCTGCGGCTGCGAGCGCCGCGCGATTTGCGCCGTCACCTATGAACACGAGGCCGGCGTTTTCGTTGCGCAGAATTTCCGCGGATTTCAGCAGCGTGTCCCACGCGCCGTAAAAGCCCAAATTGCCCGCGTGCAGCGCCACAAAGGGAAATCCGCAACGGATTTCCTGCACGACAGGATCGTTGCGCGCCGGGGCTACGGCGTGGAACGAAGCGCCGTCGCGGACCACGACGACGCGTTCGGCGGCCACACCTTTAGTTAGAATGCGCTCGCGCATGTCGTCGCCTAGGACGATGACGCGCGCGGCTTGTTTCAGCGCACGGCGATGCATCGTTTCCCAGCGGTCCACCCAGCGGCTGGGGCGGACGATCTCGCCGCCGGTGGCCATGTCCGGGTAGAGGTCGCGGATATTGTAGACGAAGGGCTTGCCGGCCAGGCCCGCGATGAACGCGCCGGCCAGGCCCGCGACGGGAGGATCCGTCATCGCAAGGATGACGTCCGGATTCAGCGCGAGTGAGCGCGGCACCGCGAGCGCGAGATAGGACAAATAGTTGGTCACGCGTCGGCGCATCTGGTGCCGGGAATAAACCGTGGAGCCGACACATTCCACCGCAACTTTGTTGCGCGTGGTGCGGTGCAGCAACGCGAACGGATAAAACTGCTCAGGATCGTACGAGGGGCGGCCCGCTACTACGGTGACGTCGTGGCGCTCGGCCAATTTTTCCGCGATTTGCGCGGCCATTTTTGCCGTGGCCGAGGTGTCCGGCGGATAGTATTCGTTCAGCAGCAGGATGTGCATGCGAGCTGTGTTGTGGCGCGCTATTTTGCGCTGGGATTGGCGCTGCGAATTGTTGCTTCTTCTCCCGCCGGCGCTGCCGCGTCGGATTTCTTTTCCAGAATAAAGTTGCCTATCACCAGCACGTCCATCTGCGTGCGCGCGAAGCAATCGAGCGCTTCTTCGGGGCGGCAGACGATGGGCTCGTTGTCGTTGAACGATGTGTTCAATACGACCGGAACGCCGGTGAGATCGCCGAACGCGCGAATCAGTCTCCAGTAGAGCGGGTTCGCGCTGCGGCTGACGGTTTGCAGGCGCGCGGTGCCGTCCACGTGCGTGGGCGCGGGAATCACGGCGCGCTTTTCGGGGCGCACGTTGTACGCGAAGGTCATGAAGGGCGAGGGGTGCGTCTTTTCGAAAAATTCGCCGGTGGCTTCTTCGAGAATGGAAGGCGCGAAGGGGCGAAAAGTTTCGCGGTGCTTGATGCGGCGGTTGAGAACGTCCTTCATTTCGGGCCGTCGAGGATCGGCAAGAATGCTGCGCTGGCCAAGCGCGCGCGGACCCCATTCGACGCGGCCTTGAAACCACCCGACGACTTTGCCGTCGGCGATATGGCGAGCGGTCGATTGCAGCAACGCGGCTTCTTCGAGTTCTTCGATTTGCAGATCGTCGCTGGCAGCACCGACATTTTCTACGGCGGCGCGAATTTCCTGCGGCGAAAATTGCAGACCCCATCCGGCATGATCCATCACGAATTCTCGCGGGCGTCCGAGGATTTGGTGATTCACTGCGAACGCTGCGCCGACGGAGAGTCCAGCGTCGCCCGCGGCGGGTTGGACGTAAACGCGCTCGAACGGGGAATGGTCGAATATTTTTCCATTGGCGACGCAATTGAACGCCACGCCGCCCGCAAGGCATAGCGATTTCTCGCCGGTTTTCTTGGCGAGGGCAGCCCAGTGCGCGGCCAGGACCTCTTCAATCGCGGCTTGCATGCTTGCGGCCATATTGCGGTGACGTTGTTCGAGCGGTTCGTCGGCTTTGCGCGCGGGGCCGAGGCGTTCTTCGAGATACGCGGAAAAAAGACGCCCGAGGACGGGAGTGCGATCGGCTTCGCGCCAACTCATTTCCGCGCCCTGACTCTGATGCGTGAAATATTTCAGTCCGAGACGAAAGGAGAGCGGGCCGTCGGCATAGACGATGCGGCGGAATTCATCGAGAAATTCCGGCTCGCCGTAGGCGGCCAGGCCCATCACCTTATATTCGTCGCCAAATTTCCAGAAGCCGATGTACTGCGTGAGCGCAGTGTAGTACATCCCGAGCGAGTGTGGAAAAGTGATTTCGCCGAGCGGCTGCATGCGCGGGCCTTCGCCCAGCGCCCACATCGAGCTGGCGAAATCGCCCAGGCCGTCCGCGGAAAGCACGGCGGCGCGTTCGAAGGGCGAAACGAAATAGGCGCTGGCGAGATGCGCGGTGTGATGTTCGATGCGGTGGAATTGGGCGCGAATCTTTTCCACAGGAGTATCGAACGCGCTCGCGAGATCTTCATTGATTCCGGCGAAGCGCCGCATCACGCGGGCGCGATCGAGCGCGAATTTCGGCATGCGCATCGCGAAGCGCAGCTTCGTTGGCAGGCGCGCCCAGGGATCGCGCGGGATGGCGATGTGGTCCACTTCGGAAAGTTTTACGCCGGCTTGATCGAGACAGTATTGAATCGCGCGCGCGGGAAGCCCGGCCGCGTATTTCACGCGGTTCAGGCGTTCTTCCTCGACGGCGGCAAGAAGCCGTCCGTCCGCAACGATAGCGGCGGAAGCGTTGGCGTGATACGCATTAATCCCCAGGATGACCATCCGCAATATTGTCGCGGAAATCCGCCGCCCTGTCTCAGGAATAAATTCGAAAGGTATGCGGGGGGTTCGGAGCCTGACGAGCCTGTGTGAGGGCTGCGTTTTACGTTAGAGCACAGCTTTGAGCCACAGCATAAGCGCCGAAGGATGGGTCCGCCCCTTTATAGTTCTCACTCATTGGATGTGAATGCGCAGAAACGACTCAAACGATAACGACGGGTTTCTTGCAGCCATCAACGACCGGATGGATGACCCAGTTGTTTCCCGGGTCGGTCATGCTTCCTCCCTTTACCGCTCCGTTGCCTTTTGCGATGGCCGCACACCAGAAGGTCAATACTTGGTTTACGTCGGCGTCGGTCACGAATGGCATGCCGGAAATCTCAGTCGGCCAGGCCTTGTTGGAGTCACTCAAATCGATCGTGGTGTCGGTGATGATTTGGCAATTGTGCACAGCATGAATTTCGTTCCATCCCACGTGCCCGCCGTCATAAATCCAGTCGCCCGTTACCGCCACAATATTCCCGACGACCAAGTTCCCGGGATTTCCCGCCGGATCGCTCGTGGATGGAGTTCCCGAGCTGGTGAAGAGATTGACGATCCCCATGGCGCCAATCAGGGCCGCGAACAGCCACAATATGAACAGCAAGGGCGCTAGTTCGGGAGCCAATAGCGTAATCGCCAGAAGCGCGATCAACAGTGCCAGTACTACGATCGCAAATCCCAACAAGTCACGAATGCCGCTGCCCTCGAACTCGCAGTGCAAGGCTCTCAGGTGATTCAAGTCGCCTCCCGATGTCGCATAGCCTAGGCCGGCATTTGTTATCGAGACTTGCGGCGCTATCAAATCTCCTTGCACGTGGCTTGTGTACTGACTCTGATCTTGCGAATAGTCGAGCGGACCGGGCGCCAGCAAAATATTCATCGTTGCATCGTTGTCTCCTAATTTGCCCACTATCGATCCGACGCTTGGATGCAAGATATTGGTGACCACGCCAATCGCACATTGCTGATTGGGATTCAGGCAGATCAAGCGGTGATACAGATACCACACACAGAATGCGATCACTGCAACGGCGACGGAGATTAGGATCGGAATCAGCCAGAGTGACGTCGCTACGATCATGAAGGCCGCCAGCATCGTCACCAGAGCGCCGAGCGATACAAAACTCGTCGCGTGAAAGGGCACGTAACCGCCAATCGACGTGCACTGCGTGTATTTCTGGTATGCCATGGAAGAGCTCTCTCCCTCCGTTCAGGCTTTCGATACGTATACCGTAACGCCACCCGCATAGTTCTTGTTGTACAAAGCGTGAAAATTGAAGGGGACCGTCCCGATGAATCCGGCGGGCGGCGTTACCGTCACCGCTATTTGCGTCTCCTGGCCTGGCGCGAGCGCCACCTGCGGTGGACTGATCGCGACCGTCCAGCCAGCCGGGACGGGGAAATTCGCCCGGTTGTGTACGGCTTGGATCTTCTTCAATCGTTCGGCAAAGGTTCCTTGATTCTGTTGCGCAATGGTCTCTGGACAGTCCGGTACGTTTGGGATTGCATACGTGTCCACTTCGAACGTATAGGCGTTAGCGGTATTCGTACCGTTCCTCAGGGCGAAGGTGAAGTTGGCCGGCGAGGTTGCGGGGACCACTTGCACGTTGTTCTGCCCCAGGTTGTTGTTCGGATTCGAGTCATCCGCGCACGCAAACTGCGCTTGAATGCAGTAGTGTCCCGGCGTAGACGGCGTCGTCCACAGGATCGTCGCCAGGGCAGGACAGTCCGGCCCTCCCTTTACTCCCAAATTCACATACGTAGTTCCAATTGGATTCAGCACCGTTGACGCGCCGAACGACAAGTACCCGAAATTTACCTGCAAACCGACCACTGGCGCCCCAAAGGAGTTGTTCCAGATCGTTGCGTCGATTTCATATTCCGTGTTGGGCAGCAAACTGGTTTCCGAAACCACAACTCCGTTCCGGCGAAGCGAAATGTCTGGATTGTCCCAGGTAACAGCAATATTGAGACTCATCAAATAATACTGGTCATAGATGCAGGGGTCGGGACGTTGATACGCGGGGTTGGTGAACGATCCGCAGGGATCGCATTTCGTCTCCTTAGTGAAATGGTCCAGTTTCTCGCAGGCGCAAAGCATCATCAGGGATCGCACGAAGCGCTTCACGATGTTGATCAGCTCGACGATCCATCCGTACGCAAGCGCTTTCAAGAGTCGGGATAGAACATCCAGAATGTATTTGATCCAATTCATTTTTGCACTGGACGATCTGGCTAGCGAATTCTGAAATAGTTATTCCGAGCGGCGGTATCCTGCCACATCGCGCCGCTGCGATTCAGTTGACGGTCTGAGGACTAAGCAGCCGAGTCGGAGGCGTTCTTCAGCGTCCTTCGCTTTCGGAAAACAAAAAAAACCAGGACGACTAAGAACGTAAGAACGGCGAATTCAGTGGATCCGCTTCCGCCGTCAGGTGCAAATCCGAAAAGCAGTTCGATGAAATTCATGGCAGCTCCTAGTGGACACAGAATGGGACGGAGCCTTGAGGACGTGCACACAACGGTACGCGTCCTCGAATTGGTCGCATTGTAGAACAATACCGTTGGATGTCAAGCGTGCCTCGCGAGAGCAGGTGCCCTCGATGGGCCTGCCATAACCGGCTATTCTTGTGCGAGCGAGAGTGAGAGAGAACTCACGCGGGAGGGGACGCTGGTATGGGGTGGCCAACCTTTCGGCTCGCCGCCTCCGTTCATGTCCGTTCGTTGACGTGCCATATCCCCCGACCTAAGATGTCCGCCAAATGCCCGGTTCCTCCGCCTTCATCGGCCGGACAAGGCCAGAGGCGTGGATCACTTTTTTGAGTTGTTTAAGCCACTTGGGCAGCGCCGTGCGAATGCTGGCAAGTAATAGAATCGCGCCGGCTCTAGAACGTAAACCGTGCGGCAAACTGAAATGCGCGCGGACCGCCGGACCCGAAAAAACCGCCGGCAGTACTCACCGGCGAAAAGAATCCCAAGTTGAGCCCGGCGGGATTCGTGGAGCTGGGAGGGTTCGTGCCTACGGGCACCAACGAAATATTGTGGCCGGAATAGCTGGTATTTGTGAAACCCCGGATGTTAACGCTGTTGAAAAGGTTGAAAGCCTCGGCCATCAAATCAACGTGCAAGCGCTCACGAATGGCGATGGCTTTCATCAGACGCAGATCCATGGAGTTGAACGGGCTGCTGAAATTGATTCCACCGGGAACATTTTCCAGCGGCCCACCCGCGTTGCACGGTGCCGGCGCCGGGCATGCTGGCAGTGCGTTCCACTCGTTGATGATTTGATTGAGCTGCGTGCTGTTTCTCACGCTTCGGCCGAGCGAATTGCGCCCCAGAATTGGCAAGCGCGCCGGGAGCGATTGCCCATTTAAGTTGAGATCGGGAAGAAATGTGTCCGCCGGAACACCTGACCCGTACGTGTACAGCGGTGCGAGCGAAAATCCCCACGGCATTTGCAGCAATCCGTACGCCGTCAGACGGTGCCGCTCGTCGCTGGCGCCATATCCCTTCTCTGTTTGCGGGCCCACAGTGCCTTCGATCAAGTTGACGTTCTCGACCGTTGTGTACGAGGGCACCTGGTCGTCATCGGAATAGTCGAGAGTCTTAGAGAGCGTGTAGCTCACGTTGAATAGATACGTTACCGGACCGACTCTCGCGGGCTTCCGCTGCAGGTTGACGAGCAGCCCGTCATACCAGGAGTGCGCGTTGGACGTCGCGACGGTTACCTGGTCGGAAACTCCGTTCAGCGGGTCCGTTACGGTGCACGGGATATTGTTCCCAGTGCAGGAAATGTACGGCGAAGGGGATGTGGTGCTTCTGAGATATTGAGCGATGAGCTGGCGCTGGCCGAAGACGTACAGACCGTCGGCGCTGAGGGTCCACCTCGATCCAATCTGTTGCTGAACACCTAACGACGTTTGCTGGAAAAGGGGGTGGTGCGTGTTTTTATCAACGACGATGATCCCTACACCACTGGTCTGCCGCTGTCCGCTGAACGGGTTTGCGAGTGTAGGGCTCCCCGGCGCAAAAATCACTCCGGGAATCGGCGCGAAACACGTATTCAGGTTGGGCGGGGCCGTATCGCCGGGATAGGTGCAAAAGGAACCCGAATATTGATTGATCGTGAGGGCGCGGTCGTCCTGCACTCGCTCGTAGCCGGGAACTTCAAAGATAATCCGGTCGTAATAGACTCCGAATC
>Ga0308309_10002675_pt1 | contig 10605 bp, 8 predicted proteins | sample HubBroMetageWFT5_FD_192491 | JGI IMG/M metagenome (GOLD analysis project Ga0308309, IMG submission 192491) | Warmed and freeze-thawed soil microbial communities from the Hubbard Brook experimental Forest, New Hampshire - Hubbard Brook CCASE Soil... | ecosystem: Environmental > Terrestrial > Soil... | reverse complement strand
TGACGAACACCCCCAAAGGTCCCGTCGAAGAGGCGAATTGGAGAGGCGCGCCTGGCTCGACAATGATTCGGCCGTCTGGTTCCAGCGTGCTCAATGCTGCGATTTGGCCGGCCTGCGGCGGCCTCGCGCCGGCCAGCACCGTGCCGGTCGTCAGGTTGCGCAACTGCGACAATCTTTCCTCGATTGCGCCAGTCTGCCTGGTAGTCTGAGTCGTCTGGGTCACTGAGGTCTGACTCGTCGGGACAACCAGCTCGGCCCCGCCGTTCAACTGCTGCAGAGCCCCTTGCAGCCCACTCGTATTGAGACCCAAGTTGCGGGGTAGGTCGGGGGTGGCGGATGGGTTTGGTACGCCTTGCACCACTAGGGCATTGCCGATCATCGCCGAGCACAGGCGTGCGAGATCCGCTTGGTTCGGCGTAACAGCAATATTATTGATCGTTGGGCAGACATTGTTGATGGACTGCGCCATCATCTGTTGCGCACCGTTGAGCCCCGGCAGCGCCGTCAGGTTCGGAAGACCGCCGCTTACGACCGAAAATGGCGGAAGCGTTTGGGCGTGGGCGGGTGCCAGGACAGTCACCGACATGATGAACCCGGGCACGACGGCGCAAATTTGCCGCCAGATACGAGACGTGAATGCCCCCCATGGTCACCCCCTTCCGACGGCGATGCTCGGGGGCGACACCGTCGTCTTTTGCGCCCACTTCTTACGTCATCCCCCCGACCGCCGCGTTGATTTCCTCCACGCAGCGGAAGCTCTTCTTGGTTAAAGGTAACGCAAATTTGGATGCCTTGCACCTTTTCAAGCGCAACCGCTGATCATTTCCGATCTCACCGGACGTGTGTGTGTGAAATAGATCACACTCACAGTCTCTAAGAGTGGTAGTTTGACCTTAGCCAAAGGGTCGGGCGCGCTCGCATACCCGAGTGCGCAAGAATGAGGAGGCGTCGGCGTGCCTCACCGATGTTCTTTCGATCAAATATCTATCGATGCCGCCATAAGGTCCGCCGTGTCGCGGGCGTTCCGCTACCCCCTTCTTGCCGGATGCCGGCACGACCACGTGTTCGCCGCTGCCAGGATCTATCGATCCTGCTATGAGCCAACCAGATGACCACCTTGCACGCTCCATAAGGAGAAAACGATGTTCATGCCGGATTACCGTCTTGAATACATCTTTTCGTACACCGCCCACACCCGGCTTCCCCCAGAGATCGTCGGGCCGGTTCCCGATGGAGTTCGGGCTTATGTCTACGTTATTGGTGGAGAGGCCCATGGTCCGAAGGTGAAGGGAACCTTCACACCAGATCGCGCCGAAGAGGTGCTGGTGCGAAAGGATGGCATCGTGATCCTCGATGTGCGCGGCACACTGCAGACGGACGACGGGGCGTTGATTTATCTCCCGTACACGGGGATGGGCGATTTAGGGCCGGACGGCTATGAAAAATTCCTGCGCGGCGAACTCCCACCCAGAATAAGCCTCCGTGGCGTTCCCAGGTTTCGCACATCTGACCCGAGCTATCTGTGGCTGAACCGGCTGCAGTGTCTCAATGTCGGAGATGTCGAGACGGCCACCGGTATCGTACGGTACGACGTTTACGCGACCTGATCGCGTTTCCACCCCGATAAGTCCCTCCTCACCCGCCGTCCCTACCGGCTGGGGCGCAGGGATTCAGCTGAGCATCTCCGGTCGAGAGATGCTGTTAACACGCGCCTGTGTGAAACAGATCACATGCATAGCCCTAAAAATGTTATTTTAACCATGCACTCGAAGCGCTCCGAGTTCGAACAACCGGCGGCGCAAAAGAATGGAGGGTCGCCGTGCCGACACCGATCATCCTCCCGATCACCGTTCTGATGACGATAACGGCCGCTACGTCTGCAACATGTTGGACGGGACTGCGGCAGGCGCGAGCCACTTGCCCGTCCCATGTCCTGCCCTTCCGGAGCCGCGACCGGCGCGCGCGAGACCGCGATTCGGCCGCCCCGGCGATCGCTAGTGCCGCCATCGACACGACGGACGCGTGCCGGCAGGAGCTCCCTGGCACTGGGCCGGGCGAACTTCGAGTTGGCTTGGACGCGCGGCGAGTACCCCTCGCTCCTCGCCGTGGAGGGCAAATAGCACACTGCTGGAGATTCCTATGGCGCAACGCAATGAGATCCATTCCGGCTCGATAACGGGCAGCGTCGTCGTCGCCGGGAGCGGCAACACGATCAACGCGAAACTCCGCGCCGAACTCGGAAATAAGGCGCCGCCGGCTGCCGATACCGTCGATATCCACGCAGAATTTGCCGAACTGCGAAAAGTCCTAGAGCAACTGCAAACCCCCGACCAGGGCAAGATCCGGCGGGCCCTCGACGATGCCGGTGAGGAGCTCGCCAAACCGGAGGCAAACAAGGCCGAAATCGGCGGCGCGATCAAACGTGCCCTGAATTATGCAGGGAAATTAGCGGATCTGGGGGACGAGGCGATGAAGCTCGCGCCGCACATCCATAAGCTCGCGGACTGGCTGGGCAGCGAATGGTCGAGCTTATTGAACTAAACGGCGTTATCTCGGCTGAAGCCGCCGGCGCTTCCGACGTCCGGCAGGTCACGGTCAGAGAAAGCGTCACCGGCAGCACGATCATATCGGGCGACGGCAATACAGTCTCGATTATCCACCAATACAGCCGCGTCCAACCGGAGCACGAAGAGCCTTTCCGATTACCGACCGAATTGCCGCCTAGCCCATACAAGGGCTTGGAGGCGTTCTATGAAGAAGACGCCGACCGCTTCTTCGGTCGCAGCGCGGTCGTGGACACACTGTGGCGCCGCCTGCGGGACCTGCAAACACCGCCGCTTCCCGGAGAGGCGGCCCCGGCGCGTCTTCTCGCGATCATCGGACCTTCCGGCTCCGGTAAGTCCTCGGTTGCCCGCGCGGGACTTGTGCCCGAGCTGGCGCGAAGGCCCATTCCGGGGCTGGCAAATCCGCGCGTCGCGGTCGTCGTACCGCACACCGAGCCGATCGAGGCCCTGGCAACTGTGCTCGCGCGCCTCGCCACGAATGACGCCGCGCCGGTCGCGAAGAGCCGCGAGTTCGCCGACGAGCTCCGGCGGATCAGCGAGGCCAAGGTTCCGGACGGGCTGCGTCGCATCACTAATATCTTGCCGGGGGCGGATCGCCACCCGTTGATCCTGCTGGTGGATCAGTTCGAGGAAGTCTTCACCGGCGCATCGGAAGCAGAGCGCTCGCTGTTTATAGAGACCCTGCTCGATGCCGCGCTTGACCGCAGCGGGCGGGTCAGCGTTGTTCTCACCCTTCGCTCCGATTTCTTGAGCGCGACCGCCCGCTACCCGCCGCTGGATGCCGCCATCGCCGCGTGCAGCGAGCTGGTGCCGGCGATGAGCGAGGCCGAGCTGAAGGAGGCGATCTCGTTGCCGGCAGCGCGGGCAGCGGAGCGTAGCGGGATACCCAACCCGCTCGATCAGGGCACCATCGAGCTTCTCGTAGGGGAGACCATCGGGCGGGCCGGCGCGCTGCCGCTTCTGGAATTCGCTCTGCATCGGATCTGGGAAGGTCTGGCGCATGGAACGCCGGCGGCTCATACGTTGCGCGAGCTCGGCGGCGTCGGCGGCGCGTTGGCGGCGGAAGCAGACCGGCTCGTAGACGACCTCGCGAAATCGGGCAAGGAAGACCTGGTGCGCCGAGCTTTCCTCGCCATGGTGCAGCTTGGCGAAGGCGTCGAGGACACGCGCCGCCGCACCAGGCTCTCGGAAATCGTGGCAGCCGGCGAAACGTCGGACGACGTGATCACCATTCTCCAACGCTTCGCTCGCCCCGGCGAGCGGCTGGTCACCTTCGCGTCGGATCGCGGTGAGACTACCCTTGAAGTCACCCATGAGCAGCTGATCGCCCGTTGGCCCAAGCTGCAGGGATGGCTGCGCGACTGGCGCGACGACGAGCGCTTCCGGCGACGCCTTGCGGCAGCAGCGAAGGACTGGCGGGAAGGCCAGGGAGGGCTGTGGGGCCCGACAGAGCTGGAGCTCCTGCGGCGATGGCGAGAGCGGCCGGGACAAGCCGCGACTCCCGAGCAGCAAGATTTCATCGACGCGTCAGAGGCGGCTCTGCGGAAGCAACAGCAGCAGGCGCGGCGCGCGGCACGATTGACCAGGATCGCCGCCCTTGTCTTCGCGGTTCTCGCGCTTGCGGCCACCGCCGCCGGAACCCTTGCCTGGCGTGAGGAGCAGCGGGCGGAGCGGAGCCTAGATGCTGCCAAGACGGCCGTCAACGTCCTCGTCGTCGACATCGCCCACGGACTGCGCAATGTCGAGGGCGTCCGCATTTCCTTGATACGAACCGTCCTTGAGAGAATCCAGGACACGGTCGAGTGGCTGACCCGTTTTGCCCCGGAGAATCTGGCGCTTTGGCATCTCTACCTGGAGACGTTGGACGAGTTTGCCACGACATACGAGACTGCGGGCGATATCGGGCGCGCCCGCAAGTCTGCGATGACGGCGCTCGCCAAGGGCCGAGAGCTTGCCGAGCGCAACCCCGATGACCCGGTGTGGCAGCGTGACGTCTCGGTCGCGCTCAACAAGCTGGGCTCCGTCGACCTCAAAGGCGGTGATACTGCAGCAGCCTTGAGGCGATATGAGAAGGCGCTCGGCATAATGCGGCGGCTTGCCGAGCGAGACCCCAGCAACGCGACATGGCAGCGTGACCTCGCGATCAGCATCAATGGCGTTGGCGATGTTAAGGCGCAGAGGGGCGATGCCCGTGGCGCGCTCGCCGCCTATGACGAGGGCTTGACGATAATGCGCGGGCTCCAGGTACACGACCCCACCAATTTGGACCTGCAGCGGGAGATCGCTGTTCGCCTAAACGCGACCGGAGACATGAAGCTGAGCATCGGTGATGCCGCCGCTGCGACAGCCGATCACGAACAAGGGCTGACGATCTGCCGTGCCCTGGTAAAGATCAATCCAGACAATACCCAGTGGCAGCGCGACGTCTTTTTCAGCCTCGTCAAGATCGGCGATCTGAAGGCGCAGGCGGGGAACCTGGCGGAGGCGAACCGCGCTTATGGAGAAGGGGTGGCAATTGTTCGCCGTCTCGCCGCGCTCGATCCCAGCAACCCGTTGCTACTTCTGGATATCGCACAAGGTCTCTCCAAACTCGGCGACATCAAGCTTGATGACGCTGAGCGAAATGCGCGAGTCGCCCATTACGAGGAGGCGTTGGAGATCACGCGTGGCCTTGCGCGACGCGATCTCTACAACTCCGCCTGGCAAAGAGAACTTTCGGTAAGTCTGAACAAGATCGGCGATGTCAGGTTGTTAAGTGGAGACGCCGAGGGTGCGGGTGCGGCCTATGCCGAAGCGCTCACAATCGCGGGACGTCTCACCGAACGGGATCCGGAGAATTTCGTGTGGCTTCGCGATCTCGCGCTGGGCCTCAATAACATCGGCGATGTCAGGCTTCGCACAGGTGATGCGAACGGCGCGGCCGCAAATTATGAGCAAGCGCTGGCACACCTTCGCCGCTTATCCGAACGCGATGCGAGCAATACCCTTTGGCTGCGGGATATAAACGTCACGTTAAACAAGCTGGGCGATGCCAAATTGCAGACCGGCGATTTGAACGCTGCTGCGGCGAGCTACTACGAGGCGCTGCAAATCGTGCGCCGCTTGGTGGAACGCGATCCGCGGAACGGACAGTGGCAGTGGGATCTCTGGTTCACGTTGTACAGCCTGGGGAGCGCTAAGGGCAACCTGGGCGACGTAGCCGCTGCTCGCCTTGTCTATGGGGAGGCGCTGCCAATCATTCGACATCTAGCCGAAGCCGATCCAGGCAACACGCAACGACAGACCGACCTCGTTGTCAACCTCTACCGGGTCGCAATCGTAGGGGAAGAGGCGGATCGAGTACAGGCGCTCAAAGACGCATCGGCCATCCTAGCACGGTTACGAGATGAAAACAGGCTTACCCCCGACAAGATCGGCTGGCCGGACCTCTTTCGGGAAATGCTGAACCCCCACGGAGGCTAGATAGATCTCTCGGAAAGAACTCACGGTGTATGAAAACACGGAATACCGCCAAAATAAATGAAGAGCCAGGCGCGGGATCAGTTCCAAATGTCATTGCTGCAAGGGCTCCGGGTGGTTCAAATCGGTGACGGTCTGGCTGCGGCCGTTTGCGGGCGTCTTCTCGCCGATCTTGGGGCGTATGTCTGCTATATCGGTCCGGATGTCTCGACACCCCTCGCGGCTTTTCTCGATTACGGCAAGTCGGTCACCGCCAACGACCCTGCGGCGGCGCGCAATGCGATCGCGGCCGCTGACCTAATCGTCTGCGAGGGCCAGCCGCAGCGCATCCGGGCTCGGCGATACGATCTCGAAAGCTTCCGCCGGCTCAATGCGTCCGCAGCGCTGGTATATATTTCGCCCTTTGGCCAGACCGGACCCAAGGCCAACGATCCTGCGACCGATCTCACACTGTTCTTCGCCAGCGGCATTGCCCGGCTGTTGACCGGGCAAGTAGACGATCTCACAGAGCCGCCGATCCGAGCGGTTGGCGAACAATCCGCCTTTATTGGCGGCCTCGCCGGCGCCTGCGCCGGCATGCACGCCGCAATGACCGCACCCGGCGCCGTCGTCGATGTCGCGATCCTTGAAGCGCTGGCAACTATGGCGATCACCGAGCTGGCGCGAGCCGGGCTAACCGGAAAGACCCGCGCGCGCAAGCGGGAGGCGGACGGCAATGGCGCCACGGTCACGATTCTGCCGGCAAGCGACGGGTATGTCGCGATCTCGCCGCGCGAAGAGCATCAGTGGACGGCGTGGCTATCGGTGATGGGTTCGCCCGACTGGGGGAATGACCCGCGCTTTGCTGGCAAAGCCGACCGGGTTGCCAATTGGGACGCGCTCCATGCGCTGATGTCAGCTTGGAGCCGCCAATACGGCAAGCAATGGATCGCCGACAGAGCCCAGGCCGCTCATGTGCCGAGCTTTCCGCTGCGCGAGCCGGCGGAACAGCTCGACTCCCCGCAGCTAGAGCATCGCGAGTTCTGGAGGAGGATCGAGCTCGGCGGACGGACGGTCAAGGCCCCCGGACCTCCGTTCGGGCTGCGGGTCACCATCGGCGGCGGCAATTCGGCCGACCGCGGCGCCGGCCCGATGCCCCTCTCCGGCGTTCGCGTCCTCGATTTCAGCTGGGTTATCGCAGGCCCGACGGCGACGCGCTATCTCGCTGCGATGGGCGCCGAAATCATCAAGATCGAGGCGCCCGGACGCGGCGACCCCGGACGCGCCTCCGAGCTGCACACGGTTCTCGGACAAGCGAAACGAAGCGTCGTCCTCGACCTGAAGAAGCCGGAGGCGGTCGCGATCGCACGGGCGCTCGTCGCGCGCTCGGACGTAGTCATCGAGAATTTCGCCACCGGCGTCATGGACAGGCTGGGCCTCGGCGCGGACGATGTGCAGGCTCTCAACCCCAATCTGCTCTATGTCTCGGCCTCGGGTCTCGGCCGAACCGGGCCGGAGTCCCGCGCGGTCGCTTACGGCACCCTGCTGCAATGCTATGCCGGGTTCGCCGGGCTCAATCGCCATCCCGATATCCCGCCGCGGGTCGGGCTCGCCTGGCTCGACCCGATGTGCGGTCTGATGCTCGCCTTCATTGTCGCCGCCGGGCTCTGGCACCGGCGGCACACAGGCGGTGTCGCCCGGATCGATTTCTCGATGATCGAGGCGATGCTGTGGACCATGGCCGCACCGCTGCTGGCAACCCAGCTCGCGGCCCCGCCGCAGCCGCGCGGCAACGCTTCCGACCATCACGTCCCGCACGGCGTCTACCGCTGCGCAGGGGACGACGACTGGGTCAGCCTCGCCGTGACGACCGACCAACAGTGGCAAGACCTTTGCGCGCTCGCACCCGCATTGGCGCCAATGGCGGAGTATCGGCTGGATGAGCGGCAGCACTGCCGCGCAGTCATCGATGAAGCGCTCGCTGCTTGGCTGCACGCCCGACCGGCCGTGATGGCAGAGGCCGAATTGTTGCAGGCCGGCATTCCCGCGGCGGCTCTTGCCAGTGCGCGGGACCTCGTCCACAGCAAACATCTCGCCGAGCGCGGGTTCTGGGAGCCGTACCGTTCTGGCGTACTGCCCGGCTTGCCGTGGCGCACCAGCTTCGACCGCGCGATCGCTCCCGCCCCGGAACTCGGCGCCGATACCGCGGCTGTGCTTCGCGACGTGCTCGACCTCGGGGAGGACGAGATCAGGGCGCTGCGTCAATCAGGCGCGCTTGGCTGAACGGCCAAGCGGCCGGGTCAGCGTCGCGCCGCCCGTCCCAGATGCAGGCAGAAGGACGCGGCGCACACGTCGACGTGATTTCGAATGGTAGATCATTGCTCTTTGACACAGGTCGAGAACGTTGATATCAACGTTTATCTACAGAGAGCAGGGGGTAAATTCATGATCACACTTGTCGCTTTCCGCTGGGTTCCGCCTTTTGCGCAAGGATTGGTGCGCGATCTCCGCGTACGCTGGGCGCTGGAGGAGGCCGGCCTTCCCTACCGCGAGCGATTGCTCGCACAGGGCGAACAGGCTTCCCCGGAGCACCGCGCGCTACAGCCCTTTGGACAGATTCCTGTCTTCGAAGAGGACGGGTTCGTCCTCTTCGAATCCGGCGCTATCGTGCTTCACATTGCCGAGAAGACCGAAGCGCTGATGCCGCACGATGCTGAGGGCCGCGCCCACGCCATTGCGTGGGTTTTCGCGGCGCTGAATTCGATCGAACCGTACGTCTGGAATCTAGCCATGCTCGATGCCTTTCACGCGGGAGAGGAATGGGCGAAGTTGCGCAAGCCCGCACAGACCGAAATGACGCTGGCACGGCTTGCGAAACTCTCCGAGAGGTTGGGCGAGCGCGACTATCTGGAAGACCGCTTCACCGCAGGTGACCTGATGATGACGACAGTGCTGCGCATCCTGCGCAATAGCGATGTGCTGCAGCACTTCCCCAATCTCGAAGCGTACCGCGAGCGCTGCGAGACCAGACCGAGTTTCAAAAAAGCGCTCGCCGATCAGATGGCGCCATTCGCGCAATACGCGCCGGCGGCCTGAGGGCGTGTGAAACAATTGGGCCCGAAGGTCGCGAGGACCGACACCGCCTATCGCTTTCCCGACGAAAGCCGGGATCCATTTCTCCACTGCTCCAAACACTCACAATCCCTTACCCGACGATGAAGAGTTGGTGCTGCGGAAGAATGGGCCCCGGTTTCCGCCGGGGTGACCGAGTGGGTGGTGGTGAGGGTTCTTCCACATACTCCGAACAGGAGAACATCCGATGCCGAAAATCACGCCGCATCTGTGGTTTGAAAAAGAAGCTAAGGAAGCCGCAGCCTTTTATTGTTCGGTGTTCCCCGATGCCAAAATCACGCACGAATCGACAATCCGCGGCGTGCCGACCCCAAGCGGCGATTGCGATATCGTCTCCTTCGAATTGGCGGGTCAGCCTTACATGGGCATCAGCGCTGGGCCAATGTTCAAGTTCAATGAAGCCATTTCCTTCCTCATTCCTTGCGAAACGCAGGAAGAGATTGATTATTATTGGGAAAAGCTTTCCGCCGATCCGGCGGCCGAACAGTGCGGCTGGCTCAAGGATAAGTTCGGTTTATCGTGGCAAGTGTGGCCGCGAGCCCTGGGCGAAATGATGGAGAAGGGTACACCGGAGCAAGTCGCGCGCGTCACCAAGGCGATGCTCGCGATGAAGAAATTCGATATCGCTGCCCTAGAGAAAGCCTACAAGAGGTGACACACGTCAGGAAAGCGCACGCAAGTCGGCGCGCAGCCGTTCGGTGTTCGACCCGGGCAAGAGACCATCGATCTCCGCGTGGGTTTGCCGCCACACTGGCACTGCCACGCTCAGCAGCGCGCGGCCATTCGCGGTCAGTGTCAAGCGCCGCGTTCGTTTGTCCACATCATCTATTCGAACAGCGACCAGACCGCGCCGTTCGAGCGGCTTCAGGTTGGCAGTCAAGGTCGTTCGGTCCATGGCCAACAAAGCCGAAACGCTGCCGATGCTCGCCGGCTCCGGGCGGTTGAGCGACATCAGCAGCGAGAATTGCCCGCTGGTCAGCCCCAGCGGTCGCAGCGTCGCGTCGAAGCGTCGCGCCACCGCCCGCGCTGCCCGCTGCAAGTGCAGGCACAGGCAGGTATCGCGCACCTCCAGGGTGATCTCGAAAGGCAGATCCTCGCACTTTGACATCACCTATAAATGTTGATATCAACATGACGCTTCAAGACCGGGGATTGTCATGGCGAGGGTCTCGTTCACGTGCGCGTTGGAACGGTTTCTGCCGGCGCCCTCGGCGCAAGTCGAAGGCGGGACGGTCGGCGCCGCGCTCGCCGTGGTGTTTGCGTCCCGCCCGGCGCTGCGCGGCTATGTGCTCGACGATCAAGGCGCCCTGCGCCGCCACGTCGCCGTCTATGTCAACGGCCAGCCCGTGCACGACCGCGTCCGGCTGACGGACCCGGTCGGTCCGCACGACGAGATCTACGTCTTCCAAGCATTATCGGGTGGTTAGCGGAGGGGAAGTATGGCCAATCGGCTGCATGTCGGGACCCGCAA
>Ga0308309_10002674_pt1 | contig 10608 bp, 10 predicted proteins | sample HubBroMetageWFT5_FD_192491 | JGI IMG/M metagenome (GOLD analysis project Ga0308309, IMG submission 192491) | Warmed and freeze-thawed soil microbial communities from the Hubbard Brook experimental Forest, New Hampshire - Hubbard Brook CCASE Soil... | ecosystem: Environmental > Terrestrial >... | reverse complement strand
AAGGTCGCCGATATGCTCAATCATCAGGTCTGCCGCGGGAAAGGCGGCAACAATTTGGGGATCGTTTGCGAAATTGCCCTGGCGCGGACAGACCGTCGTGACCTGATCGCCCCAGGCTTTTTTGACGGCATCCAGGATCCGCAACTTATCATCGATCAGGACGTAGTGATCCGCTGGATAGCGACGCCGGACGTCGTCGAGCGCTTCTTCCTTGTGAATGTAAATCAGCACCTCTCCGTCGACAGCGGAGGAAATACCGGAGCGCTCCACTTTGCGTGGCTGGAATACCACATCGCCGTCGGAAAGAATTACGGTCTGCCCCCAGGTCCGAAGATGTGCCAGAACATCGAGCGCTCTTGGGTAGAGACAGTCGGCAAAAGGATAATCGAGCAGGAACGACGACATCGCCAGCAGATGCACGTCATGGGGATGTTCTATGCGATATTGCTGAAGGGCGCCTAGATAATCACGGTAACCGAGCTTCCTCATCAGGTCTTCTTGAATGACCCAATAGCGGTCGCGAGAGGCCTTACCATATTCCGACTCCAGATGCCGCTGGAGATCCTTTTGAAGGCGATCGTTGTCGAGCAACGTATCGTCGACATCCACAAGGAAGACCATGGGATAAGCTGCTTGCTTCTCTAATTTCGCTTTGTTCGCGTTTGTCACCATTCGCATCTACCTGCTACGTCAACCTTTCCCGGCTGAATTCTGGCTTAATCCTTTTTCGTAACGCTGCGTATCATTCCAAAGACACACCTAGTTTTTCCGTAGGCCACCGGGCGCGGGTGCAGGCGTGAGCAGTTTCTCAATCGCGCGACCCATTGTGGCATTCATCTCAGCTACAACGGCGGGCACGTCGTGCTGTCCGACCGTTCCAACCTCAAACACTTCGTTCGTCCAGACTGTCGTACCGTTTGCAAGGTTCGTCATCTGGGCAAAGATCGCAATCTCAACCTTGACCCCGCCTTCGTAATCAATCTCCTCAAGCTTGTCGAGCCTTCCGCTAAGAACGTAATCGATGTCTGAGTGTCCATCGTACAACCTTACCTGGGCGAAATTTCCACTCGCGCGTAGGTTTTCAGCAACCGCGTTTGTCACGAATTCGCGTGGATCAACCGCCCAACGGTGATAATTGTAAAAACCGATTTGTTCCGGAGAGGTTTTGTACACGATTGCCCCTTGCCGCAGGTAAGGCGGCGATCGGAATTCGCGTACTGCCAAGCATGCGCGGACACCCTCCTGCGCTGGCGGATCCGGCGGCGGGGGTACGTGGAGAGTGTAATAGTTCGGGTATTTCGCCGTACCGCCGCAACCGACCAGGATGATCAGGGCTGTCAGCACAAGACAAATTACTATCGGATTCTTTTTCATATACAACCTCATTTTTGCTGCGGGACTTCGCGCTCTTTCGGTTGCCGGATTCGAACCAGGCTCCAGGGACGCTGCTTCAGCGAATCGGTCAGCTGATCCAGGTTGTCTGTTGCCACGCGCAGGTTTTCCACCGTGTCGTCAATCTTGTAGTCATTCGCGCGAACCATTACCTGCATGTCGCTCAGCAATGCCTTGGCTTGCTGCAAGGTCGTCTGCAACTCAGTCAGGTCTTTGCGAAGCGGTTCTCGCGCATCCGTAACCGTGCCATTTACATTCTGGATGGTTGCGTCTGCGTGCTGGGTTAGCGTGTTCAGTTGATCGGTGAGACGATCGATTTTAGGCCGTTCAGTCGCCAACATTCCGTTGACGTTGTCGAGTACGGCTTGAATTCTCTGCTGATTGGGTTTGCCGGTCACGGTGTTCAGGTTGGCGAGAAGACTGCGCGCGTCGCCCGTGATGCCATCCAGTTCTCCACGCACTTGCGTAATGAGACCATTTGCGTTGTCCGCGACAACGGCCATCTTGCCTGCGATCTCATCCAGGCTGGCGGCTTCCTGCGACGTAATCGACGACCCGGGCGGAAGGCGCTTAGCGTCGTTGCTGCCGGTGGTGATCGATAACGCCGCCTCGCTCATGACGCTGACTAGACCTATTTTGGCAATGGACTTCTCATTGACGGGCGTGCCCTCTTTTACGTCAAGCAGGATCTCGATTTTTGTAGGATCAGCCGTCGCGGGGCGAACGGACTTTATCTTACCGACGTCGATTCCACCAAATAGAACCGAAGCCCCCGGCTCAAGTCCACCCGCATAACGAAGATAAGTCTTGTACGGAACCGTCCCCGCGTTCATCTGCGAGTTTATGAGGTAGATGACGGTGAATGCCAGGATCGCAAAACATCCCAGTACGAAAGCGCCGACTTTTGCCTCGGTTGTCACACTCATGCCTCCTGAGCCTGCAGGTATTTTTCGAGGTAAGCGGACACTGCGGGCGCTTGTGCGATATTGTCCGGAACGCGATCCAGGAACTGTCGAACTCGCGGATCCTTACTCGCTTTGATTTCGTCTTTGGTTCCAACTGAGCGGAACTGGCCCTTGTAGAGCATCGCAATCCGGTCGGCGATGCGGTAGGCGCTTGGCAGTTCATGGGTTACAACGATCACGGTCGCCTGGAAGACCTCCTTCAGGAGCACGATGAGCTCATCGAGCTCCGCAGCTACGATCGGGTCCAGTCCCGCAGAAGGCTCATCCAGCACGAGAATCTCCGGACTGAGCGCCAGCGCACGCGCGACCGCGGCGCGCTTCTTCATCCCGCCGGACAGCTCCTGCGGATGTAACTTCCCGAACTCTGACAGTCCAACCACCGCCAACTTCATCCAGACCATCAGTTCGATAATCGATGGAGCGAGCCGAGTGTGCTCCCGGAGGGTCAGAGCAACGTTGTCCTCGACCGAAAGCGAATTGAACAAGGCGGCGCTTTGAAAAGCCACTCCAATGGACCGGCGGACTTTTTTCAGTTCGGCCGCCGAGCACTGGGTAATATCGATCCCTTTCACAAATACGCTGCCGGACTTGGGGCGCTCCAGCCCAAGGATCTGCCGCAAAAGCGTACTCTTGCCCGAACCGCTGCCGCCCAACAGGACCATCGTCTCTCCATGCTCGATGTCGAGACTGAGGTTGTCGAGCACCCGATGCCCATCGTATTCAACCACCAAGTCGCGAACCGAAATGATTGGCATCAGTGGTTCACCGTGAAGTAGAAGATTGCGGTAAAGACGGAGTCGGCGACGATCACCAGAAATGTCGACTTCACCACGGCGCTGGTCGTAGAACGGCCTACCGAATCCGGCCCACCGCGGACGCGAAACCCTTCTAGACAGCTCACTTGGGCAATGATCGTGGCGAAGGCCAGGCTCTTGATGAGTCCCGTTATTACGTCTCGCAATTGAATGGCTTCGAACACGTCCCGCACATACAGCGAGGGAGAAAGGTGCGTGCTGAAGAACATGAATAGTCCACCAGCCAAAATGCCACAAACGTTTGAGATGATACTGAGACAAGGAACGGCGATCAGAGCAGCGAGGTACTTGGGGGCTACGACGAACTCTATCGGTTCCAGCGCCATGACCCTTAGAGAATCGAGTTCCTCGGCCACCTTCATGCTGCCGATTTCAGCGGCAAACGCCGACCCCGAGCGGCCACTCACAGCGATAGCCGTGAGTAGCGGGCCGAGTTCACGAGTGAAGCCGACTGCGACCAACTCGATGACGTAGTGAATGGCCCCGAAGCGGCGAAGTTCTGAGGCGCCTTGCATGGCGAGAATAAATCCAGTGCAAATCGCCATAAGGCACACCATGGGCAGCGCGTCCACTCCGATCTGCAACATCTGCCGCACCGACTCTTGCCAGCGATAACGGTTTCCGACAAACGGTAACGCGTTACCCATGGCGCGCAACGTGGACCACCACTGAACGTTGACGCTCCCCACGTAGTCGAGATGATCGATAGTGCTTCTACCGACATCTTCCAGAACATTTGCCATCGATTTACCTCAACTCTGCCAAAGCGTCTTTACAGCCGGCTGTTTCGAATACCGACAGCAAGCCCGTAACTTCGAAGAAACGAATTACCCGCCCTTGCAATCCCTTCAAACACAACGTCACTTGACGATTGCGCGCGACCTTAAGTGCTTCAAGCAGAGTCGCGATGCCGGAGGCGTCGGTGAAGGAAACCTCCGTCAGATCCACGATGATGGTTTTCGGTGGTTGCTCTTGCAAGATGGTCAAGAGCCGATCGCGGAGATCTGGCGACGAATCGATGACCAGACGTCCATGCAAGCGCACTAATGCGCGGTCTTCACCGCGTTCCACAGTGATGTCAAGGACTTCGGCTTCGGTGACTAACTCTTGCGTCACGGCAAATTCCCCAGGTTCACTCATGGCATGCGACCTTCCATTCATCGACGAGCAACCATTTTGTGCCCATCTCTTTCCATGAGAGCCGTTTAGGTACTCGCGTCTGAGACTCGGGGAGTTGAGCGAGCGTATTTGCTGAACGGGGGTGACAAGCAGTTGGCATGTGACAAGGCCAGAATCAGTTTGACGTTGGGCGATGATCGCTTGGCAGCTCGCGAGCGCAGAGCGCAGACCCAATCTTCGATTGTTCTCAACAACGTATTTACGTCGCTAGGCCGAAGTCTTGATAACCGATTGTAAGTAGAGATCAGCCCAGGCCGCTCTGGCACGATAAATGCAGTAATCGGAATCGATGATGACACCGGAACTCACAAGTGAAGCAAGCTCGGTGCGCCGACAGGAATTCGAGGATATATTGCCGCAAGTCCTCCCACGTTTCCGGAGAATGGCGACGCGCTGGTTGGAGAATCGCGATGATGCTGAGGACGCGATACAGGACGCAATGGTCTCAGCGTTCACGCACATCACACAGTTCGACGGACGTGCGAAAATGTCCACCTGGCTTGGCGCAATTGTGATCAACGCAGTGCGTATGCAGATGCGCCGCCGGCGCCGAAGCCGAATGTTGTCGCTCGACAACTCCCCCGAAGAAGGCCAGCTGGCAATATCGGAACTCCTCGCGGACGCCCGTCCAACCCCGGAGAAGGTTCTGGAACGGTTCGAACTGTATGCGCTCGCTACTAAGCTAACAAGCGGATTGGCTCCCTCTCAGAGGGCAGCTCTACAGCTTTATCAACGAAATGACTTCTCTATAAAGAAGGGGGCGAAGAAGTTGGGAATTCGAGAAGGCACTCTGAAAGCTCAGCTTGCGCGAGGCCGCGCCAAGCTCGCGGAACGATTTCATGAGCTCATGGCCAAACCGAAAATCCGAGTGTCGGTATCGAGGAGAGCCGGCGTTGGAAAGGGATAGATTGAGCGCCGCTTGCCACAATAGATTGGTGCGATGAAATGCTCAAGAGCGTGGGCGCAGCACGCGTCCGTGGACGCTCGCGAGGAACTCATTCGGGCGTTAGACTCCGATGACCCCGACCTGGTCCTCGTTGCAAGCGAGCTTCTCGATCAGAGAGTGGCCTCTGCTTAGCGTCTGATTCGGTGAAGAGTCTCGAACAAACAGCAGCATCCTGTCTTTATTTCGTCAAAGCCTTGCCACGCTCAGCACCGCAGACATTGTGTGTCCCTGCCCGGGTCCTAGGGTCACCGCGCCGCCGATGATGTTGCTTGCTTCGACGCACAAAAACTGCTTCCATTCGCCCTCACCCAGGTCTCGCAGCCCCGTAGCCCCTTCTTGCCATGGATTCCAGACTACTGTTGTGCTCGACTTCGCCTTCTGCAGTCGAATTCGACGGCGCATTTTCGGATCGAGCAAATCGACAGCGTTCTGGGTATTTACGAATGCATTGTCAGTTTGCGAGGCGATGGTCACATCACCGAGCTGCGCCTTCTCTTTATTAGAGTCGGTATTGTCGAGAAAGCGCGTCCCATCCAGCCCCTGCAAGCGCACCGTCCCAACATCCGCGACTCGATTGTATGTGTGCAGCGCTTCTTCGAAATGAAGCCGTGTTTTGCCCGTATTAATACAAACGAGCTCCAGCTTGAGTTCGGAACCAAAGGTGACCCGGTGCACAAGACGAAACTCCTCCGGCCACCAGCGCCGGGTTTGCTCATCATTCTCAATGAACATGGTTACGGCAACTCCGGCATTATTCTCGACGATCGAATAGAGTTGCCACGATCTTGTGCGCACGAATCCATGTGCGGGAGCATGGGGATCGTCTGCCTTGGCGCGAAACCAGGGAAAGCAGATCGGAATTCCGCCGCGAATTGCCTGGCCCTCTTCCCATCGCGATTTCGAGCTGAGAAAGAGCACTTCTTCGCTGCCAGCGGGGCGCCAGGAAGTCACGTGTGCCCCGTGCACGTACATCTCGCCGCGCGCAAGCTGACTGGTAATGTTGACTCGCGCAAGGCCGCCGTTGCCTTCGCACACCCGCGCGACTTCAGGAATTCCTAAGCGGCGATCCAGTTCCCACATGTCCAACACTGCATTCATATTGTTTTGTCGGAGGAACAGAAACAGCAACCGCCGGCTGCGCCTGCGCGACCTGCCGCCGTCAATTGCAAACCGAAGGCCAATTTTCAGACCGCGACCTACATTAGAAAAGGCAGCTATTCGGGGCGAATTGCAACTTTACTGTCGCTATTGCTGACAAGCATTTGGCATGTGACGGAGCACCCCCGTCATCCCAGAAATAATTCTGCGGTCGCCATGGGGCCGTGAACCTTAACTGCATGTAAAACCAATCTACTTCACAGATCTGAAACCATTCGACTTTGGCACGATGGATGCGATGGCAGCATATAACTCTGGTGCAAATCCTTTGAGAGGAATCCTCATGCTGAAATCGTTGCTCTTCATCGTCATGATTGGCGCAGTCGCGTTGCCGGCTTTTTGCGAGCCAGCGGCGAAGTATGAGGTGGCCACAATCCTTGACGTTAAGCCACATCAATCTGCTAGCGATAGTTCGTCGTCCGTGGCCGCCAGGTACGACGTCTCCGTTAAAGTTGCCGGTAACATTTACGTCGTGTTGTACACCGATACATTGGGCACGAGCACAGCGAGGTATGCGGCCGGCCGGGAACTCCTGGTGCACGTCGGAAAAAAGACCATCACCTACAACGACATTTTGGGCCGATCGCAAGAACTGCCGATCATCAGCCAGAAGCCAGCCACAACTGTTAGCCAGTCGAAGTGATTGGCGCACCGTCGAGGGGAAGGACTGTGGAAAAATAATGAGTATTCTTGATTCGGCGTTTAGACCTGAATTTACCCGTCAAGCCAAACTTGATTGGCGGCTCGACGGCGCAAAAGAGAGCAGGAGCATGAGTCCCAAGCTTCCCGTCGTCTATCTAGCGCGGCACGGCAACACGGCCTGGACTCACTCTGGCCAGCACACCGGCCTCACCGATCTGCCTCTCACCCCAGACGGCGAGCGCAATGCCGTGCGGCTCGGAGGGCGGCTAAAGGGGTTGACCTTTGCCAAGGTTTTTACCAGTCCGCTGCAGCGAGCTGCTCGCACCTGCGAGTTGGCCGGATTTGGAGCTGTTGCCGAAACTGATCCGGATCTGGTGGAGTGGAACTATGGGAATTACGAAGGATTGACGTCTGCCCAGATTCTGCATCAGTGTCCGGACTGGGACCTGTTTCGTGACGGTTGTCCTGGAGGCGAATCGCCACAACAAATCGGCGAGCGCGCGGACCGTGTGGTTCAACGGATCCGCAGCGTCACTGGTGACGTGTTGCTGTTTTCCAGCGGGCACTTTATCCGCGTTTTGACTGGATGCTTCCTGGGTGTGGGACCCGCCGGCGGCAGACTGTTTCTGCTAAGCCCCGCCAGTGTCAGCGCGCTCAGCTATGAACACAATCTGTCGCGGCCTGCGGTTCGGTTGTGGGATGACGATCGCCACGTGGGGGCGTAAAGCAACAACGACGTAACCTTTCGATACCGTAAATAATCCAACACCAAATAAAGAAGATTGCGAGGTCCTCGAATGAGCACAAAAACCGTACCGCAACCAAAACCAGCGAACATCTTCCCCATGGCGACTAAGCCAGAAAATCTTCACGAGCTTCTCCATCAGTACGGCAGCAACTTGATTCGATTTGCTGGAACTGAAGGGGCTGTCTATGACAGGCACCTGATTTTCGATCGTGCGATCGACCCAAAAGTAGCGAGCGCTCGCGAACGATTCGAAGCATTCGCGCACTCTGTGCGCGACGTTTTAGCACAGCGCTGGGTGCAAACCAAGACTACCTATGAGCGACAAAATGCAAAACGAATTTACTACCTGTCGATGGAATTTCTGCTTGGGCGTTCGCTGGCTAACAATGTCACGAACCTGTTGCTTGACCCTTTAGTCCAGCATGCCGTCAAAGAAGAAGGACTCGACTGGCTCGACCTCATCGAGCAGGAACCGGATGCCGGCCTTGGCAATGGCGGCCTGGGACGGCTCGCGGCGTGCTTCCTGGATTCGATGGCTACCATGGAGCTCCCGGCGACCGGTTACGGTTTGCGCTATGAGTACGGAATGTTTCGGCAATCATTTGTGAACGGATGGCAACACGAGAGTGCGGACAACTGGTTGCGCGATGGTGACCCATGGGAGATCAGCCGCCAGCACGAAAAAGTGGAAATTAAGCTGAGCTGCAGCTTCAAGATGCTGGACGGAAAGGTTGAGCTGATTCCGAATCGGCCCTCCAGCCTGTGGGGAATTCCGTTTGATCGTCCAGTGGTTGGGTACGGGGGAAAGACAATCAACACTCTCCGCCTCTGGGCTGCCGCAGCCCCCGACTATTTCGATTTTCAAGAATTCGGCACGGGAGATTTTGTCGGCGCGCTGGCTGGAACCCTCGAAGCGGAATCGCTGACCCGGGTGCTCTATCCAGACGACTCTACGATGCGGGGACAACAGTTGCGTTTCATGCAGGAATACTTTCTGGTTGCATGTTCCCTGGCCGATTTGACTCGTCGCTTTCTACGGCACAACACTGATTGGGAGAGGTTGCCGGAGAAGGCAGCCATCCAGCTGAACGACACACATCCCTCCATGGCAGTCGCTGAATTGATGCGCATCCTGCTCGACGATGCACACCTTGGATGGGACCAGGCGTGGGACCTGACCAGGAAAACCCTGGCCTATACGAACCACACATTACTGCCCGAGGCCCTTGAGAAATGGCCGGTGGCGTGGTTTGAACTCCTTCTTCCGCGCCAACTGGAGATCATCTATGAGGTCAATCGCCGGCTGCTCGACGAGGCCCGCGTTCGGTTTCCTGGAGATGAAGGCCGGATTGAACGCATCAGCCTGGTGGAAGAAGAGCCTTCGCGCAAGATTCGCATGGCAAACCTCGCTATCGTTGGTTCGCATAGCACAAACGGGGTTGCCGCTGTTCACTCGAAATTGTTACGCACGACAACCGTTAAAGATCTGGCCGACATGTTTCCCGAGCGTTTCAACAATAAGACCAACGGCGTCACACCACGGCGCTGGCTACGGGAAGCCAATCCGAGCCTGTCGGCGGCAATCACGGAAGCGATTGGGGAGAAGTGGATCACGGATTTGAGCGAGCTCCGAAATTTAAAACCGTTGGCCGGTGATTCTGCATTTCAAGGCGAGTTCCATGCCTCGAAGCGCGACGCTAAGGTAAGATTTGCCAATTGGCTCAAGACAACATCCGGACAAATCGTCGATCCTGACACAATTTTCGATTGCCACATTAAGCGCATCCATGAATACAAGCGGCAACTGCTGAACGCGCTGCGCATCATCGTTTGTTACAACCGTTTGCGGGAAAACCCCAAGCTGGAGATGGCGCCGCGCACGTTCTTCTTCGCTGGAAAAGCCGCGCCTGCTTATCTGCTGGCCAAACTCATCATCAAGTTCATCAACAATCTGGCAGGCACCATCGATGGAGACCCAATTGTGCGTGGCCGAATGAAGGTGCTCTTCCTTCCCGAATACAATGTCTCATTGGCCGAACGTCTGATCCCTGCGAGCGATGTCTCCAACCAGATTTCGACGGCGGGATATGAAGCCAGTGGAACGAGCAACATGAAGTTCATGATGAATGGAGCTCTTACCGTGGGTACCCTTGATGGCGCTACAATCGAAATGGCCGAGGAAGCCGGAAAAGAGAATTTGTTTCTGTTCGGCCTTACAGTAGAAGAAGTTCAAAACAGCCAAGCCTGGTACAACCCGCATTGGCACTATGAACATGAACCCGAGACGCGAGCGGCTCTGGACCTCATCTCTTCTGATTATTTCAGCCGTAACGAGCCTGGGACCTTCGCTCCAATTCTCGATACTTTGCTGACCAACGGCGATCATTACATGCACCTGGCAGACCTTACCTCTTATGTTCAGGCGCAGGATCGGCTCGGGGATCTTTATGCCAATCGCGCTGAGTGGGCGCGAAAAGCCATGCTGAACATCGGCAGCTCAGGAAAGTTCTCGAGCGACCGCACCATTCACGAATATACAACCGAAATCTGGAAGGCGGAACCATGCCCCGTACTTTAGAAAAACAATCCGTTGCAGAAAGTCCGGCGATTTCCCCTCTCGCAGGGAAACCCGCGCCGAAGGAACTGCTGATCGACCCAGCGCGCTTGCAACGAGATTATTACGAGCGCAAGCCGGACGTAACCGACCCTAACCAGTTGGTCGCTTTCGGCACCAGCGGACATCGCGGCTCAGCGTTTCACGGC
>Ga0308309_10002666_pt1 | contig 10632 bp, 6 predicted proteins | sample HubBroMetageWFT5_FD_192491 | JGI IMG/M metagenome (GOLD analysis project Ga0308309, IMG submission 192491) | Warmed and freeze-thawed soil microbial communities from the Hubbard Brook experimental Forest, New Hampshire - Hubbard Brook CCASE Soil... | ecosystem: Environmental > Terrestrial > Soil... | reverse complement strand
CACTTTCCGCAACCGACCTCCGCGCCCAAGCGCCTCAGCAGCCAGTGAAAACGATCGCGCCGATTTATTCGGACGATCCGGCCGATCCCTGGAATCGCATCTTTTCCTGCTTGTTTTCTCGCCGCATGGAAGTCCGGCTATCCAGCGATTTCGCCGAGGGCGCGCCGTTCATGGAACTGGCAAATTTTTTCAACTTTCAAGTGAGCGCACGCTTGTTCGAGCGCGAGGAGACAGGCGACCGCGCGATTGACCCGCTTTACAGTCCGCCTTCTGCATCGCCGGAAGGAAGCCGACAACTCCTCATCGAGCCGCGTTATTCCGACCTCACCGGCGCTTTGCGGCAAGCGCTTCACGAACCCACGTCCCGCCTCGCAATCGCGCGTACCATGATGCAAAGCGATCTCTGGTCCTGCTACGATCTTCTTTATTGGCGGTTATTCCCCGAGGACCGCGGCACCGAACTCGACCGCCGCAAACAAGTGGTGACGGATCTCGTCGCGCAACTCATCGTAAAACTCGCGCTCACTCCGGAAGAAATTCAATCGCTCCCCGATAATTACGCGGCCGCCCGAACCAACAACCCCGTGCTCCCCGATCTCTTCAACCCCAATAGCGGTTGGATCGAGTTTCAATACCATCCCGATCGCCTGCACGACGAAGCCGCGGGATTTCGCCGCGTCACCCGCATTTTCGTGAAGCCGGCGCGCCCACCCCGCGATAAGGCTCAATTCCTGGACGCATTCCGAGAGCCGCCTCAAAATGTTCCGGCGAAACTGGATGGGGCCGCGCTCATCATTCAACCGCTCCTGATTGATACGCACGGAAATCTATCCGCTTCGCATGTCTCCACCGAGGTCCAAATCCGTATGTTCAGAAAATCGAACGATGGCGCGTTCGCCAGGACCGATCTTCAATTGTGTGAAATCAGCAGGCAGCTAATGCTTCGCGAACCCGGGTCGGGAGGATTGGCACGGGAAGACGAAAATTTCGCCACGTACTCGGCAGCGGGAGGCGAATATGGCTTTGCTTCTCCCATCCAAGCGGGTCCGGAGGACAAGAGTCCGTCACCCGTTCTCGTGAAACAGAGAACGCGATGCACGATTTGCCATGGGCCGGATTTGACTACGCCTATGACGTTTAATTTTGCGCTCCAGCCCCATTCTCCATTGCCGCCGATCAAGATTCTCGATCCCGCCTCCCACCAGGCCGCCGATACCGTCACCTCACGAAAGTTGAAGCGCCCGGAATGGCAATTGCTTCACGCGTATTTTGTCCCCACCAGTTCCACTCGCCATTAAGCTCGCGTGCGCCCCGCAAGTGTCTTCTGTGCGCCCCGTCCACGACCGTTGCGGTAACTTTTTTTGCTTTCGCCTTTAGTCCCGTTTTTGACAGTCTGTGCCCTGACCGCATTGACGCGCTTCCCGCCCGCCGCTTATATTGGTTAATTCAGCTTTGCATTCAATTCATTCACGCAAAGGACGCGATGCCCCGGGAAATACCCAAGGCCTACGAGCCTCAGGAAATTGAAGAGCGCTGGGCCAAGGCCTGGTTCGAAGAAAAACTTTTCCGCGCCGAAAATTCCGCTGACGGCGAGCCTTTCTCGATCGCCCTTCCCCCGCCCAATGTGACCGGTTCGATCCACATCGGCCACATGCTCGAGCACACGCAGATTGACATGCTCGTCCGCTGGCGCCGCATGCAGGGCCGCCGCACGCTCTGGCTGCCGGGTATGGACCACGCGGGAATCGCCACGCAATTCGTCGTGGAGCGCATGCTTGCGAAGGACAAAATCACTCGCCAGGAACTGGGCCGCGAGGAATTCGAGCGCCGCGTATGGAAATGGAAGGCGGAAAGCGGCGGCGCAATCAAAGATCAGATGATTCGCCTGGGCGCATCCTGCGATTGGACGCGCGAGCGTTTTACACTTGAGCCGGCGCTCTACCGCTCCGTGCTGGAAGCTTTTCTGCGGCTGTATCGCGAAGGCCTGATTTATCGCGGGCGCTATATGGTCAACTGGTGCCCGCGCTGCCAAACCGCTATCAGCGACCTCGAAGTGGTTCACAACGAGCGCACCGGACAGCTCTGGTATATCCGCTATCCGCTTGCAGGCGCGGCTGCGGGAGCGCCGAACGAATTTTTGGTTGTCGCCACCACGCGCCCTGAAACCATGCTGGGAGACACGGCGCTTGCCGTGAATCCCGATGACGAACGCTACGCGCGTTTCGTTGGGAAAAAGGTGATGTTGCCGCTGATGGATCGCGAAATTCCGGTGGTCGCCGATTCCTATGTGGATCGAGAGTTCGGCAGCGGCGTGGTGAAAATTACGCCCGCGCACGACCCAAATGATTTCGAGGTCGGCAAGCGCCACAAACTTCCCGAAATCGATGTGATGACCAACGACGCGCACATGAGCGCAGCCGCCGGAAAATATGCGGGGCTCGAGCGCTTCGTCGCGCGCGCCCGCATCGTTGACGACCTCAAGGAACTTGGCCTGCTCGATCGAATTGCCGAGCACACGCACTCGGTCGGCACGTGCGATCGGTGCAAGGCCATTGTGGAGCCGCGGCTTTCCACGCAGTGGTTCATGAACATGAAGCCTCTCGCCGATCCTGCGAAGAAAGTTGTTCTCGACGCGACCATCGAAGTGGTGCCGGAAAATCAGCGAACCATCCTGCTCAACTGGCTCGACAATATCCGCGACTGGTGCATTTCGCGCCAGCTCTGGTGGGGTCATCGCATTCCCATCTGGCATTGCGACGCCTGCAAGGAAATGGTTCCGGCCGTTGATTCGAGCGTTGAAATTGTTGACGGCCACGCGCGCGCGGCGAGCGTGCCAACAAAATGCCCAAAGTGCGGCGCCGCGAAACTTACGCAGGATCCGGACGTTCTCGACACTTGGTTCAGCTCGGCGTTGTGGCCTTTTTCCACGCTCGGTTGGCCCGACGACACTCCCGATCTGCGGAAATATTACCCGACAAGCCTGCTGATCAGCGGCTACGACATTCTTTTCTTCTGGGATTCGCGCATGATCATGATGGGCCTGCACCTCAGCGCGGATCGTTTCGCCGATGCTTCCTGCCAGGGCGCGGCTCCAGCCGGAGCGGACGGCGCGCTGAGCTCCGGGACATCAGCCCGTGATGGGGATCTCGATTCAAAAGTTCCCTTCCGCCGCCTCTACCTGCACTCGCTTGTGCGCACCGCCGAAGGCCACAAGATGTCTAAAACAAAAGGCACCGGTGTGGACCCGCTGCAACTTACGCAGCAATACGGCACCGATGCGCTGCGCTACATGCTCGCCAGCATGTCGGCGCCCGGCACCGACATCGCCCTGAGTGACGACCGAATCCTCGGCGCGCGCGCCTTCGCCAACAAAATCTGGAACGCCTCGCGCTTCCTTTTCCTCAACCTCGAAAAAGTGGAGGCGCAGGGCCTGACACTCGAAGAACTCGCCGCACCCGAAATCCGCGCCAAAGCGCCGTATGCGGTGCCCGGCGAAGGCGCTCTGGCGCATCGCTGGATTTTTGCGCGCCTGGCCGGCGTCGTCGCGCAAGTAAACGACGCGCTCGAAAATTTTCGTTTCCACGAAGCGTGCCAGACGATCTACCACTTCTTCTGGGGTGATTTCTGTGATTGGTACATCGAGTGGGTCAAGCCGCAGCTCGCATCCGCGGACCGCGAAGTGGCGCTGGCCGCATGGCGCAATATTTTCGCTGCGCTCGATGCGGCGCTGCGCCTGCTCCATCCCGTGATGCCCTTCCTCACCGAAGAGCTGTGGCACAAGTTCCCGCAGCCCGCGAGCGCGCGTTCCATCGCTTTGGATAAATTTCCTGCCGCGAACGCGGAATGGACGAAGGACGCGGAAGCTACCGTAGAAAACATGGTTTTTTTGCAGGAAATCATCATCGCGTCGCGCAACGTGCGCGCTGAAATGAAAGTGGACCCCAAGAAAAAAGTTCCAGCCGAGCTATCCATCGCGAATCCGGCCGCGCGCGCGCTGGTGGAAGCGAACCTCGATCCAGTTTTGCGACTCGCAACGTTCGCGGAGCTACGCTTGTCTGGCACCAAGTTATCGCAAGATGGTGGAGCCGTGCGATCAACCGCGCTCTTCGACCTGAAGATCGCTTACGGGGATGCAGTGGACAAAGAGGCCGAGTCCGCCCGGCTGAGGAAGGATATTGAACGCCTGAACAAAGACATCGAATCCAAGCGGTCGCGCCTTGCGGACGAGACGTTCACAAGTAAAGCACCGGCTCAGGTGGTAGAAAATCTTCGCGCCACGATGGCGCAGCGCCAACTTGAACTAAGTAAGTTGCAGGGTCGTCTCAGGCAGCTGGAGCAATCGTAGCTTTGCCTCTACAATTCCGGCACGGGCGGACACCCGGGAAATTCCGTCAAGTAAGTATTTCCGATATATCCGAGATATTTGATTCCAATCTCGCTGGTGAAAAACCCGTCAGCGACGCCTTTTCGCAGCGCGGAAAAGAACTCCACACCCGGACCGAGCCTTGAATCCTTCTCTGCATTCTTGCGGAAAGCGATCAGATTGAGAATTTCGTCTTTGTGGGTCGCGGAACATTCCACATAGTTGCTTCCATATCGCTCCACGCACTCCGAATCGAGCCACATTATCCCGCCGCCCAGCTGCAATTGAATATCCTGGTTCTCGCTGGCGATAAGGTCGAGAAATTCCGGAGCTCCGCCTTCGACTGCGCCGCCGCTCTCATGGTCAGCGGGGATGATGGTCTGGCAGAGTTCGCGCAGCGTCTTGTATTGGTGCGCGGAGAAAAATTTGGGCGTGTAGCCGCCCGTGAGAGATGCCGCTTTCTCGGCGCTCACGGCGCGATGCGCCTGCTGCGCGGCCTCGGGCGTCACCAGACGCAGCATCAAGACACGTGCGGCCGGGGCACCTGCCGCCGCAGCACTCAAAGATTTCAACAATTCACGCCGCGACATGGACATTGCTTGCTCTCCTCTGCATCAAACCCATTCGCCAAGCTCGCGCTGCTACAGGTTCCCCTGCTTCGCCTGGTCCAGTAGATATTCCGAAGCCCTCCAGGAAAGCGCCAGAATCGAAAGCGTGGGGTTCTTGTCTGGGCTTGTGACGAATACTGCCGCGTCGGTAACAAACAAGTTCTTTACGTCATGCGCCTGGCAATATTTATTCACAGCAGACGTCTTCGGGTCATTTCCCATGCGCACGGTTCCCGATTCGTGAATGGCCGTCCCGCCGTCATACAAACCGTAAGCGCCGGGACCTTCGGTGGTGACGTCCGTGGAATATTTACCGCCGCCCGCTTCGACGATCGCGCGAAACGTCTGCTGCATATCCTTCGCCATTTTTACTTCATTCTCGCCATGCTTCCAATGAAATCGCAGCACGGGAATTCCCCACTCGTCCACAACGGCGGGGTCCAGCTCGCAATACGTATCTTTGTTGGGAAACATTTCTCCCATCGCTTCCATTCCAATCGTTGTGCCATACGAACGTTTGCAGTTTTGCTTGAACGATGCGCCAAATCCTTCGGACTTGTCGCAGACATCGTCGAATTGCCCCGCGGTGGGCATAAAACGCCCGCCGCCCGGTTCAATGTGATACCCGCGAAGGAAATCATTCTCGCGGTCGAATTTCCACCAGGGAATATAAACGTGAGGCAGATAATTCCCACCGCTGCCATCGTGGTTGTGGGGCGGCATTTTTTCGAGCTGCGGAAAATAGCCTTCTCCCCAACTTCCCACGCTATCCATCAGGTTGCGCCCCACCATGCCAGACGAGTTTGCGAGACCTTCGGGAAAAAGCGCCGAGCGCGAATTCAGAAGCAGGCGTGCGGATTCGCACGTGCTGGCAGCGACCACAAAACATTTCGCATGCACCCGTTTCTCTGTTTTTGTACCTCGGTCAATATAAGACGCGGCTTCCGCCCGGCCGTCCTTGCCCACAACGATTTCCCGCGCCATGGCATTCGTAATCAAATTGAAGCGCCCGGTTGCCTGCGCAGGAGGGATGAGCACCTGGCTCGAACTGAAATTTGAAGCCGAGATGCAGCCGCGCGTGCATTGGCCGCAGTAATGGCACGAAGGCCGCCCGTTCAGCGCCTGCGTCAAAATGGCCATGCGCGCGGGCACGCACAGCACATTTACTTTATTGCAAGCCTGCTTGAGCAGCACCTCCGTGCAGCGAGACTTGGGAGGCGGCAAGAAAATGCCGTCAGGAGCGCTCGGAATATTTTCCTTCGTGCCGAAAACGCCGATGTACGATTCCACCTTGTCGTAGAACGGAGCAATATCTTCATATGTGATCGGCCAATCGTCGCCCATGCCGTCGGTCGAGCGACCTTTGAAGTCCACGGGCGCGAACCGCAACGCCACGCGGCCCCAGTGATTCGTACGGCCTCCGACAATGCGCGAGCGGAACCATTTGAATGCGGAGCCCGGCGCGGAAATGTACGGCTCCCCCTCAATCTCCCATGCGCCATTCGGCGCCATGAATTCGTCGCTCTCCTCGCCCTTCAACTTCCCACCGATGCCGGCGCCCCGGTGAGGAAGCTGGTAGGGCCAGACATGCTCCTTGAAATCCTTTGCCGGATTCAGTGCCGGCCCCGCCTCCAGCATCACGACGCTGAGCCCGCCCTCCGACAACACCTTGGCCGCCGCGCCACCCGCCGCGCCAGACCCGATGATGCATACGTCGTAGACTTTCGGTGACGGAATCAGCTCACCCATCCGCGGTCTCCTCACAAGAACGGGGCGATTATAACCCCGTCACCGGAATTTCGCTTCACGACCGACGCGCGCGTCCGAGCCATGATGAGTCTCGATGTCGCGTTGCGTTTCAGGTTTATTTCGTACAATATGCGCGTTGGCCGAAGAAATATTTTCGGTTCTGAGAGGATTTCTTATGCGCGCATCTTTGAGCATTCTGCTTCTCGTGACTCTCGCATCCTTCTCTTCCGCTTTTTCCGGTACGCGCCGCCCAATTTCAGTCGAATCGCAATCCTTGAAGCCGGAGCGCGCCGTCGTAATCCAACTCGAAGTTCGAGCTTTTGCGAAGACCGTGGCTCACGATGTCACACAGGAAGGCCCGCTCGCATGGCGCAAATTTCTAGAAGACACTCCGTCGTTTTTCATGGCCGTGAATGGCGGCATGGCGTTCCCGGACAGCGCGACAGCAACGGCAGGAATTCAAGCGTTCGCGCCGACGATCAAACAAATTACATTGGAATGGGGAAACGATTTGCGAGTTGATCCGATCGCGCAGAATTTCGCAATTGTGGCGGCCACGTACCACGAGATTCAAATTTTCAAGAATGGCAAGCGCGTGGACGAAACCGGCTTTTTCACCGGGACCGCGGAATATCGCGAACGCCGCTGGCAATTCCGTAACGCGCACTGGTCAGAGCCGCTTCCCGCTTCACCCGCTCAGTGAGCCGAGGGTCGCGATTCTCGCGCTGACTATTGCGTCGCTTTCGAACCTGCCGGCGTATTCAAATACCTGCTCGCAAACGTAATAAACGTCGGCCAATTCGGCCCCGTGGTGTGGCCGCCGGTATGTTGCCGGAAAGCAATTTCGCCGCTAATCAGCGAAGTCTCCATCGGTGGAAATTCCGAGGTTCCCAAGTCCCCTCTTCCCAGCAGCTTGTACACAGGCCCAGCCCCAACTGCGCCGAGGAACATTCCCTTCCCGTCGACCCAGCCCCCTTCCACTTGTTGTGACCCGCTGCTGATAAACACAGGGCGCGGCGCGCACAACGCGATCAATTCGTGCGCGTCCACCGGCAGATCATTCGGAGTGAGCGGACCCGCGTATTTCAAGAAATTACCGGCCATCCAGTGATACTCCGAAGTCGAAGCGACGTTTTCGACCTGCTCGCCAAATTTGCGCCGCAGAATTTTTGCACCACCCTCGCCCGAAGAGCCCACAAACGCAATCGCGAATCGCGGATCGTAAGCCATGGTGACCAGGGCAGCCTTCCCGTAGCGCGAAAGCCCCTCGATCCCCACTTGATTTGCGTCCACGGACTTATCCGTCTTGAAATAATCCAACGCGCGGCCCGCGCCCCATCCCCATGCGCGCAACGCGCCCCAATCGTCCAACTTTCGCGGCTGCCCCTTGTTGACCAGCCCGATGATTCCTTCGGTCAAGCCCGCTCCGTCGTCCGCCTGCACGCTCGTCGGAATCAGGATCGCGTATCCCCATCCTTCGGCGGTCACTTGCTCCTGCCAAGTCGGCCCGCTTCCGGCGAACGCGGCCAGCTGCTCCGGCGTCATCCGCTTCCGGAATGCGGCCATCTGCTCCGGGCTGATGCCAAACTCCATAATCACCGGGACGGGCCCCGTCGCTTTGGCGGGTGTGCTCAGCGTCAATTGAATGTCCACTTTGATCGCTGGATAAAAGGAATTATCCACGTGCCCGACGAGTTTCTTGGTGATGACGGGCACATCTCCCGCCTTCTCCTCCGTCGTACTCACCACTTCCCAGTTCACATGGGGAGTGTCTTTCGGCACCCTTCCGTAAATCTCGCGATCGAAGTCTTCGACAATCTCCGGCCGCCTCTTCGTCCACCAAATTTTCGGAGTAGTCACTTTTTTCCCGCTTTTCAATATCAGCGGGTCTGGCAATACATACGCCGGCACTTTTGCCTCATCGACATTGGCGGCGTTCGGCGATTTCGGATCGCCGTCTGGCCCTCGGCGGAGTTCGGTGATGTGCAGAAGCTCCATCGTCCTCTGATGGTCTTCCTCGGACGTCAAATGCACAGGCGGAGGCGCCGCCCCGGAATCCTGCACAGCGTGAGCCGCCGGAAAAGCTGCGCGCACAAAAAACGCCGCAGCCAGCCCGCACAAAACCAAAGTCGCAGGACGCCCTTTCAATCGCTTTCCCGGCAAGGATCCCTCCTCGTTTCCATGATGCGCGAATTATTGCATCCTCTGCCGTTATTTTCATTCGCTTTGCGCGCATCAATGATAAATTCCGTCCGCACTCTCCAGCTGGAAAGGAATCGCAAGATGACATCTCCCATCCTCGGCGAATTCATGGGCACGCTCGTCCTGGTTCTCCTGGGTAACGCCGTAAATGCAGGAGTGCTCCTGAAGAAATCAAAAGCGGAAAACTCGGGCTGGATCGTGATCACCGCCGGATGGGCATTCGCCGTAATGTGTGGCGTGTTCGTAGCCATCGCATGCGGCAGCAGCGACGCTCACCTGAATCCCGCCGTCACCTTGGGTTTCGCTGTCCGTTCGAGCGACTTCTCCAAACTTTGGCCTTACGTAGCCGCGCAAATGCTCGGCGCATTCGCCGGCGCCATTCTCGTTTGGATTCACTACCTTCCGCATTGGGCGCAAACTCCGGACGCAGCCTCGAAGCTCGCCTGCTTTTCCACCAGCCCGGCGATTCGCAATGTGGTAACCAACTTGATCAGCGAAATCATCGGGACATTCGTTCTTGTTCTCGTGGTGGGCGCAATATTTTCGAAAGCTGTCGCGGGTCCGGGACTTGCTTACGGCCTCGGCCCCTATCTCGTAGGAAGCCTGGTCTGGGGCGTCGGCCTCTCCCTCGGCGGCACCACGGGATACGCAATCAATCCGGCTCGCGATTTAGGTCCCCGCCTCGCGCACACAATCCTGCCGATTGCCGGAAAGGGCAACTCGGATTGGGGCTACGCCGGAATTCCTGTGGTTGGTCCGTTGATTGGCGGCGCGCTGGCTGGCCTGCTGATGCGCGCAATCCACTTTTAGTGATTCGCTCGAAAAAAACACTTTCTGCCGTCGCAAAGTCTTTCGCTACGGATGAGGAACCGCAGCCGACTGCCCGCCGAGCGACTGGCTCTGCGTCCGCAAAGCGTCCGGTGTTGTTCATTAATTCCGCGAGATCCACACTCGCATAAGAACATTTTCCGGAGCTAAGCTCGATGGATTTGCGCAAGTCCTCTTCGACCGCCGCACCGCCCACGTGATAATGCGCGACGCCCATCTCCGCAAAAGCCTCAAAGTAAGAAGGGTAAGCGCGAACGGCGGATTCATCAGGGGCGCTCGCAACGATAGGCCGGGAAATCTACGGGAAAAGCCATCGCCTCAGTACCGAAACGATGGGAATACTGCGTGATGCCGTTGCCATTCATGCCGCGCAGACCGTCCTTGGCCGCGAATATCAGGCCCGGCACAATTCCATGTCAACATCCGCGACTGCAGGATGTATTTCAAATGTCGATTTTTGCCGTTTCGCGCGTCGTCTGTATAGCCGGCTGATGGTAAGCTCCGTTCGCGATTCGCGAATCACATGTTCGGCGCTCAAAGGCCGCAGGAATCTGGCCTCCAACCAATCGGCGCGCGACACCACACTGTTTCAGGAGGATCGCCATGCGTTACATGCTGCTGGTTTACTCGAAAGAAGCGGAGATGGGCAAGATGTCCGAGGAAGAGGCCAATCAAATCAAATCTGGCCACTGGTCGGTGATGGAAGAAACCGCGAAGCGCGGAATCTTCCGCGGCGCGGAACCTCTGAAACCGACGGGAACTGCAACCACCGTCCGGGCGCAGACCGGTAAGCCCATTATTACCGACGGTCCCTTTGCGGAAACGAAAGAACAGCTCGCCGGCTACTACATCCTCGACTGCAAAGATCTGGATGAAGCCATC
>Ga0308309_10002665_pt1 | contig 10634 bp, 11 predicted proteins | sample HubBroMetageWFT5_FD_192491 | JGI IMG/M metagenome (GOLD analysis project Ga0308309, IMG submission 192491) | Warmed and freeze-thawed soil microbial communities from the Hubbard Brook experimental Forest, New Hampshire - Hubbard Brook CCASE Soil... | ecosystem: Environmental > Terrestrial >... | reverse complement strand
GCCGACTTTTTTGGCGCCGTGGGATTTCACGTACGAGACGGCGGCGTTCAAGTTCGCCAGCGCGTCGGCCGGATTGTGCACGACGTCGATCACCAGATTCCGCGCGTCGTCGGGCGTCTGCGCCGATTTCCCATGGTAGAGATCGACGGCGAGCACGGTGTAGCCTTCGCCGGCGAGCCGGCGGGCTTCCATCCGGACGTTGTCGTTCAACCCCCACCATTCATGGATCATCACGACCGCCGGGTTGTGCCCGGACCCTTTCGGGTGCGCGAGATAACCCGTCGTTGAACCCGCGTATGCGACCGTCTCCGTGTCCACGTCGGCGCGCGGCGCGATCCAGGACGCGTTCGCGACCGGGCGTTCATCGTGGTGCATCCGGTACATCATCGCGGCGTAGTCCTGCTGGGCATTCGCCCGCGCGGCCACTGCGGCCAGCGCAAGCACGAGGCTCAAGCGTGAGATATGTGCTCCCGGTGTGTGTAAACATTGGCGCTGCGCCCCCTCAAGAGTCCCACAATCGCAATGCCGGCCGACTCGGCCAATCGTATCGCCAGCCCCGACGGCCGCGACACCGCCGCCAGCAACGGCACTCCCACAATACTCACCTTCTGGACCAGCTCATACGATGCCCGACTCGTCATCACGATAAATCCCCGACTCGCATCTGTTTTGGCCCGCGCGAGCGCGCCGATCACTTTGTCGAGTGCATTATGTCGTCCGACATCCTCTCTGACCACTTCGAGCGTCCCGTCCGCCGTGGCCCAGGCCGCGGCATGCACGGCGGCCGTTGCTTGGTTCAACGTCTGCCGGCCCATCAACGCTGACTCCGCGCGCCAGAGGGCCTCGGGCTCGATCGGCTGGCGCGGCGGCGCCACGGTTCTCGGCGGCCGTAACGCGTCCGTGATCGTTTGCACGCCGCACAGCCCGCATCCCGTGCGGCCGACGAGTTGTCGGCCGCGTTCGGCGAGGGCTTCGGCCTCGGCGTGAGGGATGACGAGATGAATTTCGACGCCTTGGTTATATGGGACAACCGTGATCGACTCTATTTGATCGGGCGAGGCGACGATTTCTTCCGTCAGAGAGAACCCGACCGCGAAATCCTCGTAATCTGCGGGCGTCGCCATCATCACGACATGTGGCCGGTTGTTGTACGCGATGGCGACCGGTACTTCCTCGGCGACGTCGGCCGAGTCCTCGCGCTCGGTGTCGCCGTCGAGTCGAATGAACTGCCGGGTTCGGGCGGGTTTCGCGTAGCCGAGCCCGAACAGGGGGTGGGTGGGGCTCACTGGGTCGGCCACGTGAGCTTATCGATGGTCGCGCCGAGCGTGAGCGAGTCAGCTACGCGTACGGCCGCGGCGGCGACAGGGGTCGGGGGCTCGCGGTCCGCGACGATGAGCCCGATCTCGTGCGAGACTTCGGGCTCGACGAGCGGGAGCGCGATCATGTCCGGGAGATTTCCCATGACCGCGAGCATGGTCTTGGGGAGTACGGCCGAATAGTTGCCAAATCGCAAGTGCGAGGCGAGTGCGACCATCGTGTTCGCCTCGACGTGGGGGCGCGCCGTCGCGCCGACGGAGCGAAAGTGGCCGTCGAGGATACGCCGGTTCTGCATGTCGGGGGTCATGAGGCAGAGCGGGAGATCAGCTGCTTCCCGCCAGCCGACGCTCGTGCGGCGACCCATCGGGCCCAGTGCCGATGTGATCAGCACGTAGCGCTCGCGATAGAGCGGTACCGTGCGCACGCGGGCGAGTGGCTCGTTGTCGAGGTATGAGATGCCGGCGTCGAGCGTGAAGTCATCGAGGCCGCGCTGGATCTCGATCGAGGTGAGCGACCAGATGGTCGTGCTGGCGGCGGGATAGCGTTCCACGAATGGCGCAGTGACCAGGGCGACCATCGGGAGCGCCGCTGGGATCGCGCCGAGTCGGAGTCGGCCGACCAGGCCACCGTGCGTTTCGCTGACGTCTTGGCGTAGGCCGTCGACATCGGACAGAATGCGCTGCGCCCAGGCGAGCACCCGCTCGCCTTCGGGCGTGAGGCCTCGAAACCGCTGGCCGCGCTCGACGACCAGCACGCCGAGGCTGTCCTCGAGCTGTTTGATGCCCGCTGAGAGCGTTGGTTGCGTCACATGGCATACGGCAGCGGCGCGCGCGAAGTGCTTCTCGCGAGCGAGCGCCACGAGGTATTCGAGGTGCTTGATCAGCACATCTCAACCTGTGGGCCGCGGCCCGGCTGAGCAACTAGCTCAGTGCGGTGCTGACGGCTTTTTTGGCGGCAGCGAGTCGGCCGGCGGCTTAGCCGGTTTCGCCGCTGTGTCGCTCCCGGCCGACGCCGAGTCGCGGCGCATTTCGTGGCGGACGAGCGAAGAGTCGCGGCGAGACGGAGCGCGAATCTTGGCTGTATCGATCGCGCCCGGGGACGTCACCTGCACCCGCTTCTGCAGACGGCGGCGCGTACTGTCCTGCCGCGTGGAGTCCTGCCGGGTGCTATCCCGGGTCGTGTCTCGCCTGGTGCTATCTTGCGCTACGGCCGAGTTCGCTATGGCCGTAAGAGTAAACAGCGCAATAAGAAAAAGCAGCCGTCGCATTGGACATCCCTCCTGTCACAATGCGACGGGTGCAAGGTTCGCGCTCGGCGTCAAACGGAGCGCTGGCAACCGACAAGCTAGTGCTGGGGCATTCCGGCCGGCATTTGCATCTGGGTATAGCCGGCGGGGATCGAGAATAGCGAGGCGTCGAGCGACTTCTTCTCGACCTTCGTCGCGAGCATAGTGGTCTGGCCATCCTCCTTCACGATCTTGAGGGGGAACCCGCCGCCGCTCATAGCGCCCGACAACCCCGAGATGCGCGAGGAGTATTGCCGCATCAGGGGATTGTTCGCCCCGAATTGCGCGAAGTTTCCCATGCCGTGGGCGAGGCAGACTGTCCCACTCTTCACGCCCTTGGCGTCGGTGCCGACGTAGTCATCGCACGGTATGCCGGCGATCACCTCGGAACCGGTCTTGGTGACGCTCCCATGTATCGAGTCCGGGACGGTCGCACTCTGCGGAATCGGCATCGTCATATACATGTGCTGCTGGTTCATGAGGACTGTCGTCGTCATGGCACTCATGTCCATGATGGCGCTGACGCCGCCCGGCATTTTGGCGTTGCTCATGTCCATGCGGACTTTCCCGCCCTTGGCGGAGTACTGCCACGTGTCCCCTGAATTTCCCATCTGATAGGTCACGACGCCTTCAAAACTTCCCTGGGCGCCGGCCGTGGATGCCACGACGAGGCTCAAGAGCACGGCCACACGTCTCATCTCGCGTTGCCTCCATTTGGAGTTAAACCGAATCTACGTGTCCCAAGCGCCGCGGCCAGCAGCGCGTGCACCACTTGCCAGGCGAACGACCGATGCTCGTTGGCGCCGTTGATCAGCCCCTCGCTGATCCGTAAGAAACTGGGTCGCCGGCGTGCACCGACCACCAGACGCACGGCGTACCCTCGCTTATACAACAGATATCTCAGCCAGCGAGCGTCCCGCAGTTCGGCACCGAGCCGTGCCGCGACGAGCGCGCCATACCGACGAAACGATCGGTCGCGCAGAAAAGTCTCAGCTGCCCAGTCGGCCGAGCGGAGGGCGTTGGCGATGCCTTCGCCGGTGGCCGGATCAGCCAGGCCGGCGGCGTCGCCCAGGAGCGCGAAGTCGTCGCCGCCGATCTCGGGATATCCATGGCGCATCGGATAGAGCGCGGACCCGACGACGGCGCCATGCTGTCCCCCGGGTGGGGCGATGGCCGCAACAGCTGAGTCGAGTCGCGCGCGCGTGCCGCCGGTGCTGCCGGGCGCGGCGACGGCGCCGACCGAGCGATGATCCGGGCGCGGAAAGTCCCAGGCATAGCCGTCGATCCCCTGCTCGAATCGCAGCACCATCTCGTCGGAGCCGCTGGTCGGCACGTATGCCAGTCGGGTCGGCTCCAGCGCAATGCGCAGTGTGGGCGCCGCGGCCGCTCTCACCGTACTGGCGGCGCCATCCGCTCCGATCAGGAAACGCACGCGTGCCTCAGACACGGACCAACCGCCTTTGCCATCGCGAACCGGCGTGCGCACGGCTGTGGCGGTCACCCACGCGCCGGCCGAGCGGGCGCGTTCGAGTTGCCAGGCGCCAAGCGTGTGCCGGGCGATAATGTGGATCGGGCGCCGCAGCTCGAGCTCGAGTGGCGGAACATTTTGATCCGTCGTGATGCGCACGTGGTCAATCGGCCGCGAGCGCGGAAGCACTTCGGCGATCTCCGGCACGGCATCCGTGAGCGCGGCCGTGAGCCCGCCGCCGCATGGTTTCTCCCATGGCGCTCGCGGATCCCAGAGCAGCACGTCGACACCCCGCGCCGCTAAACGTTCGGCCACTCGCGCGCCCGCTGGACCGGCGCCTACAACGCCGACTTCGGCGTCATACGATCCGCTCGTCATTTCTATTACTGTTCACTTATGACGCTTCTTATTCAATATTTGCTGGCCGCTTTGACGCTGCATACCTCCGCGCACCTGCACCTGCTGCGCTCGGAGCCGTCCGCGAACGATACGGTCGCGACGGCGCCCGCGGCGATCAAGTTCTGGTTCTCCGAGCGACCTGAGGTCGCCGTGACAACCGTCAAGCTCGCGACTGCTTCGGGCACCGGCGTCCAGCTGGCGCCGCTCGCGGTCGACACTGGCGCGCACGGGCCGCTGGTCGCCGCCGTTCGTGGGCAGATCGCGAAGGGCGCCTATACGGTCACCTGGCGCTCGACGGCCATGGACGGGCATCCGTCGTCGGGAAGTTTCAACTTCGTCGTCTCACACTGAACGGTGGCCCGCTGAGCGGTGGAACGCTGGTTGGCGACATTGGTCGGTGGCTGACCTTCGTCGGCCTGACGACCGTTATTGGCACCGTCGCCTTCTATTACGGAACGCTGAGCCGCGCGGGAGTCGCTGACAAAGACGCGCTCGCGCGAAGCGCGGCGCGCCTCGGGAAATGGGCGGCGGTTCTATTGATCCTCGGTGCGATGGTTCGCGCGTGGGATCAGTACGCGAACCTCGTGGATCCGACCGGGACGATGGACGAGAAGCGCGCATTCGTCGGCGCCATGGTGCTGCACACGGAATGGGGCCGCATCTGGATCGCGCAGGTCGTGCTCGCGGTGGCCGCGTGGTGGTCGCTCGCCAGGCGTGCCTGGCCGATGACGCTCGTACTCGCGGCAGGACTGGCGTTGACGCCGGGGCTCGCGGGACACGCCATGGGCGATCAGTCGCACCGGATCGTGACCATCGCAGCGGATGCGCTCCATGTGGCGGCCGCCAGCACATGGCTCGGCACCCTCTTCGTGTTCGCGCTCGTCGTGATTCTCCCTCGCCACGAAAGTGCACTGGCGTGCGTGCGAGCCTTCTCCCCCGTCGCCCTGATCTCGGCGAGCACACTCGCGATCACCGGCCTCTGGGCGGCCTACGTCCACGTCGGCACCTGGTCCGCCGTGCTCGGCTCGACCTACGGTCGCACGCTCTGCGTCAAACTCGCGCTCGTCGCGGGAGTGGCAGCAGTCGGAGCGTACAACTGGCGCTGGGCCACGCCGAAACTCGCCGAGGGAGATCAGCACGCGCTCCGAAACTCCGCGCGCGCCGAACTGATCCTCGGCGCGCTCGTGTTGTTGGCGACGGCGATTCTGGTCGCTACGCCTTTGCCCGGTGAGATGGCCGGGATGTAGCCTCGAGCTCCAATAAGCGGCTCTTTCGCTCGATGCCCCACTTGTAACCGCCCTTCCCGCCGTCCGTGCGCACGACGCGATGACACGGCACGACGATCGCGGCAGGATTCGCCGCACACGCGCCGGCGACCGCACGCACAGCCTTGGGACTCCCGATCGCCTCGGCGATTTCGGTGTACGTGCGAGTCGCGCCCGGCGGAATCTCCCTGAGCGCGGCCCACACGCGCATCTGGAACGCGGTACCGCGAAGGTCCAATGGGAGTGCCGAGAGACCGTTGCCGCGCTCGATGGACTCCACGATTGCCATGGCGGTCGCCGCGACAGCCGATTCGTCGCGCTCGAGCGTCGCCTCGGGATACTCGTAGCGAAGCGTGGCCTCGAGTGTCTGCACCGTGTCGTCGAGCATCACGGTCGCGACCCCGCGATCGGTCATGCCGACGAGCAAGAACCCGAGCGCCGACGGCACGACCGCATAGCGAATCGTCACGCCACGCCCGCCACGCCGATACGATCCCGGGCGCATGCCGATCTCCGTCGCCTCGCGGCCGTACGTCGCGCGGCCCACGCTCGCGCCTTTTCGCAGATCGCTCTTGAAGCGCTCCCGCTGCCGCGCTTCCTGGTAGGCCTTTGGCGAAACGCCGACCAGCCGCGTGAACGCGCGCTGGACGTGCCATGGGCTCAAACCCACGGCCTTTCCGAGCCGGGCCAGCGGGACGCGCTGGCCGATGCGCGCATCGAGATACTCGCGCGCGGCCTGAACGCTGCGCTCGATCGGCGCGCCATCGGCCGCGTGCGGCCGGCAGCGCCGACACGGACGAAAACCGGCCTGCTCGGCCTCGGTCGGCGTGTCGAAGAACTGGGTGTTGTGCCGGTGCGGTCGCCGCGCCGGACAGCTCGGGCGGCAATAGATGCCCGTCGTCCGCACGGCCATAACGAACGCGCCGTCGAAGGAGCGGTCCCGGTTGGCAAACGCGGTCCACCGCTCGTCATTGGTCATCTGGGTTGGTTTGATCATGGAACGAAGATCACCACTCCGGCGCACCGGAACGACAAAAATCTTGCTCTCAAACTCCGAAAGCTAAGTGCCCCGGAGCAGCGCCCCGACGGCCGCCCGGGAGGAGGCCCCCAACTTGGCGAGCACGCGCTCGGTATGCCGGCGGGCCGTATGCGGGCTGATCTGCAAAGACGCTGCGACGTCGTCATTTCGGCGGCCGGCGGCCAGGAGCCGGGTGACCTGGATCTCCCGGGGCGTCAGGCCAAACCGGAGCTTGAGCGCCGAGTCGTCCGGTGTGGGCGCGGGGCCGACCCGTTCGATGGCCACGAGCACGGTCGACGACCCCGCAAGCTCCTCGCCGGCGTAGCAGCCACGAATACGGTACCGGTGTTGCGCCGTGCGCAGCTCCGAGCCAATGGCGCGGCGCGCCTGGGTGAGACTGCGCGCGCACGCAAGCATCGCGGTCCGGACGCGATCGCGCTCCCACTCATCGACCAGCATCCGCATGATCGCCGGCGTCTCGTGAAGCACGCGCCCGCTCGCCTCGACGAGCATGAGCCCTTCGCGCATCGCATCGAGCACCCGCAAGAACTCGGCTCTCCGCCGCGCGAAGCGCTGTCGCATCTCGATGCCCACGGCGAGCGCGGGCTGGAGCAGCTGCAGCATCGCCAGCGCTTTCTCGCCGAACGGCTGCACGCCGCCGCGATCGCGCGTCACGACGACGACGCCGAGGCCTTCGCTCGACCGGCAGACCGCCTGCATGCCCGCGAATTGATCGTCGTCGAAGACGGGGATGTCCGCACGCGGAGGGATCACGGGGAAAGCGGCCGCGAACCCATCTTCGCTGAACGTCGGATCCGCGCCCGCCTCGATGGCCGGGACGAGCGTGAACATTGCGCCGTCGCAATCGAGCGCGCGCTTGATGGTCCGCGTGACCGTCCGCCGCCAGTCATCGACTCGCTCGTGCGCGAGCGGAGTCAGTAAGGCCTCGGCGGCCGATTCCATCCTTTTGAGGTCAGTCGGCGAAAATGTCACGGACACGTCAAGCGACCTCGGCTTGCTGGGGCAAACATCATACGATGTTTCCCTAGGTTCCGGAAGATGGATACTCGCGTCCTTTCCACCTCGACCGTACGCCGCGCCAGCCGCGAATGGCTGAGGTGATCGTCATCGCCAAGTAGAGGGTTCCGGCCAGCGGGAGCGCGAGCGCCCAGGCGGGCGAGCGGCCGTAGAAACGCAGGACCGGGATGTACGTCGCCATCATCGTGGCCAACGCCGCGCATGCGGTCCACCTCGTATGCGGATCCAATGCGCCGAGTACTGGCACCCAGAAGGCAAGCACCAGCATCGCGATGCACGCGATGAGCAGCAGCGTCGAGTACTGGAGCTGGGCGAACGCCGAGCGGGCGACCATTGACCAGATGGGCCCGAGACCGTGCATCGTGCGGCGGCTCAGCACCGAATGCGTCATGCCGAGCCACGTGCGTCCACCGCGTCTCTTCACTGACCTCGCCAGGGCGCAGTCATCGATGATCGCGCTACGGAATGAGGCGAACTCGAGCCTCGATGTCTCGACCAGTACGCACCCTCCGGCCGCCGCGGCGATCAATCGATTCCGGGAATTCGACAACCGAAATGGGTACAGCAGCTTGAAGAAGTAGACGAACGCGGGAATCAACAATTTTTCCCACGCGGATTCCATCTCCAGCACCGCCATCAGCGACACCAACGCAAACCCTTCGCGCTGGCGTTGTCGCAGCGCCGAAACGATGCCGGGTATAAGCTCGATATCTGCGTCGACGAGCAGTGTCAGCGGCGTCGATACCGTGCGCAGGCCTTGCTCCAGCGCCCACAGCTTGCCGACCCATCCAGCGGGCAATGGCTGACCGGAGATGACCTCCGCACCGGCTTGCTGCGCGAGATTCGCGGTGTCATCGGACGATCCGTCATCGATCACGACAACTCGTCCGACACCTTGCGCCACGAGCGCGCCCACCGTGCGAGCGACCGTCGGTGCTTCGTCGCGTGCGGGTACGAGCGCTGTTACATCATCGTGGCGCAAAGACGCCGTGGACGGATCAGCATCCAAACGCTCGACCGTACTCCACGCCCGCCACGGCGCGAGGAGTACGATCAGCCAGAGGCCTAAGGCCGCGGCAGCGATCAGCTCGATTTTCTAACCGGGAGCGCGCGACTGGTCTGCTTGTACTTGATCTCGGGATCAGGCGCGAACGGCCCCTCGGTGCGTGGGCCACGCAGCGAGACGAGCATCGCCTTGACTGGATGCGCGAAGACATCGTCGACGGCAGACCCCTCGTACCCGCAGTGCGCCATGCAGTTGTCGCACTTGGGATTTTTGCCGGTGCCGTAGTTGTCCCAGTCCGTGTCGTCCATGAGCGCCTTGAACGACGGAGCGTAGCCCTCATTTACAAGCAGATAGCACGGCTTCTGCCAGCCGAACACGTTGCGCGTCGGCGTACTCCATGGCGTGCACTCGTACGGCTGATTTCCCGCCAGGAAATCGAGGAAGAGCGTCGAGTCGGTCATCGGCCAGCCCTTCTTTCGATTCTGCCCTCTTTTGAAAATCTCTCTGAAGAGTTTCTTACTCTCGTTCCGCCCCAGGAAAACGTCGTGGCGGGGCGCCTTCTCGTAGCTATATCCGGGCGACAACGTAATCCCCTCGACGCCCAGATCATCCGTCACGAAATCCAAGAATTGCGCGACCTTGTCGGGATCTTCCCCTTGGAACAGCGTGCAGTTGATCGAGACGCGAAATCCCCGCCGTCTCGCCAACCGAATCGCCGTCACGGCCTTCTCAAATACTCCATCGCGGCAGACCGACGCGTCGTGGCGTTCCTGCAACCCATCGAGGTGCACAGAGAACATCAAGAACGGCGATGGCGTGAATTCGTCGAGACGCTTGGCGAGCAAGATGGCGTTGGTGCACAGGGAGACCAATTTCCCCTTCGCCAAGATCTTGTTCACAATCTCCGGCATGTCCTTGTGAATGAGCGGCTCGCCGCCGGGAATCGCGACCACAGGCGCACCGCATTCGTCGACGGCGTCCAAACACTCCTGGACGGTCAGGCGTTGGCGCAGGATATCGTTCGAGTACGCGATCTTCCCGCATCCGCTGCACTCGAGATTGCACTGAAACAGCGGCTCGAGCATGAGCACGAGGGGAAAGCGCTTCTCGCCCTTGAGCTTCTTGCCCACGACGTATCGTGCAATGCGCGCCTGCGCCGCAAATGGAATTCCCATATCACGCGATCTCCATATCAATCAATTCGGCTGGCAACCGAAAAGTCGTCGTCTCTTTCACACCGTCGATCGTCGAGATCGACCCGATTCCCATCGAGCGCAGCCGCTCGATCACCTGGTCTACGAGCACCTCGGGCGTCGATGCCCCGGCTGTGATCGCCACCTTCCCACCGTTGGACGGCAGCCACGCCGGATCGATGTCCTTGGCGCCCTCGATCAAATATGACGGCACCCCGAGGTGGGCGCCGACTTCACGAAGCCGGTTGGAATTGGAACTGTTCCTGGCCCCGACCACAAGCAGAACATTCGCCGTAGCGCTGAGCTCCTTCACCGCATTCTGCCGATTTTGGGTCGCATAACAAATGTCGTCCAGCCCCGGTCCCTTGATGGTCGGAAATCTGGCCTTGAGGGCGTCGACCACTTCCCTCGTATCATCAAGGCTGAGCGTAGTCTGCGTGACGTAAGCGAGCTGATCCGGATCGGCAACTTGGAGCTGCTCGACCTCTTCGACCGTACACAGCACGTGGGCCAGGTCGACTTGGCCGAGGGTCCCGGAAACCTCGACGTGCCCCGCGTGGCCGACGATGATGAGCTCGCGGCCGTCGCGGGCGTAGCGTTGGGCCTGCAGGTGGACCTTCGTCACCAGTGGGCACGTGGCATCCA
>Ga0308309_10002664_pt1 | contig 10636 bp, 9 predicted proteins | sample HubBroMetageWFT5_FD_192491 | JGI IMG/M metagenome (GOLD analysis project Ga0308309, IMG submission 192491) | Warmed and freeze-thawed soil microbial communities from the Hubbard Brook experimental Forest, New Hampshire - Hubbard Brook CCASE Soil... | ecosystem: Environmental > Terrestrial > Soil... | reverse complement strand
GGCTGTCACTCGCTCGCATACGATATTGCCCCAGCCAATCCGTCGCGAGCGGGAAGCTATTTTGAATCGCGGTTGCAAGCGCAGTGCGCCATTCGCGAAGCGTTCCCATGAACTCGATCGCCGCTCGCAAAAACCCTTTCGAAAATCCCTGATTCGATGACGAAGGGGACGCAGCTGTGCCGGCACCGGGCAAAGTCAATTCGACCCGGTTTCCCCGGAAGCTGAGTGTTCCCTGCACCGCATGCGCCAGTGCCTCCAGCTCAACGTATGAATGTCCATTCGTCCTCATCACCGGCACGGGTTGGTTGGACTGGCCGTTAAGGACAAACGTGAGGTTCGAGCTCGCGTTCGAGTTTTGGCTCTGGTCCTGGCTCGCGTTCTGGCTCTGGGTGGCGTCCTGCGAGAGCGCGATTAAAGGTCCAAAAAGAAATGATGCCGCTATCAGACACAAAATGGATTTTCTTCTGATCATGGCTGCGCTCCTTCCAATCGATTGTTGGAAACAGTTTCGTCACTGGCCGGGCGCGGAGTTCGGCCGCGGCTGCATGGCCATGGCTACGAGCGCCCCGATCAGAATCGCCGGAAAAAGCTGACCAACAACGGCCTCCGCCGTGGTTAGCGAACGCGCGAATGGATTCACCGGCGTGATGTCGCTGCCGATGGTCGTCAGTGTCGCAAAACTGAGGTATGTCAGTTTCGCGGTGAGTTGATCCAAATCCGCGGGCGCAGAAACGAAGCGGAAGGACCCAGGCCGCAGCTGCTCGAGAAACTGAAAGCCAGACGCCCAGGCCATGCCGAGAAGAAGATACGCGCACACGCCGCCCTGGATGCGACTCCAGGTCACCGGCCCCGCGCGAAACATCACCAGCAGCACAATCCGCACGTAGAACAGCAATGTGATCGTCGCTAGCACGCTGCCGAACAGATGCAGAAACGGCGTCGGGTGCAAACGCCCAGCCGCCAGCACCAGGGAAGTCGCAAGCACAGTGGCAATCACAAACACCCTGAAAATCCGGCTCGGATTTGCGACAATGGCGCCGTAAATCATCAACACCTCGACGACTACGTTGAAGAAAATTCGTCCCCGAAGCCCCGCGTCGCGCAAGGGGGTGATCACAAATATAAGAATGGTCACGGAGATCGTAACAAGCGTGAGCCCCAAGTCGCCGGACCAGAACTCACTCATGTCCAATCGCAACCCGGTTTTGTACCTATCAATCGGATCGCTTCTCACGAAGTGCGCCTCCAAGAACCTAGCCACTCGGGCGGCATTATAGCCGCGAGCAAGCACGCCCCAGCACAATTATGTGGAGATGCCTGTTAGACGTTGCGTAACACCGCTCTTCAGGAGTTCAGTTCCGCCCACTGCGATATGCTTCCAGGCTCCACACGTCCTGCGCCTCCACGTATCTCAATACGTAGCGGTCGCCTCCCTTAACGCGCACGCGGAAATACGTCTCGCCCGGCGAATACCACCGGTCTTCCACTTCCATAATCTCGAGCGTCTGATCGCCCAGCGTCAACCGCATGGGACGTTCATTTGCGCGGTACCCCGCGTAGCACTCCACTAATACTCTTTTCATCGCAGCCTCAGCGTCTCGTCCTATCGCGTCCGCTCGCGGTCACTTCTGCATTCCGCTTGAGTTTATCTCCGAATCATGTCACGAAGCCTGGCCGTCACTCGATACAGGTGAGCGCCGAAACTGAGGTCGGAACTCCGCAGGCACCATCCACTAATCTGCCTGATACACTGTGGCGCATGAGACCAGTCTGCGTTTTGATATCCGTTCTTACCCTGGCTACTGGGCCGTCGCTCTGTCAGAACAACCCGAGTCCAAAATCTACGCCGACCATCCCTAATCTTCCGGATGTGAACCCTCAATTGTTGCGGCTTGCCATCCAGGACCAGTCGGACCGCGGCAACGACCTGTTCTCCGGTAAACAAGTCAAGACGCCGCAAGATCTCAACGTGCCGAAGCGCGATGCGGAACGGCAGGCGGAAGTGCGAACGCTGCTTAGCGAAGGCAAGTCAAAACGGGCCGGGACCACTACTTCGCAGGACGAATCTTTCAGCACTCCGAGTCGTCCGAGAACCTGCTAGTTGCCCATGTGGTCGCCGTAACATCTCTCGCGAAAGGAGACAAGAGTGCCGGTTGGTTGGCGGCCGCTACGCTTGACCGCTATCTCTGGTCGATCAAACATCCTCAGATGTTTGGCAGGCAATACCAGACGGGCCCGGACAACAAGGAAACGATGGAGCCATACGACCGAATTTTCATTTCCGACAAGATTTGTGCTGCTTGGGGTGTGGACTCACTGGCGGAGCAGGAAAAATCTCGGAAGGGCTTCCAAAAGAGCGACGTCCCGACCTCGTCGACGCCAGCGCGCAAAATCGCTGCAAGCGGTGGTGCGTGGACACATCCGCTACTACGGTGTGCCTATGAATCACCACGCGCTGTGGACCTTCCGGTTCCAAGTGGGGCGGCTCTGGCATCGCGCGCTGTCGCGGCGCAGTCAGAACGGCCGCGTCCTGTGGGATCGCATGCGGCGCTTCATCACTCCCTGGCTGCCTATGCCTACCGTTTGTCATCCTTATCCCTTGCGCCGCATGGGCGTCGTTCCCGAGCGAGGCCGGCGCACAGGAGGAGAACTCATGGAAACGCTGATCGCGCTTGCCCTGGCCTTCGTTGTTTTGTTCCCGCCTTGCCTGCGCGCCGCTCCCGCGAAGCCAGCGTTGGAAGTAGTGGTGCTGGGCTCCGGCGGGCCACGGCCGTTCGGCAGGGGCGGTTCCAGCTTCATCGTGCTCCTCGATGGGACACCGCGCATTTTGGTGGATGCCGGACCGGGCGCGTTCCTGCGCATCGGCGAATTGGACCTCGACTTGGACAAAGTGGATACGGTTTTGCTGACGCATCTTCACATCGATCACAGCGGAGACCTCGCAGCTTTCTTCAACGCGCGCGCCCTCACCAGTGACGGGCCGATCGTCTACCACATTTTTGGCCCGGACGGCGCGGGGCTCTTCCCCAAGACCTCGCACTTTGTGGATTTGCTAGTGGGAAAAGACGGCGCGTTTGCGTATCAGAAAACGTTTGGCGCGGACGAAACGTTTACGGTTCGCGATCTGGCCATTAGCTTGGACTCGCCGCGCACCACTATCGTGGATCACGACGGCCTGATCGTCGAAGAAATTGCGACGCATCACGGCGACTGCCCCGCGGTCGCGTACCGGATTTCTTATAAAGACGCAGTGCTGGTTTTTTCCGGCGACATGGACGCGTCGGCGCTGCCGAATCTCGAGCAATTGGCGAAGAACGCGGATTTGCTGATCTTCAACTGCGCCGTGCTCGACCCTCCGGGTTCGCCTTCGCAGCTCTACGATCTGCATACGCCGCCCAGGAAAATTGGCGAAGCCGCGCACGCGAGCGGAGTAAAGAGTTTGCTGCTGAGCCATCTAGCTCCCGACGTTGAAAGCCAGGAAGACGCCGTGCGCAAATCCATTCGCGCGTCCTACACAGGCCCGGTCGCCTTCGCCAGCGACAAGGAGCGCGTCTCGGTCGACAAGTGAACGCTTGACGCAAAGTCCAGTAGTTGCGGTTTCGTCTCGCACTCGCAAAAAAAAAGAGCGGCCCGGTGAAGAGCCGCCCTCGAATCACTCCCGCATGTAGCGCGATGCCTACTATCGCGCTTCCTGCTTCTTTGCTTCTTTGCTTCTTTGCTTCCTGTTCCTTACTTCTTGTCGTAGACCTGCAGGTCGTGCCCTTTTGCACCGCTTGCGGTAGTGCCGGTCGAGTCAACGGTGGTGACCTTTCCGTCCTTTGACACCGACACTTTTGCGCTGCCAATTACCTTGCCGCCCTTTTTCAAAGTCGCCACGTAGTGGTTGGAGTCTGTGCGCTTCGCGGAAATGGTGTCCGCGCCTTGAGGCATGGAACCCGAAATGGGATTGTCTTTCCCGTCAAATTGGACGGAGAAACCGTACGCAATCGGGTTTCCGTCGGCGGCGACTCCTGCAAACGTATATTTCACCCCGTCGCCTTGCGCTTCCACCGTGCGCGTCAGGTTCTTCGGCATCGGTCCCGGATCATACTTCGATTTTGCGGTATTGAGTTCCCAGGTTCCCACAAGTGGATTGCTTTGAGCATGGAGAGTGGAGCAACCAACGAACGCGAGGAAAGCAATCGCAACAAACCGTGAGGCGCGCTTCATGTGTGACCCTCCTTGGGTCCAGTCGTTCGTACTTCGGTTAGTGGACTTAAGTTTTCGCTCGAAATTTACTTGGATCGCAAACCGTGGAAACAACCTGCGCGCCACACTATGCCGCATCCCACTTCAAGTCAACTTTTTTCAGAACTGTTGCGGAACCAAATCCGAGGGGGCAGCTGCTACTAAGAAGTAGTTTCAGCCAAGACCGCTTGCGCATTAGCCGTTTGCTTGTCCAGATCGGTTACGCCTCGCCCCAAGATGATCGGTCGGTGGAACAAGAAGCCCATGGCAATTTTGTTCAATTCCGGTTTTCGCGCATTGTGAAAAACAATTGTCGCCAGCTGCATTGGACGAACAAGTCCAAAGTGGTAACAGTATCCACCATAATATTCTCCGCACTCACCCATGAACAGGTACGAGACGGTTCGGTTCGCCACCGAATACGACCTCGCACTGCACGCTTCGGCATCCCTCATTACCCATCTCTCGCGAATCCAAGACAATAGAAAGACGACGACGATCACGGGAAGTGCGTGCAAAATGCAAAACGCGATGTATCCGTATTCCGAGGAGAAGATCGTATTCAACAAACTGAACTTCCATAAGATTCCGCCGGCGGAGGAAACCACCAGGAAGCCTACAGCCAGAAACGTAGGCAGAAACAGCAGCCATAGCCTCGCCAGTTCGACCTTCACAGCCAGATAGTCGTGTTCTAAGGCCAGATTTCCGTCAGCGTCGCATAGTCGTACGGTAGTACGGACGTAAAACACTTCTTTGCGCGGGTGTAGCAAGAAACCCAACACCACAGCCGCGATGATGGCGATCGCTACTACCCCCTCGAGGACAGCCTCGTATGGAGTGAACAGTAAAACGGCTGCGAGCATCGCTACGCCGGGAAGTAAGATCCGTGAGATTTCTTCCATTTCCCAATCCACCGAGATTGAACCTGATGAGAAAGAGTGTAGCGTCCCTCGGCGTGATCCGCGGGATGATAGCATTTTCTCACGCTGATGCCGCTCGCCGAGAATGAGGCCGCGAGTGTACAATCCACGCCCAAGCGGGAGGTGTTCGATGAAGACACGGTGCAGCATCTCACTGGCGGCCTTGCTGGCTGCTTCTGCATTTACGGTAGCGTTTACGGCCAACGCGCAACGAGCGCGTCTGGGTAAAGTGACGTCGCTTCAAGCTACGCTCGACAAGTCCGGTCCGCACCCAGCGACGGCGGCGATTACGGGACCCGCGACACTCACTTGCCTCAACGCCGTGTCCGAAGCACCAAATACGAAACCTGCGCCGTCGTGTCACGTCGTCGGGCCGGGGTTCAATACAGACTTGGAAATAGGTCATACCGCAAAGCTCACCGGCGCGGGAAATGTGACGCTCACCTGCAATGGTCAAGGTCCGATGCTGCGCTGCTCAGCCCGCGTTGATATTCCGCCGCCGAGCCACTAACCCTGTAACACTTTCGTGCATCGAACAATCGACGCGAGTGCCTTACACGAACGTCCAATACGCGTGAATGCCGGGAGGAACTATCATGCCGACCCTGCGAATTATTTCTCTCCTGCTCTTCCCATTCCTGATCGCATCGGCCTGCGGCGCCGCCCAACAAGCGCAGCAGACCCAACAAACCCAGCAGCCGCCTGCTCCAAAAATTGTGAGCCTCACCGCTTCCGAAGGAACCATCCTGAAGGCCACGTATTTCGCCTCGTCAAAACCAGGCCCGGGAGTCTTGCTGCTGCACCAATGCAACCAGCAGCGCAAATTATGGGACCCGCTCGGCGAAAGCCTCGCCGCCTCCGGAATCAGTGTGCTCACGTTCGACTATCGCGGCTACGGCGAAAGCGGCGGCACTCCGCACGACAAGTTGACGCCGCAACAGCAGAACAAAATCCAAACCGAGATGTGGCCCGGCGATATCGATCTCGCTTTTCAGTATCTTCTCGCGCAGCCCGGCGTAAATCCCGACCGCATCGGTGCCGGCGGCTCCAGCTGCGGTGTTGACAACGCCATTCAGCTCGCGCGCCGCCATCCCGAAGTGAAGTCGCTCGTGTTGCTCGCAGGTCCCACGGATCGCGAAGGCCGGTCGTTCGTGCAATCGTCCAACTTGCCGATTTTTACTTCCGCGGCCGATGACGACCCGTTCGGTCCCCAGGTGTTGTTGATGCAGTGGCTGTTTAGCATTTCACAGAATCCCGCCAGTCGCTTCGCACGCTGCACGTCGGGTGGTCACGCCGCCGAAATGTTCGCGGTACAAAAAGACTTGCCCGGGATCATCGCGACCTGGTTTTCCGCAACGCTCAAGAATAAGCCGGAACTCCTACCGAAAACGAATGGCTCCCCACTTGATCCGCAAGTCCTCCGCACACTAGCTCTGATTGACCAGACCGGCGGCGCCGGTGCCGATCAAGTGGAGAAAACTCTCGCCGCCTCCCACCAGCGCGCTGACCAACCAGCGCCATTCCCGGAGGTCATCGTCAATCAATTTGGCTACGAACACATCCAGCTTGGCGATCTCAAAGGTGCGATCGAAATAATGAAACTGAATGTCGCGGCCTACCCCAATTCGCCAAACACATACGACAGCCTCTCCGACGCCTACCTGGCAGCCGGCCAAAAAGACCTGGCGCTGCAAAATGCAAAAAAGGCCATCGAACTATTGCCAAACGACACCGCAGAAAACGAACAACGCCGCAACGACGTCCGCGACAGCGCCCAACAAAAGATAAACCAACTCACTCAACCCCACCAATAGTTCACGAACCGCAGATACGCGGAAGAGCGAAGCGTTAACAGATCCGTTTTCTCTGGAAATATAGGCCAATCCACAAAACGCTTCGCAACACTGAGCTTGATACTGCTTACGGCAGCGGGAATTTGTGGTTGGTTCTTTCTCCATAGAGGCAGCTTTCCCGTGACCTCGCAAAAGCAACAGTTCGAATACGCCAGGCAAGCGGAGTTGGATAGTCAGGGAAATATCTTCGTTAGCTCCGATCAAGGCCAGCTCATATGGATGGGTAATGATCATCATTGCTCGGAGCTTTCTGGTGCAACCGATCGACAGACAATGGGATGCAGCGTGATGCAAGATCGCGCGCAAGGCGGTGCGTTCGACGATTCTATGTCGTCACTTCAATTGGAGATTTATCGGAAAGGTGGGCACAAACAGATCGTTCAACCCGGAGCGCCTATTCTGGAGTGGCATTTCTGGAAGGACGGCGATCAGGTAGCGGTCTATTCGAGGGCGCGGCGAGGGAACATATGCTCTTTACGATTCTGCGACCGGTCGTCTGATTGCAAAACTGAACGAGCCAGCCGACGAGGCTTTGCTTCCTCAATGGGCGAAGAGCCGGGTGGAGCTTGACGACGAGTCGGTCCCTATAAGCGCTGAACTGACGCAGGAGCGGACGAAGTGGATCGCCAAAGCCTTGCGGCAAATTGGCAAGATTAAACTCGGCATGCGGAGGAAGGACCTGCTCACAACTTTTACAAACGAGGGCGGCACTTCCTATCGGACAAAGCAGACCTACGTTTATATCGAATGCCCCTACATCAAAGTGGATGTGCACTTTAAGGCAGTAGCTGGCGGGAACCATCTCGGGCTTAATGAACATCCAAACGATGTCATCGAGTCCATTTCACAGCCGTACCTCGCGTGGAGCGTGGTGGATTAAAACAAACTCACTCGGCCACACCAACAAATTTGAGCCGCAGCGCCGAAATCTTGGCTAGGAACTTCGTATAGCGCTCACTTGCCCGATTCGCCTTGCCCTGCCGCCACCATCTGGCGTGCTTGGTCGATCCAGTTGAGGACCACGGTGGGCCCAGAGGGAGCTGTCATTCGGTCGCCGGCGAGTTGGAACATTACGAAGTGTTGACCATCGAGGGTGACGTCATAGGCGCCGACCGGTGCGCGCAACTCGAATCGGTCCTGGAAGAGCTTCGCGGGTTGCCCTGGTTGAAATGAATTTTTCTCGACGTTGTAAGGCTCCGCCATCAGCGCACTCCCGCTCGTATAAAACAGTTCATGGCCGTTCTTCGACCACCGCACGTCCAATCCGCCGCCGGTGGAGACTTGCCATTTGCCTCCCGGGCCGGGAAAGGGCACCACGTAAGCCTGGATGATCCCGGATTCCGGGGAGCTGTAGGCCAACCACCGCCCATCCGGCGAGAACGCCGCCCCGATACCCCTGGTCACTGATCGAACCTGTTGTGGTTCTCCAGGTTTTCCGTTTTCGTCCACCGTGACGGTCCAGATCTCGCAACAGCCTCCATCCTTTCCGGCGAGCCGCTGAAACGCCAAAGTTTTACCGTCAGGAGACCAGGAGGTTGGGCGCGCGCTGAAAATGCTATCCGGGGTCAAAAGCTGTTCATCCCCCGCTCCATCGGCGCGTATCCAGTAGATGCCTTGCCCAGTTCCTTTGGCGGTGGTGCGCGGATGCGCATAGGTGAGGCGCTGTCCGTCGGGAGTCCAGATGGGCGTTGTCGCGCCGGTGGTCCCCAGCGTTACCCGCGAGGTGGTTTTTCGCTCCAGATCGTAGATCCAGATATCGCCGGTGCCCTGCTGAAATGCGAGTCGCTTGCCATCGGGAGAAAGGCGCGGCGCGGCGGCTTCCGGCTGGCCGCTCAGCAAAACCGAACCGTTGCCTTTGCGGTCCATCAGCACGACGTTCAGATTTTGACCCGCCGAGCCGCCGTCCGAATGTACAGCCGTGCCCTCCCTCGAAATACTGAGCTGCGCGCTGCCGTTGGACAGATCGTAGTTCACTCCCTGCATCACCGGAATTGCCGTTCCCGTCACTTTCAATGCTTGCGCGTCGAAGGGAGCGACGAACACAGTGCCCTGGGACACGTAGGCCAGGTAGCCGCCGGTAAGGTACCGTCCAAAATATGCATTCTCCACCAGTACCTTCGGCACGCCCGTATCAAGCGGCGCCGCGTCCACGCTGGAATGTCCGAAGAAGTTATTGTCCGAAGACGCTGTGAAGAGCACCGTCTTGTCGCCCGGTAGGAATTGCGGCCAGCGATGGGTGGTCTCGGAACGCGCCTCATCGAAGTGCGTTGCCTGCGTCGGTGTGCCGCCCGTTGCCGGGACACGGTAGAGCGCGCTGGTGAATTGCGTGGGAAAGATAATGGTGCCATCTTCGCCCCAATCTCCTCCGCGAGCGCTGTTGGCGTCGCAGACCACTATGGGCGCACCACCCCGCACCGAAATCTTCTTCAATTTCCCTTCGCCGAAAAAACCGATCCATTGGCTGTCCGCGGAAAAAAACGGGCCGGCCCCCGTCCCCGCGCCGTCGAGCAACACGGCTCCGACTTTGTTCAGTTCACGCACGTAAAGCTGCCACCTGCCCGATATGCCTTGCCGTGTGACGTACGCCACTCGCGACCCATCGGGAGAAATGGCTACGCCTGGACCGTTGTTCAGATCGAGCTGCTGGTCCGGCGGTATCCACAGCGAGAGTTCCACCGGATTTCGCGCGGGAAGCTGCGATGCGTTCCGCCACGCAAACAGGGTGAACAGCAGTGCGACGCTGAGCGCCGCAGCCAGACCCCATGGCGCGATTCGCCGCCACAATGGTACGTCAGCCGTCAGAGATTCCACGCTACCGCTGGCTTGCCCCACGGGCCACTGGCCGGACGAATTTCGCGCCGCAGTCGCACCCGATGAACCTGACGGCCTGCCCGGCATTTCCTCAGGCACTACACTCTGCGCTGAGATGCGGCCGGTGGCCGTATCGCGATTCAGCCGCTTCAAATCGGCGCGCATGTCCGACGCGTTTTGGTACCGCAGGTCGCGGTCCTTCTCCAACGCCTTGCTTATGATGTCTTCGAGTTTCGGACGCAGCTCCGGATTCAACCGCACCGCAGGTAATGGCGCTCGATTTAGAATCGCATCGGTGATCACACCTGATGTTTCACCGCGAAATGGAAGAGAGCCCGTCGCCATTTCGTAGAGCACTACGCCAAACGAAAACAGATCGGTGCGCGCGTCGAGTTCCTTTCCGCGAACCTGTTCGGGCGACATGTAAGCCACCGTTCCCACTGCGACACCCGGGCTGGTGAGATCTTCCGGGCGCACTCCCGCCGTCATCTGCGCGCCGAGGGTCGCGTCCTGCGTGACTGTGTGTGCCGCGGCGCGGCCAACCTGCTTCGCTAGCCCGAAGTCGAGAATCTTCACGTGTCCGCGTTCAGTCACAAAAATGTTCGCGGGCTTGATGTCGCGGTGAACGATTCCCTTCCCATGCGCGGCGTCGAGCGCGTCCGCAATACCAATCGCCAAATTCACCAGAATATCTGTGTCGAGCGGCCTTCCGGAAATCCGATGCTTGAGCGTCGTGCCGTCCAAAAATTCCATGGCGATAAATGCGTCGCCGTGCTGATCGTCAATTTCGTAGATCGTGCAGATGTCCGGATGATTCAACGCCGA
>Ga0308309_10002663_pt1 | contig 10636 bp, 9 predicted proteins | sample HubBroMetageWFT5_FD_192491 | JGI IMG/M metagenome (GOLD analysis project Ga0308309, IMG submission 192491) | Warmed and freeze-thawed soil microbial communities from the Hubbard Brook experimental Forest, New Hampshire - Hubbard Brook CCASE Soil... | ecosystem: Environmental > Terrestrial > Soil... | reverse complement strand
GCGGCGTCGCAGGTGGGAACGGCGATGTTTCGACAACAATCAACTGCGGCCGCATACACTGCTGCAACCTGGCATATTCTCAGGACGGCAATCCGCTAAGGAGCCGTCGCCTGGTGCGCAGCGGCCACAGGGACGGCTCGGTAGATGGTGGTGTGGGCGGGGATCACGGCGCCGACCAGGGCCCCGCTTGGGGCACCAATCACGATGCCGACGAGTGCGCCGATTCCGGGCTCGGCTTTCCACGACCAAAAGCCGTTCCCCGTCGAGTGGTCTGCGGCGATAGCCCCAATGCCCGCCCCGACGAGGCCGCCGACCACCAGACCGATCACGGCATGCTCGCCGCGCCGGGTGCCGGAAGCGGTCGAGACGCGCACGACGTCTTCGCGCTTTACCGAGACGTCGGAACCTTTCTCTTGCAGTGTGAGTACCTCATCGGTGATGCTGATGAAATCTCCGTCGTGGCGTTTCATGCTGGCTTCGATCACAACAATGCCTTGGCCAACCCTCAGGCCATGCAAGTCGGACCACGAGCCCTTCTGCTTTTCAGCACAGAGCGCCGCAGGGAGCCCTAGGACAAACACAAGAACCAGGCAGCAGCATCGCGAAGTCAATGAGAAGCCTCCAATGTCGATTGATATTTCGATAAGCCGCAACTACTGCTGGAAAGTTCCTGAGAATGTTCCACTCATGCCCTGACACATAGGCGTGCTTGCGCTGCAAGACCCCGTGCCCGTCATCGTGCCATTCGAAACCGTACCGGTGCCCGTGAACTCAATGAAATTGCCACCTGCATCGCCAGCCACAAAAAGCAGGTTGAATGACCCATTGGCGGGAACAGGATTGGCGGCCACGCCTATCAGAACTCCCTGTCCAGTATTCTTCGAGGAACTGGGTAGTCCGCTTCCGGAAATAGAGCCCTGCGCGGTGTTGTTGTTGGCGATAAAGCAAACGGGGCCTTGCACCGAGAACATGCCCACCGGGGTAGTTACGCTGCAGGGACTCGAAACCAGCGTCACTTGGTAAGTACCGGATCCGCCCTGCGAACCTAGATTCCCAGTTACAGCCCACGTCCCCGGCAGGGGCGTCGTTGCTCCGCCTCCAGCATTCTTGCTGGAGCTACAACCAGCGGCGAAGACTATCAAAGTCAAGATCAAGATGCGTTTCATATCTCTCCCCTTCTTCTCACGGGACCTTCCACTCGCCATCTAGTTGAAGGAACAACTTGAGGCGGATGCGCGTATTTCCAGAGATGCACCACATAATCTTCACAAGCAACGAGCGTTTCGGCTCGCGGTGTTAGCGGACAGCAATGCTATTGGTAGAAAGCAAGCCTGGAGACGTAGTGATGGTGCCGATTGGCGCAGCGTTCCCCGTTGCGTTCGGTGCGAATTTCAACAGGTTTAGATCATTAAGAACATAGATATTCCCAGCGCTGTCCAAGGCGAGGTTTCCGATCGAACTTATCGTAGTTGCCGAGCCCGAGATGGTTCGAATCGGAGCAACGTTTCCAGTTGAGCCGGCGCTGAACACCAGAATGTCTTCACTCGGGGCGTTCGATACGTAGATGTTCCCAGCGCTATCCAAAGCAAGACCTTGAATGCTATTGATCGTCGTCGCGGGACCGCCAATCGTGCTGGTGGGCGGTACATTTCCACTTGCGCTTGAATCGAAAATGAGAATGGAATCGGGTTCCACCAGGTTTGCCGTGGAGATGTAAATATTATCGGCAGAATCGATCGCGATCGGGACGGCGCCGAGGCCGACGATTGTTGTGGCGCTTCCGCTTATGATCCTTGTTGGAGTAACGGCGTCGCCGCTGGCAGTCGGAGAAAAGACCGCAACACCGCTGCCCAAATTTGGCGCAGCCAAGACTCCCGAGACATAGAGGTTTCCAGAGCTATCCAGAGCGAGTGCGCTGATGCCACCCTGATTAATCTGCAGGGACGAGCTGGTTATCGTCCTTGTCGGGTGTGATCCACTCGCTCCGGGTGCGTAAACCAGAATCTCTACTGAGGCCAGCGGAGGACCGCCACTACCACCACCAGTGCCAAAGATTTCACCGCCCACGTAAGCGTTCCCCGTTCCGTCCACTGCTAGCCCGCTGAAAACGACGTTGGGCGGCCCGGTGAGAGTCGCGGTCGGAGAAACGGCTCCGTTTGACGTCGCTGAAAACTGCAGAATGCTTGAACCCCTCTCCGTCGGCTCAAAAATCGGAGTGTCCTGAGTTAAGTAAACACTGGGCTCCACCCCAGGGCTGGCGAGACTACCACCGCCGCTGCCCCCGCAACCAGCGATGACAATCAACGGGACGAGTAACCCGCAGAGCGCTCGATGTCGTGCATGCGAAGACAGGCTGTACCCAAAAAGCTGGCACCGCCTCTCCAGATTTTCCGTCATCTCTGGAATTGACCGAACCGAAAGCGCTTCATTCATTGTGTTTCCGCCCCAGTTTGTACAAGTGCGTGTTTTCTACGCGCGTGGCTCGGGCGCGGTCAATTGAGCCGCCCTAGATTGTTCCTGACTTACTAAGTCAAAGTGGGCGAAGGAGTTATTGGTTTCCATGTACTGGATTCCTGGGGTAAAATCATCTCCCGCTTGGGTGAAGGTTATGGAAGCGCCCCCTAGTTTTGGCCGCCGTGTTCGTGCTGGACTGTTCGAAGTCGATCTGGGCTCCGGCGAAGTACACAAGAATGGAAGAAAGGTTCCGCTGCAGGAGCAGCCTTTTCGAGTCCTGGCGATGCTCGTGGAACGTCCCGGCGAGATAGTCACGCGCGAAGAGTTGCAAGCCAGCCTTTGGCCTGCGGACACTTTCGTCGGTTTCGATGAAGGCATCAATACGGCCATCCGGAAACTGCGCGTTGTCTTCGGCGATTCCGCCGACAACCCTCGGTTCATTGAAACGATTCCGCGGCGGGGATACCGTTTCATCGCGCCCGCTGTAACATCGGACTCACCCGCAACTCAGCTCCCGACCGCGGCCGCGGAGGCCGCGGAAGCGTCCTGCGCTTTGGGAACAGCCGAGTTGCCCATACTGGAAACGCAACCGGCCCACTACTTGGACAACCGAACTGTGGTCGGACGGACTGTTCTGTTTTACGGCGACGTTGAGAGGCTTGGCGCCCACCGCGTTGCCCGGAAGCGCCACGTTGTTTTGGCCGGTTGCAGTGTGGCAGTGCTGCTGGTTGCTCTATTCATTTTCCGGGGGCTCCCACCCTTGTCTTCTCCACGAGCGCTGCGCACTACTCAGCTCACCCACTTCGCTCATGCTTCTGGGTTGGGCGGGATCACCTCGGATGGCGCGCGCATTTTTTTTCTCGCACGGGAGGGCGGTCGCTGGAACCTGATGCAGGTGCCCATGTCAGGAGGGGAATCGCAGCCGTTCCCATCTCCATTCCGAAGCGCCATCATCATGGACGTTTCGCCGGACCGATCAGAATTTCTGCTAGCGTCATTTACAGACAGGTCAGGGCCTTTTGAATTCTGGACGCTGCCGGTCGTTGGTGGATCGCCGCGCCGCTTGAGCAACATGACTGGATTCGGCGCCTTTTCCCCCGATGGACAGCAGATCGCGTACCACAACACCGATGGGATCTACCTTTGCAGCCGCACGGGAAGTGATGCCCACAGACTGGTCAGCCTACCCCACCGTTCCTGGGGGTTGGCTTGGTCCCCCGATGGGAAGACGTTGCGTTTTACTGTCGAAGATGAGACCACCGACGCCTTGTCTCTCTGGGAGGTTTCCGCCGACGGGAGCAACCTCCAGCCGTTGCTCTCCGGTTGGCATCAGCCCCCTAATGAATACGGTGGCCGGTGGTCCGCTGATGGCCGGTATTACATCTTCTTATCCACTCAAGGCGAAGGCCAGAGTGCAGACCATAGCGTATGGGCCCGCCGGGAGAAAACAGGCTTTCCGCTTTGGTCCAAAGCTGGCGCGCCTGTGCGCCTCACAGCTGGCCCAATCGGCTTTGGGGCGCTCGCTCCGAGCAAGGACGGCCGACGGCTGTTGGCTATCGGCGGTGGTACACGCGATCAAGTCGAATTGCTTCGGTCAACTCCGGATAGAAAGCAGTTTTTCCCGATGATCAAGCTCGGAGAAGTATTCGGAGCGAATCTTGCGCCGAAGGGAGATTGGCTTGCTCTGGTTCTGCCCGTGACTCACTCCTGGACCCTCTGGCGAAGCCGGCCGGACGGCACCGAACGCACACAACTGGCATCCGATTTCCCTGGAGGCGTAGACGTCCCACGCTGGAGTCCGGATGGAACGAAGATCGTCTTCCAAGGAATCCGAGAGGGCCATCCGTGGAATATTTATGTCGTGCCTGCCAAGGGCGGAACAACGGAGGAATTGTTGCCGAACGATCAAGCTCATGAATTTCCGGATTGGTCAGCCGACGGGGAATCGGTCGTCTATTACACGCCTCGAGCTAGTCAGGCGGCTCCAAGTGAGGACAGTGGCATCTTCGTCCAGGACCTAAAGACGCGGAAGGTGACGAGGGTGCCCGGATCAGATGGTCTAAAGAATCCCCGGACGTCGTTCGGCGGTCGGTATCTCGCCGCGCTGACAGAGGACCAAACAAAAGTGATGCTGTTCGATTTTCAAACCCGCGACTGGAGAGAGATCGCAAGCAACGGAAAGCTGTTCTACTTCCTCGAACCGACGCCAGACGGGAAGTGGCTCTATTTTCAGGATCTTCTCGAAGCAGGGGCGCCCCTGTACCGCGTCCGCGCTGGCAATGGGAAGCCTGAGCGTGTGATGAGTTTTGAATCCCTGCTGCAGACCGGCGTCACTCGCTGCCGTTTCATGGGCCTGACGCGGGATGGATCGCCGATGGTGCTGGCTACCCGCGGGGGCGGCGATGTCTACGCGCTGGACCTGGACCTTCCTTAGAGGGCCTGCCTGAGTAGGTGCGGGGGCGTGGCTCGGTTCCATGGGCGCGGTGTCACGACGCTGCACTCTCACAAGCCCATACCCAAGCTACGCCGCAAGCCCTGCTCGAATACGCCGCAGTGTTGCTTCATGCCCGACTTTGGTGCCACTCTGATGGCACGTTCTGGCGTTGTACCAAGGCATTAGGCTGGTTACCCTAAGTTACTGTCTAAATCGAATTACTCCCCCCAAAAGTAACTTTGAATGGGTGTCGTCGAAAAAATTCCGACATTTTTGACTGTTGGTGTGCTCGTCATAATCTTTGTGTGCCTGAAGCGCCAGGCGCATAGCCCCCGCCTCACACTTTGGACCATAGGCTGGGCTCTGGTGTTCGCTCATTTCCTGGCGCAACTGCTGGAGCCGGATCACGGCCCGGTGAGCTCCCTTTTATTAGCCGTCGATTCCGCATCGCTGCAGGCCGCCGCCGTCAGTTTTCTGGTCTCGGTTTCCTTCGTGGTTGAAGATTCCGTCAGGCGCACTCGATTGCTGCTCATTTTGGGCGTGCCTTCTGTGGTGTACGTGGCATGCACTGGCTACGACGTACACGCCCGCTGGCCTTATGTCTTGTGCCTGCTGGTCTGCTTCGGCGGAGCGGCCTGCTTCTTCTTCGGGGTAAGCCGCAAATTTTCGTTGTTCCTGGTGACCACCACTTTCCTGTGTTCGTTAGCCGGAGCGTGGGCCATTCGCGCGGCTCTGCGCGGCTCCTTTGATGAAGGGGCAATCGTGCTCCTCGGAATCGGATTTGCGTTGTCTGGCGTGCTCATCTGCCGGAATTACTGGCGGGCGACGCCTGCCATGTTTACCATCGCCGGTGGATTCTTCTGCTGGGGAGCAGTCTTTCCCCTCGGCTTGCTCGTCGATCGCATCGCTCCCAATCTGATTATTCCCGGCGAACTCTGGAACACTCCCAAGTTCTTCGTGGCCTTTGGAATGATTCTTGCGGTGGTCGAAGACAAGTCGGAATCGATCGCCGGCATGCAACAGAAGGCAGCCCAGCTAAACCGCCAGCTCGAACGCTTCTCCGCGCTCACTTCCCGCCTGCTCAGCGGAGCCCGGCCCGATACCATCTGCCCGGCCATCGCTTCCGCCATCACCGAAGTCAGCAACTTCAGCGTGGCCGTGGTCCAACTGGAAGATGCCGAACGCAGGCTGCGAGTCGCGGGCTCCAGCGGACTCTCGCCAGCCTTGTTGCAGAGATTGCAGTCGCAAACGCAGGACTGGACGCTCGACCATGTTAAGACTCTGTGCTCGCAGTCCCGGCTCGTGGGAAAGAATTCTTACCTGCTGCCTCCGAAAGAAGCAACTCCGTTTCCGGAGCACGTGAAACTGAAGGCGCGCCGCGGAATCAACACAAGGACAAGTCGCGAAGAACTGTTGATCCCGCTCTGCTCAGCCGGAGGCGCATACCTCGGTTGCATCCGATTAGCCGCGCCCCGGGATGGGCACGCGATCGATGCGATCGAGCTATCCCGCATCGAAATGCTGGCCGGCGATCTTGCCGTGGCCGTCGAACTGAAGGCCTTGCACACGCAGCTGGTCTGGTCGGAAAAGCTGGCCGCACTCGGCCAACTGCTGGCTGGAGTAGCCCATGAACTCAACAATCCTCTGACCGTAATCATGGGCTACAGCGAACTGATCAGCGATGCCATGACCGGGCCCCAAACCCGGGATCAACTCACGAAGCTGGTTGGCGAAGCTCGTCGCATGAAGCGGATCACCGACAACTTGCTGCGCTTTTCGCGGCAGAGCACGCGCGATACCCGCGCCGTACAGCTCTCACCCGTAGTGCAGGAAGTGCTGGCTCTGCGCGAATACTACACTCGCCTGCACAGCGTTCGAGTTGTGGTCGACATCGCCCAGGACCTGCCGCTTCTGGCAGTCAATGAAGACGAAATCAAACAGATCCTGCTCAACTTGTTCAACAATTCCAGCGATGCTCTCGAGGCCATGACGAGCAGCAAGCAGATCAGCATTCGCGCTTACCGGAGCGGCTCTCGGGCGGTGATCGAGGTAGAAGATTCCGGCCCCGGCTTCGGCAATCTGAACCGCGCCCTCGACCCGTTCTACACCACCAAGCCCGTAGGCAAGGGAACCGGGCTGGGGTTGAGCGTCTGCTACGGAATCGTCAAGGAACGCGGTGGAGATCTCAAAATCGAGAACGTGCAGCCCCACGGCGCGCGTGTAACCATTGAGTTACCGGTCGCGGACGCTCCGGCACAATCGCTCCTGGCGGCCGTTGCCCACGCCTGAGCCGGGCGCCTACATCCCTGCCTTCCCACCCACCAGTCCAACTCGGGTAATGAGACTTTTGTACTCCTGCCCTGCCCCTTAGGGTCTTTCCATCTTTTCCCGGGCACGCCACAATAAACTTTCGTACTGGAAACCGGTCCCCTGACATGGAAAAAGCCTTCGGCACTGCCCCGGCACGCATTCCCATCAAGAAAGCGGCGGCTCGCGCTGCCCTGGTTGACCTCAAAGAATCCTCTCGCGCGCTGCTGACCGAGTGTTTCCGCCAGTTCGGCATCGAGACGGTGCTCGTCTCCGCAAGCGCGGCCGAGCGTCTGCGCCAGGAGAAATTCGAGGCGTGTGTCATCCGTCTGGGTCCCGACGCGGAAGCCGTCATGGAAGCGGCGCGCACGTCTCCTTCCAACAGCCGCATGGTGCTCTATGGCCTCGGCGGCAACGCGCAGGAGGCGATGCGCTATTCCAAGTTCGGCATCAACGCCATGTTTCAGGAGCCTCTGGAGCGGCCCGCGACCCTCAAACTGGTTCGCGCCACGCACATGCTCGTGCTTCACGAATTTCGCCGCTACGCGCGCATTCCCATCATGACCGAAGTCAACGTCGTCAGCCCGGATGGCCAGCGCATCGTCGCTTCCAGCCTCGAGGTCAGCTCCGGGGGAATGTCCCTGAAAAGCTCCGAGGATGTGCCTTCCGGAACCAACGTGGAGATTTCCTTTTCGCTGCTCACTCTGCCGCGCGTCAACCTCCGCGGCGTCGTGAGCTGGCGCAAGACCAAGTCCTTCGGAGTCCGTTTCGACCCCGCTGACGACCGCCGCCAAAAAGTCAAAACCTGGATCGACACCTACCTGGAAGGCTAGGCAAGGTGCGAGGGTGGAGCAGGCCTTCAGGCCTGCGTCAAAGAAGCCCCCCAAGGAATTGGCGGGCTTCAGCCCCCTGAGGTACAGCAAGCGCCCTCCCATTACAATAACTGTCGTGACCGAAGCCAGCACCGACGAAGCCCCTACCCCAGCAGAAGTTGCTCCCAGTCCCCGCCGCTTCACCCCCCTCCAGAGAATCGTCCTGCCCATCATCATCGCCGCCGGATACTCGTTCATCCGCCTGATCGGCCCCACGCTGCGGGTAAGCATCTCCCACGAAGAAGGCGCCCAGCCAACCGTCGGCCAGCGCCCGCTGATACTTTCTTTCTGGCACGCGTGCATCATCCCCGCGACGTATCTTTTCCGCGACGTTGGAATTCGCGTGATGAGCAGCAACAGCTACGACGGCGAATACATGGGACGCATCATCCACAAATTCGGATTCGTCGCCGTCAAAGGCTCCAGCAGCCGCAACGCCGTCCGCGCTCTGCTAGGCCTGCGCCGCGCCCTGCAGGAAGGCTGGTCGGTCGCCTTCAGCATCGACGGTCCTCGCGGCCCGCGCCACCAAGTAAAACCCGGCCCGGTCGCCCTGGCGCGATCCTCCGGCGTTTCCCTAAGCACATTTCACATCGCAGTCGAGAATGCCTGGGTCCTAAACACCTGGGACCGCCTCATCATCCCGAAGCCGTTTTCCCGAGTCCTGATGCGCTTCGGAAAGTTAATCCCAGTTCCGGCGGACGCCACTGACGAAGACCTTGAGCGCTATCAACAGGAACTGCAGGATTCGCTCGACCGCATCCGCGAATTCGCCGAAGAGAATGTGCACAGAGTCGGGACGGGAGAATTTCGTCGCGGAAACCGAACCTGAGGCGGCACCATCAGCACCATCGAGGACGATCTCAATGAGCAAAGCGATAGAAAATCTACAGGCTGGTCAAGAACGGGCCATGGCCGGTCGGCCGAAAGTCGGCGGCTTCCCCTATCTGGCCGAAACCCTACGCCGCGCAGGTGTGACGCGAAATCTCTGGTGTCTACCCGCGGGGCAGAGCTTGTATCTCACTGAGGATGGGCCGGTCGTGTCCCTAGGCACACCGCTGTGCTCTGGTACCGTCGATGTACCTGCGTTCAACAAAGAAGCTTTGATCGTGGCTTAGCGCACCGACCAGGCTGGGAACAGCACATTCCCCGAGTTTCTGGCGGCCTCATGGCGGGCCGGTGTTGTGCGCTACGATGTCGATCTTGTGGCGCGCAGGGTCGCCTACTACGGCTCCAACGGAGAGGAATACATCGAAAGTTATCCCGCGGTCGAGGTGGAGTAGTGCCCTGTCTGAGTAAGTCGAAGACTACGTGCGCGACAAGGATGGCCCGGCACGTGGCGTCAACATTCCTTTGTATCCGCCGGTGAAACGAACTCGAATCATCCAGTAAATCAGCAGCACCAGTGGCAGCAAGGCGGGAACAAGAAGCGATGGTGATCCGCGCAGCCACGCGGGGAAAACCTGTTGCTGCCCCAGGAAGAAGGAACCTGTGGCGATAAACCATCCAAAGCACATGCGCCAAAGATGACGTGCGATCCGTCGTCTGCCGGAAATTCCGCGCACCAGCATGCGCAGGTCTCCAACGCCAGCCAGCAGAATCACCGAGCCCATGAAAAAATCCATGAACGCGGGACTTCCATCGAACGGCGCCCGCCCCGTGGCTTTTTGGAACCCGTGGATTACGCTTAGGACTCCGATTGTGAACGCAAACAGCAACCCCACCCAATCCAAAACGCCAGTTTCTCCATCTCTGCGCCTGGCCGTCGCCCACGCTGTAGCCACCATATAGATGGTCAGAATGCCGCCGAAAACATTGTTGGGTTGGTGTTTCATATAGCCGAGGCACGACGCGAATGTCGCCATCACCAGCATCGACAAGGCGAAGACGTTCCCCGCTCTGGCGTGCCAGACGGAACCCTTGCGAACGGAAATTGCGAAGGCCCCAGCGAACATCGCCAAGACGCCCGCGCTGATGTGAACAACTAGTAACGGCAATCGCATCGTCCGCGCTCCTGCAAATTTCCGATGATCAGTGAATCGTTCGTCAAGCGCTATTCAGGGTACGAGGACCAAGCCCAAAAGTTTCCACTTTTTTGGGAAGTTGCGGGTTGGACAATCGCCAGAGACCGGCTATTTTGCTTATTCGAGCAGTTCAGGCTTACCTGTTTCGCAAGCGCTGCCAGTTGACTTCCACAGCTCCCACCCGCTAGATTCCTCACACCACTATTTCCCGTTCTTTGAAATGCCCTTCGGTTTGCGCGTCTTTGCCCCGTGGCGAAGACAGGGAAGCGGGTGCAATTCCCGCGCTGCCGCGCAACTGTAAGCGAGAAAATAGCAGCCGGTCACTGGGAGCAATCCCGGGAAGGCCCTGCAGAATCCGGATCCTCGAGGTAATTGCTAACTGCCAATTACCTCTGAAGCATCCTCACTCGCAAAGCCAGGAGACCGGCGTGAACCGTCCACCTTAACCCCTTTCGCGTGAAAAGGAGGATGGTTATGCGCGCACTTTGCGCTTCGTTTTTGCTTTTCGTACTGCTCGCGGTAGCATCCGCTGCCACCTCAAACTCAAA
>Ga0308309_10002662_pt1 | contig 10636 bp, 8 predicted proteins | sample HubBroMetageWFT5_FD_192491 | JGI IMG/M metagenome (GOLD analysis project Ga0308309, IMG submission 192491) | Warmed and freeze-thawed soil microbial communities from the Hubbard Brook experimental Forest, New Hampshire - Hubbard Brook CCASE Soil... | ecosystem: Environmental > Terrestrial > Soil... | reverse complement strand
CCGTCGACGGCTCCCGCGGCGATCACGTACTTCTTGCGCCACCGTTTATCATCTCGTCGCAGGAGTGCCAGCTCATCGCCGATGCTTTACAATACGCCCTGGGCAAAGTCTTTCCCGCTTGACCGCAACACTTGGCAAAACTGAAACTTGTCATTCTGAGGGCATCCGACAAGGATGCCCGAAGAACCTCAACCTCAGCGGCAGAGAGTGAGTTGCAACAAGCAGGCTCTAAAGTCCCGAGCGTCACGGAACAAGCAACGACTTGTAATTTCGAAATCAATTCAAATCATTCGTTCGACGGAGACCATCCATGCGGCGCGCTGTGCATTCCTTTCTTCTGCTATGCACCATGTTCGTTGCCATTCTTCCCACGTTCGCCCAGGAAAAATCGACCACCAAACCGCGCGCCCGCGATCTCGGCGTCCCCTTTGATGGCACGCCCGGCCCGTTCAACGCCATCACCGACGTCTCCGGCGTCCTCGTCGGCCACACCACACTCATCTCCGGCGACGGCAAACTCATCATCGGCAAAGGCCCCGTCCGCACCGGTGTCACTGCCATCCTCCCGCGCGGCAAAGACTCCATGATGAATCCCGTCTTCGCCGGCTGGTTCTCGCAAAACGGCAACGGCGAAATGACCGGCACCACATGGGTCGAGGAATCCGGCTTTCTCGAAGGCCCCGTGATGATCACCAACACCCACAGCGTCGGCGTCGTTCGCGACGCCGTGATCCAATGGCGCGTGACCCACGGCCAGCCCGACGCCAGCGGTTATTGGTGGTCGCTGCCGGTCGTCGCGGAAACCTGGGACGGCTGGCTCAACGACATCAACGGCTTCCATGTCAGGCCCGAGCACGCTTTTCACGCTATCGATTCCGCGCAATCGGGCCACGTTGACGAAGGCAACGTCGGCGGCGGCACCGGTATGATCTGCAGCGGCTACAAGGGCGGCATCGGCACGTCGTCGCGAAAGCTCCCCGAAAAAGACGGCGGCTACACCATCGGCGTCCTCGTCCAATGCAACTTCGGCTCGCGCCAGAATCTCCGCATCGCCGGAATCCCCGTCGGCCGCGAGATTCCCTCCGAAGATCCCTACGCCTACCAGCCTTCCGAAATCTCCGAGCGCGGCTCCATCATCATCGTCGTCGCCACCGACGCCCCGCTCATCTCCACACAGCTCAAACGCCTCGCCCACCGCGCCACTCTCGGCCTCGGCCGCGTCGGCAGCATCTCCGGCGACGGCTCCGGCGACATCTTCATCGCCTTCTCCACCGCCAACCCCGGCGCAGCCAGTTCCAAAAATGTAGCCGACGTAAAAATGCTCCCGAACGGCTCCCTCGACCCGGTCTTCGCCGCCGTCGTCCAAGCCACCGAAGAGGCCATCGTCAACGCCATGATCGCCGCCAACTCCATGACCGGCATCGATAACCACCACGTCAGCGCCCTCGACCACGAAAAACTCCGCGCTGTCCTAAGAAAATACAACCGCCTCCAGTAACGGCCGCCACCCTTTTGAGTGCGGGAGCGGAGCTCCCGCTTTTGAGCACGCCACTCGGCTACAATAGTCATGTGCACAAATCCCGTGGTCGCTCGCTCGTCTTCTCCCTGTTCTCCGTACCAATTCTTTTCAGTGCAGGCGCCTGCTCCAAACCCCACCCCGCCACCATCGCCATCACCCACGCAACCGTAATCGACGCCACCGGCGCCCCTCCCCAACCAAACTCCACAATCCTAATTGATCACGAAAAAATCTCCGCCATCGGCCCCGACTCCTCTCTCGAAATCCCCTCCGGAGCCCGCATTATTGACGCCACCGGCAAATATCTCATCCCCGGCCTAGCCGACATGCACATCCACCTGATGGGCGCGGGCGAACCAACAGGCAGCCGCGAATTCATTGTTCCACTCCTCATCGCCAACGGAATCACTACCGTTCGCGACATGGGCGGCGACGTAGCCCAACTCAAAAAATTAAAAAAGGAAATCGATTCTGGCGACCAGCCCGGCCCGCAAATCTTCTTCACGGGGCCCTATCTCGACGGTAACCCACCCTACTTCCAACCCTCCATCGTCGTCGTAACCCCCGCTGAAGCCGATGCCGCCGTGCGCAAACTGAAATCCGAAAGCGTGGACTTCATCAAAGTGCAATCGCGCCTGAAACCCGACGCCTATTTCGCAATCGCCGAAGCCGCCCACAAAGAAAATATCCGCTTCGTCGGCCACGTCCCCGATTCCATCTCCGTGGCTCAGGCCTCTGACGCCGGCCAGGCCAGCATCGAACACCTCACCGGAATTCTCCTTGCCTGCTCTTCCAGGGAAGCCGAGTTGCGCCAGCAGCAACTGAATCCGCCTCCCCGCAAAGAATCCCCGCGCCAAACCAGCCTCCGCCAGCGCGCCTGGCAGCAAGCCGTCCTCGACACCTACTCCCACGAAAAAGCCCAGCAGCTCTACGCCAAACTCCTCGCCAACCGCACCTGGCAGGTCCCCACGCTGCCCCTGCTGATCGAGCTTGCCTATCTCACGCCAGCCACCGATCGCGCCAGCGACCCGAACCTGAAATACATTCCACAAAATCTCCGGCAGATCTGGAAACAAGGCCGCGCCGAGAGCCTCGCCAACAAAACTTCCGGAGATTTCCTGTTGCGCGCGAAACTCGTCGAAGCCTCTCTCAAAGCAGTAGGCGACATGCACGCCGCAGGCATCCCCATAATGGCAGGCACTGATTCCAGCGCCCCGAACCTCGTCCCCGGCTTCGCCTTGCACGACAGCATCGCCGATCTAGTTCGTGCAGGCCTCACGCCAATGGAAGCGCTGCAAGCCGCAACCTCAAAACCCGCCGAATTCCTGGGCCGCAGCAACGAGCAGGGAACCATCGCCCCCGGTCAACGCGCCGATCTAGTCCTACTCGACGCCAACCCGCTCCAAGACACCCACAACACCCAAAAAATCCACGCCGTAATTTTAAAGGGTAAGTATCTCGACCGAGCTGCGCTAGACGCGCTCCTCAACAAAGCCGCCCAATTCGCCGCAAAACCGTAGCGGCGACCTTCAGGTCGCCCAGTCCGGGAACGCCATTCTCCCGAATGGCGACTTTGCAACCGCCAAAAAAGTAGGGCCCGCCTTCCGAGTCGAGCCGCTCTTACTCTTGCGGCACAGGCATTCCTGCCCGTGCTCTCGGGTCTTCATAGCAGCCCGTGGCGAAAGTATGCTCTGCTTCAACGCTCTGCGCGGTGTCATCCAGCCGTTTGCCGCACCTGATAGTGAAGTTGGACAACGCCGTCCGAGAATCGTTGCACAGACAGCAAGCGGAGCGGCACCTGCCGATGTCGAGGCGCTATCAACGGTATGCCTTCGCCGATGAACGTCGGGATGAAGCTGATGATGAACTCATCGATCGCCCCTTCATCGAGGAAGGAAGCGATGAGCTCGCCGCCGCCCATCATCCACACATTCTTTCCGGGTTGAGCGCGCAGCCGTTTCGCGAACCCACTTATCGGCTGCGTTATGAAACGGACGCCGACCGGGACCGATGGAGGTGGCGCCTGACGCGAGAACACGTAGTGCACGTCATTTGCACTGAAGCTCGCGCCCATCTTGACGCTCAGGTCGAATGTCTTTCGACCGAGAATCTTCGCGTCGACCGTGCGCATGAATTTTGGCAAACCATAAAAACCTTTCGGCGCCGGACGATTCGTCAGCCAGTCGACGTTTCCGTCCAGTCGAGCGATGTAACCATCAGCGCTCGTCGCAATGTGAACGATGATTTTTCGCTTCGCCACGGCTGTCCCTTCCTGGTCGTGATTCGCGTGAAGATCACGACTTGTACCACGGGCTGTTAGGGAAGCCGGAACCTAAGCCCCGCCAAGAAACTAAACTACAACCCCCGCCGTCTTCCTCCCCGGATTAAAAAACGGCAACGCCACCACCTTCGCCGACACCGTCTTTCGCGCAGCCTCCACCGTCAACTCCAAACTCAAATTCGTCCCCAGCGCCGCGCTCTCCCGCCCCACCGTCGCCAGCGCAATCATCCTCTTCAAAGTCGGCGACCACGTCGTTGACGTCGCCTTCCCCACCTGCCGCCCTTCGCGATACACCGGCACCGCCACCCGCGAAGCCGTCGACGGCACCTGCGGCGCCATCCCAATCTTTTCGTAGAGCGCTTCCACCTCGTTCCAGTTCACTTCCAATCCCACCAGCCGCCGCGCCGAACCGCCCTTCTTCGCCTCCATCGCCAGCGCCTCGCGCCCCACAAAACTCTCTTTTTTCAAATCCACCAGTTTCCCCAGCCCAATCTCCCCCGGCGCATAGCGCTGCTCCTCGATCAACGCCTTCTTGCTCGAAATGTAGTCCACTTCAATCAGGATCAATCCCGCCTCAATCCGCGCAATATCCAGCGCCACCATCCCCGCCGGATGAATATCAAACGCTCGGCCCTTGTTCATCAATTCGTCAAAAACCTTGACCGCATCCTTCCACGGGACCCAAATCTCGTACCCAAGATCGCCCGTATAACCCGTCCGCGAAATATCTACCGGTACACCTGCAATCTTTCCATGCGCGACCCGGAAATATTTCAGCCCGGCAATGTTCGCCTCAGCCGCCGCGTGCAGCAGTTTCCCCGAAGTCGGTCCTTGCAGCGCCAGCGCCGCTACCTTTTCCGAAATATCCTCGATCTGCACGTCCAGCCCCAACGCGTTCTGACTGAACCACCGCAAGCTCGGATCCGCCGCCGTCCACCGGTACTCGTTCTCGCCCAGCCGCGTAATCGTCCCGTCGTCCACCACTTTCCCTTCGGGATCGCACCAGCAGCAGTAAATTACCTGGTCCACGGCCACCTTGTTGATGTCCCGTGTAATCACCCGGTTCACGAACTTGGTCGCATCCGCACCGGTAACCCGGTATTTGAACAGCGGGGAAATATCAATCAGCGCCGCCGAATTCCGGATCGCGTTGTATTCGTGCTCGTGCGTCATTTCATAGACGCTTACCGTGTAATAGCCGGACCACTCGCGATAACTCAGGCTCTCGCAAAGCGCCAGGGTTCTCTCATGAAATGCGGTTCCAACCGGCACATGGCCTCCGTGATTCGAATGAAACTTTGCTCTCAGCTCGTCAAAGGAACTTCGGATTATAGTTTCGATTTCCTCGTACCCGCAAGCCGCATGCTGCCGCGCGCCACCTGTCCGCAAGGCCAGTGATTAACTGTATGAAACCCCGCCCAGCCCGCGCCTGTTTCGCTCTGTTTTTGTTAGCCTGATTTTAACCTTGAGAGTCTCGTTTACTGGCGCCCGTCGTGGGAGGGCGGGCGCTCTCATAAACTCAATTTACCCAGCTGGGCTTATGGAGCTTCACGTGAAACTCAAATTCATCTATCGCGGCTTGGCAAGCATCCTCTTCCTTGGGATCACGACAAGTCAGTCTGCGGCTCAGACGACCGCAATTTATAAGACTGATGCGCCCACTGCTACTCAGAGCGCTGCCGGACCGGTTGCACGCACGACCAAGGCGGTGAACTATCGCCGCGCCAGCGGTTCCACCAAAGTCGATCTTCAGGGCACCGAACTTCTGCAGGGCGCAAACGCCGAAGTAAAGGTCGAAAGCAAGAACAATCGCATGGAGATCGAAGCGAAATTCGAAGGCCTGAACGACGCCACGAAATTCGGCCTCGAATATCTCACCTATGTCTTCTGGGCAGTTTCCGCCCAGGGCCGCGCCGAAAATCTCGGTGAAGTCGTGGCAAAAAATGGCGCCGCTCACGTCAAGGCCGTCACCGACATGCAGACCTTCGGCATGATCGTCACCGCCGAGCCGTATTTCGCCGTCACCCAACCCGGGAACATGGTGGTCCTCGAAAACACGATTCCCGTCACCGGCAGCGGCAAAATTGAAAACATTGACGCCACCTACGAACTCCTTGGCCGCGGCGTCTATTCTTCCTCCAACACCAAAATTGAAAATGCCATTTTCGGCATTGATCCCAAGACCCCGCGCGAGCTCTTCGAAGCGCGCAACGCCGTTCGTATCGCCCGCAACGCCAGCGGCGGCAAGTACGCCCTTTCCACGCTCGCCAAGGCCGAACAACAACTGACCGCTGCGGAAGACGCCTATCACTCCAAGCGCGACAAAAAGACCGTTGAGTCAACCGCCCGCGATGTTGTCGAAACCGCCGAAGAAGTTCGCGTAATGGCCGTCAAACAAAAGGCCGAGGAAGAAGCGCAAGCTCGCCTCGCCGCAGAGAAAAAAGCCGCCGAAGACCGCGAAGCAAAAGCCCGCGCCGATGCCGAAGCCGAGGCCCGTCGCCGCCAGGAAGCCGAGCAGGCCCGCGTTCAGGCCGAGCAAGCCAAAGCCGAAGCCGAGCGCATGAAACTCGAAGCCCAGCAGGCCGCACAGGAAGCTGCCAAACAAAAAGCCGAAGCGGAGCAGGCCGCGCTCGAAGCCTCCAAACAAAAGGCTTTGGCCGAGCAGGCACGCCAAATAGCTCTTGATCAGCAACACGCCGCAGAGGCCCAAACGCAAAAAGCTCTGCAAGCAGCCGCGCAAGCTGAAAACGAAAAAGCCCAATTGCGCGCGCAACTTCTCGAGCAGCTCAATTCCATCCTTCAGACCCGCGACTCCGCCCGCGGCCTCATCGTCAACATGTCGGACGTTCTTTTCGACACCGGAAGTTCCACGCTCAAGCCGGGTGCGCGCGAGAAACTCGCCAAGATTTCTGGAATTCTCCTCGCCCACAAAGGCCTGACGCTTCAGATCGAAGGCCATACCGACAGCGTCGGCACGGACGACTTCAACCAGCAACTTTCCGAACGCCGCTCCGATTCCGTCCGTGATTTCCTCGCCGAAGAAGGCGTCGCCGGCAGCTCAATGTCGGCCCGCGGCTTCGGCAAAACCCAACCCGTAGCCACCAACGACACCTCCGAAGGCCGCCAGCGCAATCGGCGCGTCGAACTCGTCGTCAACGGCGACGCCATCGGCAAAACCACCCCAGTAGCCGCCAGCGCCGCCGCACCCAACTGAATCTATCCCCGTAGCGGCGACCTTCAGGTGGCCCCGCAATCCGTTGTAGGGGCGGGGCTCTCCCCGTCCTCTTGCCCTTGTAGTGGCCGCCTTCCGAGGCGGGCCCCTTTTCTTCTGTTCATAAATCCCAACCCCCCTCTCCTTGTGAACCATCCCCACTCTCAGTAAAATGTTTCGTTCCACGTTTCATCGAAATCCTCTTCTTCATTTTGGAGTTATAGCGAATGGCGCAGTCCTACGATGTAGTCGTCATCGGAGGCGGTCACAACGGCCTCGTCAACGCCGCCTACTTGGCCAAGGCCGGCAAGAAAGTGCTCGTCCTCGAGCGCCGCGGCGTTCTCGGCGGTGCCGCCGTCACCGAAGAAATTGTCCCAGGCTTCCTCTTCTCCGAATGTTCCTACGTCGTTTCTCTGCTCCGCCCCGAGATCATTCGCGAACTGAATCTCCCCCACTACGGTCTCGAAATTCTCCCCCTCGACGGTACCTTTTCCCCCATGCTCAACGGCGACTACCTCTGGCGCGTCAACGACCACGCCAAAACCCAGCGCGAAATCCGCCGCCATTCCCGCCTCGACGCCGAGGCCTACGACGAATTTTCCAAAATGATGACGCCGATGTGCCGATTCGTGAAGCCCATGCTCTCCATGATCCCGCCAGATCCCACCACGCTGAATCCCAAGGATCTTAAGCAGCTCCATTTCATGCTCCAGCGTTTCCGCGAACTAAGCTCCGATGAACGCTACACGTTGATCCAGCTCATGACCATGAGCGCCGCCGACTTCCTCGACCAGTGGTTCGAAACCGACGTCCTCAAAGCCACCATGTCCGCGTCCGGCATCATCGGCACTTTTCTCGGCATCCGTTCGCCCGGTACCGCCTACGTTCTCCTCCATCACTATATGGGCGAAATCGATGGTGCGTTCCGCTCGTGGGGCTTCAGCCGAGGCGGCACTGGCGCGATCTCCAACGCCATCGGAGCAGCCGCGCGCGAACTCGGCGTCGAAATCCGCACCAACGCCCCCGTCGGAAAAATCCTCAACAAGAACGGCCGCGCCACCGGCGTAGTCCTCCAATCCGGCGAAGAAATCCGCTGCAACGTCATCTCCTCCAGCGTCGATCCGCATCACACGTTCCTCTCCTTCATGGACGCCAAGGATCTCCCCTCCGATTTCGTCGACAGCGTGAAGCGCTACAAATTCCGTGGCTCCTCCGGCAAAGTCAATCTCGCCCTCAGCGCTCTTCCCAATTTCAAAGCCCTCCCCGGAGTCGGCAACCACCTCCGCGGCGCAATTTCCATTTCGCCCGGAATGGAATACATGGAACGCGCCTACGACGACGCCAAATACGGCCGCTACTCCCAGCGCCCCTACGTCGACATGGTCATCCCCAGCCTCACCGATCCCTCCGTCGCGCCTCCTGGGAAACACGTTCTCTCCTGCTTCGTCCAATACGCGCCCTACAAACTCGCCCAGGGCACCTGGGACGACCACCGCGAAGCCTTCGGCAACAACGTCATCAACACCATCGCCGAGCACGCTCCCAACATCAAAGACATCATCGTCGACAAGCAAATCCTCACCCCGCTCGATCTCGAGCGTGAATTCGGCCTCACGCAGGGCAACATTTTCCAGGGCGAACTTTCGCTCGAACAGCTCTTCTTCCTCCGCCCCGTTCCCGGCTGGGCCTACTACCGCACTCCCATCGACAATCTCTACATGTGCGGCTCCGCCACGCATCCCGGCGGCGGCATCATGGGCGCCAACGGCCGCATCGCCAGCCAGGTCATCCTGAAAAACTGGAAGAAAGCGGCCAACTGACCATGCCCCTCGGACAAAAAGTCATACTCATCGGCGGCGGTCACAACGCGCTCATCACGGCATTTTATCTGGCTAAAGGCGGCTTCAAGCCCACCGTTCTCGAACGCCGCGAACACCTCGGCGGCGGAGCCATCACCGAGGAATTTCACCCCGGCTTCAAGGCCTCCACGCTCTCGCACACGCTCGGGCCTCTCCGCGCCGATGTCGCCCGCGACCTTCAACTCGAAAGATTCAATCTCCACATCATCCAGCCGGAGCCTCGCCTCTTCGCTCCCTCGCCCGATGGCCGCGGCCTGGTCTTTTACAACGACACTGCCAAAACTGCCGCCGCGCTTTCGCATCTCCCTGTGAAAGAAGGCGGGCGCTACATCGAATTCGCCGCAGCCCTCGAGGAAATGTCCCAGGTCTTCGGCCACATCGCTTCCATCACTCCGCCGGCAATTGATCATCCCTCGCCCGAAGATTTCTGGAATCTCTTCACCACCGGCCGCGCCGTCCGCGGCCTTGGCAAAACCGGCATCTTCGATCTACTCCGCTGGGGCCCGATGGCCGTCGCCGATTTCGTAGCCGAATTCTTTGACACCGAACTCCTGCGCGCTGCAATCGCCGCCCGCGGAATCTTCGGCGCCAATCTCGGCCCCTGGTCTGCAGGCTCCACCGCCCTCTTGCTTCTCCGCGCTGCCGCCGATCCGCATCCTGTCGGCTCGGCAGCCTTCCCGCGCGGCGGTCTCGGCGAATTCTCGCGCGCCCTCGGCGAAGCCGCGAAAAGCGCCGGCGCTGAAATCCGCACCAACGCTGAAGTTCAGCAAATCCGCACCAAAGCTGGGGCCGTTACTGGCGTCGTCCTCGCCGACGGCGAAGAAATCGCCTGCGAAGCCGTCGTTTCCGGTGTCGATCCGAAGCGCACTTTCTTCCAGCTCCTCGATCCGGCGAATCTCGATCCCGTGTTCGCCATGCGCGTGAAGAACTTCCGCATTTCTGGCAGCGTCGCCAAAGTGCATCTCGCGCTCGGCGATTTGCCGCACTTCACCTCGCTTTCGGATACGGTTTCGCCCGACAGCTTCCGCGAAGCCCTTTCCGGCCGCATCCACATCGGCCACGAAATCGATTATCTGGAGAAAGCCTTCGACGCATCGAAGTATGGCGAAATCTCCGCTGCGCCGGTTCTCGACGTCACGATCCCCACGATTCTCGATTCGTCGCTCGCGCCGGAAGGGAAGCACGTGCTTTCCGCCTATTTCCAGTTCGCGCCCTACAAACTGAAGAAAGGGACATGGAAAGAACGCCGCGGCGAACTTGCGAACTGCGTCATCAAGACGCTTTCCGCCTACGCTCCAAACCTGTCGAAACTCGTCGAAGCGGTGCACATAGTCACTCCGCTCGATCTGGAGACGACTTACGGTTTCACCGGCGGCCACATTTTCCATGGCGAACTTGCGCTCGACCAGCTCTTCACCATGCGGCCGATTCTCGATTGGGCGCGCTATCAAACGCCGGTGAAAGGGCTTTTCCTCTGCAGCAACGGAACGCACCCAGGCAATGGTCTAACCGGCGCGTCCGGCGCAAACGCCGCCAAGGAAATCATCCACGAACTGCGCTGACGCCACCACTGGGAACGCCAACCTCCCGATTGGCGTCCTCTTCCCGCGAATTCTGGATGCCTGGGCGCATTGCAGAAGTTTCTGTAGGGGGTCGGAGCTTTAGCTCCGACATTCAAATCCTTAGCAAAATGGGCTTTAGCCCCGGAGGAAATGTTTCTTGAGGTGAGCGCCAAAAAATCATGACCACGATCAATCGAGACAAGC
>Ga0308309_10002661_pt1 | contig 10640 bp, 10 predicted proteins | sample HubBroMetageWFT5_FD_192491 | JGI IMG/M metagenome (GOLD analysis project Ga0308309, IMG submission 192491) | Warmed and freeze-thawed soil microbial communities from the Hubbard Brook experimental Forest, New Hampshire - Hubbard Brook CCASE Soil... | ecosystem: Environmental > Terrestrial >... | reverse complement strand
GAGCGAGAGTGGGGTGACGTCGAGCAGCAACATCTCTTTGGTAGCTTCCGATCCACCCGCGAGAATGTTGGCCTGCACAGCCGCGCCCAGCGCCACCACTTCATCGGGATTCAGTTCAGCGTGGGGAGTGCGCTCGAGCTGCTCTTCGACCAGGTTCCGAACTAGCGGAATGCGCGTCGAGCCCCCGACCAATACTGCCTCGTCAATCTGCTTCGCGGTTAGTCCGGCGTCTTTCATGGCCTGGCGGACGGGACCGACGGTGCGGTCAACCACTGGCCGGATTAGCTGCTCGTACTGCTGACGGGTAATGACGCGCTGGTAGTGCTTGCCGTCCGGGAGTTCGACGTCTAGCGTGGTCTGCTCGTTCGACGACAGCGCGATTTTCGCATCGATGACAGCTTTGCGAATGGTTTGCACAGCTTCGCCGCTACGGCGTACGTCAAGCCCAAGGTCTCCCTGGATGTCGTCCAACGCGATTGCGATCAGCAGGTTGTCGATGTCATCGCCGCCGAGATGCGTATCGCCATTGGTGGCGATGACTTCGAAGATGCCTTCGTGCAACTTAAGGATCGAGATGTCGAAGGTCCCGCCACCGAGATCGTAAACCGCGACGGTGGCAGTTTCCTTCTTGTCTAGGCCGTAGGCCAGAGAAGCTGCCGTCGGCTCATTGACCAGGCGCAGGACTTCCAGACCCGCGATGCGGCCGGCATCTTTGGTGGCTTGGCGCTGCGCGTCGTTGAAATATGCCGGCACAGTAATGACAGCCTTGGTAACGGGCGCGCCGAAATATCGCTCAGCATTACGCTTGAGTTGACGCAGGATGAACGCCGAGATTTCCGGAGGCGTGTACGTCTTATTGCCCAGCTTGATGCGCAGCACTTCACCCGGCGCGAGGTCATCGGCCAGGCGGAAAGGAAAGAGCTTCAGCTCGTCCTGAATATCTTCGACGCCGCGGCCCATCAGCCGCTTCACGCTATAAACTGCGCGCTCCGGGGTCTCGATGAGGTACTTGCGGGCCGCGTTGCCCACGATGATCTGGTCACGCTCGTCGAGGGCGACGACCGACGGGACAAGATTCAAGCCGTCCTCTCCGGGGATGACGACTGGGCGGTCGTTTTCCATGTAGGCCACCAGGGAATTGGTGGTGCCGAGATCGATGCCGATAATGCGTTCGTTTGCCATTGGTAATGCGGGGCTAAAGCCCCGGGAACCTTATAAAACTGTCTAACGCGGCGCTGAAGCGCCGCACTACCACATGAACCTAACTCTCCAGAACCTCGTCGACTTCGCGCAGCAGGTTTCGCAGGTACGAGCGCCGATTGAGGATATCGATCATCTTGTCGCGCACTGCAGCGCGCTCGCTATCTTCTACGGCTTCGCCCGCGGAAGCGCGATCCACCAGCGCATCCCATCCGCTCCAGGTAGCGCTCAGTTCTTGCAACATTTCGCTCTGCTTCAACGTCAGATGTTGTCTGGCGCCGGATAAATCCCGTTCGAGCGTGGGATCGTCTTCACCCAACTTCTTATTTGCCCGCAGCTCTTCGAGCTGCATGTTCAACTCGAAAACTTCTTCGAGCAGGTCCGGCGGCACAACTTGTTTCTTAGCGGCTCCTGTCTTGCGCGCCTCGTCGGTCGCTGCCTTCGACTGCTCTTCCAACTGCACGCCCTGCAGACGGAGGAGATACTCGGTGCGAGTAATCGGGTCTTTCAACGTGCGATAAGCGTCGTTGAGCTGCGAAGTCTTCTCGAGGCTCCACTCCTGCTCGTTGTCGTTTGCCCGCGCGTTGATATCAGGATGCAGCTTGCGGCTAAGCGCGTAGAAGTCGCGCTCCAGTTGCGTGGTGTCAATGTTGAGTTTGTAAGGCAACCCGAAGAACGCGAAGTAATCCACCGGAACCGGGGGCTGTACCTTGCCGCACTCCTGGCAGTAGTGAGCGGCACGCATGGCTCCGCAAGACCAGCAAGTCGCGGTGACCGGCTTCGCCTGATTAAAGACCAGCAGGCCGGAGTTATCGGGTTGTTGTGCGATTGCCATGTTTCCCCTTGCTCTTTCACGCGGCCCGCCGAGGCGCTCCGGGCTAATCAGTTTCGCTCCGCGGCGGCTGCTCCGCTGGCCAAGCCATCGGCCGATCCTAGCTGGAAGTGGGATCAGAAATCCGCCGGGAAGACAGAACGCGGCGGACACGGCTCTATCTACGAGAAAGAACTTCCGCAGCCGCAGGATTTCTTGGCATTCGGATTTCGGAACTCAAAACCCTGGTGCATCAGGCTCTCTTCATAATCGAGAATCATTCCGTGAAGATAGATGAACGACTTCGGGTCGACGAAGACGCGAACGTCTTCGAACATGAACACCCGATCACGTTCACGCGGCTGACTGTCGAACCGAATGTTGTAGCTCAGTCCTGAACAGCCACCGCCTTGCACGCCCAGACGCAGGCCGCCTTCGGTGGGAGAAATATTCTCCTTCGCCATGGCCGCGCGGATGCGCGCCAGCGCCTTGTCCGTCACCTGGATGCCCTTGGCAGGCGGTGCTACCGCCTGCGCCGGATTCTCAATGTTAACCGTGCTCATGGTTGTGCACTGGCGTGCCGCCACCAACGGACGGGCACGCCGATCCTCGCCTTCAATTTACGCCTGCTGCGCGACCGCAGCGGGCCGTTCCTGGCCCGCGTGCTTCTTCTTCCAGTCGCCAATCGCTGCGCGAATTGCGTCTTCTGCCAACACCGAGCAGTGAATCTTCACCGGAGGCAAAGAGAGTTCCTTCACGATCTCAGTGTTCTTGATCTGCAGTGCTTCGTCCACGGTTTTGCCCTTGACCCACTCAGTCGCGAGCGAGGACGACGCGATCGCGGAGCCGCATCCGAAGGTCTTGAACTTCGCATCCTCGATGATGTTGGTCACCGGGTTGACCTTGATCTGCAGCTTCATGACGTCGCCGCACTCGGGCGCGCCGACCAGACCGGTCCCAATTTCGGGGCTGCTCTTGTCGAACGAACCCACGTTGCGGGGGTTGGTGTAGTGATCGAGAACCTTATCGCTGTATGCCATTGTGTCTCCTAAACTCTTCCCAGCATTTTCGCGCCGGGCTAATCAATTTCGTCCGATTACCGGCAATCTTTAGTGGGCCGGTTCAGCCGCCCACTGAACTTTCGTCAAATCGATGCCTTCTTTCGCCATCTCGTAAAGCGGCGACAGTTCACGCAGCCGGTTCACGGTTTCCACCACGCGCTGTGCCACGTAATCTACTTCCGCCTCGGTGTTGAAGCGGCCGATGCCGAAACGAATCGAGCTGTGCGCCAGGTCGTCGCCAGCGCCCAGGGCCTTCAACACATAAGATGGTTCAAGCGTCGCAGAGGTGCAGGCCGAACCGCTCGACACGGCGATGTCGTTGATGCCCATCAGCAGCGATTCGCCTTCGACGTATGCAAAGCTGATATTCAGGTTGTGGGGCAAGCGATGCTCCACCGAGCCATTGATGTAAACCTCATCGAGTTGGCTCATGATCTTGTCTTTCAGGCGATCGCGAAGGCCGGACATCTTCTTAGACTCTTCGGCCATTCCCAGGTTGGCGATCTCGCAGGCCTTGCCGAGTCCCACGATGCCGGGGACGTTCAGCGTTCCGGAACGCATGCCACGCTCGTGGCCGCCACCGTCAATCTGCGCCACCAACTGCACCCGCGGATTCTTGCGGCGAACATAGAGAGCGCCGACACCCTTGGGGCCATAGAGCTTGTGAGCGGTGATCGAGGCCAGGTCAACGTTGTCTTGAATCACGTTGACCGGAACCTTGCCGATTGCCTGCACCGCATCGGTGTGGAACAACACGCCGCGCTCGTGACAGATCGCGCCAATCTCGCGAATCGGCTGCAGTGAGCCAATCTCGTTATTGGCGGTCATGATCGTCACCAGAATGGTCTTGTCATCGATGGCGCGCTTCAGGTCCTCGAGATCGATGCGGCCGTCCTTCTGCACCGGCAGATAGGTCACGCGATAGCCGTATTTCTCAAGGCGCTTACAGGTGTCGAGCACAGCCTTGTGCTCGGTCGCCTGCGTGATGATGTGATTGCCCTTCTCGCGATACATCTCGGCAACGCCCTTGATCGCGAGGTTGTTGCTCTCGGTAGCGCCCGAGGTGAAGATGATCTCCTTCGAGGTCGCGCCGATCAGCTTGGCAATGCGGTCGCGCGACTGCTCGACGGCCTGCTCGGCCACCCATCCGAACTCGTGATTGCGGCTGGCAGCGTTACCGAAGCTGTCGGTGAAGTAGGGCAGCATCTCTTCCAGCACGCGCGGATCGACGCGCGTGGTGGCATGGCTGTCCATGTAGATGGGTAGCTTCACATCCGTGGGTGCGTGGCTGCTAATGACATCGGTGCTCATGATTGCTGACTTCTCCTAAACTTTCTCGGTTTCGTTTGACGGCCATCCCAGCGAAACCAGTTCCGGTGCCGATTCATGTTCTGGTTCCGTCATGTCCCAAATGGTCAACTTGTTTAGAACTTCTTCAATCGTGCGACTGACTTTGCGAAGCGGCTCGCGTACCGTGCAACGGTCACTCTGCTCGCAGTCAGTGGTAGCGGCGCTGCAGGAGGTCATAAACAGCGGACCTTCGATCGCTCGGATGACCTCGTAAGCTGTGATCGCTCGAGGGTCCCGCGCCAGGGTATAGCCCCCATTGGTGCCATGCTGCGACGACAGCAGGCCGCTCTTGGTCAGCCGCTGCAAGATCTTGGCCAGCGCTTCCTGCGGAATGCTGTACATCTCGGCCAAGTCCTTGGCGCTGCAGGCTCCCAAATCGGCGTGCTCGGCCAGATGCCTCATGGCAATCAGCCCGTAGTCCGCTTTCTTGGTCAGCTTCAGCAAACCGATCCCACCTCAAGCACTTAGACGAATTGGCGACTCTTTCGGTCGCAATTTGATTCTAGGCCATTCGGGCGTCTGGATGCAAGGCTTTACAGGCAACGTGCGCGATTTGCATTGAACGGTAAGCAAAAGAGCCTAAACGGTTTGGGTATGGGCGATGAATTAGGTCGCATATTTATGTCTAGGGCTCGAAACAGAGCCGTAGAGAGCGGGGCTCTTGGGTTGGTGACTGGTCGGAATTGGAACGCCTGGCGGGAACACCGATTCGCCGCCGCGAGGCCGGTTTCATCCGGTACGGAGGGTTTGAGTGACGGCCCTCGCTTGGCGGATTTCGAAACAACGCGACCCCGCGTCGGAGTGTCTGGTTTGGGTGCCTCGTGAGTCATTGGTCGCCATTCGAATGTTGCGGCAGTCGCATCGATGGGGTGCCGCTTCGAGACCGCGGCTGGTGCCGCATAGGTGCGGAACTGAAATATTCACATTCGCGTGTCGGAAACGCTTGACAACGCTTGGTGCGGGGCTAAAATACCGGACAATTCCCAAATGTCCGAGTCTTTCGGACGACACGGGGTATGAACAACATCCAGCCAAGAATCACCACACCCAGCTACCCCCAGAGCGAGGCCATGGACCAGAAGTGTCTTCATCCTCGTGTCCAGGTCGTTTCTCGTGACGAAGACGCGGAGTTCGTGGAATGCCTCGAGTGCCGCGAGATCTTCGAATCGAGTGAATTCCGCGACATGGACATCGAAGCGAAGATTCCCACCGAAGAAGAATAGATAGCGCTTGTCGAACAAACCAAACCTTTGGGCGACACAGTGGAGCTGTGCCTGTTCGATGCTGAGGACGATCTACCCCAGTCGCAGAGCGGGCTCGGACGATACTTCGGCTGTGGCAAATTCTTTGGCCAAAAAGCGCGGATAGGCCGCGGCCGCGATCATGGCGGCGTTATCGGTTGACAGTTTGCGCGAAGGGAACAGCACGCGGAGTCCTTCTTCAGCGGCGCGCGCTTCGAAAGTCGAACGCAGCTCGCTGTTGGCCGCGACTCCGCCCGTGACCAACAAAGTCGCGATACCGTTCTCAGTGGATGCCGTCAGCGTCTTGTTCACGAGATCGTCAACGACAGCGTGTTGAAACGACGCAACCAAGTCCAGGGTCTGCCGATCACATGCGGTGAGGTAGTCATCCGGCGTCGGCTTGGCAAGCGCCGAGATAACCTCGCGACGGCGCTGGATGCTCTCAGTCATATTGTGGACTTCCACGTAACGCAGCACGGCGGTTTTGATCCCGCTGTAGGAGAAGTCAGTGCGATGCTCGTCGGCCGCATGCCGGTTTTTTGGGTTCCGGTCTCGATGCTTGATCTGCGCGAACGGAAATTTCACGGCTTCGGGATTTCCGTGTTGCGCCAGAAAGTCGATCGCTGGACCGCCGGGATAACCAAGCTCCAGCAGCTTGGCGACCTTGTCGAACGCTTCACCCGCAGCGTCGTCACGAGTGTGGCCGACGTTGTGGTATGTCCAACTACCTTCTCGCTGCTCTGCTAAATACAAGTGCGTGTGCCCGCCGCTAACAACTAGAGCGAGCACGGGGAACTCCAGATCGTGCTGGCCGCGCTGGCGCTCTTCCAGCAGTACGGCGTGAATGTGGCCTTCGAGATGGTTCACCGCGATAAGTGGCTTGTCGGCCGCGTAAGCAAGCGCCTTGGCATAACTGAGCCCCACGAGCAGAGCTCCGGCGAGCCCAGGGCCTTGAGTCACAGCAACGGCATCAATCGTCTCGTAGGTCTTACCGGCATCTTCGAGGGCCTTGCGGACCACGGGGACGATGGCCCGAAGATGCTCGCGCGAAGCCAGCTCCGGGACGACTCCGCCATAAGGCTGGTGGGTCGCAATCTGCGAATAAACCACGTTCGAGATCAACTCTTCACCCGAGCGCACCACGGCTGCGGCGGTCTCGTCGCAGGAAGACTCAATGCCGAGGATGTAAGTGTCGCCCACGGTTCAATTGTACGAGGGGGACGGGTTACTGGTAGCTGGCAGTCAGCGTCCAACTCCTGATGCGTCAAAACGCGTCGCGTCCTAACCTCGGCGTCCCGATCACACGGCCGCGTGACCTGTGTCCTTTTGCAGCCATCGATTCGTCCTGTAGTTGTAATAAAGCTATCGCGAGGGGAAGGGATACGTGTGTCTCTCGCCGGGCCTCGCTTACGCAGCGGCCCAAATCCGCTCTTTGAAAACTCAGATCAGTATCGGAATGGCCCGACAGGGTCGACCGTCCTTACGACGGTTCGATGAACTGGCGTAGTGTTGTAGTTATGTATAACAGTGCTCGGTGCCTGTTGTAGTTTTTGTAACGCGCTGATTATAAACAACATATTGTATGTGATTTAGTGTTTTAGTTACGTATAACAGCAAAAAAATGAAAGGCATCGGAGGAGCTTACGTATAGCGTCCGGCAAAGCTGTGGTACGAAATTGCGGGACACCACGCTCGCATCTGCCAACTACCAGTGACCAGTTACCTTCCGCTCAGACCGTCAGACGTAAAGTCAGCGAATACAATCTTTACCATCCATGAAAGAGCATGCGATCAATGTGGTTCGCGAGCTGCGCCGGCGCGGCTTTGAGGCCTACTTCGCCGGGGGATGTGTGCGTGACATGCTGCTGGGTCTTGAACCCACCGACTACGACGTCACCACCAACGCCATTCCAGACGAAGTCATGCGGATCTTTCCGGAAACCTACGCGGTCGGCGCGCAGTTCGGAGTTGTCCTCGTGCCGGTTCCAAAAGACAGTGAGTGCGAGATCTTTCCACCTGAGCATCCTCACGTGATAGAAGTGGCGACATTCCGAAGCGACGGTATCTACACCGACGGACGTCATCCCGACCAGGTGCAGTATTCCAAGTCGCCGGAGGAAGACGTGCAGCGGCGCGACTTCACTATCAACGGGCTGCTCATGGATCCGCTGGACGGGGATCGCGTGCTCGATTTTGTCGGAGGACGCGCGGACCTGGCGGCAGGCATCGTGCGTGCGATTGGCGATCCGGAGCGGCGATTCCAGGAAGATAAGCTGCGGATGTTGAGGGCCGTTCGCTTTGCGGCTCGCTTGTCCTATGCAATTGATCTGCCGACCTTCGCGGCTATCAAAAAGCTGGCTTCCCAGATCCATCAAGTGAGCCGCGAGCGGGTGCGCGACGAGCTGACCAAGATGCTGACAGAGGGCCATGCGCGCCAGGCCTTCGAGCTACTCGACAGCACAGGGTTGCTGAAAGAGGTTCTGCCCGAAATCGACCGCATGCATGGTGTAGAGCAACCTCCGCAGTTTCACCCCGAAGGGAATGTGTGGATCCATACCCTGATGCTGCTGGAGCAGTTGCCTCCGAACGCTTCGCGAACGCTGGCGTGGGGAGCGCTGCTGCACGATGTCGGTAAGCCTCCAACCTTTCGCGTGGCGCCCGACCGCATTCGCTTCGATGGACACGTGGAGGTTGGTGTACGGATGGCGCACGAAATCTGCCGGCGCCTGAATTTCTCCAACGACGACACCGAGCAGATTGAGGCGCTGGTCGCGAACCACATGCGTTTCGCCGACGTAGAACGCATGAAGGATTCAACCCTGAAACGCTTTCTGAGGCTGCCGAAGTTCGATGGGCATATGGAGCTTCATCGCATCGACTGCCTTAGCAGCCATCGAGATTTGTCGCTCTACAATTTCGTCGGCGAGAAGTTGCGGACGACGACTGCCGAGGAAATTCGACCAGCTCCTCTTATAACCGGCAGAGATCTGATTGAGCTCGGATACGAACCGGGTCCGCGTTTCAAGGAGATCCTGTCGGCGGTGGAAGATGCGCAGCTCGAGGGAAAACTACGCAGCAGGGAAGAGGCTGTGGGGCTGGTACAAAAAGAATTTCCACAGCCAAACTAATTCAGTTTGGCATTCGGGCGGCTGAGCTGGGCGATGCTAAAATCGAGTTTCAAGCCATGCAGCACGCGCGCGGGACACTCAAGAAAATCTTTGCTGACAACGTTTGCACCAAGGCCGGCGATGCGGCCCCCCTACTGGCCTGGCCTGTAGCCTGCGGAGGTGCGGTGGCGGCGAATACCTGCGCTCTCAGCTTTGTCGATGGAGTGCTGGTAGTGGCCGTGCCTGACGCCGTCTGGCGCAATCAGTTGCAGTTCATGAGTCAGCAGTACCTCGCAGGGCTGAACCAAATCGCGAGGAAACCGGTGCGGAGCATTTCGTTCGTGGTGGCGCCGCACCTGATCCGTCCAACTGCATAATCACGAGGACAGCACTTTATGGTTTCTGAAAAAGACGTTTCGTACGTCGCGGATCTGGCACATCTGGAACTCACGCCCGACGAGCGCGCTCGCATGTTGAAAGACCTGAATTCCATCCTGGGATATATCGAGCGGCTCAATCAACTCGACACGACCAATGTGGAGCCCATGGCGCAAGTGGCCAGTCGTTACGGCGTGGCCAAGGATGCGAATGCGGGCGAGGCGTTCGCCTATGCGATGCGGGCAGATGAACTAGTCCCGTGCCTGCCGCATGAAGAGGCCATGCGGAACGCTCCCCAGACCGATGGCACATTTTTCAAGGTGCCCAAGGTGATCGAGCGCTAGGACCCGAATGGACACGCGATGAACATTGAATTGCTGACGGTAGATTCGGCGCGAACGGCAGTCCTGGAAAAGCAGATTACGGCGACGGCGTTGGTCGATGCGTTCTACAAGAAGATCGAGGCGGAAGATCCTGCTATCGGCGCTTATCTCACGCTCAGCAAGGAGCGCGCCCATCGTCAGGCCGAGCAGGTGGACGCACTGGCTGACAAAGGTGATGCGCTGCCTCCGCTGGCTGGAGTGCCAATCGCAGTGAAAGACGTATTGACCACCAAAGGCGTACGGACGACGGCCGGGTCGAAGATTCTCGACAACTTCATTGCTCCGTACGATGCGACCGCTGTGGCTCGTCTTGAAGCCGCGGGTGTGATCGTGTTGGGCAAAACCAACTGCGACGAGTTCGCGATGGGCTCCTCGAACGAGAATTCAGGATTCCATCCGGTAAAGAATCCGCGTGACCTCACGCGGGTGCCCGGCGGATCGTCGGGAGGCTCGGCTGCCGTAATTGCCGCTGGAACCGCAGTGGCGTCGCTTGGTTCGGATACGGGCGGATCGATTCGCCAGCCCGGAGCGTTCTGTGGCGTGGTCGGGCTGAAGCCAACCTACGGACGGGTGTCGCGCTATGGGTTGATCGCGTTCGCTTCGTCACTCGATCACGTTGGTCCGTTCGGCAAGACAGTCAAAGACGTAGCGCTGATCCTGCAGTACATGGCGGGCCGCGATCCTATGGACTCCACCTCCGCCGACTTGCCCATACCGAATTACGTAGAGCAGGTTGGCGAGTCGGTGAAGGGAATGCGGATTGGGGTTCCCAAAGAGTACTTCGGCGAGGGCCTCGATCCCGAAGTTCGCGCCTCGGTGGAAGCGGCAATTCAAGAACTCGCCAAGGCGGGTTGCGAGATCATTTCGATCTCCCTGCCTCACACGGAATACGCGATTCCGACGTACTACTTAATAGCCACCGCCGAGGCATCGTCGAATCTGGCCCGCTTCGACGGCGTGCGCTATGGTTTGAGGGCGAAAGATGCGAAAACGCTGACCGAGATGTACCGCAGAACCCGCGAAGCTGGATTTGGAACAGAAGTGAAACGCCGCATCATGCTCGGAACGTACGCGCTGAGTGCCGGATACTACGACGCCTATTATTTGAA
>Ga0308309_10002659_pt1 | contig 10643 bp, 7 predicted proteins | sample HubBroMetageWFT5_FD_192491 | JGI IMG/M metagenome (GOLD analysis project Ga0308309, IMG submission 192491) | Warmed and freeze-thawed soil microbial communities from the Hubbard Brook experimental Forest, New Hampshire - Hubbard Brook CCASE Soil... | ecosystem: Environmental > Terrestrial > Soil... | reverse complement strand
TTTCTCGATGACTTGGTCATCGATGAAATTGTGACGATCGGCCTTGGCGAAGGTCTCCGTCCGCAGGCGATTTTCAAACGGAGCCGTCACCGAGGCGACGACGTTTTTGCTCAAGTACCACGCGACCACCGACCCTTCGCCGTTGCCGGTGACTTTAACCTTGCCGACGTCGTCGACTTGGCACACGGTCTGGTTGGTCGACGTGAACTTGGCCCACGTCGTCACGTCTTCGCTGTGCCCGTCGGTAAATTGAGCCCGCACGAGCATCTGCTGCGCGGCCCCCTTCTTGAGCACCACGTGCTCGGGCAGGATCTCCAGCCGCTCGATCCGCGGGTCATCGGGCGAGGGAGCCGGTTGTCCGGCTGCGATCCATTCGGCCAGCACGCGATACTCGCGCGAGTCGACCGCGAAGCGCAGCCCACCCTTATGCGGTACGGCGCCCGTCGGCTTAAGCAGGATCAAGCTGCGTCCCGGGTCCGACGGCACGATGCGGCGACCCCGCGATTGTCGCGTGATCATCAGGAAATCGGCCTCGGGGTCATAACCGCGGTGCGACAGTTTGTATCCGTTCTTTCCGGCGACCGCCCCGTGACAGGCTCCCGAATTGCAGCCCGCTTTTGTGAGCACGGATTGCACGTGGTTGCGGAAACTCCAGGGCTCGCCGCCTTTTTGCTGCTCAACCGTCACAGCAGTGTTGGCCGTGCGGCCTTGCCACCGCGCCGTGACGACCGCACGGCCATCGGCGACGGGAATCGCGACCGAATTGCTGATCCGCACCACCTTGGGATCGCTCGTTTCAAAGACGACATCCTTGGCAAGCTGACCGGTGTATTGTCCCTCGTCACTTTGTTCGACAATGAGCGCCTGTCGCGCCTTCGGTCCTCGCAAAACGATTGAGTTCGGCAGAACGGCCAGCGATGCATGCGGAGCGGGAGGCGCGGCGCCGGTCGAGAAGCAAGCGAAGCAAATGGCCGACAAAAGAGCCATCGCCAGACGCCCGCGAGGACTGCGGACCGTTCGATCGAGACGACATGCAGCGCACATGAAAACCATCGCCTTTCGGCCGAACCGGCGGGAGAGCGAGGAACAGCGACGGCGGCAGGATTCCGCCAATCGCTGCAACGGCTCCGTATTTCTGGCAGGTCAAAACAACTCGGTGATCGGCCTGGTACCCGAATCCACCAAGGCAAACGGACGGCCTGCCGGTCCCGGCAAGGTCGTCTCGAGATTCAAACCCAAACTGTGGAAAATGGTCGCGACGACTTCATTCGGCGCGATGGGCCGCTCCGCCGGATAGCCGCCGATCGCATCGCTGCGGCCGACAACCCGGCCTCCCTGCACGCCGCCGCCCGCAAAGTAAGTCGACCAGCATTGCGGCCAATGATCGCGGCCGCCGGCCGGATTCACACGCGGCGTGCGCCCGAATTCGGCCAGGTTGCAAACGAGCGTGTTGTCGAGCATCCCGCGTTGGTTGAGATCCTCGATGAGCGCGCTATACGCCTGGTCGTACATCGGGGCGACGATGTCGCGCATGCCTTCGATCGACGTGAACGGCTTCGTCCCGTGAATGTCCCAAGTGATTTCGTCGAAGACGGTGAGAAACGTGTTGATGGTGACGAATCGCACTCCCGCTTCGATCAGCCGCCGCGCCATCAAACAACATTGGCCGAAACGGTTGCGACCATATCGGTCGCGAACGGCCGCCGGCTCTTGCGACAACTCAAACGCCGAGCGGGCTTGCTTGCTGGTCATGATGCGGAAGGCCGCCTCAAAGTCGCTCTCCAAGAGCTGCTCGTTCTGGCTCTTCTCGAAACGATCGACCGTTTGCTCCACGATCTCGCGCAGTCTGCGTCGCCGGGCAAGGCGGACTTCGCCGATTTGTTTGGGGGGCAAAAGATCGGGCACCTGGAAATTCGGCTGAGACGGATCCGCGTTCAGGACGAATGGATCGTGCGCCTTGCCCAAAAAACCCGCGTCCTGCCCATGCGGCATGTTGCCGCCTGTCGGTCCCATGACCTTCGGCAGAATAACGTGTGCCGGCAAGTCGCTGCGGCGGCCTCTGAGGTAACTCAGCACGCAGCCGGCGTGCGGTGTATTGATCCCGCCGCTGAAGAGCCGCCCCGTCTGCATCATCTGGTGGCCCGTGTCGTGCACGGCAGCCCCCGTGTGATAGCAGCTCCGCACGATCGAGAATTTGTCGGCCAGCCGGGCGTGCTGTGGAAGGATCTCCGTCAGCCCGAATGCGGGCGATGCCGTCGGGATCTGTTTGAACGGACCGCGGATCTCGGACGGCGCATCAGGCTTCATGTCGAACGTATCGAGCTGGCTCGGCGCGCCGAGATTGAAGATCATGATCACCGACCGTTCGTCGGCGTCCTTGGCGACGGCTCCCAGCGATTTGAACGCGGCATAATCGACCAGCGAAAACCCAACCGCCCCGAGCACGCCCGCCTGCAAAAAGTCGCGGCGGGTCAGCCCATCGCAGGTGTGAGCCCGTCCGCGCCCCGTCAGTTGCAGCATGTTGCCGACTCCGCGGCCGCCAGGCGTCAGCAACCGAATCGCGGTTCGCGCGAAAGCGCATCGCGACCCCTGATACTCAAGCAACCGTTGATTCGATTTTAGTTCTGAAAAGGACTGTAAACAAGAAGTGGAGGGCAGCCGTAATCGCCTGGGACCGAAATGGCGGTCTGCCTGAAAAGCTTGCACCGAGGCAGAAAAACAAAAAAGGCCGGGTTTTCCCGGCCTTCGAGCAATTTATAACCGCGCGCCGTGGCAGTTCAGGTCACAGCGCTTGCAGTACCGACAAATGAATCAGGGATGAACGACCGCCGCATTTTCGGCGGGGGCCTTCCGCGGATCGCTCACAATTCCGTCTGGCGAACAAAGCTCTTCGCGAACGATGTTCAGATCGCGAGGCGCTTCGATTCCCAATCGCACGTTGTTCGGCCCGATCCGCACGATCGTAACCGTCACATTGTCCCCGATCCGAATTCTCTCGCCGGTCTTGCGCGACAGTACAAGCATGGCCTGGACTCCTTGGTTCGGCTTTCCGCAGCTTCCTTGATGCACCCCGTTCAGCCGCGACGAAATAAAGCACTCAAGAGGAAACACGCCCGAGCGCTTCGCAGAGCACCGCCCTTTCGTCCCTAAATTCAGAAGCGGCAAAGTCGCTAGTCTGGCCGCTTGAAAGCAACCGCGGCTGTCGTCAATCAGAATACGTGCTCACAAAGATAACAGTTTCGCCGCCGAAAAATCCAGACGAAAACCAGGGAATTTTCCAGCCACGATGACCTAGGGCTCGCGAGTCGCCCGAATGGCAAGAGTTAGCCTAGAAAAATTAGGGAACATGGATAATGTTCTGCGCGGCGGCCATAAAGCGACTGCCTGATTTGCGGGCACTCGATTGTGTTGAAAAAGCTGGCGGCAATGCGCGTTCTTCGCGCACAAGCGGCCGCTCGTGGTTCAATTATTCGATATTAATGGGGGCATCCTGGTCCTGCGCCCGGCTGCTTGACGGCCATTCGCTTGAGCACCATGCTAAGACTCTTTTCTTTTCGCGCTCCTCAACGGCGTGAGCACAAAGAGCCGTCATGTTGCGGATTGGAATCGTCGGCATCGGATTCATGGGGTACACCCACTTTGAGGGGGCCCGCGCCCTGAAAGGGGCTCGCGTCGCCGCGATTGCCACGCGCGACGCGAAAAAGCTCGGCGGCGACTGGACGACGATTCAGGGCAACTTCGGGCCCCGTGCCGGGCATGTCGATCTCTCGAAGGTGAAGCGCTATGCGGATTACAAAGATCTGCTGGCCGACCCGGAGATCGACCTCGTCGATCTCTGCCTCCCGACCGACCTCCACGAATCGGTGGCGCTGCAGTCAATCGCCGCCGGCAAGCCGACGTTGATCGAAAAGCCCATCGCGGTCGAACTCAAAGCGGCCGATCGCCTGGTCGCGGCCGCGAAGAAGGCGGGCGTCCCCTTATTAGTGGCGCATGTGCTCCCCTTCTTTCCCGAGTTCCGCTTCGCCTACGACTGTGTCCAGAGCGGGAAGTACGGTCGGCTGTTGGCGGCGCATTTTCGCCGCGTGATCACGCCACCCAAATGGTCCCGCCATATCGAGAACTTCCGCAAGCTCGGCGGCTGGGGAATCGATCTGCACATTCACGACAACCATTTCCTGCTTGTGCTATGCGGCAAGCCGCAGAAGATCTTCTCCCGCGGGATCGTCTCCGACGGCTTCGTGAACCATGTCCACACGCAATATGTCTATCCCGGTGCCGAACCGGCCGTCAGTTGCGTAAGCGGCGGGATTGCCGCGACCGGCCTGCAGTTTGCGCATGGATTCGAGCTGTATTTGGAGAAGGCGACGCTCATGTATTCCGCCGGCACGATCGGCGGCCAGTGGCAGGCCGACCGACCGCTGACTTTGATCACCAATAACGGCAAAGCCGTCACGCCAAAGCTCAAAGGCGACCCGAAGTGGTGTGGCCCCTTTACGGCCGAGTTGCAGTCGGCGGTCAACGCCGTGCGCGACGGCAAGGATTCTCCCATCTTGAGCGGCGCCCTGGCCCGCGATGCCCTGGAGCTTTGTTATGCTGAAGCTAAGAGCATCTCCAGCGGCAAACCCGTCGCAGTCGCCTGACCGATGATTGAAAACCTTCCCGTCAAATCACTCACCTTCAAGGGCCTGACCATTGAGGGTTACTCGCGCGCGGCCGTGCAGAGCTACTGGCGAATCCAGGAGCTGAAGCTCGGTTTTGACCTGGGCGGAAGCCCCTGGTCGTTCACCGGCACGCAGACGATCTTCGTCACGCACTCGCATCTCGATCATCTTGCCTCAATCCCCGTCTTTGTCGCCCGGCGGCGGATGATGAAGATGGAGCCGCCGACGATTTATCTGCCCGAAGAGTCAGTCGAAAACGTGCAGCGGCTGTTGCACGTCTGGCAGCGGCTCGACCGCGGCCGCATGGCCGTCGAACTGGTCGGCGTGCGCGCGGGGCAAGAGATTGAATTGTCGCGGGAACACGTTGTCACGGCGTTTGCCACCAAGCACACCGTTCCTTCGCTGGGCTACGTCGTGTGGGAACGCCGCAAGAAACTCAAGCCTGAATACCAGGGGCTCAACGGCGATCAGATCCGCGATATTCGACTCGCCGGCAACGAAGTCAGCCACGAAGTGCGAATGCCGCTGGTCTGCTACGTGGGCGACAGTGCGCCCGCCGGCCTGGACGAATATCCGCCAATCTACGAGGCCCAAATCCTGATTACGGAGATGACCTTCTTCCGCCCGGAGCACCGCAAGGAGAAGATCCACAAATTCGGCCACACGCATTTGGACGACATTGTCGAGCGGGCCGACCGCTTCCACAACGAGCTGATCATCCTGGCCCACTTCAGCACGCGGTACCACGAACGGCAGGTCCGCAACGCCGTCGAACGCCGCTTCCCACCCGCGCTGGCCGAGCGCGTCCATCTCTGGATGTAGGGTTCGGCGTCCATACCGTGACCCGCCCGCGGTTTTCGACCGCGTCTTCGGCCTGTCGAGAATGGTAGGATTGAAGGAAACGGCTGAACAAATCCGGCCCGTCTGCGAGTCATGATTGGAGCCACATTGGCCGGCCCTTCCGCGTTGTACGATCGTTGCCGAGCCCGAGCAGGAACAACTGAATGTCGCAGGTGACTCCCACAGCGAAAAAAATCATCGCCAACATCGAGAAAGTGGTGATCGGCAAGCGGCAAGAGATCATTATCGGGCTCGTCGCCTATCTGTCCGAAGGGCACATTCTGCTCGAAGACGTCCCCGGCGTGGCCAAGACCATGTTCGCGCGAGCGCTGGCGGCCAGCGTCGGCTGCTCGTTCAAACGCGTGCAATGCACGCCCGATCTGCTGCCCAACGACATTACCGGCGCGTCGATCTTCAATCCCAAGACGACCGAGTTTGAATTCCGGGCCGGGCCCCTCTTCGCCCAGATCGTGCTGGCGGACGAAATCAATCGCACCACGCCGCGAACGCAGGCCGCCCTGCTCGAAGCGATGGCCGAACGCCGCGTCACCGTCGACGGTGAGACGTACGTGCTCGAACCGCCCTTCCTCGTGATCGCCACGCAGAATCCCATCGACCACGAAGGCACGTTTCCGCTCCCCGAGGCGCAGCTCGACCGCTTTCTCGTGCGGCTCAGCCTGGGTTACCCCAGCAAGGAAGAAGAGGCAAAAATGCTCGAGCTCTTGCGGCACGAGCACCCGATCGACAAGCTCGAAGCGGTGGTGTCGGCGGACGACGTCATCGCCTGCCAAATGGCGGTGCGCGAGGTTTACGTCGATCCGAAAGTCCGCGATTACATTGTCGAACTGGTCCACAGCACGCGCGAGCACGACGATATCGCACTCGGCGGCAGCCCGCGGGCGTCGATCGCACTTTGCCGCGCGTCGCAGGCGCTGGCGGCCATCCGCGGGCACGACTTCGTCCTGCCCGACGATGTGAAACGCATGGCGGCCCCGGTCCTTTCTCACCGGTTGATCGTGCGGCCGGAGAGCCGGCTGCGGAAGGTTACGTCGGCCAATGTGGTGAACGAAGTACTCGCGGCAACATCGGTTCCCACGCTGGCCTCCGGGCAAAGCGCATCCTAGGGCGGACTTTCGCATGAGATGGTTGCTCGGTGCGATCGCCCTCTTGGCCATCGGCATTGCCTTCCAGATGGGACTCTTGGTCTACGCCATGTATGTCCTGCTGGGCGTGATGTTGGTGAGCCGGTATCTGGCGCGGCAGTGGGTCGAACGGATCAGTGCCGAACGCGAGTGCAGCCGGCACACCGCCCAGATCGGCGACAAAATGGCCGTCGTCGTGCAAATCCGCAACTCGGGCAGGCTGCCGGTCCCCTGGCTCCTTGTGGAAGACTCGGTGCCGAAGGAGGCCCTCTCGCAGAAGCCGCCGCGCATCTCGCTCGACGGTAAGCGCGTGAACATCATGCAGTTGGGAGCGAAGGCGCAGAAATCGCTGCTGTATCAAGTCACCTTTCTGATGCGCGGTTTCTATCAAATCGGGCCGCTCCTGCTGGAAAGCGGTGACCTCTTCGGCCTGCATCGCCGCTTCCGCCTCGAAACCAAGCCGCATTTCGTGCTCGTGTTTCCCAAAATCGTGCCGCTGCGAGGATATGAACTCACCTCGCGGCGACCGATCGGCGAAGTGCGGCTGACGCACCGGCTCTTCGAGGATCCGACGCGAATTAGCGGCGTCCGCGAATATCAGCAGGGCGATCCGCTCAACCGCATTCACTGGCGGGCCACAGCGCGAACGGGCGCGCTGCACTGCAAGATGTACGAGCCCTCGTGCATCGCCGGTTCCACGCTGCTGCTCGACTTCCATAAAGAGGTCTACACGGCTCGCGGCGAGCCGCACCGGTCGGAGCTGGCGATCACCACGGCCGCGTCGCTGGCAAACGCGGTTTATCAGATGGGCCAACAGATCGGCCTCGTCACCAACGGTCGCGACGCGGCCGATCGCATTCAGCAGGAAGGTTTCCGGCACGAGTTCCGCACGCGTTCGCTGGCGCTCGACACGGCCAAGATGCGAGATCGCAGCGATCGACTGCGGCCGGTCGTCGTCGAAACCAGGCGCGGGCCCGAGCAGCTCGTGCGAATTCTGGAAGCCCTCGCACGCTTGGAACTGACCGAAGGGCTGACGTTTCCACAATTGATCATCGAAGCGACAAGCCGCTTGCCCCGCGATGCGACGGTCGTCGCCATCCTCCCCTCTGTCCCTGTCGAAGCGTCAATTGCCTTGGGGAACTTGAAGCGGCGGGGTTACGCGGTGACAGTGATTCTGGTGACCTATGATGACGACGATGAGGCACCCGCCAGTATGGGGCGGCTGATCGCCGAGGGTATCGACGTGCGGCGAGTGGACAGCGAGGCGGCGATTGCCAGTGTCTGCGCGGCCCAGGCCGCGCGTTGACGGTACGACTGGATTTCAGTGATGGCGAAACGAAGCAAAACGCTGGCCGACTACGTCGTGATCGCCATCAGCCCGCTCTTGATCATGACGCTGGTCGGCAGCCTGAACTTTTTCCTGCTGCAATTGACGTATCACGGCCAATACGAAATGCGGCTGAAGTGGATCCTGTTCTGGTTCGTGTCGGCAGCCGTTCTCGTGGCGCGGATCGCCATCGAGCAGGGCAAAGAGCACGCCACGATGTTTGGAATCGCCCTCACCGCGGCCGTGGGCCTGGTTTCGCTGCGCCTGGTGGATCAGTTTCTCCTGGCGTGGTTGCTCTTGGCCGTTTGCTGGTGGTGTACGTGGAAGCTCACCTTTGACTGCACGCTCATCGATGACAACGAAGACGCGTCCGGTGAAGGCTTGCTGCAGGCCGCCGGCTTCCGAGACGAGACCACCTCACCGTCCGATGCGAATGCCGTGGACCCCGAGGCAGCGAATGCGGAAAGCGAAGCCGAACCCGCCGCGAGCAATCGGCCCGTTCACGCTCCCGGAAAATGGCTCGTGTACTTTTCGCTGGCTGCTTTGCCCATTTTCGGGATCGGGCAGTTGTTCATTCCGTCGGGCGACACGGAGGCCCGCACCTACGGGTTCAGCCTGCTCGCGCTCTACGTCGCCTCCGCGCTCGGCTTGCTGCTGACGACGAGCTTTCTCGGACTGCGTCGCTACCTGCGGCAGCGGAAGCTGCAGATGCCGGCCGCCATGACCAGATCGTGGCTCGCAACGGGCACGGCGGTCGCGATTGCCCTGTTGTGCCTGGCGCTTTTTCTGCCGCAGCCGCAAGGAGAATACAGCGTTAACGCGCTGATCGACAAAGTCGACACCAAACTCCGCGAGGCCTCGCGATTTGCCGTGGTCCGCGGTGACCGCGCCAAAGGCGAGGGTCGACGAATCGGCCAGCAGGATCCGAATGAAAAGAAAGGCGGTAACGACCCGCCCCGAGATCGAAACGCACAAGCGCAGCGGAAACAGGGGGACGGGCAGCGCAACGAACAAAACGGCGGCGATCAAAAAGGCGAGAGCAAGGACGGCGGCCAAGGCGAAAAGAAGAACGGCGGGAAGGCGGAGGAGAAGCAGCAAGGGCAGGACGGCGGAGGCAAAAAAGAACGAGGCGACAAACAGCAAGACGACAACGCCGACAAGAATCAACCGGCCGACAAACGACAGGCGGCCGGCGAGCAACAGAAAGACGCCCAACAGCAAGAGAAGCGTTCATCTCCGCTTCCGCCCGCGTCATCAGGCTCGGCAATCAACAGCCTCGTGCAGTTCGCGGCTTCGTTATTCAAGTGGCTCGTCTACGGAGCGCTGGCCGTCGTGGCCTTCATTATGGTGAAGCGCCACTGGTCGCGGATCCGCGAATTCCTGGCACAACTTTGGGCCGAGTTGCTGAAGCTGATCGGACTGGGACCGGAACGCGAAAAAGCAGCGGCCGAGGCGGCGATCGCTACGCCTGTTGCCGAAGTGCGTTTTTCGGCCTACGAAAATCCGTTTTTCAGCGGTGCGGCCGGGCGGATGGCGCCGGCTCAATTGGTCCGCTACACGTTCGAGGCGTTGGAGGCCTGGTCGCGCGAGCAAGCCGTCGCGCGGCGCGCCGATCAGACGCCGCTCGAGTTCGCGCAGGAGCTGGGTCGACGCGATCCGACGCTGGCGAAGGACGTGACCTCGACCGCCGAACTCTATGTGCGCGTCGCCTACGCGCGGCGGAATCCGTCCCGCGAGTCGGTCGAAGTGCTCGAACGGCTGTGGCGACGGATGGGCATGGGAGCCGGCGTCGCCTAAAACGTTTGCCGCGAGCGGTCCGATCGTGCCAGCGCAAGAGCAGGCGGCCGCTCGCATTGCAGCGACCTTGATCCAAGTGCTCAGCTTCTGCGTTTTAAACCAAATCGAAATCGCGCAATCGATGCGCGCCCTTCAGAACAAGGAGTCGTCTCCATGGACTTCTCAACCTCCACTTGGATCATCGTCGGTTTGGTTGTCGGCGTGCCGGCGACCGCGTACTTTTTGGCGAGTTGCGCGGTGCGGCGGATTCCCAACAACTGCGTGGGAATTGTCGAAAAACTGTGGTCGCCGACCGGCTCACTCGACGAAGGGCAGCTCATCGCGACCGACGGCAAGGCCGGCTACCAGGCCCGACTGCTGCGTGGCGGCATCCACGTCGGCTACTGGCGCTGGCAGTACGTCATCCATAAACTCCCGCTCGTCACGATCAAACAGGGATGCATCGGCTACGTCTTCGCTCGCGACGGCGTGCCTCTCGACTCGGGGCAGACGCTCGGACGGGTCGTCGATTGCAACAACTTTCAGGACGCCGAAAAGTTCCTCGTGAACGGCGGCCAGAAAGGACGGCAGCGGCTCATCCTCCGCGAAGGTGTTTACGCCATCAACCTGGCACAGTTCAACGTGATCACGCAGGACGGCGTGTTTCACCTAGGACGCGATCAAAGCACGCTCGCGGGCTGGCAGAACGCGCTCGAACAGATCGGTGGCTTTTACCCGGTCGTGGTCGCCGCCCAGCAGGACAATATTGGCATCGTCACGTGCCATGACGGACCCTCGCTGGAAACGGGAGAGATCATTGCGCCGCCGGTGAGTCCGACCAAAGACGACCCCGACTTCCACAATAACTATCAGGACCCGGAAGCCTTCCTGCGGGCC
>Ga0308309_10002657_pt1 | contig 10644 bp, 6 predicted proteins | sample HubBroMetageWFT5_FD_192491 | JGI IMG/M metagenome (GOLD analysis project Ga0308309, IMG submission 192491) | Warmed and freeze-thawed soil microbial communities from the Hubbard Brook experimental Forest, New Hampshire - Hubbard Brook CCASE Soil... | ecosystem: Environmental > Terrestrial > Soil... | reverse complement strand
AAGTTTCTGGCCTTCACGCGCATCGTGGCCTGCATACTCGTGCTTCCTCTCCTGACCATCGCGGCGGATTTCTGCGGCGTGCTCTTCGGTTGGATCGCGGAAACTTTGGCCGAGCCGATTTCCTTCACGAGGTTCATCAATCAGGGCTTCGTTGGCGCCACCTTCAAAGACTTTCTCGCTCCCACGTTCAGAACTGTCGTCTTTGGCCTGATCATCGGCATGATCGGCTGCTTCCAGGGGATGCGGACTCAGGGTGGCACCGCAGGTGTGGGACTCTCCGCCACGAGTTCCGTCGTCCTTTCCTCACTCTTTGTCATTCTGGCCGACGTCATTTTGGTGAAAATAATCCTGGTGTTCTTTTCATGATGCCCGCTGAACAACAAGTCTTGGTTGAGGAAAGCGCAGCTCCTTCGGCGACGGAAACTTTCGGCGCAAAGACTGACGGACCGGCAGTGGTCATCCGGGGCCTGCACAAATCTTTCGGCGCCCAGATCGTGTTAAATGGAATTGATCTGACCGTGAACGGCGGCGAAACTCTGGCCGTCCTCGGACGCAGCGGCACCGGCAAGAGCGTCCTGCTCAAGCTTATCATCGGCCTGCAGGAACCAGACTCGGGCTCCATTCTCGTCCACGACCAGGAAATCACTCGCCTCGATCTCGACGCCTTGAATGAAATCAGGAAAAAGATGGGATTTGTGTTTCAGCACGCGGCCCTGTACGACTCCCTCAGCGTCGAGCAAAACATTGCGTTCCCGCTGAAGCGCCACACAAAAATGACGGATTCCGAACGCGGAGATCGCGTAAAGCAACTCCTCTCCAGCGTGGGCATGGAGAGCGATCTCAAGAAAATGCCCAGCGATATTTCCGGCGGCATGCAAAAGCGTGTAGGCCTGGCCCGGGCGCTGGCGCTCGACCCCGGCATCCTCCTGCTCGACGAACCAACCGCGGGTCTCGATCCCATCACCTCCGGTGAGATCGACGAGCTGATTCTCAAGTTGCAAGAAGAACATCACATGGCATCGATTGTGGTCACTCATGACTTGCAGAGCGCAAAAACGATCGCGGACCGTATCGCACTTCTCCACGAAGGCAATGTGCTCATCGAAGGCAGTTTTGAGGACCTCGAGAAGAGCGATAACGAGTTTGTCTCGGAATTTATGAAACGGGATTCTTAGGGAGCGCATATGTCAAGGGCGGCGAGAGTCGGAGCTTTTATCATCGCAACGCTGACGATTTTTGCGGCGGGGGTTTTCGTCATCGGCAGCAAAAAGTACCTGTTCAGCCCCACCTATCGATTGAAGGCCCGGTTCGCCACCGTGGTGGGCCTCGACTCCGGCGCGGAAGTCCGCATCGGCGGCGTGCATACCGGCACAGTCCGCGAAATCGACCTGCCTAGCAAGCCGAACGATAAAATCACGGTGTTGATGGATCTCCAGCAATCCACGCACGGTATTGTCAAGCAAGACTCCATGGCTTCAATCGAGACCGAAGGCCTCCTTGGCAACGAATACGTCGCGATCTCCTTCGGAACGGCCCAAGCGTTGAACGTGAAGGATGGCGATACCATCGGCAGCGAGCCGCCGCTCGTGATCGCCGACCTGATGAAGAAAGCCGACGGTATTCTGGACACCAGCCAGCAGGCCTTGAACAATGTGACCGTGGTCACGGGCAATCTGAGTTCCATCAGCGGCAAGATCAATCAAGGTGAGGGAACGATCGGCGCCCTGGTGAACGATAAGAAAGTTTATACGCAGCTGAATGAGACCACGGCTGGACTGCGCGACACCGTCAACCACGCGCAGGCAGGCGTCACGGCCTTCCAGGAAAACATGGAGGCCATGAAACAGAATTTTCTGGTGCGCGGATTTTACAAGAAACGCGGCTATGAAAACTCCGCCGATCTCGAGAAGAACGAAATTCCCCAGCTTCCCGAGACCGCTCCGCTTAAATCTTTTACCTTCGACTCCAAACAACTGTTTGACAAAATGGATACCGCCAAACCAAAGAACCAAAAATCGTTGCGCGCTGCGGGGCAGTTTCTGGCTGACACGGAGTTTGGCGTGGCGGTCGTCGTAGTTTCGACCGGCGCTACTGGCGATACGCAAAAGGACTTGGTCTTAACGCAGGCCCGCGCCATGGTCGTTCGAGACTACCTCGTCGGCAATTTCTCCTTTGACGATTCGCAACTCAAAACACTCGGGCGCGGCAAAGGCAACAGCGCCACTCCGGATTCCGGCTGGGGCACAGTTGAGATCATTGTTTATCCGGCTGACACCGAAGCGCCTACACAAACCAGCGCCGCCAATCCGAAGTAGGCTGCAATGTATTCAACCGCTCGGCCGCAGTAGGCGCGAATCTCGATCCGAGAGAGCCGAAGCACTATGAACAAAACACTGTCCGATCAAATAGCGCAGAATCCCACGCAATTCAATATCGCGGCCATTGCCAAGCTGGAAGAGGAAGCTTTAGAGCGCCGCACTCGCACGGAGCGCGAAAGCGATGCCATCGTAAGATTCATCGGCAGCCCCAAATTTCTTCTGCTGCATCTAATTTTGGTGGCCGCCTGGAGCACAGTAAATCTCAACTTAATTCCCGGTATAAAAGCTTTCGACCCTTTTCCGTTCGGCATTTTGGCGCTCTTTGTTTCTTCCGAGAGCGTTTTCCTGACTATCTTCGTGCTCATCAGCCAGAATCGCATGGCGCGCCAGGCGGAGCGGCGCTCTCACCTCGATCTTCAAGTGGGAATGCTTGCGGAGCAGGAGCTCACGATGATGCTGCAAATGCTGCAAAAGCTTTGTCAACACGCCGGCGTGGACGTTAAATCCGCAACCCAGCAAGTCCAGGGCTTTAGCGAGACGACCGACGTCCACAAGCTGGCCACTGAACTCGAAGAAAAACTCCCCGAGCAGTAGCCAGCTTTGTGTCCCTGCTTTTCGGTTAGCGCCCGTAAACCAAAACGTGAAATGTGCCTTGAATCGGCGCTCGATTGGGGTGCGGGCGGTCTGCCGTGGGGGCAGGCGCCGGACCAAAGTCCGCCGTGTCCAGGAACAGATTATGCGTCTTGGTGTCGAGGCCCATGGTTTTGGCCCCGTATTCGGTCTTAATTGTTTCCGCTTCGCTGAATTTGTCCGGCGAATCTTCGTGGAATACGTGAACCATGCCCTCGCGCGTCGAGACAAAAATCATGCCAGTTTCGGGATCGTATGCGGCCGCATCCACTCCCGCGGAAATGGGGAAGGACTGAATCACTTTTCCGCTCTCAGAGTCCAGCACAACCATCATCTGAGGATTTCGGCCCGCGCTGAACAGACGGTGATGTTGAACATCCATCGCCAGCGCCGTGGGTGCCCCCGCGGGAGCCAGCGACCACCGCGATTTAATTTTTAGCGTTGCGGAATCGACGGCCAAGAGTTCGCTCTTGTCTTCCAAATTGATGTACACCGTCCCCTTGCCATCGGCCACAGCAAACTCCGGGCCACCGCCAAGATCAATGGTGCCCACCACGCTGCCGCTCTTGGCGTCAATCACCGTCGAGCTGTGGGGATCGCCGTTCATCACGAAGACGTGCTTCGAAGAAGGATCGTAAATGACGCAGTCCGCATCATTATCAGCCTTGGCTTCCCCTGTTACCTTGAGGGTCTTCAAATCAAAGATGATGACCTTGCCTTGGCCGCCGTCGCTAATGAATCCGCGCCCAAACTCGCTGGCCACGGCGACACCGTGGTCTTGCTTCAGCCCGGTGATGTTCGCTACGAGCGCGCCGCTGTCGGCATCGATAACCTTGATTTCCGTACCATGAGAGAGGTAAACACGCCGCGCGGCAGAATCCACACTAACGTAGTCGAAGTACTCGCGAGTGCTCCCCTCAGCCGCTCCGAAGCTGTATTTCTTTAACAAGTGATAGCCGTTCGCTGCCATCACAACTGAGGCAGCACCCAGAACAATCAGCACCACGCCACTTGCAACCCTTGCGAAAACACTAGATTTCATGCGAATCCTCCGTTGCGATATATCGCTCTCTACTGTTGTAATCCCAATTCCGTCTGAAAAGCCGGGCTCACCGTCACTGAAAGAAAGTAGCGCGTGGAGTCTAAACAGAAGATAAACCGTGGCGGCCTATCGAAGAGCTCTTCCCTTCTCCTCTCCGACGCTCTAGCGCGTTACGCCGTCAAACACAATGCGGAACGCGTACGCGTATTTCCCCGGAGCCTGCGCCGGGAGCTGAACCCGCAACCCATCCGGCTGTTGCTCAAACGCAATTTTCGTGTCCGGGCCAATCAGAACAACAGACCCAATTTTCTGTCCGCTCATCGCGCCCCTTCCGAGCGAATGTATAACCGTCTCACCACTCGCAGGCCAACCAAATTCGATCGCGTACAGCGTGTTCCCTTTGGTGGTAAACCGAAAATCTTCCGCCGTGTAACCAGCAGTGTCCGTATCGTGAAACGATCCCGCCGCAACTTTCGTCGGCCCCTCCCCGTAAATTTTCCACGGCCGCGTCCCGTAAATCGCTTCCCCATTCACCTTCAACCACGCACCCACATCTCGCAAAACCGCCTGCACTTCCTCCGGTATCGTGCCGTCCGACCGCGGCCCAATGTTCAACAACAAATTTCCATTCTTGCTCACGATATCGATTAGCTGCTGCACCACGAATTGGGGCGTCTTGAATGTATCGTCCTTGATGTACCCCCACGACTTGTTGCTAACCGAAGTGTCGGTCTGCCAGTACAACGGACGTATCTCACCCAACTGCCCGCGCTCCAAATCCAGCACCGCGCTGTGTTCCTGAATCGCATAATCCTTGTAGTTGATCACTCCGACGTGATCACCGTACTCCAGCGAAGTGTTGTAGTAAAAGGCGGCGAAACGCGTCAAATCGGCGCGAACCGAAGCCTGCCCGATCCACCAATCAAAATACATAATGTCCGGATGATATTTCTCCACGATCTCTGAAGAGCGAGCCAGCCAATCCGCAGTCCACGCCGCCGATACAAACGTAAAATCATTCGACAAAGGCGTTCCCTGCCTGGCTTCCAACCAATTGTGCGCCGGCCCGTAAAATGCCGCGTACTTCGGATCATTTATATCGGACGAAATCCGCCGCCCCACGCCTAGAAAGAAATTGTGCTCAACGCGATGCGACGACGCGCCAAAGTGCAGCCCCTCTGCCCTCACAGCCTTCGCCAATTCCCCTATAACATCACGGTGCGGCCCCATCTTCGCGGCCGTCCAATCGCTCAACCCGCTATCGTACATCGCAAACCCGTCATGATGTTCCGCTACCGGCACCACATACTTCGCTCCCGCCTCTTTGAACAGCCGCGCCCACGCCGCCGGGTCGAAGTGTTCCGCCTTGAACATCGGCACAAAATCCTTGTACCCAAATTTATCCACCGCCCCGTAGGTGGTAGCGTGGTGTTTGTGCTCTTCCGATTCCTCTCGATACATATTTCGCGGGTACCACTCGTTGCCAAACGCCGGAACCGAATACACTCCCCAATGAATAAAAATCCCGAACTTCGCATCCTTGTACCACTCGGGGACCTCGTACTTTTGTAGCGATTCCCAATCTGGACGGAACGGTCCACCGTGGCCCGCGCGATCCACTTCTTTCAGGAGGGCCGCGCGCGGCTCATCATATTTTGCGGTGGCCTTCTGCCAGACTTGATCGATCTCTTTTGGATCCTGGGCAGCCGTTGGAGTAGTGGAATTTGAAGTAGTCGCAGTTTGTGGTAACGTCCGCGAAGCAACAAAAGCAAGAATTCCACACGAGCACGACACAGCGATCGCGCGCCTCCTCAGGTCTACAACCGTCACCGAGAACATGCGACGCCGTCCTTTCGTGATCCGGACTGTCCTAGTTGGGAAGGCATAAGAACTCTCCAACGCAGAAGCGAACTACTTACTCAAAATCCTCATGGCCGTCAACGCGTAAATCGCCGCGCATTCCGTCACGCGCCGCATATCCACGTATTCCTTCGGTCCATGCGCAACCGAGAGCAATCCCGGACCATACGCGTAGGCGGGCATTCCGCGCGACGCATAAAATCGGGTTTCTAGCAATCCTGGACACATCTCAAACCGCGGCGTGTTGCCCGCAACTGCGGCAACACTGGTGGCAAGCGCTCGCCCGAGGTGTTCTTCCTCACTACAAGCGGCGGATTCGCCTTCCTGCAGAATTTCCCATTCCAGCGGAATTCCGCAGCGTTTGCATTCCTCGAGGACGCCGATGAGCCGCTCTTTTTCCGTCTCCAGGTGTTCTTCTGGATTGATCCGCCGGTCCACAGTGAACCAGCATCTCTCCGGCACCACATTGAAGTTCGTCCCTCCGCCGCTCTGTCCGCCTATCATCAATATGGAGTCACGCGCGCGCGAGGATCCAGGTTCGGTCCCATCCCCTACTTCGCTCTCCGCGCCAATGCTATGGCTCGTCCTCCGCAACTCAACTTCTTGCTTCAGCACCAGCAGGCGTTCCACAACACGATGCATCCTTTCAAACGCGTTTTCTCCGCGATGCTGCAAACCCACGTGCGCCGCTTTTCCCCGCACCTCCACGCGCAGCGAAATCGCCCCACGGTTCGCATTCCACACCACCCCGCTAGTCGGCTCCGCGGTCAGCATCCCGACGCCCCCGCGCCCCAACAATCCTTCCCTGGACAACCACGCTGATCCGCGCTCACCTCCCGTTTCCTCATCCGGCACCAACATCAATCCGATTCCCCCATCAAGCCTCACGCCGCATTCCTTCAAGGCCCGCATCCCATACAGCATCGCCACAATCCCGCCCTTCATATCGCAAGCCCCGCGCCCAAACAAAAAATGCTTCTTCCGCACCGGTTTGAACTGCTCGACCGTCTGCGCAGGCACCACATCGTAATGCCCGTGAAAATAAAGCGTTCGCACTCCCCGCCCGTACTCCGCCAAGAGACAAGCCGGACTATCCTTCAGACTCTTGGGTTTGGTTTTAGGATAGAACCGCTCGAAATCGAAGCCGAGCTTGCGGATGTTCTTCTCAAGAATTTTTGCGGCCGCCCGATAATTTTTTCCCGGCGGGTTTTCCGAAGCAATCGCCACGAGTTCCGCCACCACACGCGCCATCTCTTCCTCGTGTGGACGAATCCACTTCAAAATCGCGCCAACGCGCCCGGCCTCATCACCTATTTCAGTTCTCATATTCGCCGATGCTATATCTCTGCGACTAGAGCGCACAGCGCCATTTTGGTTTTTACCGAGAAGCCCCAACGCCGAAAGCTTGTCTGCAACTTTCGGGAAGCGAACCAAACGTATCAGGCAAGTAGACCGCAGGGTTGTGACATCCCCGCGCCGGACGAAGCCGTAGCGTGAACCGTTCTGGATGCGCGCATTTATTTGGAAACGCCTGGCGGTCACCTAGGCAGTACTAGCGGGGTACCATTGAGGCTCGCCCCACGACGCTGATATTCTTGTGTCTCCACTTCCCGCCCTCAGGACTTAGACGTGTCTCTGCAAAGGCAGCGAACCATGGACGCCGAAAAACTCCGCGTTTCCCGCGACAAGCTCACGCGTGTATTCCGCTATCTGGAAGCATTGAACCAGCATCGCAATCCCGCGAAACGACAGATTCGCGAACAGCCCTGGAGTTTCTCGCTGCGCGATCTTCCCGAGCATCCTTCCATTCAACGAGGCAGCGCGAAGGCGAGCTCTCCAAAGACAAAGAACGGGAACAGCCAGAATACAGAAGATGCGGGCGCGAGCTACGTTCTGAAGGTGCAGCGGCCCCGGCTGACTCGCGCGCCCGAACCGCCCGAGGAAATTTCCGCATGGCTGAGAGACGGCTGGGATGACCCATCGAGTGCCTTGGTTGTCGAGGAAACTCTGGAGGAGTCCGGGAATAGCGCAGTACCGAGCGTCGTGAAGTTCGCGGACGATCCGGCTCGCACCGCGAGCCTGGAGCGTTGGAGACTTTTGCGCAATGAGTGGGTGAAAACCGAAAAACCTGCTCGTGCGGCGATGAAAATCTTCGAAACCTTTTACGCGCTCTATGGCCGCATCGATCGCGAGGCGGAACGCGTCGAGCTCGTCCTCGGAGACGGCATCCTGAGCTGGCCTCGGACGGAAGGAGGCATCTATCATCCGATCCTCCTCCAGCGCCTCCAATTGCAGTTCGACGCATCCGTGCCCGAATTCACGCTTTCGGAAGCGGACCATCCCGTTGAGCTCTACTCTGCTTTGTTCCAATCGATGAACGATGTGGATGGGCGCGCGATAGGCCGATGCCGCGAAGAATTGGAGGAAGGAGGTTTCCATCCGCTCATAAATGGTGCGACCTCCGGCTTTCTGAAGCGACTAGTCGTGCAGCTGTCCCCGCGCGGAGAGTTCCTGGAGGACCGGGCGCCAGATGCGGAAGTCAACGACCCATGCATTGGACGGGACCCAATCCTCTTTCTGCGGTCGCGCACCTTGGGATTTGCCGCCGCGATTGAAGGCATCCTGGCGGACCTCCGCACGCGCGAAGACCTGCCTTGGTCGCTCCTGAATATCGTTGGAGAAGAATCGCCGATTCCGGATGTGGAAGAAGCGAATCCATCCGCGAATGGTTCTGTTTCATCGGATGGTGAAGTGCTGCTGAGCAAACCAGCCAATCCCGAGCAAATTCGAATTGCGCAGCAACTCGAGGAACATGGAGGAGTTTTGGTGCAAGGTCCTCCCGGCACCGGAAAAACTCACACCATCGGCAACCTTGTCGGCCATTTGCTCGCCCAGGGCAAGAGCGTTCTGGTTACAAGCCACACGACAAAGGCACTGCGCATGGTGCGCCACCACATCGTTCCCGAACTGCGTCCCCTGTGTGTCAGCGTGCTCGAAAGTGACTTGGACAGCCGCAAACAGCTCGAGAGTGCCGTGGGATCGATCGCGGAGAGACTGTCGCGGGCTGACGCCGGCTCGCTCGAAATGCAGGCAAAGAAACTGGAATCCGAGCGCGTCGACCTACTGAAGAAGCTCGACGAAATCCAAAACCTGCTGACGGAAGCTCGCGCCGACGAGTATCGGGATATTGCCATTGCTGGAAAGTCTTGGGCACCCGCCGATGCCGCTCGACAAGTCATGCAGGAAAAAGAAACGCGCGGCTGGATCCCCGGTCCCGTCGCCGCAGTGGCGCCGCTGCCTCTTTCTCCGGGTGAACTGGCCGACCTCTATCGTACGGGTGTTTCGATTTCCCGCGATGACGAGAATGAACTCTCAACTCATCTTCCGGAGCTTCACGATCTTCCGAGGGCGGAAGATTTTGAAGCCAGCGTGAGTGAGCGCAATCGTCTGGGCATGGAGGATCTCGATTTGCGTTCCGATTTGTGGGAGTCCGGCGCCGCGCAGAGTTCTCCCGCAGAGATAGAAGGATTAGCTGCTGCTCTAGCCCAGGCGGTCGAGCCTCTTTCCGGCAATGACAAGTGGAAACTCGCAGCGGTGTACGCCGGCAAATACGGCGACGTGCATCGAGAGCCGTGGGATCAACTCATCAGCTTCGTGCGCTTGGTCCATCGGGAAGCAGCAAACGCCCAAGAATCGTTCGTCAAGTACGGCCCACAGGCTTCCGATAGTTCAGCGGTCAAAGAGCAGGAACGCATTGCCAGCGAAATCTTCGCGCACCTCGAGGACGGCGGCAAGCTGGGCTCCTTGACCTTGTTCACGCACAAATCGTGGAGCCATTTTCTCGAGCAAACGAAAGTGAACAACGCGCGTCCACGGCTTCCCGAACATTTTCACGCCTTGCGCCAATTCTTCAGACTCAAGAGCCTTCGCGAGGATCTGGCCGCGAGGTGGGATCGCCAAGTGGCGACTCTTGGAACTCCCCGTTCGAGCGAAATGGGAGAGGAGGTCGAGAAAACACTGATGCAGTATTGCGATTCCATCGAGGACTGCCTGAGCTGGCAGGAACGCACCTGGCTTCCACTGCAGCAGCGGTTGGAAGACATCGGCTTCCGATGGGATAAATTCCTCGCTGAACAACCAGCGGTCGTTGGTTCCGATGGAGAGTTGGCACGCATCCACATGGCGGTGACCGACGCTTTGCTCCCCATTCTGGATTCCCGGTTCAAGAAGCTCCGGCTGCTTCAGCTGGAGGAAGAATTTCGCGATCTCAAAAGCCGACTCAAACTTGCGGCCCGCGTGGCGAAAGCATCCAAAGTAATCGGCCAGATTCTGGCGGCGGTCAGCGACGAAGACTCGAACGGCTATCGCGAAATGTATGAGCGCCTGCTGGAGTTAAAGAGCAAACAAGCGGACCTCGACCTGCGCCGCGCCTTGCTGGCAAAGCTCGAGACCGCGGCTCCCGCTTGGGCCGGCGCGATTCGCAATCGCACTGGAATTCATGGCCGAGGCGAGCCGCCTCGCGACCCCGCCTTCGCGTGGACTTGGCGGCAGTTAAACGATGAACTCGATCAGCGCGCCAGTGTTTCGCTCGAAGCCCTGCAAGCCAAAAGCGAAAAACTCCGTGAGCAACTTCGCCGCGCGACGGTCGAACTCATCGATAAGCGCTCGTGGTCCTCGCAAGCGCGCCGTACCTCTTCTCGGCAGCGCCAGGCTCTCGTCGGCTGGCTCGACACTATTCGTCGCATCGGCAAGGGTCACGGTGTCCGGGTTTCCCTTTTGCGCTCCGAAGCGGCG
>Ga0308309_10002656_pt1 | contig 10647 bp, 13 predicted proteins | sample HubBroMetageWFT5_FD_192491 | JGI IMG/M metagenome (GOLD analysis project Ga0308309, IMG submission 192491) | Warmed and freeze-thawed soil microbial communities from the Hubbard Brook experimental Forest, New Hampshire - Hubbard Brook CCASE Soil... | ecosystem: Environmental > Terrestrial >... | reverse complement strand
GGGCTGACCGCGCGTACGCTCGCACTGCTCACCGAGCACGGCTACAGCTACGTCTCTCCCGCCGGCGAGCGCGAGGGTCTGCTCGACGGCCTCGCCGTGCTGCCGTTTCGCTGGCCGCTCGTCGACGCCTACGCCTACCTGCCCCAGTTCGCCGGCCTGCGCGAGCGCTACGGTGGCCACCCCGACCCCTACGGGCCCGAGCGGATGCATACTGAGATGACCGCCGCGCTGCGCGCGCACGTCGAGCACGAAGGTCACCTCGCGCTGCTGTTCCACCCCTTCTCGGTCGCCTTCACCGGCGAGGATGGCTGGGCCGCGCTCGACGCCGTGCTCGGCGAGACTGCCCGCTTGGCCGACGCCGGCGCCGTTGCGGTGCCGCGCATGGACGAGGCCGCCGCCTGGATGCTCGCGCGGCCCGAGGACTTCGACCACCCGCCACAGCTCGACGACGCCACCTGGATGGCGCCGTCCGCGTGAGAGGAGCGCCCCGATGCCCGACGCGAGACGCAGGACCACGTCGAGGCGCGTGCAACGGGAGAGCGCGATGCTCGGCGCCGTGCTGAGAAGCACCACGTTGAGACGCACCGTGCTGAAGCTTGCCTTGAAAAGCGCCCGTCCGAAGAGCGCGTCACGCCGGACGCTACGACCACGACGTCCGTTCGCCGTCCTGACCGCGCTCGGCACTGCGGCGCACCACACCTTCGAGGTCCGCGCGGGCGTTGGTCTCGTCTTCGAGCCGTTCATCGGCCGACGCGGGGCCCTCGCGCTGTGGGCCAGCGGGCTACCCGCGTGGGCCGCCGCGGCGTGGTTCGGCGAGGGCGAGTCGCTCGAGAAGTGGCTCGCGCTCAACAACGGCGCGGGGCTCGCCGGTGGGCTCGTGCACTTCGTGGAGTGGCCCTGGGAGCTGCGTAGCGGCATCCCCTTCCTCGTCGAGGCCGAGGGCATGACGCCCGAGCGCCTGCCCCCCTACAACACGATCCTCCAGCTCTGGGTGATCGCGGGCGCGCTGGCCGTGGTCCTCGAGACGCCACGCCACGCCCGCCGCTGGGCGCTCGCGGGGCTGCTGCTCGGCGAGCCGCTGCGACGCTCCGCGGTCCACCACTTCCGCTGGGCGCACGAGCAGGCCGAACGGGACCCCGAGCGCTGGAGCCCCGTGCTGCGCGAACAGGCCCACGAGCGCGCCCAGCAAGCGGCGTGAACGACCGTCGCCTGCCGCCGGCGCTGCTCGCGCTGACCGTCACTACCGGGCTCGTCGACGCCGTCAGCTACCTCGGCCTCGGCCACGTCTTCACCGCCAACATGACCGGCAACGTCGTGCTGCTCGGGTTTGGACTCGCCAACGCCGGCGGGCTGCCCGTGCTCGCCCCGCTCATCTCGCTCGCCGCCTTCCTCCTCGGCGCCGGCGCCGGCGGGCGCCTCGTCGTCGGACTAGCCGCCCCCGATCGCTACTTCCGCGTCGCGCTCGCCACCGAGGCGGGGCTGGTCGGCTGCGCCGCCGTCCTCGCCGCGCTCACCACCGTCAGGATCGGCTCGCTTGCCGCCTACGTGGTGATCGCGCTGGTCGCCGTCGCGATGGGCGTGCGCAACGCCACTGTGCGCAAGCTCGCCGTCCCCGACCTCACGACGACGGTCCTGACGCTCACCATCACCGGCCTCGCCGCCGACTCCCGCCCCGCCGGCGGAGCCTCACACAACTCTCGCCGGCGCGTCGGCGCCATCGCATCGATCCTGGTCGGAGCGCTCATCGGCGCGCTGCTGGAGCAGCAGAGCCTCGTGCTCCCGCTCGCCATCGCTGCCGGCATGGCTGGCGCCACCCTCGCGGGCTTCGCCGCCGCGCGTCGCTAGCCGGCTGCGCTCGGCGTCACACCTCTAGCACGCGGCGGACAACGGCGTGTCAGACCGCTTGTCTACGCGCACTGGCGCGCGCGTGTGAGCGCCCTACCTCATACTGGGGGCACCCATGCTGGCAGCGACTTTCTACTTCGACCTCGGCTCTCCGTTCGCCTACCTGGCGGCAGAGCGCCTGGATGAGCTCCTGCCGGAGCCGATCGCCTGGCAGCCCGTACTGCTGGGGGGGCTTTTCAAGCTCAACGGACGGTCCTCGTGGGCGCTCGGCGACGCCGGCGGGCGCGAGGCGGGGATCGCCGAGGTGCAGCGGCGTGCGCAGGAGTACGGCCTGCCACCGCTGCGTTGGCCTGACCCTTGGCCGAGCGACTACCTCTTCGCGATGCGCCTCGCGACCTTCGCCTTTCAGGTTGGACGCGGGCGCGAGCTCACCACGCGAGCGTTCCGGGCCGCCTTCCAGGAGGGCCTTGACCTCAGCATCCCCGAGCGCGTCCTCGACGTCGCCGCTGACGTCGGCCTCGACCGAGAGGCGGCCGCAGCGGCCACCAGTGACCCGACGGTCAAGGCGACGCTGCGGGCGGCGACCGACGCTGCGCATGCTCGTGGCGTGGTCGGAGTGCCCACCCTCGCCATCGCCGATGAGCTGTTCTGGGGCGACGACCGGCTGGCAGACGCCGCTGCGCGCCTCGAGCAGTCGAGCGTCCGGTAGGAGAGACGGGAGATGCCGGGGAGGCCCGGCACCGTGCTGTGCTTGTCGGCCAGCCCCCTCGGGGCCCGATCAAGGATACGCTGGGTTGTGTCGAAAGAAGCCTGAGGATGAAGGTCGAGCGCTCCTACACGAAGCTGGCGAGAGCCCTGGCGGCGCTCGGGACGCTGGCCGCGCTCGGTGCCGGGGGGGTGGCCGTGAGTGGCTGCGGAGCCTCCGCCACGCTGGACCCGATCGCCCGGGCCGCGGAGATCACCGGCCAGCAGTCGGGTAGTAGGTTCTCGCTCACCACGCAGCTCGCCTCCTCCGCGCTGCCGGGGGATGGTTTCTCGATCACCGCCAACGGCTACCTCTACGAAGACGACCGCTCCGGAGAGATGACGATGGATCTCTCCGGCCTCCCCGGCGCCTCGGCGCTGCCCGGGGGCGGAGCGGGCACAGTGCAGATGATCTTCCAGTACCCCGTGATCTACATGAACCTGCCCTTCCTCGCCGGCAAACTCCCGGAAGGCAAGACGTGGATGGAGCTCAACCTCACCCAGGCCGCGCAGGCGGACGGGATCAACCTCTCCCAGCTCTCTTGGTTCAATGAGGCCGACCCCACCAAGTTCCTCGAATACCTTCGCGCGAGCTCCGGGGGTGTGACCACCGTCGGCAGCGCGACGGTCGACGGCGTGCCCACCACTCACTACCACGCCACTCTGCAGCTGAGCGCCATTCTCGCTCGTCTCCCCTCGAGCGCGCAGGCGGCGGCCAAGTCCGCGCTGGAAGAGATCGGCGACGCGGGCGCGATACCGGTGGACGTCTGGGTGGACGCGCAGGGCAGGGTGCGTCGCATCCAGCTCTCGATCGGCGCGAGTGCCCCCGCGGGCGCCTCCGGCGGCGCGACGGGGGCCATCTCCGTAAGCGGCACGACCACAATGGACTTCACCAGTTACGGCCCCGTCCCCCCGGTCTCGCCGCCGCCCTCCAGCGAAGTCTTCGACGCCACCTCGCTGGCTACCGCCGGGCTCGGGTCCGGGCAGAGCGGCTGAGCCTGGCGTCCACTTCTGGACGAGCGACCCGGGCTTGTCCATGCGCAGGCCCGCTTTGCGCGAACGACTGCTAGCGTGCCGGGAATGTCGTCTGGGTGGCCTGCGGTTTCCTACGAGGCTTGGAGTGAGACCTGCGACACGCTGCACGCGCACACCCAGCTCCTCGGCAAGCTCGCAGTGGCGCTTGCCCCGCCCGAGCCGCAGCTCCAGCACGCAGCGTTGCGTCTGAGCGCGCGCGGCTGGGAGACCGCTGCGCTGCCTGCCCCCGACGGTTCAGGGGCGCTGGTGGTCACGCTCGACCTGCGCACCCACGAGGCGCTCGCCGAGCACAGCGACGGGGGCGTGCGGCGGGTCCCGCTGACCCCCAACCGGCCGGTTGGGGAGGTCACGCGCGATGTGCTCCAGGCGGTTCGCGACCTGGCCGGTGAGGTGAGCATCGACCCCACTCCCCAGGAGGTGTCGTGGAGCGTGCCGCTCGACGAGGACGACGAGCACCGCAGTTACGACCCCGCCCAGGTCGCTTCCTACTTCGCCGCTGCGACCCACGCTGCGCTGGTCCTCGCCGCGTTCCGCGCGCCGTTTCGCGGACGCTCGACGCCGGTCAACGCCTGGTGGGGCTCGTTCGACCTCGCGGTGAACCTCTTCTCCGGCCTGCCTGCCGACCCGCCGTCGGAGGACTTCATCATGCGCAACGCAATGGACGTCCAGGAGGTCGCTGTCGGCTGGTGGCCCGGCGACGGGCGCTACGCCCGGTCCGCCTTCTACGCCTACGCGCACCCCGCGCCGGAGGGCTTCCACGCCGCGGCGCTCTCGCCCCCCTCCGCGCGCTGGGAGGAGACGCTCGGCGAGTACATCCTCGACTGGAACGACGTCTGCTCCAGTTCCGACCCGCACGCCTTCGCGCTCGACTTCGCGCGCTCGGCGTTTCGCCACGCCTGCGTGGTCTGCGAATGGGACCCCGCACTCCCCGCCTCCGTCGACGGGACGCCGCCGCCCGTGGCGTGAGACTCAGCCCTGGGGCTTGCCCTCTGGGAAACGCTCCAGCCCGTCGTCGGGAATCGGCTCCCACTCCACCGCGTAGGTGACGAACGCCCGCCAGCTGGGTCGTACCCCCGGGTCGCCGTCGAATGCGCCCATGCGCACGCTCATCTGCGTCGGGTCCTCGGGGTTGCGGCTGAACAGATGCCCCCCGCACTCGCTGCAGAACAGCTTCTCGAAGCCGCCCTCCGGGTGGCGCCACGCCTTGACCAGGCTCTCGCCCTTCACCACTCGCAGCGTGCGGCCGTCGATCCGCGCTGACACCGATGACGCCGTGCCGGTCCTGCGCTGGCAGCGTGTGCAGTGGCAGTAGCCCGCCGCCGGCGCCGGCTTGCTCAGCTCGAAGCGCACGCCGCCGCACAGGCACCCTCCGGTCGTCGCGGGCTCGCTCATGGGCGACAGTGTTGCACGCCTACCCTCAGTGTTTGGGCACGGTACTGCGTAGGCGAGCGATGATCTGGCGGGCGCCTCTCAGCATTCGATCGGCGCGAGGGCTCACTCGGGTAGGGTTAACGCCGCCGAGGTTTTTGGGAAGGCAGTCGGCGGCCTGGACTGTGGACGATCGATCATTCGTGGTGGGTGATGGCGGCTCACCCCGCGCGAGGCGACGATGGAGCGGTCCATTCAACTCGAGTCTCGGAGGTCGTCGTGGCTGACCAGCCCCTTTTCGTGTTCGTTGGCGTCTATCCCAGCCAGGAGGCGGCCCACGAGGATTACGAGGTCCTGCGCGACGCTCACGCCGCGGGCCTGGTGGGCACTTACGACGTCGCCGACATCTTCAAGGACGCCGACGGCAAGGTGCACGTGCACAAGCACGAGAAGCCCACCCAGCACGGCGCCTGGACAGGCGCAGCGGTGGGCGCCGTCGTCGGCATCCTGTTTCCCCCGTCGATCATCGGCGCGGGCGTGGTCGGCGCCGGCGCCGGCGGGCTGATCGGCCACCTGTGGCACGGCATGTCGCGCTCCGATGCGAGGGAGCTCGGTGAGGCGCTCGACGCCGGCGAGGCCGCGCTGATCGTCGTCGGCCGCTCGCGGGTGCTCGAGCAGGCCGAAAAGCTGCTCAAGGGCGCCGAACGCGTGCTCGAGAAGGAACTGGCCGCCGATCCCGAGCAGTTCGAGCAGGAGCTGCGCAAGGCGGAGCAGGACGGCGATGCGTATGCCCCGAGCGCTTGAGCGCGACGGCTGAGGCGAGGTGGTGGGGAGGGCTACGCCTTCCTCTGTCTACCCTCGGTGTTTCGGGCACGGCACTGCATAGGCGTCTGTGACGGTTTCGCCGCTCAGGAACTTCAGTTCCAACTTCACTGGAAACCCGCCCCTTGGGCACCGCTTCGGCTGTGTGATGTAGGAGACCGTCTGCTTGCCCCTCCTGTACGCCGCGCCAACCTTGACGTTGAAGGAGGTGACCGACGCGTCGTTGGCGCCGGGCACCGTTTCGACCAGCGGCACTTCGACCATCGCCTCTGGCCCATAGGGAGGACTGGCCATCACCCACTGCGCTTTTTCGAGGTACTGAAATGAGGCCGGCGTCGTACCTTCGACGTAGAAGATCAGGCCGCCACCGGGGACGAAGAACCCCTGGATCGACACTTTCTCCGGGACGGTGTCGCCACCGAAGCTCACGTCGCCGTACCCCACCCCCGGCGGGCCGGCGCTCGAGCGCTTCGGACAGCCCGCTGCGCCGTTGGCTTCGAGCGCCGCCGGTGCGCACGTGGCGAAACCAGTCGGCGTCACCTTGACCCCGCTCGGTCCGTAAAGGTTGATCCCCGTGAGGGGCGAGGGGAAGCCTCCGTATTCGGTCCCACTGATCGTCACTTCGACTTCCACCTCGGTGCCGGCCCCCAGGATGTTGCCCGTCCCCGGGAACCCAGGGATGGGGACCGCCTTCAGTTTGAACGTGGCTGTCGGGGTCGCCGAGGCGGCGCTCGGGAGTCCGAGGGCTGCGAGGACGAGCAGGGCGGCGCAGACCGATCCTCTGCGCCGCCTCGACCTACTTCCAGCTTCGGTCATCTAAGCTCCCCTCCGGCTGCACCCTTTTCTTTTTCCTACCGTCCGAAGCATACCATCCGAAACGGATGATTGTCAAGACCTGCGCGCATGACCGACGAGATCGAGCTCACACCCACCTCCTACATCGTTCTCGGCCTGCTTTCGATGTTCGGAGAGGCCACCCCGTACGACCTCAAGCAAATGGTCTCTGCCTCGGTGGGGCAGTTCTGGACGCTTCCCCACTCCCAGCTCTACGCCGAGCCCGCACGCCTCGCCCGCGCCGGCTACGTGACCGAGCGCCAAGAGTCGGGGGGCAGGCGCCGCAAGGTGTACAACCTCACCGACCGTGGGCGGGAGGCGTTCGAGCGGTGGCTGGGAGTCCTCACCCCCGAGCCCTACGTCTTGCGAGACCTCGCCCTGCTCAAGCTCTTCTTCGGGGCCGACGCGCGTGAACTGGCCGAGGCCCAGCTCGAGACCCACCGCCAGAAGCTCGCCGAATACAAGGCTCTGAGCGAAATGGACACCGGAGAGGGCCGCCGTGGGCCCTGGCTCGCACTCGACCTTGGACACAGGCACGAGCGCGAGACGGTTCGCTTCTGGTCAGAGCACGCCCAGCTAGGCAAGGGCAAACCGCAGACCCGCCCGCGCCGGTCACCTCGCGGTTCGTAGGGAGCTCCGAGTCGCCGTTACGCGCGCCTGGCGCCGGGGCGAGGCAGCGCTGGGATCGAGCTCCGCGGGAGGATCTGACTCGCTACTGGTGTTGGGCTTGCCACAGGAATGTCCGGCGCCGGGGCCAGGCTCCGCGCGTACGTCGCGCGCACTGAGTGGCTCGCCACAGCGTGTGCACGTGCGCCGCTCGCCGAGCTCGCCGCCGCAGCCCTTGTGGCGGATGACGATCGGCGGTCCCTCCGGGGCGGCGTAGCGATCGCCCCACCGCAGCAGCTCGACGACCACGGGCCACAGGTCGATGCCCTTGTCCGTCAGCCGGTACTCGTGACGCAGCGGGCGCTCGCTGTATGGGACCTTCGCCAGGACCCCCTCCCCGACGAGCCGCTCCAGACGGGCGGCGAGGACGTTGCGGGCGACGCCGAGATCCCGCTGCAGCGCGTCGAAGCGGCGGACTCCCAGGAACACGTCGCGCAGCACCAGGAACGTCCAGCGCTCGCCCACCAACTCGAGCGTGCGGGCGATCGAGCAGTTCTGAGTGCCGTAGTCGGACCCGAGCATCACCTTGCAGGTTACCACTGGGTTGCGTCATGCAACTCAATGGGGTATGGTGGCTGTCAGTGGGTCTTGTCATGCAACTCATATGGGGTGGAGTGCCGGTGTCGCGTGGAGTGCCGGTGTCGCGTGGAGTGCCGGTGTCGCTGTTCGACCTGACCGTTCGATCTGACGAAGGGAGCGACTCACATGGAGCGTAAGTGGCAGGTTCTGCTGGTCGTCGTGGTGGGCGTGTTCATGGCCGGTCTGGACGTGTTCATCGTCAACATCGCCTTCCCCTCGATCCACGCCGACTTCCCCGGGACGAGCCTTTCCTCGCTCTTGTGGATCCTCAACGCCTACACGATCGTGTTCGCGGCGTTCCTCGTCCCGGCGGGCCGCTGGTCGGACGGGTTCGGGCGCCGGCGCGCGTTCCTGCTCGGGGTGAGCCTGTTCGTCGCAGCCTCCGCCGCCTGCGCCGCGGCTCCCACGATCCCCTTGCTCGTCGGCGCCCGCGCGATCCAGGGTCTCGGCGCGGCGCTGCTGTTGCCATCCTCGCTCGGCCTCCTGCTACCCGAGTTCCCCGCCGAGCAGCGGCACATCGCGATCGGCGCCTGGGCCGCGGTTGGCGGGATCGCGGCCGCCGCCGGGCCGCCGCTTGGAGGTCTGCTCGTCGAGGCGGGTTGGCGCTGGGTGTTCATCGTCAACGTCCCCGTTGGCCTCGCCGGCCTGGTGGCCGGCCGGCGCGTGCTGCGTGAGATCCGCCACCCCGAGGCGGTGCGGCCCGACCTGCCCGGCGCGGTGCTGCTCACCGCCGGCGTGGCTGCGCTCACCGTCGCGATCGTGCAGGGCTCCGCATGGGGCTGGTCGAGCGCCCGTATCCTCGCGCTATTCGTGCTCGCCGCGCTGCTGCTGCTCCTTCTCGCCCGGCGCATCGCGCGCCACCCCGCGCCGATCGTCGAGCCAGCTTTGCTGCGAGTGCGCGCCTTCAGCGCCGCCACGCTCGGGTCGCTGTTGTTCTTCGCCGGCTTTGCGGGGATGCTGCTCGCCTCGGTGCTGTTCCTTACCGGTATTTGGCATGAGCCCATCCTCGATGCCGGCCTGATGATCACGCCCGGCCCGACGATGGCCGCGCTCACCGCAATCCCCGCCGCGCGCCTGGGCAGTCGCATCGGCCCCGGCCGCGTCGGCGCGCTCGGGACGGTGCTGTTCGCGCTCGGCGGCGTCTGGTGGGTGCAGCACCTCGGTGCGTCTCCACGCTACGCGCTCGACTTCCTCCCCGGCATGTTGATCGGCGGGATCGGCGTGGGCCTCGTGATCCCCTCGCTCACAGGGGCCGTCGCAGCGACTTTGCCGCCTGCCCGCTTGGCGACCGGCATCGCGGTCCAGACGACCGGCCGTCAGCTCGGCTCGGCACTCGGGTTCGCGATCCTCATCGCCGTGCTCGGCACCCCGCACTCTGCGGGGGACTTCACCGGCGCCTGGAGGTTCATGATCCTCGCCTCGCTGCTCGCCGGGGTCTCGCTCAGCCTGGTGGGACGGGTACCCGCGCGCGCCTCGGCCGCTCCGAGCGTCGACGCTGTGTTGGACTCGCCTGTGTCGTGAGGCGCCTTGAGAACGTCTTTTCAAAATAGGCGGTGCGTCTGGCGATCCAGCGCCGTGTCCAGGGGCGCATCCAGGCGTGGCCGGTCTTTTTGAAAGCCGTTCTTAGCTGCGCCCGGCCGCGCAGAAGCCCTGGGTCCTCAGATCGTCCCAGGCATCACGCGGGTTCAAGCGGTGCGCTTCTCGTTCGCGTTCCGCTTCGCGCTGCTTGAGCCACGCCGCATATGGGTCGCGGGGTTGGGTGCGCGCGCCGAACATCTGCGCGTCGTGGCGGCTTGCCGTCTGGTTGCGGCAATCGTGTGCGGACACTTCGATGCTCTGCGGGTCGGTGCTGCGGTAATTTGATGTGATGCGTTGCCGTGGGTGCCTTGGCATTCGAAGCGACAGCATGGTGGTCTCCTGGCTCGAGTGGTCGTTCTTTTTGGTGAATGTGCGGGTGGCCGATTCACCTTTTTGCGGAGGCGCTTTTGCGCCACCGGCGTTCAGTCGAGAGGGCAAGGATGCACCTTCTAGCGGCACTGTCCAGGGGCGTTGGACGAACGACTTAGAGACCTCCCCGCGTGCCCGACGCGTACGTCGGCCGGGAGTCCACATATTTGCCCGAATCGGGCAGCCTACGTGGTACCTTAGGCCCTACACCCTTAGGCCCTACACTCCACCGCGGGCGCTGGCCGGTGTTCTACTTCAGGAGCGCAGCGAGAAAGGGAGGCAATGCGTAACGACCCAAGCGACAACGGAGGCCTTTTTCTGGGACGGCGCCCGGGTACCGCGCTGACGCGCTACCACAATCCGCTCCAGCGTGGGGGCCCCGCACGCCGGTTCATCGACCGATGCCTGGCGGGGTTGGCGTTTGCGCTGACCACCTCGCTCGGACTGCTCTGTTGGGGCCCGATCCCGCTCGCCTGCCTGTGGGTGGGCTCGCGCGTGAACTACCTCACCGGCAGCATCAGCCTCGGCATCGCGACATCCTTCGCGACCCTGTTTGCGCTGCTCTTCGGAGTCCTGCAGGCGATGCACGACATCGACCGGGCCTGGGTCATCCTTAGGCGTGCCGGCGGGTACGACCAGCAGCGGGGAGCTCTGGAGCGCATCTTCACCGTCACAGCCGCGGTCGGCGCCACGACCTTCGCCTTCTGGTTCCTGGTCATCCACGGCCCGGGCTCGACGCAGTTCTCCGGAGTGCAGGTCGTGGGAAAAACATTCCCCCGCTAAGAGCGCCTAACAAAATGAATGTTG